>Ga0335079_10008257_pt1 | contig 11870 bp, 13 predicted proteins | sample Lox_Sample_33_FD_206719 | JGI IMG/M metagenome (GOLD analysis project Ga0335079, IMG submission 206719) | Soil microbial communities from Loxahatchee National Wildlife Refuge, Florida, United States - Lox_Sample_3.3 | ecosystem: Environmental > Terrestrial > Soil > Wetlands | place: USA... | reverse complement strand
CGGCATCTTGGCGAGGTCGGAGACGAGCGGCTTGCCGCTGACGTCCTTGCCGAGGGCGATCGGGAGCTCGGCCTTGGCGCCCTCCCAGTCCTCCGACTCGATGATGTCGCGCAGGCCGACCTCGGCCCGCTTCTGGTTGGGCACCTCGACGCCGACGGCCGCCTTGCCGGGGATGGGCGCCATGATGCGGACGGACTGGGCCCGCATGCCCAGCGCGATGTTCTTGTCGAGGCCGGAGATCTTCTCCACCCGCACGCCGGCGGCGGGGATGACTTCGTAGCGGGTGATGACGGGGCCGACGTGGATCTCGCCGATCGTCACCTCCACGCCGAATTCGGCGAGGATGCGCAGGAGGTTCTCGGCGTTGTGGCGGTGTTCCTCCTCGCTCGCGCTGGCGCTGACCTTGACCTGCTCATGCAGCAGGGACAGGGGCGGGAACTGGTAATTTTCCTCGGAACGGGCCGCCGGCGCGGCCTTGGCCTTCTTTGGCTCCTCGGGTTTGACGATGTTGAGCTTGCCCAGCATGGGCGGCGTGGTCTTGCCTGCCGCGGGCGCGGGCTCGGGCGCTGCCACCGGGAAGGGCGGCGAGGTGAACATCGGCTTGTTGGACGCGGGGACGACGGAGTCGACGATCTTGGCGGCGGCGGCTTCCCGCGCGATCTCCTCCTTGGTCTTGGGAATGGTCAGGGCCTTCTTGCTGCCCGGGGGCGGGGCGGCGACGGTCGCGGCCTTGGCGGCCATGGCTTTCTCGCGGTCCTCCTTGTCCTTTTGTTTCTGCTCGGCACGCGCCGCCGCCCGCTGCCGGCGGGCGGCCGACCAGCCATGCATGGAGGCGAGGGCCCGCTCCGCCGCGGCGGCGATGTCGCGCATGAAGATGAACGCCAGGGTCACGGCGTAGATGGTGCCCAGCAAAAGTCCGGCGCCGACCGGCCCAATGTTGTCCCGGAGCAGGTCGCGATACAGGAGCTGGCCGAGCATGCCGCCGTAGCCGTTGGTGAAGGTTTCGCTCGCCCGGGTCCGCTCAAACAACTCCTCGAACATGCTGCAGAGGCCCGAGAACGTGGCGATGCAGACGACCATCCCGATGAAACGGGTGAGCACGAGGCGGCGGGCGTTGCGGATCGCCACCCAGGCAAACCAGAGCAGAAAGGCCGGGACCCACCAGGTGCTGACACCCACCAGATGAAATGACCACCAGGCGAACTCGGCGCCCCCCTGGCCGCCCAGATTGGGCGCGGGCACGGCCTTATTGTGAATGACCCACTTCCCGGCCTCCCAAGCGCTCTGCCCGGCAATCTGGTACTGGTGGCTTTGCTTGGGATCAAAGTTCAAGAGCGTGACGCCGATCCACACGCCCAACCCAAAACACACGCAGGCCGCCAGCCATTTCGGCCGATACCGCGGGCCCTCGAACGACGATGCGTTCTTTGGGTTTGAAGTCTCCGACTTGGCCATTTGTGTAACGACGGACCCCGGGGAAAATTCCCACGCTACCAACCCGGCCGGTCAATGTAAATCATCGGGTCCGTTTTTGACGATAAACTCATAAGCATCGCATCATGGAGGCGTTGCGCTTCGAGCCGATCTATCAGGAACGCGTGTGGGGCGGCCAGGCGATGGCCCAAGCCTTCGACCGGAGTCTGCCTTCAGCGTGCCGCGTCGGCGAAAGCTGGGAAGTGGTGGATCGACCGGAGGCGCAGTCGGTGGTGCGGGGCGGGCGGCACGCCGGCCGCACGTTGCGCGAAATCATCGCCGGGAATGCCGCCGAGGTCATGGGACCCCGCTGGGATCCCGCCCGGCCGTTTCCCCTCCTGGTGAAGTGGCTGGACTGCCGGGAGCGTCTGAGCCTGCAGGTGCACCCCCCCGCGGAAAAGGCGGCGGCGCTGGGGGGCGAACCGAAAACCGAGAACTGGTTCATTGCCGCCGCCGCGCCCGGGGCGGCGGTGATCGTCGGCCTGCGGGCGGGCGTGACGCGCGCCGGCTTCGAGGAGGCGGCCGGCGCGGGGACGATCGAGCAGTGCGTCAACCGGCTTCCCTTGGCGCCGGGCGATTCCATCCTGGTCCGCAGCGGCACGGTCCACGCGATCGACGCCGGGAATCTGATTCTCGAGATCCAGCAAAACTCCGACACCACCTACCGGGTGTACGATTGGGGCCGGGTGGGCCTCGACGGCAAGCCGCGCCAGCTCCATTGGCGCGAGGCGCTGGAATCGATCCGGTGGGACGCGCCGGAGGCGCGGCCCGTGCGCGCCGGCCCCGGCACGGCGGTGCTGGTCGACTGCCCCGAGTTTCGCGTGCGCCGCATCCCGGTGGGACCGGGCCAGCAGCTGGAGTTTGCCGCCGGCCAGAAAACGCGCCTCCTGCACGTCGTGCGGGGCGCGGGCGAGGAGACGGTCACCGGGCAGCCGTGGCGGCGGGGCGAAAATCTGCTGCTGCCCTTCGGGGGCCGCTTTGCGTTCCGGGCGCACGAGGACAGCCAGCTGCTCGTGACCGAGAACTTCACCTGACCGCGCCATGAGGACCGCGCCGCCCGGCCACATCTGGCTCAAGCTGGTCCTGGGGCTCGCCTTCCTGGCCGCCTGCGCCGCGCTCGCCTGGATGATCGTGCTGCCGCTGGCGGCGGCGGCGTATGTCGGTCGGCAGACCGGTTGCGACACCGAGATCGGCAGCCTCTACGCCAACCCGCTCACGGGTCACCTGGCGGTGGCGGATCTGGTCATCGCCAACCCGCCGGGATTTCCGCGGCGGGATTTCCTCCACGTGCGCGCCCTGCAGCTCGACGCCAGCCCCCGCGCCCTGCTGGACCGCCGCCGGGTGATCGACCGGGCCCGGATGGATATTGCGTCGATCTCGTTCGTGCGCGATGCGCGGGGCCGCGTCAATGTGCGGCTGCTGGAACGCGACCGCGCGGCCGCGTCCCGGGCCGCGCCGCCGGCCGCGGGCCCGGCCCCCGGGGGATTCCTCGTCCGGGAGCTCGAGGTGCGCCTCGACCGCGTGGTCGTGGCGGACTATTCGACCGGCACGCCGGTGGTCCGCGAATTCGAGCTTCATTTCCAGCACACGTACCGCAACGTGACGAACGTGCAGCAGCTCGCCGAACCGCTGGCCGCCGCCTTCGGCAATCTCGCCGGCGCCCTCAGCGACCTTCTGCCGGAATGGGACGGGTTGCGGCGGCACACCGGCGGGCTGATCAAGGAGGCCGGCCGCAAGGTTGGAGAATCCCTGAAGGACGTCTTCGATTCGCTTGAGAAAAGCCTCGGGAAATAGTTTACTTGCCGTTTTCCATGACCGCCCCCGGGCCACCCGATACCTCCGCCAATTCCGCTCCCGACGCCTCCGACGCCGGGCCGGCGCCCGCGTCGCCGCCCGCCCCCGCCTCGGCCCCGGCCCCGGCGGATGAACCGCTGGCCGCGGCGAAGAAGGAGGCGGCCGCCAACTACGACCGCTACCTGCGGGCGGTGGCGGATCTGGAGAATTACCGGCGGCGGGTCGCCCGCGAAAGGGACGAACTGCGGCATTCCGCGGCGGCGGGCCTGCTGCAGCATCTCCTGCCCGTGCTCGACAATCTGCAGCTGGCGGTGGCGGCCGCCCGTCAGGACCCGGCGGCCGGAAAGATCGCCGACGGAGTGGCCATGGTGCAGGAGCAGTTTCGCGGCGTGCTGGAGCGCCATGGACTCAAGGAGCTGAAACCGCTGGGCCAGAAATTCGACCCCCACCAACACGAGTCGCTCTCGCATCAGGCCAGCGCCACGGTTCCCGAGGAACACGTGGTGCAGGTCGTGCGGGTGGGCTACCTGCTCCACGGGAAGCTGGTGCGGCCGGCGAGCGTGGTGCTCTCGAGCGGTCCGGCCAGGGAGGCGGCGGGCTGAACCCGGGGGTGTCCCGGCCGCGGGCCTGCCGCCCGCCGTCGCGCCCCTGCATTATCCATGGCGAAGGAAGACTATTACGAACTGCTCGGGGTGGGCCGGGAGGCCGGCGAGGAGGAGCTCAAGAAGGCCTATCGCAAGAAGGCCATCCAGTACCATCCTGACAAGAATCCGGGCAACAAGCAGGCCGAGGAGATGTTCAAAAAGGTCTCCGAAGCCTACGAGGTGCTCAAGGATCCGGACAAGCGCGCCGCCTACGATCGCTTCGGCCACGCGGCGTTTGCGCAGGGCGGGACGGGACCGCGCGGCGGCGGGCCGGCCGGCGGTTTCCACGATCCGTTCGACATTTTCCGCGAGGTGTTCGGCGGCGGCGGGGGCGGCGGGATCTTCGACGAGTTTTTCGGCGGCGGGGGCGGCGACGGCGCCCGCGACGGGGCCGACCTGCGCTACGACATCGAGATCGATCTCGAGGAGGCCGCCCGGGGGGTGGAAAAGGAGATCTCCTTCCGCAAGCTCGCCGCCTGCGATCGCTGCCAGGGCACGGGCGCGGAGCCGGGCTCCAAGCGCGTCACCTGCGCGACCTGCCGGGGCGTCGGCCAGGTCACGACCTCGCGCGGCTTTTTCACCGTCCGCCAGGTCTGTCCGGTCTGCCATGGCGCGGGGACCCGCGTCGAGAAACCGTGCCACGAGTGCCGGGGCGAGGGCCGGGTGAACCGGACGACCAAACTCAACGTCCGCATCCCGCCGGGCGTGGACACCGGCTCCAAGCTGCGCTCCGCCGGCAACGGCGAGGCGGGCGTGTACGGCGGCCAGCCCGGCGATCTGTACCTGGTGATCCACGTCCGGGACCACGAAATCTTCGAGCGCCAGGGCGACGACCTCTTCTGCGAGATTCCGATCAAGTTCACGCTGGCGGCGCTCGGCGGCACGATCGAGGTGCCGACGCTCTCGGGCAAGGCCTCGCTCAAGATCCCGCCGGCGACCCAGTCCGGCACGACCTTCCGGCTGAAGGACCGGGGCATGCCCGGCCTGCGCTCGGGCCAGCGCGGCGACCAGCTGGTGCGCGTGCATGTCGAGGTGCCGACCCGCCTCACGGCGGAGCAGCGCAAGAAACTCGAGGAATTCGCCATCGCGTGCGGGGATGCGAACGAGCCCGTGGCGCGCAGTTTCTTCGAAAAGGCCAAGAAATACTTCTGAACCCCGGGTCCCCATGCCGCTCGCGAATCCCAAGTTGCTCTCCCTGCACCAGGCCGTCCTGGCCCGGCGGCGCCTGCGCCGGGCGGGCGGGCGCCTGGTGCTGACCAACGGCGTGTTCGACCTGCTGCACCCGGGGCACACCTCCTATCTGGCGCGGGCGCGGCGGCTGGCCGGCCGAAAGGGCCGGCTGTTTGTCGCCCTGAACTCGGACCGGAGCGTGCGCCAGCTCAAGGGTCCGCGGCGGCCGGTCCTGGACGAGAAGGCCCGGGCCTACAATCTGGCGCAGCTGCAGGCGGTCGACGGCATCGTGATCTTCCGCCGCCAGCGGCTCGCGCAGGAAATCCGGGCGCTGGCGCCGGACGTCTACGTCAAGGCCGGCGACTACAGCCTGGCGACGCTGGACGCCGGGGAGCGGGCGGCGCTCCGGCAGGTGGGGGCGAGGATCCGCTTCCTGCCGTTTCTGCCCGGCTTCAGCACCACGGCGCTCATCCGGCGGATCCGGGCAGCGGGAGGCGTGTGAGCGCCATGCGCGTCGTGATCCTGGGCTCTGGCCGCGGCACCAACGCCGAGGCGATCCTCCAGGCCCAGCGGGCCGGCCGGCTCGGCCACGCCCGCGTCGTGCAGCTGTTCTCGGACCGGCCCGAGGCGCGCCTGCTCGAACTCGGGCCCGCCTTCGACACGCCGGCCGCCTACGTCGACCCCGGGCCGTTCAAGACCAAGTTCGACGAGGCCGGCGAGGAGCGCTACGTCGCCGCGATCCGCGGGTGCGGCCCGGAATTGATCGTGCTCGCCGGCTTCATGCGCATCCTGCGACCGCGGTTCCTCGACACCTTTCCGCGGCAGATCATCAACCTCCATCCCAGCCTGCTGCCGAGCTTCCCGGGCCTCGACGCCATCGGCCAGGCGTGGCGGCGCGGCGTCAAGGTCACGGGCTGCACCGTGCACTACGTCACCGCCGAGGTGGACGGCGGGCCGATCCTCGACCAGACGGCGGTGCGGATCGAGCCGGACGACACTTTGGAAACTCTTGAGGCGAAGGTGCACGCCGCCGAGCATGCGCTCCTGCCGGCGGTGATCGCGCGACTCAGCCAGCGCGGCGGCGGCGCGGCCTAGCGCGGCAGGCGCAGCGTCAGCTCGGCATCCTTGTAGCCGAGCGTGAACGTGTCGTCGCCGATGCGCTTGATGACGACCTCAACGGTGGTTTCGCCGTACAGGACCGTCAGGACGTCGCCCTCCTCGAAGAGCTTCCGGTTGATGATGACCGAGGGATGGCCGGCGGCCTGCACGATGCCGCGCACCTGGATGGCCGGGGCGACGCGTTCCAGCAGCGCGTGGTCCGTGAGCTGGGGTTGCGGGCCGCCGCCGGTGGGGGACGGGTGGGCGAGGGCGCGCTCCTCCGGCCGGCTGAACGGATTGATGACGTCGGCCGGCAGGACCGGCGCGGCGTCGCGGCCCAGAAACAGCGCGTCGATCCGGGCGCGGTTCTGGGTGAAACTGCCGGCGTCGGTCGCCGGCGCGTCCGCCGCGCGCAGGGCGGGCAGGGCGAGGCAGCAGCCGAGGATCAGGGCGGGGCGGAGGTTCATGGCGTGCCGAGCAGTTCCAGGTCCAGCTGGAGGGAGACGTCGCTCGACTGGGGGTCGAGGCGCTGGATGGCGAAGGAGTTGACGCGTCCGAAGCGCGGCCCGGTCTCCAGGCGCTGCAGGAAGCTGATGACGGAGCGGAACGGGCCGGTGACGCGGAGCGAGAAGGGCACGCGCTTATAGGTGGTGGGGACGCCGCTGTCGGCCACGATGGCCGGACGCTGCTGCAGCTCGGCGAGCTTGGCCTGGGTGTCCTGTTCGATCTTGTAGAAGTACCAGAAGTTCTCCGGGACGTTCTTCTCCACCACCAGGTTCTCCCGGATCCGCTGCGTGGCGGCGCGGCTGATCGCCAGTTCGGCGCGCATCTGCGAGCCGCGGGCCAGGGCGATAAGCATGCGGTCGCCGTCCTTGGCGTGTTCCTGCTGGAGGGTGGTGAGGTCGGTCAGGTCGAACTGGAGCCAGATGCCGGTTCCGGCCAGCAGGACCGACAGGACGATGCAGGCGGCGCAGAAAGGATAACGCAGGGCCAGCTGGCCGAGCTTGGCGAGGAGCTTGGGATTCATGACGCGCCGGGCAGCTTGAGCACGATGAGAAAGGTGAACGTGTTGTCCTGCCGGGACCGATCCAGGCTGGGCGCGGAAATGTCGCTGAAGAGGGGGCCGATCCGGGGATCCTTGCGCAGGGTCTCGATGTAGCCGCCGAGCACCCGGCTGGCGCGCTCGGGGGGTTCGGCCAGACTGCCGCGCAGCGTGACCACCCGGTCGGCGTAGCCGATCCCGTCGATCGTCATCCGCTCCGGCAGCGTGCGGCCGATGTTGAGGATGAACACCGAGGGGACGAAGGGCGAATAGACGAGGTCGTAAGCGTCCTTGATCCGGCCGGCCTCGCCCATGTAGTCGCGCAGGGAGACCTGCAGTTCGTCGTATTCATGCTGGTGCGCGGCGATGCGCTCGTTCCAGAAGCGCAGCTGCGCGGCCACGCTGGCGCGGACCAGCGTCTGCCAGCCGACCAGGATGAGGAGCACGAGCGTGACCGCGGCGGCGCAGGTGTTGACGAGGAAACGCACCCGCACGACGCTGTCTTCCGGCAGACTGTTGGCGTCGCGGAAGTCGAAGTGCCAGTTCGGCTCCAGGTCAAAGTCACTCGACCTTCTTGGCATAGGAGGCGGGGCTGAGGGGGGCGACGAGGCTGAGCAGGCTCAGCCAGTGCGGGCCGAGCCGCGTGGGCACGCCGTCGGCGACGGTGATGCGCAGCGCATCGAGCCATTTGGTGCAATCGATGGCCAGCACCCGCATCTCGAGCGCGGTGGCGAGGGCCTGGCTGAGCCAGTCGAGGTTGGGCGGGAGGAAGGTGCAGTACAGGTCGTTCACGCGCTGGCCGGTCTGCAGCTCGAAGTAGTCGATCGCCGGCTTCAGGTTGCGGATCAGCGGGCGCAGCAGGCGCGGCGCGCGGGTGACGAGGTCGGCGTCGGCGGCGAGCAGCCGGGCGCGGACCGCGGCGCCGTCGGAGTCCCCCAGTTCCTTGCGCGCCGTGTCGACCAGCGCGTCGAACCCGAATTCGATGGGCGCGGGCGTGTTGACGCCGTTCTTGCCGAGGATGAACACGCGGGTGCGGTGGAGGTCGAGCTCCACCACGGCGGCGGGCTGGCCCTCGGCGTGGAGGGCCTGGTAGCTCTGGATCGCGCCGAGCACCGGCAGGGAGGAAACCTCCATGCGCCGGGGCAGCACGCCCAGGTCGAGCAGACGGCGCTGCGCCGCCATCAGCTCCTCGCGGGACTCGCCGCAGATCAGGACCTCCTTGATCGGCGGGTGCTTGTCGTCGAACGGAAAGCCCTCGTAGGGGTTGACGAGGACCAGCTGCCACTTGGCGGCCTCGACCTTGTACTGGTCCGAAATCAGGCTGGGCAGATAATCCGGCTCGGCGAGGCGCTTGACGTTCAGCTCCTCGCGCTGCAGCAGCCGGGTGGGGGTGAACACGCCGCAGATGCCGGGCGTGTAGCCCTTTTGGTCGGGGAACAGCCGGTGCAGCTCACGCTCAAACGCTTCGCGATCATCCGCGGGGATGTCGGCCACATCCTCGATGTTGGCCGTGGTGCCGCCGAGCCGGCTCAGCCGCGCCATCAGCACGCGGAAGGGGTTCAGTTCGACGACAACGCCGCTGCGGGATCTGCTGAGAAACATGAGGGAGGGGTGCCCGGGAAGGCCGCGGGTGACCGGAAGACTGGCACCGCCCACCTAGATAGCCCGGTTAAGTGGCGGGGCAAGAAGAAGAAAACCCGCCCGGGCAGCACGGCAAACATTCCAGGCGGTTTTGACCGTCGCCCGCCGGTGGACGCCCGCTCAATTCTCGACCCACTCCGTGACCTCGTAGGGGGTGTTGATCATGCTGAAGTTGGTCTTCCGCAGGTTGAGGTCATAGTGCAGCTGGAAATCCGCATAGTAACTGATCACGTGGTAGGCGACGACGGACCCGTAGAGTCGCGAGGTGGGACTGCCGTAGATGTAAAGGTCGGCATTCGGCACGTAGATCACGCCGTAGAAAGGCGTGTTCGACCAATAATAGGCGGCATTGGATGGCGAGTTGCAGAAGATGCCCAGATTGGCCGGTGATTTTGTCTGGTTGGTAAAGCCGGTGCCAGAACTGTTGAGGTTGATGTTAACCTCGAAGTAATCGCCGACGTAGATTTGGACGGGGCCGGTCGAGGACGAGCTGATGACCACCGAGCCCTCGAACTCGGCGCCATTGGCAATGTAAATCGTGGTCGGTCCGGTGATGGTCAGCGTGTTTCCCCACCCTTGGTAATAATTTCCGCTGGTGTAGTAGTAATAACCCGGGCCAATCGAGCCGCTGACCGGCAGGATACTCCCCGCACCCGAGGGGGCCACGATGCTGAATGCGTTCTGGTTGCCATTGTTCGTTTCCCGGCTGGTGTCGACTTGGGTGCCACCCGGCGTGCTGAATCCCTTCAGGCTGCCGCTGGCGTTGAATTGGGCGAGCGTGCCGGAGCTGTTGGCGGTCGCCGCATAGCCGAGGATGGCCGCATTCGACAGGGACAGGTGTGGTCCGCTGATGATCGCCTGGTCCGAGCGGTTGGTGGTGGCGGGCGAGGGAGTGTAGTTCCCGCTATTCACCGTCGAGTCATAGCTGTCCACCAGCGGGGAAGTGTCGCTGTAGAAGGACACGTGGCTGCTGTTGTAGTATCCCCCGGATGGGGTGGCGGCGTTCGGCGCGGCGGTGGATCCCATCGCGTTGCTGAACAAGGGCGAGGGTTTCACAATGGCCTTGAGCTGCTTGTCGATCTGGGTCCCGTCGGATACTTGGGAGATTCCATCGCAGATGATGACGGGCGGCTGCGTGTACGCCGTGCTGGCGGTGGCGTTGTAGTATTGCACCGTGATGTTGACGGTGCCCTGCAGGCCGGTGTTGGTGGTGAACCCCGTCAGGGTCTTGGTGGCGGTCGGCACCCCGTTGACGGTCGCCAGCGTCCATCCGGTCCAGCTGTAACCCGAGGTGTTCAGCGCCTGGTCGAGCGACCACATCGCCTCCTCGATGCCATTCTCGGCCAGCAGCAGGCTGGTCGTGTACACGTATGAGCGGTTGCTGAGCTCCATCGTGCGCGCGCACACGGCGAAGAAGCCGACGACGGAGACGGCCAGCACGGTGCACAGGCAGAGCGCCACGAGCACCACCGAGCCGCGCTGATCCGAGCGGCGGTCGGCGGCGGCGGCGGACAGGCGGGGGCCGGGGCACCCCCGGGGGTCATTGGTAACTGGTGCCATTCTGCTGCAGGACGAGGTGCTTGCTGCGCAGCACAAACCGCGTCGAGGCGCCCGTCCGGATGAGCTGGGTGTTCGCGCCCGCGCTGCCGGTGGTCACCGTGAAGCCGGCGAGCGTGATCTTCTTGATGTTGATGGTGCTCGTGGTCAGGTGGTCGACCCGGTCGCGGGCCTCGAACATGCTGCCGGTCGGCGTCACGTTGGTCAGCAGGGTCAGCGCGGCGGTGGTGACGTTGGGCGGTGCGGTGCCGGAGACCGTGCGCGTGATGGTCAGGGCGGTGGTGTCGTAGGTGTACGTGACGCTGTAGGTCGTCACGCTGTAATCCGAATGGACATAGGGCATCGTCAGCGTGAACTGCGTGCTGGAAAAACTGGAAACATCGGTCGCCGTGTGCACGTCCGCCGCCATCATCTGGGTGGTCCGCCGGATCTCGGTTTCGGTATCCTGCTGGTTCGAGTACCGGATCAGGTTCCGGCCCATGTAGATGTAGCTCCAGATCATCGTGGCGAGGACGAAGGCGGCGATGGACACGGCGACCATCATCTCCACGAGCGAGAAGCCGCGAAGGCGGGCGGCCGGCGGGTGGCTACAGTTTCTGGTAGGGGACACCGAGGCCATACTTGCCGATATAGGCGCTGCAGCTGCGGGAGTGCGATTTTCCGGTCATGCTCGTCCACGTGACCGTCATCGTGATCTGGCGGAGATTGGTGTGCGGGTCCGGGCTCACCACCGAGCGGGCGAACTTGAGCGTCGTGCCGCTCGTTATGGTGGCCAGGCTGGTTCCGGAGAATTCGGTGTAATTGCCCAGCGAGGTGGCGCTGACTGAGCTCAGGCCCGAGATCGTGCTCCAGGGTTGCATCCGCAGATACTCGACTTCGCCCTGCATGATCTGGGCGGCGAGCGTCTGCTGATGGGCCGTTTCGAGCATCTCGTAGCCGAGCACCATCCCCTCCACCATCCCGATAAAACCCACGGCCACGATCGTGAGCCCGAACATCACCTCCACCAGCGTGAATCCGGTGCGGTGCTTGTGCAGGGGCGTCATGAAGCGGGAACCCACGGGGGAGGCGATGTGGTGCGTGATCCGGGGCCTTCCCCCCGGGATCACGGTGTAAGGGGAAATTCTGCCCGGTGACGAAGGTAGGTTAACTTCGCTTCGGAAGACAATCAAATCGGCGCCCAGGCGTCGGTCGACCCGGCCTGTCGGAGTTCATGCCGCCGCCGGCGGGGACCGACTTCAGTCCGGCCCTGGTCGGGCGGCGAGTCGGTAGACCTCGCTGCCGGCCAGCAGGAAGGCGCCCACGCCGTAGACCTCCGTCGAGCCGACGTCGAATTTCCGCGGGTCGGCCCCGATCGGCTGGACGTGCGTGAGCCGGCCCTCGGGGGTGACGCAGCCGGCGAGCGCGCGCCACGCCCGCTCCACCGCTGGCGCGAAGCGGCGGCGGTCGAG
>Ga0335079_10008256_pt1 | contig 11870 bp, 12 predicted proteins | sample Lox_Sample_33_FD_206719 | JGI IMG/M metagenome (GOLD analysis project Ga0335079, IMG submission 206719) | Soil microbial communities from Loxahatchee National Wildlife Refuge, Florida, United States - Lox_Sample_3.3 | ecosystem: Environmental > Terrestrial > Soil > Wetlands | place: USA... | reverse complement strand
GAGTTATCTGCAAGCAAGGGTCCGGCCCGCGGGTATCCAATCTCACCGCGACCCGCGACCGCTAAATTTTCGCGTATACTTGCTCCTACCCCGCCCACTGAAGGAGGAAAGTAGACATGAGTTCCGTTGCAGCTCCCGTACGCGAAACGAAAGCGAAACGTTGGTTGCTGTGGGTAGGCTGGGTTGTTTCACTCTGGCCCGTGTTTGTGGTGTGTTCGAGCGCGACCTGGAAACTAACCCGTAACGCGTGGTACGTCGCGGAGTTTGCGAGAATCGGTTGGCCTCAGAGCGCCCTCACGCTCCTCGCCTGCCTGCAACTGGGCTGCATCGTCCTGTTCCTGATTCCGCCGACCGCCGTTCTGGGCGCCGTGCTCCTCACCGGCTATCTCGGCGGCGCCATCGCCGCGTACACCCGCATGGGAGAACCGTACCCCGTGTTGGTCCCGCTATCGACGAGCATGATCGCCTGGCTCGGCATCTGGCTGCGCGACGAGCGTCTCCGGGCGCTGCTCCCCGTTCGGCGGCGCGTTCCGCGCCTGTGATCGGAGGTTGCGGGGCGCACCGCGTCCGCGGAGTCTTCCGCGGAATCGGTTCATGCCGACGAAGCTGGCAGATTGATCGTCCCGCCGGACCTGTAATGCCCGAGCTGTTCCTTGGCCATCGATATCTCCGGCAAACGTTTCTGTGATACGGATCTCGATTAACGCTGGGCCGCCAGCTTGATCGTAGGGCTTGGCTTCAGAACTTTGAACAGTAATCTGTGCCTCGGCATGCGTTCGCGGCTTCGTCGGAGATTGCCGGACTGCGTGAATAGACTCTTGATGGTTCACTGACGCGGCCTCCCTTCCTCATCTTGCCGCTAAGTCGCAGGCGCGGTTCGCCCCGCTTTCATTGGCCTTGTCCGCTCGGTAAGAAATCCAACCGATTTGTTCGATTGCGATGTCAGCAATGCAACGGAAGCCGCGCGTTCCGCGCTCGTGAGGGCGTCGCTATTTCATGTGCTGGAGCGACTGCTCGTTTTCCAAACAGATTTCGTCGATGAGGTCCGTGTCGACCACGATGCGCTCTTTCAGTGTGACCGTCCACGGCTTCGTGTAAGCCTTGGGATCGTCGACCGTAACACGGATTTCGAGGTGTCCGAAGTCCGGGCGCCGCATCTCTTCACGTACCTTGCCCGCCTGCGTCAGCACGCTTCCCTGCCAATCGATCCACGTATCGTCACGCACCCCGATCGTGTCGATCACCAGCGTGTCGCCGGACCACTTGGCCGACGAATATCCTTGCCATGAAGGCGTGGGATCTTCCGGCAGAGGCCGGCCGTCCGTGAAGACCTGCCGGTAGCCGGCGTTCATTTCATTAAGCACTACCAGCAGGCCGGGCGTGTGGACGAACTTCAACAGATGCGGCAGCCCGTACGCGCGCAGAAAGTTATCCGGCAGGCACCGGATGTGCGGATCGTCTTTAGCCAGGTTGTCGGTGCGCTCCTTAACGATCGGCACCTGCCAGGGTTGATAGGGCAGGCCTCCCGGCAGATCCACCCCGATGTTCGCCATTTGGCGCGACGCCGTAATGTTCGTGGGATTTCCAGGCGTCTCCGCATCGTTGGGATTTTGCGGCCCGTCCTTCGCCTTCGGACTGGAAAGGCCCGACGTGTGACGAGGTTCCGCGGTGGTCCAGATACCGGAAAAATCGGGTTTGCCATTCGCCATTCGCGGCCCCGGCGCCGACATGTTTACCGACCCATCGGCCTTCCGGGGCACGCCTGCGGTCGGATACTTCACCCACTGTGCCGTCAAATGGCTTGAAGCCCAGGGCGTTATCAAAATCACGAGACCAACGGTCACCAACGTCCGCATTGGGCTAAGCATACACCAGCGCCGCGGGGCCGGTGAGACCCCCAAATCCGCCTGCTACTGGCAAACCGCGCCGGCGTCGCCGCTGAGCGTCCCGTTATCCGAAAACAGCCCGCCGGCCCCCATCGAGGCCGTTCGAAAGAACCAGGAAAAGTACGCCAGTTCCTGCAAGTGGTACGCGAACCCGTTAGGACCCGCAACCGGCGGCAGATCCGTCCGCGTCAGAGGGTCGCCCACCTCCAGGAATCGCTTGCAGCCGGTGACCTCGCCGATATTGCCCCACGCCGGCGCTGCATTGAATCCTCCCGGGTCATTCACCCATTCCGCGATTTCATGTGACAGGATCGACACATCGAACGGGCCTGCGCCGTTCGTCCGGAAATTCGCCATCACATAGGTCTGTCCGGGAGAACTCAGCGCCAGCGGATACGAAGCCTCCGAAAAATGATAGCCGCCCAAATACAACAGGCCGGCCTGCGAATACATCACGTTGTACAAAATGAAAATCGGGAACTGGTCCGGCCTGATTCGGTGTGACGAGATGTAGCTGGTCATCGCGTTCTCGAGAACGTTGTAGTCCACCACGCCCTGATATGCGGCGCCATTAGTCGATCCCGTGCCTCCCGGGTTCGTGCAAGTCGTGGCAACGCCCGTGCGAACCTCCGCCGCGACGCTCGGCGCCGCATAACTCTGGGCAAGCCGTAGCGGCTCGCCCACCGCGTAACTCAGTAACGTGTGGAAATCACTTCCGCTCTGAACATAGCTCCAGAGGTTAGAGCGTTGGAATGCGTCGATATATTGCGTGGTCCCAAGGTTCACGCCGTTTAGCGTCCAGGGATAGTTCTGAAATAGCGGGCTGCTCTCCACCAGCGTCATCGCGGTCAGGCCGGCCGTGCAGCCCGCATCCGGCGCGGCCGATGGGTCGAACGTTGTGGTGAATCCGCTGGTGGTGTTCGTAAACTGTACGACGAATGGAACGAGGATTACCCGAATTGTAGTGGTCTTGGCGCCGCTGACGGTTGGGTCGGTTCCCACCATGTACCCGCTGTAGTGAAGTCCGTTGACCGGAGAAACCACCTGGTAGCGCCAGATCGGCAATTCGGGCAGGATCTCGCGCGCAGGTCTGGGCCAAAAGGTTCGCACGCCGTGCACAGCAGTGGGTTCCGGTCCCTCGCTCGAAACTGGGTCCTGCGCTATTGACATGCTTGTAACAATCAGTAAGCTCGCTCCGAAAATCCAACGCCGCATCGGCTCAGAATACACCTTATGATCGCCGCCCGGGCTCCCGTCTGCCCGGCGGGGATACACTGGAACCGGATGTTCAGACGAGTCTCAGTTGTCGTTCAACTCACCGGTTTACTCGCTGCCGCTCTCTTATTGCAGGGCTCCCGAACCATTCCGCGCGCAAAGCCCCAGCCCGCCGAAACGCCGCAGACCATCATCGAAACGATTCTCCGCCTGGAGGAGCGCCTCGATGAAGCGGAATCCGATCATCGCGTCGCCGCTGTCGATGCGCTCATCGCGGACGATTACTCGGGCATCACCGTGGGCGGCGGGACCATCACCAAACGCGACGTGCTGGCCGCGGTAAGCGGAAACGAGCAAACCTCCTCCCGATCCGCGGATCGCGAAGTGCGTCCATTGGAGAACGCCGCCGTCTACACGGCTCTGGTCCTGGACCGCGGCATCGATCCCAAAACCGGGGAATCCTACCTGTTGACCACTCGAGTAACGGATATCTGGCAAAAACGCGGCCGCGACTGGAAGTTAGTCAACGACCAAGCCACCAGTGTGCCGCTCGACCATCTGGCAGGGGCACGTCCCATACGCCGGTTTTAGGAAACGTAGGCTTGCAGGGAATTGCGCTCCCGTCGTCTTCCGTGGAACGGGCGCACTTCGGCCTCGGCCGAGCGTGGCGCGCCGGATGGGCGTTTGCTTCTTCGGTGTGGCAGCGCTAAATGCCGGCGGCTTCCACCGCGAGCTCCATGAACCGGTCCCAATTCGCCTTTCCCAACACCCGAACAAACTCCGCCTGGGCGCGCCCCCAATCGGGAAGGGCGCGCAGGTAGGCACGCTTCCCGGCCCGTGTCAGCGCAAGACGAAGTTCGCGCCGGTCGTCGCCCGCCGTGGAGCGCAACCAGCCCGCGCGGCGTAAAGGCGCCAGTGTACGGGTCAGGGTTGTGCTGTCGATCTCGAGCAGACTGGCAAGCTGCTTCTGCGATATCCCTGGTGCGGTGTGCAACGCCTGCAATAAGGTGAACTGGGCGACACCCAGCCCGCTCGGGCGCAGTGCCGAATCATACAACCTGGTAATCACGCGCGCAGCCCGGCGGAGGTTGGCGCAACCGCAGGGCAGCCGAACCGCGTTCCGGGCCCGTGCCGTTTCTGTGTCCGTCATGAATTGATGTATCTACATCCATTTAACAAAACTTTGAGGGAGCCGTCAAATGTTGCAACTATATAGATGTATCTACATCTATTGCAGGAGAAGGAGATTTCAGAACCATGCATAGTCCAGCAACCTTTTTGACGATCTACGTGGTTGTCGCAAGCGCGGCTACCGTAATCACTCTTTTATGGGGACTGCGTGCCGCCATCCGCCGAGCCGGGTTGAAGCCGGCCGAGGAGCGTCGAGCCTCTTGGGCCGGTACAACTCTGCTCGTCGGTTGGTTCGCTGCAGCCCTGGTGCTGTCCGGGCTCGGGCTGTACCAGGCCAACTCCACGCGACTTCCGACTATTGAATTCGGCCTCCTGCTCCCGATCATCGCCGGGTTGATCTTTTACTGGAGATCACCCCTCCTGCGCCGGGTAACGCGAGCCGCTTCGCAAGGCTTGATTGTCGGCGTCCAGATTTACCGGGTGTTGGGAGTGATCTTTCTCGTGCTGTACTTCAGGGGTTCCATGCCCGGCGTTTTCGCGCTTCCGGCGGGAACCGGCGACGTCGCTGTCGGGTTGCTGGCTCCTGCCGTCGCTTTGGTGTTCACGCGCGGTTGGCGCGGTTCGACAGGGCTCCTGCAGGCCTGGAACCTGCTGGGACTTGCCGATCTGGCCGTCGCCGTCGCAACTGGTTTTTTGAGTTCGCCTTCGCCGTTGCAGTTGTTCGCATTCGACAATCCGAACACACTCATCACCGCATTTCCGTTGGTTATGATTCCGGTTTTCCTCGTGCCGGCCGCCATATTGCTCCATCTGGCCTCTCTCGCCAAGGTGGGCCGTACAGGCGTCCCCTCAGGATCGCAGCGGGCTTCTTTCCGAATGGAGAATGTTGCCAGTTGACCGGACCCGATGACCGGCGCGCTCCGCAACTGACTTGGGGCAGGCCGGCGACCTGCCCCAAAATTTACGCTGGCCGATGTGCCTTGAGAAAGGAATGAATTTGCCGCACGGCCAGCGGGATCCGCTCCTTGGGTTCTTTCCAGGGGAACATACTCACTTCGGCCTTGGGCGCGAGCATCGCGCATTCCATCGCGACGGCGAGCGGGTGCGCGGGGACATCGTCGGGCAGGACCAGCACCGGGTTCTGGCAACTCCGCACGAAATCGCGCGTCACGGTGAAGACGAAGTCAGGGTTGGTCTCGAACATCCTGGTCGTGAATTGCTCGGCCGTCGGCACAGGGATCTCCGACCGCTTCGCGGTGATCTGCGCCGGCCAGCCTTTCCAGAATGTGCCGGGGTACTTCGGGTCGCGCATCTCCGGACGCCACCCCACGGGCTGTGCGAGCACGGCGGCGGGAATGCGATTGGGCGCACGCTTTAAAAGACTCCAGATGAACGGGCCGCCAATACAAAAACCGATCACCGCAAACTTATCGATGCCGAGGTGATCCATCAGGCCGAGCTGGTCGTCGGCATAGGATTCCCACGGCCGGTCGACCTCGACCGGGCCGGTGGATTGGCCGGTTGGGGCGTTGCGCAGGTCCGCTGTGATGCAGCGATATTCACCCTTGAACTCCTCGATTGCATTGAAAGGTGAGTTGCCGGTGAAGAAGGCAATGGTGGAGTTCAACCCTCCGCCCGGAATCAGTAGTAGAGGGAACCCGGAGCCGGCCTCCTCATAGTAGATGCGAACGGGGCCTTTTTCATAGAACTTGCCGGTTCCCGTTTTGCCTGGCTGAGCGAATACGCGGGTTGCCGCGGCCGCGGCTCCCGCTGCCAGGATGGTGCGTCTGGTTGAACCCATAATCAGCGTCCTCCTCGAGAATTCCTCAGAATCGCGGGTACGTGCTCCGTGCCTACCGTGATCCGTTAGCGAGGCATCATAACATAGCTTTTTCGCACGGAAGCGCGGAGGGTCGCCTTAAGATCCATCGCCTGTTTCTCGTCGACGGAATCGGCCGCTTGCTTGCGATTCTCCGGGTATACGGCAATCACAAGGCGATTGCGCGCGGCGCCCCTGGGAATATATACTTTCGGGACAGGCTGGAGGATCAGATGGGAGCCACTAATCGATTGTTGTGGGCGGCGGCCGCTGCGCTAACGTGCGTTTTGCCCGTCATGGCGCATCACTCGTTTGCCGCGGAGTTCGACTCGAGCAGGACGGTGACGTTGCACGGCGTTGTCTCCAAAGTCGACTGGGTCAATCCGCACATCTTCGTCTATGTCGACGTGAAGGACGACTCCGGAAAGACCACCACCTGGGCGTTGCAATCCCTGCCTCCGCTCTTCTTCCGGGGAAGCGGGCTCACCAAGGATTTGTTAGTGAGCAATAAGCAGGAGGTGACCGTCACGGCGAACCCGGCCAAGGACGGGTCGGCGGCCTACGGGTTCATGATCAAGCTGAGTTATGCGGACGGACATGTCTTCAGCATGTCTCCGCAGGATGCCGACCCCAGTCTTCGAAAAAAATAGCGGCCGTTGGCGGGAACCACTGTTCGCGTCAGTTCAATATGAGGGAGGAAACCATGCTATCCCAGCTCGCGAATCACCGAATGCTCACGCGGGCCGCGCTCGCTGCGGCGATTCTGGCCGCGCCCATCGGCGCCCGGGCGCAAACCAACTATGCGGCGGAAGCCGCCAAGAATCCCGGCGCAGCCTCCCGGCCGACGCCGCGCACGGCAGACGGACACCCCGATCTGAACGGCGTCTGGCACCACTTCTTCGGCATCGGTACGATTCAGAAGGTGGGCGACAGCTTCACGGTGGGTGGCGCGTTCAGTCCAAAGTCGGCCGCGCTGTACTCCCAGCCGCTGCACGATCCCACGCCGCAGTACAAACCCGAAGCCGCGGCTAAGGTGAAGTTACTCAATGCGAATCAAGTGAAGGAAGATCAGACGCTGCACTGCATCAATCCGGGCGTGCCGCGCCTGGGACCTCCGCACCAGATTGTCCAGACGGCCAAACAGGCGATCTTTCTCTATGCCGACAACACCGGCAACCAATGGCGTGTGATTCCGCTCGACGGACGCGCCCACAGCACCGATCCCGAAACCGCCGCGACGTACAACGGCGACTCCGTCGGCCATTGGGAAGGCGACACGCTGGTTGTGGATGTGACCCGCCTCACGGACGAAACCTGGATGGGAGACAACGGTTTCTTCCACAGCCGGAAGCTGCACGTGACGGAGCGGCTGAAGCGCGTGGGCGACACGATTCAATACCAGGTGACCGCGGATGATCCCGAGGTTCTGCAGAAACCGTGGACTCTGTCGCGCACGCTCACCCTCCAGCCCGACGCGCTTGAAGAAGCCGCCCCGTGCATCACGACAACACGCGGTAGTTAACTCCTGGGCCCACGCCAAGCGAATCCCCGCATCGGCATCAGGGCGCAGGCCACCGAAAGGATCACTCCGCCAAACAGAAGCGTGTCTGCGAAGTAGCTGATTCCCTCGACTCTCACATCGGTATTCGGGTCCGCCAGGGCCGCAATCAGAACAGGCCCGTAGATGACCACAACCAGGAGCAGAATCCAGGTTCCGAGATAGGTGGCCGCTATCCGCGTTTTCCGTCCTAGTAGAAAACAAACTCCGGCAGCGACCAGAAATGCGCCCGTCAGATAGTCGATGAGAGTGCGACCGGGAATCCACGTGGGCATCTGCTTCTGGAGCGGGACTCCAGGCATTCCCAGTGGATGCAGAAAATGCTGAATGCCGAAGAAGATCGCCGCCATTGCGATCAGCACCCGGCCCACGTGGATCAGATTCTTACCTTGACCGGGGTATTGCCTGCCCATCGCGATTCCCGCCAAAACCCAGGCTGCGCCGCCGAACGACATTTCCCGAAAGGCGACCGCCCACACGAATCGGTTCCCGGTCCGGATCGCTCCCGGAAGATACAACATGCCCACGAAGAGGAACATCATGATCCCCAACAGAAGGCCGGACCAGCGCACCTGAATTTGGGTCGCGATGCTCACTGACGCAGCGATCAGCGCAACGCCGACGAAATAAAGCCAAAACAGACGCCACGGCATGTACGAAGGCACCATGTTCAGCAAGAACTGTTCGCGCGAAAGATGTTCTGCGCCGAAGACTGCGAACGGCGCGGCGAACGACAAGTGAGTGAGAGCGACGATCTTATCGATGCCGCGAGCGTGGGCCAGCGCGTTCTTCGCAGACAACAGGCCAATTACTAGCAGCCCGAGGCCGGAGACAGACATCGAGAAGACGCTGCCCGGGAGTCCAAGGAATACGGCGAGAGTGGTTGACGCCATGGATCTCCCGAGCCGGTACTATCTCCGGCAGGCTACGCTTGCCTGGCCCTAGTGCCGGATCTGCGTCGCCGCGTGCCCCAACTCCTGCACCGTGCAGTCGCCGCGCTCCCGGATCAGGCCCGCATTCGGATTCGAATTCCGCACCACCGTTCGCGTCGGGAACACGTATGGCTCCACCAGCACCTCCGGGTCATCGACCGTGACGTCGTATAGCAGGGCGTCGCCTTCCCGCCGGAAGCGCTCGATGACATGCATCTCGCCCGAGTGGAACAGGCCGCCGCGGCCTAGCCAGGTCGCATCGGTGAATCCGATGGAGTCGAGCACGAGCGTTTCGCCCTCCCAGTGTGCCACCGTATCCCCCAGATATGTGTAATCCTGATCGGCATCCTTGCGGTGCGCGCGCCCGTCGGTCGGGAAGATGCGATACTCGCCGTATCCGCCGCCCGCGTCACCGCCTGTATAGATAAAGGTCACGTCCTTGTCCGATTGGTAAATGCGCCGCGGCGGGCCTTCGCGCGGAACTCCCAGCGGCTGGCACGTCATCACCGGATCATACTTGTTTGTCCACATGTCGAGCTGCTGCACTTTCTCCCAATACTCCGGCTTGTAGATCGGGCGTCCCGTATTGCCGAATCGCGACGGCGAGTACAACTCGAAATCTTCGGTCTGGTTGGTGGACCGGCTGCAGTCGGAGCTTTGCCACGGGCTGCAGCGGCGCCCGCCACCCGTCATGTAGTTGCCAATCCAATCGGTGAACGACCAGTTGCCCGACAGGTCCGGATGCCCGTCCAACTGTGGCGTCGGCGCCGACTTATTGACTTTCGGGTCCGCCTTCGCCATCACGCCCTGCGGGATGTGCCCGTTCATCTTTTTGGCCGCCACGCTCGCCGGTACCGGCGCCACCACATACACATCGCCCGTTTCCGTCTGAGTGGTTGTCAAGTCGCGAATCATCGCGCCGTTGCGGCGCTCTGTCATCTTTCCGGCGTACAGCACCCCAATCTTGTTCAGCGGGTTGTTCCAGTCCTGATAATCACCGTAGGTGTACTCGACCTTCGTCGGCGCGCCCGCCGCACTGACCACCACCCGCTCGGTCGTATATTTCACTGGATCCACGGTGGCGGTTGCGGTCGCTCCCGGAACGCCGGGAATCGGGAACGTGACCACCGGCTTGCCGTCCTCCCACGACATCGAAGTCTGGCCCGCCTTCATCACACCGTCCGCGAACAGCGTGCCAGGGTTGGCGCCTAACCAGAACGTGTCGGTGGTTCCGGCCACAGCCGCCTTGGGCGCCCCCTGCGGACTCGCCCAAATTCGGACGAGCCGCGCCTCCACTTCCTTCGGCAGCGCGGTGACTTTCCCCTTCGTCGTGCCGATCTGCGCGCCCGGCGTATCTTCGTCCCAGGCGTACAGCCCGCTCACCACCTCGATGTTCGAGTACGTTTCCCCATTCGCCTTCGTGCAGGTGTACTGAATCCGCTGGCTGAAGGTTTGGTAATTCGTGCTCGCCCTATATTTCGTCAGCGTGCACGGTTGTCCCTCCACCTGAATCGTGCCTTTGCCCTGATATTCGAGGGTCGCGACCATGTCGCGTTCGTCATGGCCCTTCAGCATGCCCATGCCCCACATCCATCGGAAGAGCACGGACTTCAGGTCTTTGGCGTCCTTTGCGGGTGTATACGGCTCTGCAACCCGTCCGCCAAAACCCTGCGCGCCGGCTGTGAACGGCACGCCGATCGCGAAAATAATCGCGAACGCCATCCAAATCATCCCTCGTCGCAAAGACATGACGGTCCCTCCAGTTGTAGAATTCCCGAGTCATTCTACACCCAACCGCGTTATCTTGGTCTACGGCCCGTTCCAATCAGAACGGCCATCCAGGCCGAGGAGGTGACTTGATGAGGATCATTCGATACGGTGTCGTGTTGCTTGCCGCGCTACCGCTGGCTCCGCAGGACCAGAACCCCCTGCCGCCGGATATCAACCCCGTCACGCTCTCGCGTCTGCCCCCGGTCACCGCCGCCGACCTCGACGAACAAGGCCAGCGTCTTCTGGCTGCCCGGACCGATTTCAAGCCCGCGCCCGGGCCGACCCACATCACCGTCTACAGCCCCCGCGAGATCGATCTCGGCACCCCCTCCGGCGTGAAGAGTCCGGTCGGTCCTCGATATTTTCAGCTCGCCGCGTTGATCGCCGCGCGAGAGAGCGATCAGCAGTACGAATGGTCCTCGCACGAGCCCGCCGGCAGGCGCCAGGGATTGGAGCAAGCCGTCATTGATGTAGTCAAGTACAACCGCGACGTCGCGGGACTGTCTGATAAGGACGCGACCGTGATCACCTTCGGCCGCGCTCTGTTTCGCGATCATCACGTCAGCAGTGAGCTCTGGCAAAAGATGATGACCCATTTCGGCCGCCAGCGGACTGTCCAGCTCATGATGATCATGGGCGACTACTTCCGGGTAGCCCTGATGCTGAACGCCGTCGATCAACATCTTCCGCCCGATCGCCCGCCCCTGCTGCCGCCGCTGAAACGATAAGGCTCGTACAGCCTCTCGATCCGCGCCCATCCGGCTTGCCGCCGAATCTCTTCGGCGGCGACAACCCCGCCGCTCTTGCGTACACGATACGCGCGTGCGTTCGGTTTCGAACCAATCACTCGATAAAACCGCCCGTCGAGGAACTCGATGGCGCAGTTGTTCTCCATCGCGATTCCGGTCCCCCCAATCTTGCGAATCATCTCCTGGAAGTCTCTGCGCCGCGGAACCCCGCGCGTCACGCCGTTGTAGTGAGGGCAATGGACGCCGCGAACCAGCCCCAGCCCCTTCACGTTGATGTAATTCCAATCGTGCGGATCATAGAAGGACATCGAATCCGAGTGCCCGGATTCGAACCAGCAGATTGCACCCGCGCTGATGCCCGAAAGGATGATTCCGCGATCGTAAGCCGTCCGGAGGATCCGGTCCACGCCCAGCCGCCGCCACAGCCGCATCATGGCCAGCGTGTTTCCGCCGCCCACATAAATGACGTTCGCAGAGAAGATCCGGCTCTCGATCTCCCGCGGCGCGGGCGGTTCATGCACCAGCCGCAGAACCTCCGTTTTGCACGAGAGCAGCCCGCCGAAATGCTCCACGAACCGCCGCGAATAGCTTTCCGAATCCGAACTCGCCGTCGGCACGAACAGAACCGCCGGCCGTTTCCGGCCCGACAACCGGATGATTTCCCGATCGATCTCCGTAGTGCCTGCGGCCGTGAGGTCTCCGCCCCCGATCGCGACGATCGCCTTCCTCATTGTTTTTGCAGGGCAGGCCGCCAGCCTGCCCAGTCCACCTGTGGCGCCGGCGATCTTGTCGCCGGCGGTTTCTCCTGCC
>Ga0335079_10008255_pt1 | contig 11870 bp, 12 predicted proteins | sample Lox_Sample_33_FD_206719 | JGI IMG/M metagenome (GOLD analysis project Ga0335079, IMG submission 206719) | Soil microbial communities from Loxahatchee National Wildlife Refuge, Florida, United States - Lox_Sample_3.3 | ecosystem: Environmental > Terrestrial > Soil > Wetlands | place: USA... | reverse complement strand
GAGAAAATCGGCGAAGGCGTGCGCCTGATGACCAAGTTCACCAAGGCCGTAGGCGCCCGGCAAGGATGTGGGGTGCAGAAGAATTCCGCTGGAGCGAGGAAAGTTCATGAGCGAGTGTATTGCCGATCTAGGATGGTATCGCAAACGCTCGCCACAAAACGAGGAGGGCCGGCAGCCCTCCTCAGGTCCAGGACAACCTGCCGATTACTTCTTCGATTTGAGGTGGAATGGCTTCGCTATTCCCTGGCCGCTGGTTGGCAAGATCGTTCCGAAGATCCCATAGGTCTCATCGAAGGTTCCTGCAGTAAAGAACAGCGTGTTCGTGGGTCCGGCCGAACCGCCGTTCCCGAACCCCAGGCCCCAGAGTTTATCGATGCGCAACTGCAGATCGGAGTCGTCGAACATCAACCCGATGAAGCTATAGGGCGCAGTGGAATTGAACACCATGATGGAGCCGCTACCAAAATTTCCGATCAGAAGATCGTTGCTGAAGGCGCCAAAATTGGAGGGCGCCAGCGCGATCCCCCAGGGAGAATCCATCTGAATGAGGTGCTGCAAACGTGCGACCAGGTTCCCCTGCGTGTCCCACACATCGACATAACCGTTTCCTGGACCAGCGACGTCGTCATGTTTCTCGGCATCCTGTTTGGCGTAGGTGACAATCAGATGGTTGCCGACTAACTGAATGCCGAAGGGGGCGAAGCCGGTCGGGATGGTCGAGTCAACAAACGCGCTCGCGCCAAACGAGTGCGGCGCGAAGTGGGTGTCGAATACATCCACGGTGCCGGCATAAAAGTTCGTGGCATAAAGATAGTTGGCGCCATTAGCGGAGGCGAGCGCCAACCCTTTGTACACCGCCGAGCCGAAATTGTTGACTTCGATTATCGCGGTGGTGGGATTGACGTTGTGGTTCCAGCCCTGGACGGTGCCATCTTCGGAGTCGAACAGGAAGGTGGCGGGATTGTTCGAGCTCAGCTGAAAATCGTTGGTGCCGTTGAAGACTTGGCCTGAGGGCACACCCGTGCCTGAACCCGTCCAGTCTGGAATGGTCACCGTCAGGCCTTGCTTCACTCCCATGCCATTGTAGAGGGTCGCGACCCCGGTGCCGTTGTCGGCCACCCACCAAGGACCCGAAGGGCTGGCCGCCAGTCCCCAGGGATTCCCCAGGTCCGGATCGGCCGGGTTATCGCCTGTGATATTGGCGATGTCGGAGGTCAAGTTCGTCACCTGATAGGTCTGAGCGGAAGCCGACAGACTTACCAGCCCCAGGCTCAGAAGCAGCATTGCCATGAAGCCCAGGCGATGGCCGCCATGGAAACGACTCGTCTTGATTGAAGTAAACATCTCTTCTCCTCATCTTGCATTGGAATTGCTTCGGAGGCTGGGTCGGTGACCGCGTCTGCCCAAAGCTTTCTGCAATGTATCGGGAGGGCTTAAGCCAGTTGTTGTGGAGAAGTAATCGTCTTGTCAAAGCTTGGGGACAAAGTCTCCAAAAGCTTGCGGTGTGTTTGTCAACGATTTGTCAACACGCGATTGACTGGCAGTGCCTTCTGTTATTAGCTGTAATCAGAGCTGCGGGGAAAGCAGTTATGGAAAGAATTCTGGTCATTGAAGACGATTCGGCAGTGCAGCGGGCGCTACGGCGCACTTTCGAAACTGCGGGCTTTGAGGTTTCCGTCGCCGCCGATGGTGCGGTTGCCATGGATACCTTTCGCGCCACTATGCCTCGCGTGGTCGTGCTGGACCTGCGGCTGCCGGGCAAGTCCGGCCAGGACATTTGCCGCGAGATCAAGCGGGAATCGTCCAACACTCCTATTCTCGTGCTCAGCGCAGCCAGCGATGTACTGGATAAAGTCCTGCTGCTGGAACTGGGCGCCGATGACTATGTAACTAAACCGTTCAGCCCGCGCGAGCTTCTGGCCCGCGTGCGCGCCGCCGTGCGCCGTCTGAATCAAGCTTCGGACAAAATAGAGTCCTTCAGCTTCGACGATGTAGAAGTAAACTTCTCGAAAATGGAGTTGCACCGGAGTGGTCAGTTAATACCGCTGACCCCGCAGGAGTTCAAAACGCTGCGCTTCTTCCTCAATAATCCTGAGCGAGTTATCTCGCGCACAGAGTTGCTGAACGAAGTCTGGGGCTATAACAACTATCCAACTACGCGCACGGTTGACACGCACATCCTGCGTCTGCGCCAGAAACTGGAAAAAGACCCCACCGATCCGGTACATTTCCGTACTGTTCACGGTACGGGCTATAAATTCGTCAGGTGAGCGATGTTACCGGGGGAGAGCGATGAGTAGATGGCGGTTACGTACCAAATTTCTCATCGCCATGCTGCTCACCTCTGCCGGACTAACGGCCGTGTCGTTGCTGATCGTGCAGCGCACGGTGGCCAGTCATGTGCGCCGCGGCCTCAGCAGCGACCTGGCAAACTCCGTCGAGACCTTTCGCGATCTGCAGGCGGAGCGCGAAGCAGACCTAAGCCGTCTGGCCGAGCTCATGGCCGATCTTCCGAGCCTCAAGGCGCTCATGACCTCGCACCATGCGCCTACCATCCAGGACGGATCGCGCGAGATGTTCCACGTTGCCGGCGGAGACTTGTTCGCGCTCACCGATCCCGCGGGAAAGCTGATGGGCTTTCACGTCAAAGCGCCAGGAATCTCGCGCGATCAAGCGCAGCAACTGCTGGACGGTCGCGCTCCGCTTGGCCAACCGCTGCAATGGTGGTTCGCCGGCGGACATTTGTATGAGGTGGTGCTGGCGCCGATCTACTTCGGTCCCAGCTCACAGAACACTCTGTTGGGAGTAGTCGCGGTCGGCTACGAGATGAATGCGGCCCTGGCCCGCGAGGTCAGCCAGGTTACTGCCAGCCAGGTGGCCATCGTATGCGGTGACACCGTGGTGGTGAGCACCCTGAACGCGCAACAAAACGAGGCGTTGGCAAACCACATCGCTGGCGGCCCGATACCGGCGGGACCGGCGAACTGGGAGCTCGGCAAGGAAAGCTTCATGCTGTCGTCGTTGCCGGTCGATCCCAATGAGACGCCGGCGGTCCACATGGTCGTGCTGAAATCGTACGATCAGGCGACCGCGTTCCTGAACCATCTTCGCCAATTGCTGCTCGCGGTCGGCCTCGGCGCCGTACTGGGCGGCACAGCGCTCGTGTACTTCATCGCGGGCACATTCACCCGGCCCTTGGAGCGATTGGTCGAAGGCGTTCGCGCGCTCGGAGGCGGCGATTATCGTTATCCTGTGCACTCTGCCGCGGCGGGCGAAGTTGCCGAGTTGACCGACGCCTTCACGCGAATGCGCGATAGCCTTCGCGAGGCGCAGCAGCGCGTGCTGGAGGCGGAGCGCCTGGCGACCATCGGTCGCATGGCCAGCTCCATCTCGCACGATCTGCGTCATCCTCTGACCGCGGTGCTGGCCAATGCGGAATTTCTCGCCGAGGCCGAGCTGACGGCCGGGCAGCGCGAGGAGCTCTATCAGGAGATTCGCGTCGCCGTCAACCGTCTCACCGACCTGGTCGATTCGCTGCTGGAGCTGTCGCGCCCGGCCGAATCTCTCAACCTGGTCGAAATCCCGGTGGAGCGCACCATCAGCCGTGCCATCGAATTGGTACACGCGCATCGGGAATTTCAAAGCGTCGCGTTGTCCATCAAATCGGCAGGTCTGCATGTTGCACGCTTCGATCCGCGCAAGATGGAGCGCGTCTTTTACAACCTGCTGTTGAACGGTTGCCAGGCAGCACAACTGTCGGGCGGCCATGTCGGCGTGGAGGTGGCCGAGCGCAACGGCGATCTGGCCATCCAGATCACCGATGATGGTCCCGGAGTGGAATCGTCGATCCGCGACAAGTTATTTCAGCCGTTCGTCAGTTATGGCAAGGAAAACGGTACCGGACTGGGCCTGACGATTGCGCAAAAAATCGTGCAGGACCATCAGGGAAGCTTGCAGCTCGAAAGCTCGGCGCCAGGGCGGACGGTGATGCAAATCATCTTCCCGCGCACGGTGACCACCACCGCTTCGGGAGCCATGCGGTCTGCCAACGCTTCGCAGTCATTTACAACCTGACCCTCGGTGGCCCTGGGTGCAAGCTCCTAGGGCGGTATGCTCCGGTCCATGAGCAGCCCGCCAGCAAAGAGGTGCGACATGCAAGACGCCAACTGTCCTCAGCTCTTTCGCTTCAATCCACGCCAAGTCACGCGTTGGCATACGATTTCGCGGTTTGCGGTGATCATGCTGTTTCTGACGGTCTCGCTTGCCTGCGCCGCACAGTCCTCCAGTGCCGCGGCTGCGTCAAATGACCTGGATACCAAGGCCGCGCTGCAAGAGCTTCAATCCGAGATCCACGAACTGAAGGGCATGGTGGTGCGGCTCCAGCAAGAGACTGTCTCCAGCCGGGCGGAGATCGGGCGCCTGCGTGAGGAGCTTGCCACGGAACGCGGCAACAATGCCTCCAACTCGGCCGTCGACGAGCAATCGCCGGCTTACGATGCAGCCCAACTGCAACAGCGAGTTGATCAGCTCGAAGAAGATCAGCAACTGCTTTCCAGCAAACTCGATACCCAGTACCAGACTAAGGTAGAGAGCGCCTCGAAGTACCGGATTCGGCTGTCGGGAATCGTGCTCTTCAACCTCTTCGGCAACAGCGGCTCGGTAGATAATCAGGATGTGCCGACGTGGGCCATGCCGCCCATTCCCGGGGACTCGTCAGGTTCAGTCGGAGGCACGCTGCGGCAGTCGATCATTGGCCTGGAAGCTTTCGGGCCCGATTTTCTTGGCGCCCGCACCAGCGCCAATATCAACTTCGATTTCGGCGGCGGCTTCCCGAGCGTGTACAACGGCGACGATTCCGGCCTGGCGCGTCTGCGCACTGCCGCCGTTCGCCTGGATTGGAAGGGCACCTCGATCATCGCCGGCCAGGACCCTCTGTTTCTTTCGCCGCTCGCGCCGACATCCTTCGCATCGCTGATCGTGCCGCCGCTGTCCTATGCCGGAAACCTGTGGGCATGGACGCCGCAATTGCGCATCGAACATCGCGTCGCGCTCTCCCAGAATTCCAAGCTCACCCTGCAGGGCGGCATTCTTGATCCGCTTACCGGGCAACCACCAAACTCCGACGGCACGGAATACACCTATTATCGAACTCCCGTCGCCGGCGAACAGTCGCGGCAGCCGGCCTGGGCTGCACGCGTGGCGTATTCGCACACCCTCTTTGGCCAGGAATTTATCATCGGTGCTGGTGGTTACTACAGCCGGCAAAACTGGGGCTATGGGAGAATCGTCAATGGCTGGGCGGGGACCATGGATGCCAGCCTGCCGCTCGGCAAAATGTTTAGTCTTAGCGCTGAATTCTATCGCGGGGCTGCGATCGGCGGCATCGGCGGCGCGCTGGGACGCAGCGTCACCTATAGTTTGCCGCTGTCCAATCCCGATAGCTACGTCAATCCTGTGAACGACGTGGGCGGATGGGCGCAGCTCAAGTATCGCGCCACGCCCAAGCTTGAGTTCAACGGCGCCTTCGGCCAGGACAGCCCCTTCGCCGCCGACATTCGCTACTTCGGCGAGCAGTCGCAGAGCTATGCTCCAGCTTACTTCACCGCCAACCGCAGCGCCTTCGGCAATGTCATTTATCGTCCGCGCTCGGACCTGCTGTTCGCGGCGGAGTACCGACGGCTGCGCACGTTCACGATTTATGACAACAGCTACGAAGCCGGCCAGGTCAACATGTCGATGGGGGTGCTGTTCTGAGTTGGCTTAAAACAACTCGTCTGGTACTGACCATCGTCGCACTCGTGTCGGCGGCTACCAGCTTCGCGCAGGAGGTGACGGTCAGCGGCAAGGTGCTGGCTGAAGGTGGAGCGAACGCGCCGGCTACCACTCAGACTGTGGTTTGGCTTTCGCCGCTCGGCGCTACTGCCGGCAGGACGCCTGTCGCGCCCATGCATGCCACCTTCACCCAGAAGAACAAGAGTTTCGAGCCGCACCTGCTGGTGATCACGCGCGGCTCGACCGTCGATTTCCCCAATCGCGACCCCTGGTTCCACAACGTGTTCTCGCTGTTTAACGGCAAGCGCTTCGACCTGGGCCTGTACGAAGCGGGCACGTCGCGCACCGTGCATTTCGATCGCGAAGGGGTATCGTTCATCTTCTGCAATATCCACCCGGAGATGAGCGCTGTCGTCGTGGTGCTCGGAAGCCCGTATTACGCGGTCACCAACAAGCAGGGCGACTTCGAGATTTCCCAAGTTCCTCCAGGACGCTACATGCTCCATCTGTGGAACGAAAACGCAATGCCCTCATCCTTGCAGGCGCTCACACGTGAGGTGCAGGTCGGCAACGCATCGGCTTCGCTTGGAACCCTGCGCTTGCCCGTTACGAAGAGCGCGCTCGTCGCCCACAAAAACAAGTACGGCCAGGACTACGAGCCACCCTCGCCCAACAATCCCGTGTACGTGCAGCCGTGATGACGCGCGGCAAGCGTCCGTGCCCCCAGATTCGTTCTTCTGTTGGCCGGATGTGCTGCTCCTTCGGTTTTTCAAATTGTTCTACGTAGAACAATTTTCGAGCCCGCAAGTACCTTGTAATGAGATATTTCGAGTACCCCATCTTGGTGTCGTAACTAAGGCCCGGCAAGAAGGTAACCAGTTTGACCGTCTCTTGCTAAGATTTGCAACAAAAAGGCGGGCGAGCCGGCGGCGTATTAGGAATCGGCCCGGCGTGCGTATGCGGAAGATCGAAGCCGATGTCTCCAGGCAGAAAGCCGCTCACGCCACATCCACCCGGCGTGCGGCTGAGGGACTACGAGAGAAGTCGACATCATCGGCAAGCCCTCGCACCGCTACGAAGACATCCTTCAGGCTCTTACGTGACGACACATCGGACACCGGCCGCTCATGCAGCCGTTCCAGGCCGGCATCGATCACATCCTCTGCCGTCTGGATCAGCCCGGCACCGAGGGCTTCCTGAATTTTGATCTCCTGATCAGGCCGGGGATGGATGGTCACGCGCCCCTCCTAAAATTTATTTTACTGCCTCTCAGCGCGCGCGCGTTTTCTCATTTCCCGGTTAGCGCCCAAAGCAAGGACGCGAACCCTTCGGCAATCTCAGGGCAGGTTCTGGGCACGAGGCTGACTACTGACTGAGATGCAGTCGTCGAAGGTCATCTTCCGTCCACCGGGCAAGGCGGATCATGCTGCGAAGCGTACCGATCGGGAAGGTGTCTGACTGACGCGTGAACGCGACGGGCACGACCCTTCCGTCCCGGTGCGTGTAAATGTGATGGCTTCCTGCGATACGGTTGAGGATGAATCCGTCGGCTTCAAGAGCACGAGTAAAGTCGCGGGTGGTGATCCCGCGAGGGATGTTCAAACGGTGACCACCACGGCGGAGGATTCCAGCTCGAGGGCGGTGGGAATCTTGCGTCCTTCCTCGATCCGCATCTGGACCAGCGCTTGCAGCAACTCGTTAATGCGCTGGAGCGCCTCTTCTTGGGTATCGCCCCACGTCACCGCTTCTTCAATCTCGGGACAGTACGCCTGGTAGGCTCTGCGCCCGTCTTCGTGTTGATCTTCCTCGATGACGACTTTGAACACGTAGCTCTTCAAAACCTACTCCTGCGGCCCAGATTAGCACAGAAGGGAGCTGCAGATTCGGGGGAGATGAGCAGGTTGTTTGAGGTGCCTACGGTGGACATGTTCGATACCGCCGTCTTGGCGCCCGGCTGGGTGCCGTGGGTCTCGCGGTTTTCGAGACCCGGGAGGTCCGTCATCGATTACCCGGCCGGCAGAGCCTCGTACCCACCCAGGTCTCGAAAAGCGCGAGACCCTTCGACAAGCTCAGGGCAGGCTCTGGGGCACCCACAGTTACCTGATTTCAGTGCCCAAAATTAAGGATGGCTCCGGGCAGGAGACCCGGGCCACCCGCCTACTGTTGCTTCTTCTGATTCTGTGCATTCGCGCCGCTCGCGTGATGCGTGCCTGAGGAGGTCTCTACGCCATAGTGGCTGCCGCCGTGCGAAGGATGACCTGGGTCAGGATCGTGACCCCCACCCCCGCCAGCCGTTCCACCGCCGTGAGCCGTTCCAGTCGATGTGTCAACCCCACTACCGCTGGATTTCGAGCCTCCAGTCGCCGGCTTGCTCGTGTTGCTGGACTTCGAGCCTCCGGCTGCAGGCCCGCTCGTCCTGCCTAGCGGCCTGCCTGTACCTCCAGTGGTTCCCACCGCTTGGCCAAGGGCAAGCCCGACCGTTTGAAAAACGAACACGGCTGCCAAACCTACGACAAGCAAAAGCCGACTGAGGCGACCCGCAGCCAGTGCCGGAATCAGTGTTACCTTTGAAATCTCCATATGCAACCCCTTTTCTTTTCGACCGCCTGTTGGCGGCTACACGTTGATGTACCCCCCAAACCCTCCTTCGTTCAATAGTTTGATCGTGAGTCTGTGTGAAACACCAGGGCGGATCGTGCCGATCGCACGGAAATCTTCGAACTTGCAGCTTCGTTTGCCCTATAATTGCAAACCGTTCCGGCATCCAGAGTTTCCATACTGTGAACCGACTGTGAAGTTACAGTCGCGGAGGCGCGAGGCGCCAGGGAGTGGGCCCAACGGCTGGAGGATTCCATCTGTGGACGGGACCGCGTGCAAGCTGTTAATCGACCAAGCAGTCAAGCAAGCAGTCGACAAATCAGTACAGCTAGTTGTCGCATGGAGCCAACTGGCGATTTGTGGGCTTGCGGCGCTGGTCCTACTTTCAATCTGGCGCCGTGGATATTGGGTCTCCCACGATGAAAACGCTAGAGACCAGGGCATTCTATGGTTTGCCGCCGCTTTGGGAGTATGGAGTTTTATAGGGCTGGTTCAGGTGGTGAGGCTCACATCCCAGCCAAACGACTGGGTCGCCGGAATACTGCGCACGTTTTTATCGATCGCGAACAGCGTCTGCCTAATCGGTGCAGGCGTGCATCTGGATGCATATAAGGAAGCCCCCCCGGATTTCCTTGCACCTTTCATTCGCAGCTTTAGAGAACGACTCTGGCTTTGGACTGCGCTGATAGTGACCCCCGTGTTCATTATTCTTGCAATGTTTGGACTCCACACGATTGTGGATGTCGTTGTGTCGGTCCTGATCCTGACGTTTCTTTTGTATGGTTTCTTCATCTCGTTCCGGCGCCGACACTTTCCAATACTGGCTTATGCCTCCGTTGCGGTTCTCCTTTTCGAAATCACCGCCCAAATTCCCGAGTTGAGTCAAATTTCAGCACTGAAGCCAGCCTTCAAAATCGTCCCTTTGCTGTGGTTAGCGGAGATCCGGTGGCCACTCCTCCTGATCTCGAAGGTTATGGTTGTGCTCTTGGTCATCGCTCTCGCATTCAGCTGGATACATGAACGCGGCGCGGTGCGGATTTCGCAGCTCGAAGCGGTGCTTGCCGATGTGCATGCGCAAGAGCAGGCAATCAGTTCTGCGCTGCGCGAGGAACTGGCAGCACTGCGAGATACCCCGCGAAGCCGGGCTTGTCTGAAGATTCTCGCCCCACACTACGATCCGTCCGAAAAAAGGACGGTTTTCCAGGTTTTTTTTCGGTGGAGTGGTGAAGTGAAAAGGACGATCGATCTGGAGGAGCGACTCTACCTGCGAGTCCTTGAGTTGGCGCTCGAAAGGATCCGCGGGAAGCAGCCCGAAGGGTGGATTCAAGGCAAGAATCTCCTTGGCGCGGTAGAGGACAACACTGTGAACGTACGGCAGGACTTTTCAGACATTCTAGAAAAGAGCGAGAGCCGAATCGACCCCATCTTCGAATCCAGAGATCGGGGGTCGGAAAAACGGGTATGTGCTGATCCCGGGAATATTGCGATCGAAATCGAGGATCTGCTGCACACGTCGCATTCGTGGAAAAAAGGCACTGTGTGGACCAAGCTTTCGAAGGCGTTGGAAGACATCAAGCCGACCCATAAAGGCGTCTGCGAGTGAGCACGCAGACCGCGCCCACCCTGGTTGACCTGGCGTTCCACGTTAGACTCACAATCAAACATGCCTGGTGCCGCAGGTTCGCGTCCCGACTTTGGACGCTAACCTGGGATCACTGACAACTCACAACCGGCATCACATCCTCCCTTGACCCCGCCATTTACAATGCCTGCGGCTGCTAAACTGCCCGGAGATTGTATCCATGGCCGCAACCGCACCTCCATCTGAAACTGCACCTGATCTCGAAACCAAGTCCCTGCCCGCGAATGCCTATCAGCCGCTGAAAGAGGGTGAGCTGTACGTTCCGCTAGTGCCCACGAGCATGAGCAAGTCTACTGGTCCACAGCTAATAACTGGCAACTTTGGCCCGGTGCCGAATGGGACGAGCTTTCCTCAAGTCAGCTAGCAGATTGGGATGTTTGTCCAGCAGCCGAAATAAATTTAGGACCGCGGGCAGGGGCGTCGCCTCTCCGCGCTCGTAACGCGAAAATGCATTGTGGCCGCCGCCGGTCAGCCGAGCGGCCTCCCGTTGCGTCAAACCAAGTTTGCGCCGAATGCGCCGAATCTCCGCGCTCTGTCTAGCGCGTTGCCTTAGCACCAGCGCATCACCCGCCGCTGCATAGCGCTTCGCACTGACCGCATCAAACTCCACTTCGCTGCAATTTTCGCATCGCCAACCCGAGAGGCCGTCCACCTTGGCCTTGCCTCCCTGGTATTCAATCTCGAACGTCTCTCCCTCAAAACGGGTCATGCCCCTACGCGAATTGCAGTTCAAGCACTTCCGCGGCATTTCACTTCTCCTTAAACTGGATCACCGGGGCCAGGTCGCGCAACGTGATCTTGATATACGCTTGCTTATTCACCGGCGTGTCAGCGTGATAAACGTCTTGCCAGATGCGGTGATCGGCATACGTTGTCATTGATTTGTAGAAGTTCCGTCGCGATAAGGAAGCAATGACCGCCAGCATCTCGGCCATAGTCAATCCCATTTCGCGCCCGCCGTCCAAGGCAGTCTTGGTGAATGCCGCCGCGCCCATGCGTCGCACCTGTTCCTGGATACGCCGCAATTCGTAATGTGGCGTGCGCTTCTCCACCAAACAGATTACCCTTTAAGGGTAGAAATCGCAATGCCTATGGCGCTAACGTGTTGATGTGTCCTGCGGATTTTTCCCAGTCACGCTATCACGGCGGCGAAAACTCTCGCCCATAACGACGCCCCGGAGGCATCCCTTGCCCCCGCCATTTACAATGCCTGCGGCTGCTAAACTGCCAGGAGTATCTATGGCCACCGCTCCACCCGAAGCCGAAGTAAAGTCGCTGCCCGCGAATGCCTACCAGCCGCTGAAAGAGGATGAGCTGTACGTCCCGCTGGTGCCCACCACATCGACCGCGCCCGAGGTCACGGTGCGCGCCATCTTCTGGGGCACGCTGTTGTGCGTCGTCTTCAGCGTCGCGTCGGCGTATTCGGCACTGAAGGTCGGCCAGGGCATGGAGGCGGCGATCCCCATCTCCATCCTCGCCATCGGGCTGGCGCGCCTCTATCGCCGCCGCTCCACCGTGCTGGAGAACGTCATCCTCACGGGCATCGGCGCGGCCTCGGGCAGCGTGGTGGCGGGGGCGGTGTTCACCATCCCCGCGCTCTACATCCTGCACCTCGACCCGCATCCGGTGCAGACCATCTTCATCTGCCTCGCGGGAGGCTGCCTCGGCCTGCTGTTCCTTATCCCGCTGCGCCGCTACTTCGTCGCCGAGCAGCACGGCAAGCTGCCGTTTCCCGAAGCCACCGCGATCACCGAAGTCCTGGTCACCGGCGAGAAGGGCGGCTCGCAGGCCAAGCTGCTGTTGCAGGCCACCTGCGTCGCTGCGGTGTACGACTTCTTCGTCACCACCTTTCACGTGT
>Ga0335079_10008253_pt1 | contig 11871 bp, 11 predicted proteins | sample Lox_Sample_33_FD_206719 | JGI IMG/M metagenome (GOLD analysis project Ga0335079, IMG submission 206719) | Soil microbial communities from Loxahatchee National Wildlife Refuge, Florida, United States - Lox_Sample_3.3 | ecosystem: Environmental > Terrestrial > Soil > Wetlands | place: USA... | reverse complement strand
CCGAAGATGAGATGCGGCCGCAGGGCGATGGTGCGCAATGCCGCCGAATTGGCCGCCAGCACCTCGCGCTCGGCGATGGCCTTCGTGAGCGGATAGGCGGCGGGGCAGGCAACGGCCAGTGGGAGCGACTCGTCGGCGCCCGCGATATCGCGGCCGTTGTAGACCACGCTGAGCGTGCTGGTGTAGATCAACCGGCGCACGCCGTGGACGCGGCAGCCGTCCACGATGGCGCGAGTGCCGCGAACGTTTGCGCGATAGAATGGCTGGTACGGTCCCCAGACGCCGACCCTGGCGGCCAGGTGAAAGACGGTGGCGGCATCACGGCAGGCGGCGCGCACGCCGTTGGTGTCAGCGAGATCGCAATTCACAAATTGGACGCCACGCGCGGCAAGGTCGGGAGCGGGGCGACGCGCGAGCACCGTGACGCGGCGCCCCTGATCCAGCAAGCGCTCGACCAGCCGCCGACCGAGGAAGCCGGTGCCGCCGGTCACGAGGGCGGGGCCAAGATTCAAGTGGGGATCCAAGGCCAAGACGGTGAAGCGCTAATGTGCCTGCCGGCCTTTGTCACTTGTTACTTGTCACCGGTGACTTCGACGGCCCGCGCGGTGGCCGCCCAGCGGGCGAGGTTGAGGCGGTCGATCTTGGTGTTGTGACGCACGTCCACCGGGAAACGGCGATGAAAGTAGAAGCGGCGAATGTCCTTCGTGTGCTCATGCTGCAGGGCTAGAGCGCGCAGCTCGCCAGCCAGCGTGGCCGCGTTGGCTTGCCTTGCCGCTGGTTGCACCACCAATGCCGGCTGCTGGCGCCCCGCCCGGCCGAGACCAATCAGCGCACACCGCGCCACGCCGGCATGCCGGCGGAAAACCTGCTCGCATGGCTCGGTGAACAGGGCGCCCCCAGCGGTTTCCACGCGTTCGGCGACGCGGCCGCAGAACCAGAGGCGGCCGGCCGCATCGAGGTATCCGCAGTCTCCCATCCGATGCCATACCGCGCCGGCTTCCGCCGGGGCGAAAGCACCCGGTCGTGGGTTTCGAGCTCCGGACGAATCTGGCGCGTCCTCATTTCCTGGGGATTCGGAATTTGGTGATTGGATCTTTGCCAGTTTCGTGGCTTCGGGCAGCCGGTCGTATTCGCGCGTCACCGTCGGACCGGAGACAATGATTTCACCGACTGCGCCGGCGGGCAGCTCACGAGCGTCCGCCAATGTGGCGATCGGCTCCTCGGTGATGCCGATGATCTTCACTCGGTTCTCGCGCAGCGGACGGCCCACGAGCGCGCCCCGCACTGAGGTGGCGTCGATCTCGTCGGCGGTCACCGTGCTGACGGGAAGCACTTCCGTCGCGCCATAAGGGCTGTGCAGCCGGCCGCCCGGCAGCAGGCGGCGGGCGGCGGTCCAGAGCGAGGCTGGCACCGGGGCGCCCGCGCAAAGCACCCGACGCACGCTTGGCAGCGTGAGGCCGCGCGCGCCGCAGTGATCGGCGATCTTGCCCCAGAGCGTGGGAGAACCGAAGGCGTTGGTGACGCCCTCCTGCCGGATGGCGCGTACGATTTTATCCGGATCGGCAGCGGCGGGATGGCGGGGATCGAATTCGGGCACCACCGCCGTCATGCCCAACGCCGGATCAAACAACGCGAAGACGGGCAGCAGCGGCAGATCGATTTCGCCAGGCTCGATGGCATAGGTATCCCGGATGAGACGCGCCTGGGCCTCGAACATCCCGTGCTCGTAGCGGACACCCTTGGGAAAGCCGGTCGAGCCCGAAGTGAACAGGATGGCAGCGGGATCGGTTGCGCGGCTGGCCACAATCCTTGAGATCGGAGCCTGGAGGCTGGAGAGGCTCGCCGGTTTCCGGTCTCCGGCCTCCGCTCTTGGCCGTAGCCGGGCGGTGAGAGAACTGCTGACGACGGCCCGGACGGCGACGGTGCGGAACGGGACCCGAAAGACGCGGCTGACCAACTGCGCGAACGGGATGGCCACCACCACGCGGGGACCGGAGCGGCCGACGCAGGCGAGAAAACTGCGCAGGCCCATGCCGGGATCAATCACCACCGGCACGGCGCCGAGCTTGAAGAGGGCGAAGGCAAGCGCGATGAGCGGCAGACCCTGCCGCACCATGACCAGCGTGCGGTCACCGGACCGCACCCCGCGGGCCGCCAACCGGTCGCACCATGCGTCGACCTCCGCATCGAGTTCGGCGAAGGTCAGGGTGAGGTAGTCAATGTCGCCGTCGCGCGTCCGGCCGCGCGGGATCTTCACGGCAGGGCGGTGGGGCTGCCGCGCGGCCATGAGCGGCAGGTGGCGCGCGATGTTGGCGGAATCCGCGGGCACAGCGCTCAGGCTCGCGCAAATCCCCCTGCGCGCAAGGCTGCAGTGAACGGTGGCGGGCCCACGCGGCCGCGCCCAAGGGCGATGGGGGGATGTTCCCGCCTGTCCTAGGCCGGGCCCTCGCCGCCGTTCTTGAGGGCAGGCTCGTTGCGGAGCAGATCGGCCTGCCAGGGCAGCAGGATGTCGTCCAGATGATCGGGATCGCGGGCAATCTGGGCGAGTTGAGACCGGTTGGCGATGAGCGTGGGGTCGAGATTGAGCCGCTGTGCCACCCGATCGCGATCGGCTTTCAGCCGATCCTGCAACGCCAGCTCGGCGGCATTGAGGGGCAGCCAGTTGGCGTCCCGGCCGCGGCGGCGGCGCGGAAGCGACGAGGGATTCTTGGCCAGCCCGGTGCGCACGGCATCCGTGAGGCTACGGAAGAGCCGCCGGTGGCGCCGGCCTAAATCGAGGGCGAGGATGGCTTCCTCAGGCAGGCCGGCGTCGGCCCGCGAAGCAATTTCGATCAGCAGGTCGTTGCCGGTGATCTTGAAAGGGGGCTGATCCAGCTGGCGGGCGGTCGCCTCGCGCCAATGCCACACGGACCAGAGCACGCACTGGCCGCGCGGGCCGAGCCGCTCCGAGCGGCCGATGCGCCAGGCATGCTCGTCGTTTTGTGGAAAACCGGTCCGGGCGCTCTCGATCTGCCACCGGCAGCGCTGTTCCTGCCACCCCAGCCGGCCACAGCGCTCCAGTTCGGCCCGCAAAATGTCGCGCAGGGCGGGCAGGTGAAGGACATCGAGCGCGGCGTAGTCGATGAGCTTTGGTGCGAGGGGTCGCTTGGACCAGTTGGCCTTTTGGCCTTCCTTGGCGAGCACGACGCCGAAATGCTGTTCCAGCAGGGAGGCGAGACCGACGCGCGGCAGGTTGAGCAGCTGCGCGGCCATCATCGTGTCGAAGAGACTGTGCGCCGTGAAGCCGCAGAAATCAAACAGCAGGCGCAGGTCAAAATCGCTGCCGTGCATGACAAGATGCTGGCGGGCGAGGCGCAGCCAGAGGCCGTCGAGCGGAAGCGGCGCGAGCAGATCGACCAGAAAGATCTCGCGGGCCGCCATGATCTGCAGGAGGCAGACGCGCGTGCGGTAGCGGAAGAGGTTGTCCGCCTCCGTATCGAGGGCGACCTCCCCGACGCGGTCGAGCGCAGCGAGGAGCGGCGCGAGGTGCTCGGGCTGATCGATGAACGTATGGGCAGGCGGGGCGTTCAAAGCGGCTGCAGGGAGGGTCGAGCGCGAAGCATGCGGCGGTGGCCGGTCGTTGAACAGAGCAAAGTGCGTCGCGGATGATCGCGGTTTACGGTCCGGACGGGCGGGCCCGCGCGATCTCGACCGCGGTTCATGCCCAGGCGCTCAGGAATGCATCCAGCAATTGCGGCAGATCCGGGCTGTAGCCGCCCTCCAGCACGGCGGCCACCGGGAAATCAGCTTGGTGCAGCCAGCGGCCGAGGCTGGCGAAATCCTCACCCTCCAAGGTCATGGTCGTGATGGGATCGCGGGCGTAGGCATCGAAGCCGGCAGAGACGAGCACAAGATCGGGCCGAAACCCGAGGATGGCATCCCAAGACCGGGCGAGTTCCGCCATGTGATCCGCCCGCGGAGTATGCGGTGCGACCGGATAATTGCGACAATTGCTGGTGTTGCGCGTGCCGGTGCCCGGGTAGGCGGGAAACTGGTGGGTGGAGCAGAAGAGATACCCTTCGCGGCCGTCGAGGATGGCCTCGGTGCCGTTGCCGTGGTGGGCGTCGAAATCCCACACGGCCACGCGCTGGGCGCCGCGCGCGCGCGCGGCCACCGCGGCCAGCGCGATCTGGTTCAAATAGCAGAAACCCATCGCCTGACCCGCGGTGGCGTGATGGCCCGGCGGCCGCATGAGGGCGAAGGCCTTTTCGTGCTGCACCAGGGCGAGATTCATGGCGGCGAGCGCGGCGCCGACCGAGCGGCGGGCATGGTCATAGATGCCCTCGAAGTACGGCGTGTCGTCGTCGAAATCGGGCGGAACCTGCAGGCGCGCGAGGTGGGCGGGGGTGTGCACGGTCAGGAGGACGTCCTCGGTGGCGATGGCCGGGATGCGCCATTCCCATTCGGGATGGCCGGTGCGCAGATGGGCGACGCTTCGGGTGATGCGGAGCGGCTGCTCCGGGCGCAACGCGGAGCCATAGTCGGCACATTGCGGATCGTGCAAAAGGATCATTACTACACCAGGGGTCGGAACGCGGCGGGCCCGGCGTCAGCGATCGGATTTTTTCAGGGTCGATTGCATCAATGCCGGATTGTCGGAGAGGATCGCATCCACGCCCCAACTGGCAAGCCGAAGCATGGCGGAGGGATCATTCACCGTCCAGCACCAGACGCACCAACCGCGGGATTTCAAAGCCGTGATGACGGCGGGCGAACGCAGGGCACGGTGATCGAGACTCACCCCCGCCGCCCCGAGGGAGACCAAGTCTGCCGCCAGGGCGTCTCCGCGAATCCGAAACGGACCCAGCCGCCGCCGCCGGCCCCCGGCGATGAGCATGCGTGGTATCTGGGGAGCCAGGCGGCGCATTTCCGCCACAATGGGGGGGTCAAACGACGCGAGAACGACATCGGCGGCGGCCTGGCCGCGAAGAACGGCCTGAACGACGGGTGCGACCGGTACGCCGCGCTTGATCTCGATCTGGACGACAGCCCGTTTCCGAGGCAGCGCGAGCACCTGAGCCAAGGTGGGAAGGGGCTCGCCCTGAACGCGAGCCGACCGCAGTTCCTCCCGCGTAAGCCAGGCGATGCGCCCGCGCCGGCCGGTGAGGCGGGCCAGGGTGGTGTCGTGGAAGACCACGGGCACACCGTCGCGGGTGAGTTGCACATCGAGTTCAATCCCGTCGACCCCCAGCGCCAGAGCCCGCCGAAAGGCGGGCAGAGTGTTCTCGGGTGCCTCGGCCGAAGCCCCGCGGTGGGCGATGAGCAGGGGAATTGCCACAACCAGGCACAAAAACGCACCCGAAAACAGAAGGGAAGACCGATCTGTCGCCTGGCGGTGGCGGCGCACAGTCCGCTGCTTTCTTTAGGTGCAACGGGGGCGTTTTATGGCAATCCTCCTGCCGATGAAAGTCGTGGTACTCTGCTCCGGGGGCCTGGATTCAGTGACGGCGCTTCACTGGGCGCGCCGCCAACACGAGGTGGTGTCCGCTCTGAGTTTTGACTACGGGGCCAAACACAATCATCGGGAGATACCGTTCGCTGCCGAACAAGCCGGTTTGCTCGGCCTGCCTCATCAGGTGATCACGCTCGACTTCGTGAATTCCCTTTTTGCATCGGTCCTGCTTCGGTCGGGCGGCGCGGTGCCGGAAGGCCATTATGAGGCCTCGACCATGCGGCAGACGGTGGTGCCGTTCCGCAACGCGATCATGCTTTCCATTGCCGCCGGTTTTGCAGAGAGCCGGGGGGCAGAGGGGTTGGTGATCGCGGCGCACGGGGGCGACCATGCGATCTACCCTGACTGCCGGGAGGAATTCATGCGGGCGATGGGTGACGCGATGCGGCACGGAACGTATGCCGGCATTGTGCTCCTACGGCCGTTTATCGCGATGAACAAGGCGCAGATCGCGGCAGAAGGCGCGCGCCTCGGGGTGGATTACGCGCGCACCTGGTCGTGTTACAAGGGCGGCCGTGTTCACTGCGGCCGGTGCGGAACGTGCGTGGAGCGCCGCGAGGCGTTTCTGCTTGCCGGGCTCTCCGATCCCACCGTCTACGCATCGCTCGATCCACTGCCGCCAAAACCACGGGCGCGGGCACAAGGGGGATAGCGGGGAACGGACATGCTGGTTGCCGAGCTATTCGACTCGATCCAAGGGGAAGGTGAGCTGGCGGGTGTGCCATCGGTTTTCGTACGCACGTCGGGATGCAACCTGCGCTGCACGTGGTGTGACACGCCTTACGCCTCGTGGCAGCCGCAAGGCACGCCCCAGACGGTCGATCAAGTTGTGGCCGAAGTCATCAAACACCCCGCCCACCATGTCGTGCTTACGGGTGGCGAGCCGATGGTGGCGTCGGGAATCGGAGAACTGGCGGGCAAACTGAAGCGGTTGGGGCGGCATGTGACCATTGAGACGGCGGCGACCATCGCGCCGGGCGGCATTGCCTGTGATCTCGCCTCGCTTTCCCCCAAGCTTCTCAACTCGGCGCCCGATCCGTTGAAACACGCGGCCTGGCGCCGAAAGCACGAGTCCCTGCGGTGGCGCCCGGAGGTGGTGCGGGCGTGGCTCGACGCGTATCCCTGGCAATTGAAGTTTGTCGTCACGCAGCCCACCGATGTCGAGGAGATCGAAGGCATGCTGGGGCAGTTGCAGCGGGACGTGCCGCGGCACAAGGTCCTGCTCATGCCGGAAGGAACCACCGCCGCGGCGTTGCGCCGGCGCGCCCCGTGGCTGAGCGAGCTGTGCAAGCAACGCGGTTTTCGTTACGCCCCGCGCCTGCAGATTGAGCTCTATGGAAACCAACGCGGCACCTGAGTCCGGCCTACGTTCCACCGGCGAATCGGATGCCCCGCGGTCCGGACGGCGCAGGCTCTCCCAGGAGTTGACCGGCTTGCAGACGCGCTTTGCCGAACAGCCCGTGACCCTGCGGGAGGTCATCGTGGTGTTGCGCGGGCGCGGCTACCTGCTGTTGCTGATCCTGCTCGCCCTGCCCTTCTGCACGCCGATTCCGCTGCCGGGATTCTCCACGCCCTTTGGATTCGTGATCGCGGTGATCTCGCTGCGCCTGGCACTGGGACAACGTCCGTGGCTGCCCGAAAAGCTTCTGCAAAAGCAGCTGCCGGCCGGGTTCATTGGCAGGCTTTTCACGGCGGCGGCGCGCAGCATCCGATTTTGCGAAATGCTTCTGCGGCCGCGCTGGACCTGGCTCACCGATCTTGGACTTATGCGCCAGACTCACGCCCTGGTGATGCTCCTTGCCGCGCTCGTGCTATTGCTGCCGTTGCCGATTCCGTTCAGCAACACCTTTCCCGCGTGGGTGATTCTGCTGATCGCCGGCGGCCTGATGGAGCGCGACGGCGCGGCGATCGCGCTCGGCTATGCCGTCTTTGCCGCCGGCGTCTTCTACTTCGTCTTCCTAGGCGGAGCGGCCCAGCATCTGATCGATGCGGTCAAGCGTTTGCTGGCGGGGTGACAGGTCGCCGCGCCTGACGCCGTGATTCCGGGCCGAGATTGAGGATTACCGCGCGGGTGCGGGCAAACACCGCCTCTGGGTCGCCGGAACCGTCAATCTCCCGAAGCAGGCCCTGCCGGCGGTAAAAGTCGAGCACCGGGCCGCACGTCGCGGCGTAGGCCTGCAGGCGGATCCGGATGGCTTCCGGCTTGTCGTCGTCGCGCTGCATGAGTTCGCCGCCGCAGGCGTCGCAGCGGCCGGCCACGCGCGGCGGCATGTTGATGATGTGGTAACCCGTCCGGCACTGCCGGCAGACCCGGCGGCCCGAGAGACGGTCGATAATGAGCGATTCGGGAGCGGAATAATAGATGACGGCGTCGAGAACGCGTTTCACCTTAGCGAGGATGCCCTCCAGGGCGTGAGCTTGCTCCAGAGTGCGCGGGAAGCCGTCGAGCAGGAAGCCATACTGGCAGGCGAGGCACTCGGCACGTTCCCGCACCAGTTCGACGACCGTGGTGTCGGAAACCAGCTCGCCTCGTCGCATGGCAGCCAGCGCGGTGGCCATCGCGGGCGAAGGCGCATGACCGCTGGTGTCGCGCGCGGCGTACCGGAAGACGTCACCCGTGGACAGATGGCAGGCGCCAAACTCGGCGATGATCCGCTCCGCCTGCGTGCCCTTGCCCACGCCGGGCGGGCCGAGCAGAACGAGATGCCAGGGACGCGGGGCCACGGGGCCAGTCTTCGCACAATTCGCGTCGGGGCCCTGCAGCCAAGAGATGCGGTTGCCGATCGAATACATATCCCGTCGAACGTAGTGCCTTTCGCAACGCGGGCGAGTGTTATGAAGGACGCCGCCCACGGCGGACGGCACCTATCAGCAGGGGAGGTCCGACCTATTCGATCAACTCATCGATCAGTGGAGGGGACTCCGTCCTTTTCGGGCCGATTTCCACCGCGGCGGAAATCATTGCCAGCACGGCGTCCAGCCCCGATTCGTCGCGGGCGTGGACCGTGCACAGCCGGTCGCCGGCAAGCACTGCCTCGCCCGTCTTCTTAAGGTCGGCGATGCCGACGGCGGGGTCGATCGGAGCGGCGGCATTGCCGCGACCGGCGCCCAGCAGCACGGCGGCCTGGGCGATGGCCATTGGATCGACGTCGACGATGTAGCCGGTCACCCCGGCGGTCACCGCATGCACGAGCGGCGCATGCGGGAGGCGCGCATAATCATCGATCACGCGGGCGTCGCCGCTCTGTGCGGTCACCAGTTCACGAAATTTGGCGAGCGCGCGTCCGCCGGTCAGGGCCGCCTCGAGGCGCTGATGCGCATCGGCCGGGTTGGCGGCAATCCGCGCGAGCAGCAGCATGTGCACCCCGAGCGCATAGGTGACCTCCATAAGGTCAGCCGGGCCGCGGCCCTTCAACGCCTCGATGGCCTCGATGATCTCGACGGCGTTGCCCACGGCGCGGCCCAAGGGCTGGTCCATTGACGTGAGCAGGGCGCGGGTCGGTTTGCCCATCGCCCGGCCGATCGCGACCATGGCGGCGGCGAGTTCGCGGGCGCGGACCTTCTCCTTGAGGAAGGCCCCGCGGCCGAATTTCACGTCGAGCACAAGCGCATCGATGCCTTCGGCGAGCTTCTTCGACATGATGCTCGCGCAGATAAGGGGAAGGGATTCCACGGTGGCGGAGGCGTCGCGAAGGGCGTAGAGCTTGCGGTCGGCGGGGACGAGTTCGGTGGTCTGGCCAATCATCGCCACGCCAATGCGCTGGAGTTGCGCCGCGTATTCGGCGAGCGAGAGACCAACGCGGAAACCGGGAATCGCTTCGAGCTTGTCGAGCGTGCCGCCGGTGTGGCCAAGCGAACGGCCGCTCATCATGGGCACCGGCACGCCACAGGCGGCGACCAGCGGGGCGAGGACGAGGGAGACCTTGTCGCCCACCCCTCCCGTGGAATGCTTGTCGACCTTGATACCTGCAACAGCGCCGAGGTCGGCGACCAGGCCGGAGCGCATCATCGTGAGGGCAAGACATGCCGTTTCCTCCGGCGTCATACCGCGGAGGACGATGGCCATGAGCAGGGCCGTGGTCTGATAATCGGCCCACTCGCCGCTCACCACCCCCCGGACAAAGGCGCCAATTTCATCGGGGCTCAGGGCGTGGCCGTCGCGTTTGCGCGCGATGATGGCTTGGGGAAATACGGGGTTGGCCATGCAGGCAGCATGACAGCGCAGGACGTGGCGGCAAGAAGCGGTGCACGGCGCCGGCTCGATCCCCGGACATTGCTGGCGGGCGGCAAACCGGCAATTGCCGTGAGCGCGGAGAGGAGCAACGCTGGGCGCCTGATGGCCATTACCTCAGAATTGCTGCGCCGGGCGGCGGCGGCGATCCGTTCAGCCGAGGGGCTCATCATTGCCGCGGGTGCGGGCATGGGAGTGGATTCGGGCTTGCCGGATTTCCGTGGAAACGAGGGATTCTGGCGGGCCTATCCGCGCTGGGCGAAACTCGGGTTGTCATTCGCCGATTTGGCCAATCCGGAATGGTTCCTGCGCGACCCGGCGCTGGCGTGGGGATTCTACGGACACCGCTTGGGACTTTATCGACAGGTCGAGCCGCACGCGGGTTTCGGCCTGCTGCACCGGTGGGCAGGCGCCATGCCGCACGGCTGTTTTGTATTCACCTCAAACGTGGACGGACATTTTCAGAAGGCGGGCTTCTCCGACGCACGCGTGGTGGAATGCCACGGCTCGTTGGAGCATTTTCAGTGCGTCAAGCCCTGCTGTGCGGCCACCTGGCCGGCGCCGGGCTTGATCGAAGTGGACGAAGCGACCCTGCGCGCTTCAGGCGAACTGCCCCGCTGTGTGCGTTGCGGTGGACTCGCCCGCCCGAACGTCCTGATGTTCGAGGACGCGACCTGGAGTCCGGGCCGCACCTCCGCCCAGCAGCTGCGATTTGACACTTGGCTGCGGTCGCTGCGCCGCGGCGGATTTACCGTCATCGAAATCGGCGCCGGGACGGCGGTACCGACAGTGCGCCTGACGGCGGAGCGGCTGGCAGCCGCCGGTCAAGTGACGCTGATCCGCATCAATCCGCGCGAGGCGACGGGGCCGGCGAACACGCTGGCGCTCGCCGGGAGCGCGCGGCGAGTGCTCGAGGAATTGGCGGCGCTGCTGTGAGAGGCGGTGCGGCGGGCCGGGTGGCGGCACGGACCGCCGAGCACACCGACTCGGCTGCGGCCGGTTGGATCAGCGCCGCCGGTGCTTGACGCCGAGCTGGGCGACCGCGAACCGAACGAGGCCCTCGAGGCGTTCGATTTCGGAGGGATCGAGCTTCTGCCGTCCCTTCAATGCGTCCTCGGCACGCTGGAGTGCTTTCTCCACAGCGGCTTCGTCAATCTGCGCTTCATGAATGGCGAATTCGGCGAGAATTTTGACGTGGTCGCCGTCGACTTGGGCGAAGCCCCCGCCGATCACCAGACCCTTGGTCTCCTTACCCTTCGTCACGCGCAGCTCGCCATCCGCCACTTGGGTGAGCAGCGGAATGTGACCGGGGAGGATGCCAATCTCGCCCTCGACGGTGGGAATGACCACCGTGTCGATCGTGTCGCTGTAGACGCGGTCTTCCGGAGTGACGATTTCAAGGGTCAAAGGCATAGAGCAGGAAGATCATGGGAGCGGCGGCGGGTGTCAGGATGAAGTGGTACGGCGTTGTTCGGCCGGGTGGTCGCAAGGCAGGAGCTACTTCTTGGCGCTGGCGGCGAGGACGTCGTCGATGGAACCTTTCATGTAGAAATCGCCTTCCGATATTTCGTCGAGCTGGCCGTCGAGGATCATTTTGAAGCCGCGGACGGTTTCCTTGACGGAGACATATTGGCCGGCAAAGCCAGTGAAGACCTCGGCGACAGTGAACGGCTGCGAGAGGAATTTCTGGATCTTCCGGGCCCGATAGACGGTGAGCTTGTCCTCCGGGGAGAGTTCATCGAGGCCGAGAATGGCGATGATGTCCTGCAGATCCTTATAACGCTGAAGGACGCGCTGCACTCCGCGGGCGACCTGATAATGTTCCTCGCCGACGATGTCGGCGGCCAGCGCCTTTGAGGTCGACGCGAGGGGGTCGACCGCCGGGTAGATGCCGAGTTCGGAGATGGCGCGATCGAGCACGATCGTGGAGTCAAGGTGGGCAAACGTGTTGGCGGGAGCCGGGTCAGTGAGATCGTCGGCGGGCACGTAGATCGCTTGAAACGAAGTGATGGAGCCCTTCTTGGTGGAGGTGATCCGCTCCTGGAGGACGCCCATTTCGTTGGCGAGCGTGGGTTGATAGCCGACGGCAGAGGGCGACCGGCCGAGCAACGCCGACACTTCAGAGCCGGCTTGGGAGAAGCGGAAGATG
>Ga0335079_10008251_pt1 | contig 11871 bp, 9 predicted proteins | sample Lox_Sample_33_FD_206719 | JGI IMG/M metagenome (GOLD analysis project Ga0335079, IMG submission 206719) | Soil microbial communities from Loxahatchee National Wildlife Refuge, Florida, United States - Lox_Sample_3.3 | ecosystem: Environmental > Terrestrial > Soil > Wetlands | place: USA: Florida... | reverse complement strand
CGTCATGGCCGGCCAAGTCAAGCACAAGCAGATTTTTTCCAGCATTCGACCTGATTGGCGGCTGGCGAAGCTACTGCTCTCACTGACCACGCGCAACACAGATTCGCTCCTCGGCGCAGTTGCCAAAGTCTTGGCCGATGAAGGAATTACACTCGAAAATTCCACTTCGCTACTTGAACCGCTACTTGCGAAACCCGGCATTCTCACCAAACGAGCTCCTACCGCGCAGGAAGCGAAGAACATTGAATATGGCCGCGCCGTCGCCCGCGGCCTTGTGCAGTACGACATCGGCCAGACTGTCGTTGTCGCTGAGAACGCCTGCGTTGCTGTTGAAGCCATGGAAGGCACCGACGCAACCATCGAGCGCGCCGGCCAAATAATGGCCTCGCTCGATACTGGACATTCGACTCTAGCCCGAGAGCTTACAGTGGTGAAAGTTTCGAAGCCGAATCAAGACATGCGCTTCGATGTTCCGGTTATTGGCGTGAAGACGATCGAAGTCATGCAAAACGCTGGGGCGACGTGTCTCGCTATCGACGCGGGCAGATGTTTGCTCATAGACAGTGATCGAGTGATTCAGGTGGCTGATAGCGCCGGAATCGCAATTAAGGCTGAGCAATAACTGCTACTTCAAACCAGCCACCGATCTTCACGGATGGACACGGATTTTTGATGAATTCGCCGGATTGAATCGTTGAATCCGCGGGAATCCGCGGCTAAGAAGTTGACTTTGCAATCGGAGAGCCCATGTCAGAAGTCGAATTCATCGTTGACCAACTCAAGCGCGCCTTCGATGGCGAGGCCTGGCACGGGCCGGCGCTGATGGAAATCCTGGACGGGGTCGATGCCCATACCGCCGCCGCGCATCCGATTTCTGCCGGACACAGTGTCTGGGAACTGGTGCTGCACATTACCGCCTGGGAGCGCGTCGTGGCAAAACGCATCCAGGGTCAAACCTTAACTCTCTCTGACGACGAAAATTTCGGTCACGTGAGCCGGCCAACCGAAGCTGCATGGCGCGAAGCCTTGCAAACTTTGAGGGCGAACCACGAGGACTTGATCAAGCTGGCGGCCAGGTTGAAAGATTCAGATCTCAACAATCGCGTTCCCGGAAAAAATTACGATGTTCGATTCATGCTGGCTGGCGCAGTGCAGCACGCGGCGTACCATGGCGGGCAGATCGCACTGCTGAAACGAGCACGGGCATAGTGGTTCGTTTCTCTCTGCGTGCTCGGCGATATCGGCGCTGATTCTTTTTTGACTTCATCTACAATCTAGAATCTGCAATCAAACACTCCCATTCCCGTCGCCGTCATTGGGGTAGGCGCCTTCGGACGCAACCACGCGCGCATCTATCACCAGCTCGCTCAGGAATCCGCTGATGTTCGGCTTGTCGGCGTGGTTGACCAAAATCTTGCACGTGCCGAAGCCGTGGCGAAAGAATTTGGCTGCAAGGCATTCGGTTCCATCAAGCAACTGATCAGCACACGTACCGAGGTGCAAGCCGCCTCGATTGCAGTTCCGACTATTCATCATCTCGCCATGGCGAGAGAACTCATGCTTGCCGGTATCGATGTGCTCATCGAAAAGCCGCTAGCTTCATCGCTTGCCGAAGCCGATGAGTTGATCGAAATTGCTGCGAACTTAAAACGAATCGCGCAAGCCGGCCATCTAGAGCGTTTCAATCCCGCGGTGCGGACAACGCTTCCGCTCATCACGCAGCCGATGTTTTTCGAAGTTCACCGCCTCAGCGTATTCACCCCGCGTTCGCTCGACGTCGATGTCGTTCTCGACCTCATGATTCACGACCTCGATGCCGTGCTCTCGTTTGTCAATTCACCGATCCAAGAAATTCGCGCCGCCGGTTTGCCTATCCTCTCGAACAAAGTCGATATCGCCAACGCGCGTATTGAGTTTGCCTCTGGCTGCATTGCCAACTTCACCGCCAGCCGGGTTTCCACCGAGCGCGTGCGCAAGCTGCGGTTCTTCCAGCCGCGGCAATATATTTCCATCGATTACAGCCGCCAGGACGTGCTGGTCTTCACCGTTGGCACAAACGAAGGTACGCCCTCGGCGAATCCGGAAATCAAAGTCTCAAAGCCGGAAATCACGCCCGAAGAACCGCTTCACGCCGAAATCCGTTCGTTTCTGAATTCCGTCCGCACCCGGCAAAAACCCATTGTGCCACTTGAAGATGGCCGACGCGCACTCGCCGCCGCGCTGGGAATTCTCGAACAGATTGAGGCCCATACCACTCGATTGAATCTCGCGGGTTAGCATGCCGGGCTGCAGCCCTTTACATTTTTTGACAGCTCCCGGCTCGAATGCCCGCTAACCTAAGTAGGTGCTTACCCCGTAAGTACTTGTACTCTCAGAATTTCTGCGGCAGGCGTGAAAAGTGAGAGAATAAGCTGGAACTGCCCGACTGCCGCATCACATAATTGACCGATGCCCCTGACCCAAATTCCGTCATTGCAGGACCCGCCGCCTGCCCCGGGGCCGTCCGGCTCTGACCCGAATCAACTGGAACTCGAGCTTTACAAGCCCGATGAGTGGGAAACCGCGTACCGCGAAATGCACGATTTCCCCACCCTGCTCATCCAGGCGCAGGATGATCTAGCGCGCTCGCGCAAGCGTGAAGCATTCTGGATGTCGCTGTTCGCGCACGCCATTCTTTTATTGTTGATCCTGCATCCCCCGGATTTCGCAAAATATTGGTTCAAACGCTCAGTGATGCTCATAAAGCCGGTGCAGAATCGTGAACTGACTTTCGTCGAAGCTCCGCCCGACAATCTGAAAGTTAAGCGCCCGGACACCAACAAAATCTCCGATAAGGACCGAATTGCCTCAACCAAGCAGCCGCAGCTCAATCGTGAGGAACTGAAGAAACTGCTCGACGCTTCACGCGCGGGCCGCCCAAATCCTCCCGCAGCAAAACCTGAGCCACAGCAACAAGCGCAGCAGGCCATGGCGCAACCTGCGCAACCTCAGCCGCAACAACAGCCGCCGCCGCCGGCCAATCAAGAGGCCAGGCTGCAGCCGCCGGCAGTGAATCCGCGATCTTTATTTAAGACAGGGCCAATGTCGGCCAGCCGCATCATTCAGCAGGCTGAAAATGCTGCCGCCGCCCACCGAGAGTACGGCGGCGATGACGGCGATCTCGGCCTGGGGCAGCGGCAAAGAACCACCCGCATGGGCCCGGAGATTCTCAGCGATACGATGGGGGTCGATTTCGGGCCTTATCTTGCCATCGTGGTGCAAGAAGTGAAACGCAACTGGTACAACCTGATGCCGGAATCGGCGTCATTGGGAAAGAGAGGCGTGGTTTCACTTCAATTTTCGATTCTCAAAAACGGCGAGGTTGCCGGATTGCAATACGTCAGCGGATCGGGCGACGTGTCGCTGGACCGGGCCGCCTACGGAGGAATCACCTCATCCGTCCCGTTTCCGCCGCTTCCTTCTGAATTCACCGGTCCGAACCTGACGCTTCGTTTTACCTTCTTCTACAACCTGAATACGGACGGGACGCCGCTACAGTAGAGATCAGTGGCGATTCATTCTTATGTCCAACTTTGCACGACCGTGGAAGTGCGACGCTTTAGCGCCGCGTGGGCATCGGTTCAAGATGGGGCTTTAGCCTCAGCCGAATACACCATCCTGATCAGCGTTCTCTCCGCGAACGGCACATACAACAGAGCCGCCGTCGCCGCGAATGCCGCCCCGAATCCGATTCGATTCAAAATTAAGAACGGAGCAATGGCCCAGAGCTCATCAAGCACTAAAAGTGGGATGAAAAGTTTGCGGAATTTTTCGCCGAGAAGCACGTAATCGAAGCCGACGCCCGAAAGAAGATAAAAGCGAACCGGAATACCCATTCCGGCCGTGACCAGCACAATTATGAGGATCAGAGAAGAGCCGGCGTCGCTCCATGAAACCCGGTCCACGCCTTGCCAATGAAACAGGGCTTCGACGTAGAAAACTAGATACATCACCTGAATCAGCGCGAACAGGGAACGAGTAATGCCGCGATGGGCTGACGGAAGTTCTTGCAGAACCGCGGAAGCTTGCGCCTTAACAGGCGGCTTCGCATCAACTGAGCGCTCCTGCCACTGCACCTCAGCCAGAAAGCGATATCCGCGGCGTGCCAGGGTTTCCACAAATCGCGGACTGCTGGCCGAATCGCCGAGCGCTTCGCGAATTTTGTTCACCGCTGTGTTCAGACTGTGATCGAAATCGACAAAAGTATCCGCCGCCCACAGCTTTTGCCGAAGCTCTTCCCTGCTGACTACTTCTCCCGCGCGCTCAAGCAGAATTGCGAGCACGGCGAATGGCTGGTCCTGCAAGCGGAAACGACGACCGCTTTTGCGAAGCTCGCGCGCACCGAAATCGGCTTCAAACACGCCAAAGCGCGCAATTCCAGACTTCTTTCCAATCTCGGGCGACGGCGCCGACACGTCGGCTAGTCTAACATCGGTTCATCTGCTCAATTACGCCGCATTCACTTCGCCGAGGCCGTTGCCGCCGGCTGAAATCCCGGCTCGCCAAATTGCCAGAATAAGAAAGAGATTTCGTCGGCCAATTCGGCGTCGCGCTGCGACTTGGTGGTGCCAAAGCCATGTCCCGCGTCGTACTCAACCCGCAAGAGTATCGGTTTGCCGCTGCTGGTCGAGGCCTGCAAGCGCGCGGTCATCTTCGCTGCCTGCCATGGCGCTACTCGCGGATCGTTAACGCCTGTGGTTAAAAGCACAGCCGGATACGGCGTATCCGGTTTTACATGCTGATACGCGTCCATCGCATACAAGCCTTTGAATCCGTCCGGATCTTTGACGGTGCCGAATTCAGGAATATTTGCCGGGCCGCTTTCCATCAGTTCAGAGCGCAGCGAATCGGAGTCACCAACGCGGTCAAGCGCTGCTGCAAACAAATCCGGCCGCTGGGTAATCGCGCCGCCAATCGTAATTCCGCCGGCGCTGGTGCCCTCGCCTGCCAGCTTCGCAGGCGATGTGTATTTGTTTTCGATCAGGTACTCAGCGCAGGCGATGAAGTCGTCAATCGTGTGCTGCTTCGTCAGCTTGCGTCCGGCATTGTGCCAATCTTCACCGTACTCGCCGCCTCCGCGCACGTGCGCCACTGCGAACACGCCACCGCGTTCAAGAAACGCCAGCCACGTCGGGCGGAAAGTTGGATCCAGCGTAAGACCGTACGAGCCGTAACCCTCAAGCCAGGTCGGATTCGATCCATCCATTTTTATATCGCGGCGATGAATGATGGAGAGCGGCACCATGGTCCCGTCGGCGCTTTTGGCCTTCACTTCTTCTGAGACAATCGAAGAAAAATCCACCGGGACTGGCGGAACAATGTGCGTGTCTTCCAGCTTCCCCGATTTCGCGTCCAGCGCATACCACAGCGGCGGCTTCGTCCAGCTGACCAGTTCCAGCCATGCGCCTGATTCGGTCGGGTTCGCGACCAGCGACTGTATCGCACCCTCGAACGGCAAATTGACAGCGTCGATGCTTCCCGAGTCGTACGACAGTCGGCGCAACTTGCCGATTCCGCCATCGAGGTCCTGAACGTAAAGCCCATCAGCCGCAGCCGCGATGTTCACGATGACAGCCTCACTCGGCGGTACCACAACCGAGGCGCTAGCGAGATCGGGGTGGGAAAGACTGGTCTCCAGCACTTTGTAACGTGATGCGTCCTTGTGCGACAGGAGGAAAAGACTATCGCCGTGGAGGTCGAGATTGGTGATGTCTTCACTATCATCCGCAACTTTTTTCCATGTGGTGCTGGCCGTGGGCTGGTCAGAAAAGGGAGCCACGTAAACATCTTTCTCGTTTTTCACGCCATGAATCACAAGTCCGACCAGCGCCTTCGGCGCCGCCGGCGAATAAATGAGCACCGGGAAATCATCTTCCGTCACCTTCACACCCGTGCCGAAGTCGTAGCCGAACACCTGCGGATCTTTTTCGGGATCGCTGCCGAGCGTGTGCCGGTAGACCCGCAGCTTTTGATACTTCGCCGTCGGTGGGTCGTTCGGCCCGAGCTTTTGCAGGCGGGTGAAGAAAAATGAACGGTTGCCCGGCAGCCAGGTGGGAGAACCGAATTCCGCGCGATCGATCACATCGGGCAGAGCTTTGCCGGTCGCGGTTTCCAGAATGTGAAGCACGCTGTTTTCTGATCCCCCCGGTGAAATGCCATAACCGACATACTTACCGTCGAGCGAAGGCTGGAAATAGTCGATTGCCAAATGCTTGCCGTCAGCGGTGGTGAGTTTTTCCGGATCGACCAGCAAGCGCTCTGGGGCGGTGATCGTGTCGCGAACGTAAAGCTTGCGATTGTCGGAGCCCGGTTCGGTCTTGAGATAAAAATAATGTCCGCCCCACACCTGCATGGCCGAGACGACTGCACCGGCATTGTCGAGCGATTCAATGCGTTTGAGCAATTGATCGCGCCCCGGAATATCGGCGAGGGTATGGCGCGTGTAGTCATTCTGTTGCTTCATCCACGAGACGACCTCGGGATTGGACGTGTCCTCAAGCCACCGATAGGGGTCGATGATCTGGGTGCCAAAATAATCGTCGCTGATGTCGCGCACGGGAGTCTTCGGCAGCTTCACCTGAGCGAAGAGGCACGAAGCAAACAGAAGCAATGCCAAAAAGGTAATGAGTCGTCGCATAGGAATTCCTTTGTTCAAGTGTAAGGGCGGGTCTCCAGACCCGCCCCGAATAACCTTTGGACGGGCCGCGGGTCAAAACGATAGCGCGAAGTCGTGCCTGTCGTCTAGTGAGGTTACCTAAATTCAGTAGAGTCAGTTCGCTTCGTTTGAGATTTTCCACCTACTACCGTACGCAGAACCCGGGTTTGTAAAATTTCTGGCGCCGGGATCGCGGTTAAATCTCGGTCGAGCACGATAAAATCGGCAAGCATTCCGGGAGCGAGCGTACCCTTGCGCTTTTCATCGAACTCGGCGTAAGCCGAACCGGTCGTGTACGCAGCGATGGCCTGCTCAAGACTGATCTTCTGCCCGGGATAATATTCCAGCTTTCCGTCCTCGCTTTTGCGCGTGATGGCGGCGTACAGTCCGCGAAAGGGATTCACCGGCTCAACCGGGTAGTCTGTCCCGAATGCGAGTGTTACACCATGGTTCGCAAACTCCGCCCAGGCGTACGAATGCGCCGCGCGTTCCGGTCCGAGACGGGATATGGCCCAGCGCATGTCCGTCAGCACGTGACTGGGTTGCATCGAGGCAATCACGTTCAGCTCGCGAAATCTCTCCACCTGCTCGGGATTCGTTACCTGCGCATGCTCCACGCGCAAACGAAAATTGTTCGTCCCGTCGGGAGCTTTGGCTCCGCTCGCTTGTGCCGCCTTTTCGGCTGCAGCAAACGCCTCGAGCGCCATCTCAATTGCCTTATCGCCGATGGCATGAAAACCCAACTGAAAGCCGGCTTGAACGCGCTCGATCGCCATCTGGTCCAGTTTGGTTTGCTCATAACGCGGCAGCCCGGAATTTGTCGGATCGTCGGCGAACGGCTGCAACATTGCGGCGGTGTGCGAGCCGAGCGAGCCATCCATGAAAGCCTTCAGCATCCCGGTGTGGAGCATCGGATCCGACTGCGGATGCTCGGCGCGCCGCTGTTTCAGTTCTTCGACTGGCTCGTCGAACGGCAGCCACTCGGAGATGCGCACGGTCAGGTTCCCTTCACGTTCCAGCTGCTCGAGGATTTTGAAATTCGATAAGTTCGTTTTGTCCGAATAACCGGAATAATCCTGGACTGAAGTTACTCCGGAGCTGGCAATGTCCTTGAGGGCGAGTTCAATGGCCTGCCGGCGTTTTTCCAGAGTCGGCGGAGGAATCATCGATTCGACCAATGCCTTCGCTGTCTCCCGCAGAATTCCGTTTGGCGCGCCGCTGCTATCGAGTGCGATTTCGCCGCCTTCCGGAACCTTGCTGGCAGCAGTCACGTTCGCCATTTTCAGCGCCAGCGAATTCGTCACCCCGACGTGACCATCAATGCGCACTAAATAAACTGGATGGTCAGTGGTCACTGCGTCGAGATCCGCGCGCGTTGGAAGCTCTTTGCTGGGCCACAGCGTCTCGTCCCAGCCAGAGCCGGTGATCCATTCATGCGGTTTCGCTGTTTGAAGATGCTCGCGGATGCGTTGTTGAAATTCTTGTAGGGAGCGCGTCCCGGTCAAATCAACCGTCAGCTTCTTCAAGCCGGCCTCGGTCAGATGCATATGAGCGTCATTGAATCCGGGCATCACAAAATGACCGCCCAGGTCGATCACCTTCGTTTGCGGTCCTTTGAGCTTCAGGATCTCGGAGTCAGTACCAACCGCAAGAATCTTATCTTCACGAACCGCAATTGCCTCTGCACGCTCGACCGGACGCGCAGAGGAACCACGGACTCCCGTGTAGATGTTGCCGCGAATGAAGATTGAATCAGCTTTCGAGTTGCCGTTGGTCTGGGACATAGCGAGTGAAGTTAGAAGGTGTACGCCGAAAAGCTGCGCAATAAAAATTGCCGCAATCGCAGACCAGAAGCGCAGTTTCACCGCCCGGCCCCGGCGAGAGCAAGCGCAATGAGCAGAATGCGCGCCAGCCCGACCGCTCTTCCGGAGGGATCAAACCATTCCTGCAGCGTATGCGCGCCGCCGCCGTTTCCGCCTGCGCCGATCGCAATCGCCTCCCGGCCGAGCGATATCGGAATGTTGGCGTCAGTCGAGGCCCGCTGGATTTGCGCAGTATTGCCCAGGTGCGCATCGACCGCGCGTGCGATGCGCACAATAAGCGAATTCGGGTCGAGTTCTCCACCCGGACGGTTCCCGATTGGCACCATTTCGGCCATCAGGCCTGATCGGTGCTGAAGTGGATCGCGCTTTTGCGCGCTGCGGGTTTCCTCTTCCTGAATTGCCTGATCAATGGCGCGGCGTAGCTCTAAATCCAGACGATCAATCTCCGCCGGCGAACTGGAGCGAATATCAACTCTCATGCTGGCCGACTCCGGAATGGAATTGACCGAAGTGCCGCCGCGAATCACGCCAATATTGAACGTCGTCTTCGGTGAGCTCGAAACGCGGGTTTGCGAAAAAATATGAATGGCCCGGCCCAGCACCACGATCGGATTCGGTGCACCGAAATCGCTCCACGAATGGCCGCCCGGACCGCGCACGATTACTTCAAATCTGCGGCTGCCGAGCGCCTCCGCCACAATCGTGTCCATTCCCGCGCCATCGATAACCAGACTCGTGAGAATTGAATCTTTCCACTGCGATTCGCCGAAGATGTAACGCATGCCGCGCAGGTCGCCTTCGCCCTCTTCGCCCACATTTCCGATGAATAGAAGCGAAAGCTCATGCGGAAGATTGAAGTTTTCAACCGCCGCGGCAAGCGCCAGCAGCGCAGTGACTCCGGCGGCATTGTCTGAAATGCCAGGTCCGTAAAGCTTATTTCCCTGCCTGCGAATGTTGAGGGGAGTGTTTTCAGGAAAAACCGTGTCAATATGGGCGCTGATCGAGAGGATTGACTCCTGCCGCCCTTTGCGGAAGGCGACTACGTTTTCCATCCTATCTTTACTAACTTCTTTTATTCCCAGCGCGCGAAATTGTTCGCTGACCCAATCGGCGCGTGCGCCTTCGCCAAACGGGGGCGCGGGAATTCTCGACAGCTCCATCTGCCAGCGCGCAAACTCCGCCTCCTGATCGCGGAACCATTGCAATGCTGACCGCACCTCGGAAACCGAAGCCAGGCGCGCGATCTCCTCTTGTACATCGTTGAGTTGATCAGCATTCGGCGGGCGCGCGGCTTGGCTCATGGGAAACGTTCATATTACAACCAATTGCTTGAACAACGGTGCGTGCGGAGAAGCATTTGTGGCCAGAACCGCGGCAACTGAGGTTCTTTCGTTGCATCTAAATTTAGAGTAGGCTGAAGAGCAGGGCACTCCCATGAAATCACGTATTGCACCGCTGATTTTTGCGGCCATTGTGGCACTCACACTTCCAGCTCTGTCGCAAGAAGGTCCGCTTTCGACCGACCAGCCGAAGGGAATCACTCCCGACCAGATCATTCAGAAGTTTGCGGCGAAAGAAAAAATCTTCAAGGAAGCGCGCGATCACTACACCTTTCGGCAGGACGTGAGAGTGCAAACCCTTGACGGCGACACCGTCACCGGCGAATACCGCGAAGTTTTTGACGTTACCTACGACGACCAGGGCCGCCACCTGGAGAATGTTGTTTTCGCGCCTGAGAGCACGCTGACCGAAATCCTGATGACGCCCGAAGACCTGCAGGACATTCGCCATACCATGCCGTTCGTGCTGACGACAGAAGAGATTCCCGAGTACAACATTCTTTATGTCGGCGAGCAGCAGGAAGATGAGTTGCACTGCTACGTTTTCGACGTTGCCCCCAAAAAAATCGACCCCCACAAGCGGTATTTCCAGGGACGAATTTGGGTCGACGATCAGGACCTGCAAATCGTAAAGACGTCAGGCAAAGCGGTTCCGGAAACGCACAAAAAGAACAACGAGAATCTTTTCCCGAAGTTCACCACTTGGAGACAAGAGGTCGACGGCTATTGGTTCCCAGCTTACACCTTAGCCGACGATACCCTTCACTTCCGCCAAGGCACGTACGAAGACGTTCATGTGCGGGACATCATCAAGTACACCGATTACAAGCGCTTCGGCAGCAAAGCGACGATCACATATCAAGGCGAGAACACGCCGCCGGGCGAACAGAAACCGCAGCCGAAGTAGGAACTTCGTAGTTAGTAGAACAAATACTTCCGCCAGCGATCATCCGATCTTCCCATCAATCGCATGATGTGACGGCTGGTGTGCAGATTGAAGGCGTGCGGCTCCCGCATCAGCTTCATTCCCGCTTCCACCGGCAACTGATTTCCCTTGCTCCGGTTGCAGGAGTGGCAGCAAGCAACAAGATTTTCCCAACTCGAAGCGCCCCCGCGCGAGCGAGGAACAACGTGATCAAGCGTCAGTTCGCCTGAGGCCAGAACTTCTCCGCAATATTGGCAGGTGTTGCGATCGCGTAACAAAATGTTTTTGCGTGAAAGCGCCCGGGTCTGGTGCGGAATCCGGCGATACTCCAGCAATCGGATAACTGAAGGCACGCGCAGGGCAAACCGAGCTGCGTGCAGGAAATGACCGTTCTCTTCCTCGGTCATGGCCACGCCCTTGAGCACCAGCACGATCGCGCGCCGGGCCGCGCATACATTGATCGGCTCATACGATGCATTCAGCACCAGCACCGGCGCATGCAGCGCCTGCGCATCGCTCGCCTGATGCACACCGATCCCGAACACAGCAGAGGTGACTGTGTGCCGGCCGTTATCTGCTCCCGAATTGTGCCTGTGGACTGACATGCTTACGATGCCTTGCCAATTTTCGCTATCTGCGCGACTTCGGTCTTCTCCGCTCGAAACCTGAATTCACCTTCAAGACCTGCGCCGCGTTGTTTTAACGTGCGCGCAACCGTCGCCACCCAAACTTTTTCCGCGCCGGCTTTCAGCAGAACTCGCGCGCATTCGTTGGCCGTGGTCCCTGTAGTCAAAACGTCATCGACCAGTAGAACGGCACGTCCTGTTATCTTGTTTAGATGCTTGACCCGGAACGCGCCACGGATGTTTTCCGCCCGCTGCGGACGAGTCAGGCCTATCTGCGACAATGTCGGCCGCGTGCGCTCAAGCACATCCGTCGCTAACTGCGCGCCGAGAAAAGCATTTCCCTTCAGCGCAGCCCGAACGATCAACTCTGTCTGATTGAATCCACGCTGCCGGCGCTTTGACCTATGCAATGGCACAGGAACCACAAGAATAGAATCGGCGCTGATCTCCAGTTTTTGAATCG
>Ga0335079_10008250_pt1 | contig 11872 bp, 5 predicted proteins | sample Lox_Sample_33_FD_206719 | JGI IMG/M metagenome (GOLD analysis project Ga0335079, IMG submission 206719) | Soil microbial communities from Loxahatchee National Wildlife Refuge, Florida, United States - Lox_Sample_3.3 | ecosystem: Environmental > Terrestrial > Soil > Wetlands | place: USA: Florida... | reverse complement strand
GGGCGAAGACGCTGGACTTGTCGCTGATCATTCGATCCAGGCGAACCCAAGCCAGCCGAATGGAGGGTTGGCTGGAACGGATGCTGGAGATGTTGCGATTCAGGACGCGGGTGTAGTCGCCTTCGAAGTCGGTCTCGATGCGGCCGGTGAGGGCCATTTTAGGCGACATGTCGGGCCATTCGAAGCTGGCTCCGATTCGCGCCGAGCGGGCCTTGGCGCGGAACTCGGCGTCGGAACTGGGGCCGGTGTCGCTGAAAAATCCCGGGAGCGGCATATCGGTACCCATGGGCGACGAGGAGTCGTGAATCACGCTGGCCTTGAACATGCCGTAAAGTTTGAGACGGGCGCCACTGCCCAGGCGAATGTCGGGAATCAAGCCGTTCGGTTTGGAAGGCTCGAGTTGGAGGACGCGCACCGGAGCGATCGCAGGAATGAACTTCGGCGGCTCGGGCTTGGCAGATTCAACCTTCGGTGCTTCGATGGCCGCAACCATGGGCGTGGTGGAAGCCACCAAGGCGGGAGAAACCTGGGCCGAAGCGGGAGTCAGAGCGGAAAATTCGTCCACCGAGATGAGTCCCTTGTCACGCAGCAAGGCGACCAGCTTGTCGCGCTGCTGGCTGGGTGGAGCCTGTGCGATGCTGGCTCCTTCCTGGCTGGTGATGAGCCCTTTGCTCACCAGCAACTGAACCAGCGGATCGGAAGCGGGAGCCGATGACTGCCCGAGCGCGGGCAAAACCAACAGAAAAATGCATACCAGGGAACATAATGAGATCAGAATAGACCGGAACGTACCTCTTGCCATACGAAACCTCCAGGAGCATGAGCAACGATTGTCGGGGGCCCGACCTGCGATGCCATGGTTCGCGGCAGAGGATGCGCGAAACATTCATATCAGGCTGTGTGATTTTTTTCCTTGAGTGCACATCCGGTCAGTGATGGCGATCACCGGTTCGTGTCCATTCGTCACCCGGCAATGTGATATAGCCTGCGGAAATGGAGTACGGCAAAGAGCAGCGAACCCCGGCCCGTCAGGATGCAGCCCCAGGTGAGTGGGCGGATATCCGGCGCCGCTCAAGACTCCAGTCCTCAACCGGCCCGGTCGCGATCAATAGGCAGCCCGCGCAGGCAGGAGAAATCGAAGTGGCAGGGGAGTCAGAGTTCAGGGGATGCGGCGCATCGGGCAAAGAGGCGTCGCATCCCGGATCGGGTTCAGTAGTAAGTGAAGTTCAGCTTGTCTAGATAGGTACTGTAGTCGGACTGCTTGTAGTCTCCATCCATCTGGTAATTGATAACGACTCCATACCAGCCGGGCGCGGAGAAGGGGTGGTAATACCAGTTCAGCGTCTTGGTAACACCATTGAGGGTGATGGATTCGTATTTGAGCTGATTGTCGCTGGTTCGCGAGAACTGCAAAATCAGGTGATTCCAGGAATTGTTCAATGGCTGGCAAGGGATTCCAGTACCGTCCCACTTTCCGTCGACGTTGTCCCAGACGGCCCAATCCTTGCCGTAGATGGCCCGGCATTCGGTGCCGAACATGAAACCCATACCGTCAAAGAACTGGCCTACATCAAATTCCAGAGCCTCGGCCAATTCCATGTGCGAGGAGTAGAAATAAACGTCGTAGGTAAAGTGGTGCAGAGTGGGAACAATTTTGTGATCGGAATCGGGCATACCCTGGGAGGAGCCGTCGCCGATCAAATGGTTGTTCCACAGAGCATCGGAGTAGGGGGTGGTGCCGCCAAGATCGAAACGAGTCGCATCGCCACTGAGAGAAGGTGAGCTGATGCCTTGCTGCATGCCCCAGGTGACGCCCGGTCCGCAGTTGCTGCAGATCTCGTACTTCGGGGGCAATTCGCCATAGCCTTGCCAGCCCTTGCTGGCTTGCAGGCTGGTAAAGGTATTGCCGCCCCCGCCGCCGCTTCCCGTCACCGTAATGGTGATGGGAGTCCCGGTTCCACCGCCGCACTTATCCCACTCCACGACGGTGGTGTTGTAGGTTCCCGCGCTCAGGCTGAGCTGGGTATCGAGTTTCGAGCCATTCACCACATAAGCTTTCTTGTAAGGAGCCGTGTAGATGCCCATGGCGGCAACGCCTTGGGGACAACTGGTGGTTCCAGCAGCAACGTAATGCACCGGTGAGGTGACCTGGCTGTTGTTGGCCGGCGAGCTGACGTAGACGCCCGAACCCTGCTTCACGGTGATGGTGATGGGTTTTGTGGACGCGCCGCCGCAGTAATCCCAGGCTTCAACCACGGTGTTGTAGGTCCCGGAATTCAGGCTGAGCCTGGCGTCCAGTTTATTGCCGTTGCTGGTGTAGGCCAGCTGGTAAGGGGCAGTGTAGATGCCCATGGAGGCAATGCCTTTGGAACAACTGGTGGTGGCCGAGGCTACATAATGCACGGGCGATTGAACGGTGGCGCCATTGCTGGGTTCGTTGACGGTCACGCCTGCGAAGGCGGAGGTTGCGAGCACCAGGACGATGAGGATGGGCCGAAACTGAGTCATGAAACAGATCTCCACATTGGGGTTGTGGTGCGCAAGGCTATCGCACACGAAACCAACCGGGGAACGGCGAACGAAGGAAGTCCCCTCGAAAGGTTTGGTTAACGGATCACACCCGATCCTGAATCCGGACGCGGAGCCCGAAGACTCAGGCAAACAGGTACAGGTTTCAATGTAGTTTCGGCGAGACTAACACAGGGAGCGAGGCTGTCAACGACTCAAAGGTTCTACAGCAGTGAGAGTTCGGCATCGAACATACGCGCTCAGCCGCCTACAGCGAACAACTGAAACCTGGGAAGCGTCATCGAACATTGGCTTTCCAGTTTGTTCTCTGGTTGGGAGAAGGCAGTGAATCAAAGCCGGGTGGTGTCGATTGCCAGCCTCGTTGTCCTCATTGCGCTTACGGGTTACATGGTGAATTGTGTAGGGATTACCGGGTCCCCGTCGGATCCGGGAGGGAGTCCGCCGCCTGCGCCGCCGCCGTCTCCGTCGGATACGTTCACGGGGGTGCTGATGTGGAAGGGAGACGTTTCCGGCCAGGGCCTGTATGCCAGTGAGAAAACGCTGACTCCGGCGAACGTAAATTCCTCAAAGTTCGGCAAGTGGGGTAGTTTCACCGCGGATGGCCTGATCGTGGCGCAACCGCTATATATCGATAGCGTAACCCTGGCAGATGGAAGCACACACCGGATGGTGATCGCAGTCACCGAGCATGACAGCGTTTACGCCTTCGACGCGGATCATCCGGGAGCGGGGTCGCTGTGGGAACGGCATTACGTCGATCCGGCCAATGGCATCACACCCTTGCCGGACAATTTTGGAGGGCGAAGCAACTTCGACGGCGAGGTGGGGATCACCGGCACACCCTATGTGGATACGAAGACCGGGGCGCTCTACTTCGTGACGGTGCTGGTGGATAAAGGCGCGCCCGAACAATGGCTGCGCGCCTTGGACGTTCGTACCGGCAAAGATTACGGGGCCGGCAGCATGAAGATTGCAGCCAGCGTGCCGGGCGACGGCAAGGGCAGCGAAAACGGGCAGATCGCGTTCGATCCGTCGCTGCAAAACCAGCGCGCCGGGCTGAGATCGGTGAATGGCGACATTGTAGTGGCGTGGGGATCGTTCTCGGATTGGGGCGTGTACCACGGCTGGTTGATGGCTTTCGATCCATCGACGTTGAGGTTGAAGGCGGTTTTCAATCCCAGCCCGCAGTACCAGGCAAACGATCCGGCCAATGGCCCCGCGGATCACGGCGGGGGCGCGGCATTCTGGCAGGGCGGGGCGGCGCCGGCAATCGACGCCGACGGAAATATCTACATCAACGCCGCGGATGGAAGCTTCGACGCCAACAATACCGGCGGCAACAACTACGGCGACACCATGCTGAAGCTGAAATACGATGGCAGCAGTTTTCAGATCGTCGACTGGTTCACCCCATTCAATCAGGCTTGCGTGGACGTGGCGGACCTGGAACTGGGCTCCGGAGGGGTAGTTCTCTTGCCGACGGACATTACCGAGGGTATCAAGTTGGCCGTCTCCTATAACAAGGAGGGACGGCTGTTCGTGGTGAACACCGACACCATGGGAAACTTCAATACCAACTCCGACCAGATTCCGCAGGAATTCATGGTTGGGGCCAAAAGCTGCACCGATGGTATGGGCAACGGCGAGGCGGAGGGTCCCGACTGGAATCGCTTGTATGGCGATCCGTCGTACTGGAACGGTTACCTTTATGCGGGCCCATCCAACATGGAAATGAAGCAGTACAAATTTGAAAATGGGTTGCTAAACCCCACGCCGGTGGCTTGGACCGGAACCGCCACGGGACTGCGTGGCGCAAATTCTGTGGTCTCGGCGAACGGAACACAAAACGGGATACTGTGGGCGTATGAGAAGTCGGCGAGCGGGCAGGGCATTTTGCACGCCTACGACGCCACCCTGATCTCAAAAGAACTTTGGAACAGCAATGTGAATTCGAATCGAGACGTGCTGGGGGAGGGCGTTGGATTTTGCGCGCCGGTGGTGGCGAGCGGCCATGTGATCGTCAGCTCGGACCACATGGTTACAATCTACGGAGCGCTGCAGTAGCAAACGGCGCCTTACGGAGTGACGCCTATCGTGGCGTAGAGCGGCGGGATGCGGTAAACGACGCCGTCTTTTACTACCGTGCTGAGGTGCCGCAGTTCGCTGATTTCTACGGTGGGGTCGCCATCAATGACGATCAAGTCGGCGAATTTTCCCGGCGCCACGCTGCCGAAATCCTGATCCTGTTTCATGATGCGGGCTGCGCCCAGGGTGGCCAACTGGAGCACCTTGGGAGCGGGGATGCCGGCCTGCTCATAGAGCTCCAGTTCGCGATGCAGCGAGAACCCGGCCAGAGAATCGGTGCCTGCAACGATTGGAATTCCAGCATCGTAAAAGGCCTTCGTCATCTTCAGCATCTGGCGGAAGGAATCCCGATAGCGCTGATCCATCCCAGCCGGCACGTCCAATCCACCGTAAAAGAATCCGCGGCGAACCTGGGCGGGAACGCGGCTGGCGACGGGCGCGTAGACCGCCGACAACTTGCCGGGACGGTCGGTGAACATTCCCTCAAAGACGTTCAGCGTCGGGTCCAGCACGGTCTTGTGGTCCAACAACAATTGAATAAAGGACTTCACCTGAGGTGAAGCGGGGTCGATTTCGGCACCGTGAGCGGCGACCTCGCTGAAGCGGGCCGGGGTGCGGGTGTCCTGAACTTTGTCGAACATGAAGTTCAGGAAGATGAAATTCATGTGCTGGATCTCGTCCGCGCCGGCTTTGACGAATTGCTCCGCTGTCATGAAGGCGGGGACGTGGCCGCTCACGCGCATGCCGTGGCTGTGGCCCATCTCGGCGATCTTGGGGACAAGCTCAGGCTTGATGGAGCTGTAGATCTTGACCTGCACATAGCCGAGCCTGGCGAAGTTATCGATGGCTTTGCGGGCTTCGTCTTCGTTATCGACGAGCACCTTGGTGGGTCCGGTGTAGGGACTGCGGCCATCGATGAGACCGGCCATCAGCACGCGAGGTCCGATCCAGGCGCCGTCGTCGAACTTGCGCCGCAGGTCGAGCAACATGTCGGTATCGTTGCCCATGTCACGGACGGTGGTCACTCCGGCAGCCAGGTTCAAAATGCCGTCATTGGGCGGGGAGAGATGCACGTGCATATCCCAGAGGCCGGGCATGACGGTCTGGCCGGTCACGTCCATGATCTCGGTGCCGGGCGGCAGCTGGACTTTCCCGTCGTCGCCGATGGCGGTGATTTTGTTTCCGGAGAAAAGGATGGTGCTGCGCGGGTGGGTAGCCAGGGTCTCGGTGTCAAAGAGATTGGCGTGAACGAAGGCGAAAGTGCCGGTCGGCTTGTGACCAACCGTCCTGGCGAGGTTCGCGACGCGCTGGTTGTCGAATTCATCCTGAGCCTTGGCCAGAGCGTCGGCGGTTGACTCCCACCCCTCGGGGATGACCGCGAACCAGGGTCCACTGACGGAAGCGAAGAAACTTCCATCGCGGTCGAGCCAGATGGGATCGGGAGAGAAATCAAGGCCGGAGACGCCGTACTGCACCACGACGCGTGATTTTCCATTGGCCTGAATCTTCAATTCGCCGCGCTTCTCGATGGTGGCTTTGCCAGCGGGCAGGAGTCGCAAAGTATCTTTGGCCCTCAACAAGGCACGGGCGAGGATGGCTCCTTCTTCGGGCACTCCTGAAATGCTGACGTAAAAGGCTGGGTCGGGAAGGTCGCGGCCGCCCTGCTCGGCGCGGTTTTTCCAGGCCGCCTTGCCATCCTTGAACGAAAAATGCTCCTCGACCGTGGCTTTGTAGTAGTCAACACCGGTGTTCTCGATTTGGGTGGGAATGCCATTCTTGTCGAGGACGATGTGCTCAGTGATCCTGGGTCCACGGCCACGATCGTTGAACTCGTAGTAAAGCTGCATGCTGCCGTCGGGGTTGTGGGTGGAAGTCTCAAATCCGGCCTTGCTGCCGGCCATCAAAATGGTGTATCGCGTCTCGGCGGCTTGAGACGGCAGGGTGATGGCGGCGAGCAGAGCGAATACCCACAAGAGATTCTTCATGATCGTCCTCGACTGATAGATGCCTTCGCGGCGTCCCGGAAGCCGGGCAACAGTATAGCAATGCGGGGGAAGTTGGGGTCGGGGCGGCGAAGGCCAGACGCGGCGCCGCGGGAGTTTTTCGCTGATTCCCATTTGTGACCCTTGTCACTATCTGCTGTGATCCACGCTGCGGACGGAGGAGGCCTCCCGCGCTCATTCTTCTTAGGACGGCCAAGCCTGGGCAATCGGGGTGGGCTGCCCGGTGTATCTCGGGCAAAACGCGGCACTAAGGAAGAATCATGACCCGCAAATTCAAGACCATGGATGCCAACGAGGCAGTGGCGCACATCGCTTATCGCCTCAACGAAGTGATTGCGATCTACCCCATCACCCCCTCGTCCGCAATGGGAGAATGGGCCGACCAGTGGGCCTCCGAAGGTGTACCGAATGTGTGGGGAACCGTTCCTCACGTGATGGAGATGCAGAGCGAGGGGGGCGCGGCGGGGGCGGTACATGGAGCGCTGCAGACCGGATCGCTGGCCACGACCTTCACCGCGTCGCAGGGACTGCTGCTGATGATTCCCAACATGAACAAAATCGCCGGCGAACTCACGGCGACGGCATTTCATGTCTCGGCACGCACCGTGGCGACGCATGCGCTGTCGATCTTCGGTGATCACAGCGACGTCATGTTCTGCCGCAGCACCGGATTCGCCATGCTTTGCTCGAACTCGGTGCAAGAAGCCATGGACATGGCGCTGATAGCGCATGCGGCTTCGCTGGAGACCCGCATTCCCTTCCTGCATTTTTTTGATGGCTTCCGCACCTCGCACGAGGTGAACAAGATCGAACTGCTGAATGACGACGACCTGCGATCCGTGATCAGCATGGACCGGATCTTCGAGCACCGGCAACGAGCGCTGTCGCCCGAGCATCCGGTGATGAGGGGCACGGCGCAGAATCCGGACGTTTTCTTCCAGATTCGCGAAACCATCAATCCTTTCTACGCAGCGTGTCCGGAGCAGACCGGGACAGTGATGGACCGGTTCGCGCAGACCGTCGGCCGCAATTATCATCTGTTCGATTATTTCGGGGCGTCAGATGCCGACCGCGTAATCGTCATGATGGGGTCGGGGGCAGAGGCGGCGCAGGAGACGGTGGAATACCTGAATGCCCGAGGCGAGAAAGTGGGAGTGTTGAAGGTCCGGCTGTACCGGCCGTTTTCGGTAAAGCATTTCCTGGCGGCACTGCCCCGCAGCGTGCGAAAGATCGCGGTTCTGGACCGAACGAAAGAGGCGGGAGCGTCGGGAGAACCACTGTATCTCGACGTGGTCTCAGCCATCCACGAGGGCTTGCAACAAGGCAATGGCAATGCGCGGACCCTACCGGTCGTGATTGGCGGGCGCTACGGCTTATCGTCGAAGGAATTTACGCCCGCGATGGTAAAGGCGGTGTACGACAATCTGTCCGCTGCCAAGCCTAAGGATCACTTTACGGTTGGCATTCGGGATGATGTCAGCCATACCAGCCTCGAATACGATACCGAGTTCTCCACCGAACCCGAGAGCGTGGTGCGCGCAATGTTCTATGGCCTGGGGGCGGATGGAACGGTGGGGGCGAACAAGAACTCGATCAAGATCATCGGCGAAAACACGGACAACTACGCGCAAGGGTACTTCGTTTACGACTCAAAAAAATCCGGAGCGATGACGGTCTCGCACCTGCGCTTCGGACCGCAGCCGATTCACTCCACCTATCTGGTGAACAAGGCCAATTTTGTTGCCTGTCATCAGTGGCTCTTTCTGGAGCGGTACGACATGTTGAGCGCGCTGGTTCAAGGCGGAACTTTCCTGCTCAACAGTCCATTCAGCAAGGAGGAGGTCTGGGACCATCTGCCGCGTCCGGTGCAGGAACAATTGATCGCGAAACAGGCAAAGTTCTATGTGATTGACGGGTACCAGGTGGCACGCGACACCGGCATGGGCGCGCGCATGAACACGATCCTGCAAGTCTGCTTCTTCGCCATATCCAAGGTGCTGCCGCGCGAGGAAGCGGTCGAGGCCATACGCGAATCGATTCGCCAGACCTATGGGCGCAAAGGCGAAGACATCGTGCAGAAGAACATGCGGGCGGTGGACGAGACCTTGGCGCACTTGTTCGAGGTCAAGGTTCCGGACAAAGCTACCAGCGACCTCGAGGTGCCGCCACCGTTTGCCTCGTCTGCGCCAAACTTCGAGCGCCAGGTTCTAGGGGTTATCTACGAGGGCAAGGGCGACGAACTGGCAGTCAGTTGCTTCCCCGTGGATGGCACCTTTCCGACGGGAACGGCGAAATGGGAGAAGCGGAATCTGGCGCTGGAGATTCCGGTGTGGGACACGAAGATCTGCATACAGTGCGGCAAGTGCGCCATGGTATGTCCGCATGCAGTGATTCGCATTAAGGCCTACGGAGCGGAATACCTGGAGGGCGCACCGGCAACGTTCAAGTCGACCGACGCCCGCGATAAGGAGTGGGCGGGCTTAAAGTACAGCATTCAAGTTGCTCCGGAAGACTGCACAGGTTGCGGGATTTGCGTCGAAATCTGTCCGGTCAAAAACAAAGCCGAAACCAGGCTGAAGGCGATCAACATGACGCCGCAACCACCGCTGCGATTCCGGGAACGCGAGAACTGGGAGTTTTTCCTGCAGATTCCGGATCTGGACCGGCGGAAAATCAAGCCGGGCGCCATTCGCCAGCAACAGGTGCAAGAGCCGCTGTTTGAGTTCTCCGGCGCATGCTCGGGGTGCGGGGAGACTCCCTACCTCAAACTGCTGTCGCAGCTGTTCGGCGACCGGGCGGTGATTGCCAACGCGACCGGGTGCTCGTCAATTTACGGCGGGAACCTGCCCACGACTCCGTGGACCAAGAACGAGGAGGGCCGCGGTCCGGCCTGGTCCAACTCCCTGTTTGAAGACAACGCGGAGTTTGGGCTGGGGTTCCGGCTTTCCATCGATAAGCAGACCGAATTCGCGCGCGAATTGGCGAAGCGCCTCGGATCCGTAGTGGGCGAGCAACTGGTGAGTGCGATCCTGACGGCTTCGCAAAAGGACGAAGCGGACATCTTTGAACAGCGTCAGAGGGTATCGCTCCTGAAGGAAAAGTTGAGCGGAGTGAGTTCGCTGGAAGCACGCCAGCTTTATTCGCTGGCCGATATGCTGGTGAAGAAAAGCGTGTGGATTGTGGGCGGCGATGGCTGGGCATACGACATCGGCTACGGCGGTCTGGACCACGTGCTGGCCAGCGGACGGAACGTCAACCTGCTGGTGCTTGATACGGAAGTCTACTCGAACACCGGCGGCCAGTCGTCGAAGTCCACGCCGCGGGGCGCGGTAGCGAAGTTTGCCGCCGGGGGCAAGCCCGGACCCAAGAAAGACCTGGGACTGATGGCCATGAGCTATGGCCACGTGTACGTGGCAAGTGTCGCGATGGGGGCCAAGGACGAGCATACCCTTAAAGCCTTCCTTGAAGCTGAAGCGTACGACGGGCCGAGCATCATCATTGCCTATTCGCATTGCATTGCCCACGGGATCGATATGACCACTGCGATGTCGAATCAGAAAATGGCAGTCGATGCCGGGCAGTGGCTGCTTTACCGGTACCACCCGGAGCGGACGGCCCAAGGCGAGAACCCATTGCAACTTGATTCGCGCACCCCGACCCGGAAGGTTCAGGACTACCTGCAGATGGAAACCCGCTTCAAGATGCTCACCAAGAGCAAGCCGGAAGACGCAAAGCAGCTGTGGCAGGCAGCCCAGCACGACGCTGAGGTTCGCTTCCGGCTGTATGAGTACCTGGCGCAACGAAAGTTCGATAAGCCGCCAGCCGAGAGCGAGCCGCCCGCGTCTCAACCGAAGCAAGCAGGGGTCCTGAGTGGATCCCACAGCGAGAAATAACTACGGCGAACGAGGAGGAATCATGATCGACCTGACTACCAACTACATGGGCCTGAAGCTGCGCACGCCGCTGGTGCCTTCGGCGTCTCCTTTGTCGCAGGAGATTGACGGGATTCGCCGGCTGGAAGACGCAGGAGCGTCGGCCGTGGTTCTGTCTTCGCTGTTCGAAGAACAATTGCGTCAAGAGAGCCTGGAACTCGATCATCATCTAACGGCGGGGAGCGAGAGCTTTGCCGAATCCATAAGCTTTTTTCCGCAAGCCGGTGAATTCCGGCTGGGCCCGGAGGGCTATCTCAACCACATCCGCAAGGCGAAAGAGGCCGTGGGGATTCCGGTGATTGCCAGTCTGAACGGCAGCACGATGGGCGGCTGGACGAAATATGCCCGGCAAATCGAGGAGGCCGGCGCCAACGCTCTGGAATGCAACATCTACTGGATTCCGACGGACATGAATCTGAGCTCGGCCGAGGTGGAACAGACTTACATCGATATTTTGACGGCGGTGAAGGCGGCGGTCACGATTCCGGTGGCGGTCAAGATCAGCCCGTTCTTTTCCAGCATGGCGGGAATGGCAAAGCGCCTTGATCAGGCTGGAGCGAACGGCCTGGTGCTGTTCAACCGTTTCTACCAACCCGACATTGACCTGGAAGAGTTGGAGATCAAGCCCAACGTGCTGCTCAGCACGCCCCAGGCGCTGCGGCTGCCGCTAACCTGGATCGGGATCCTGTTTGGCCGGGTACAAGCGAGCCTGGCGGCCACCAGCGGCATTCATGGCGCGGAGGACGTGATCAAATTGCTCATGGTGGGGGCGGACGTTACGATGCTGTGCTCCACGCTATTGCGGAATGGCATTCATCATGTGCGTTACATCGAAAACGGGCTAGCAGACTGGATAGAACGGCACGAGTACGAATCACTGCAGCAGATGCGAGGCAGCATGAGCCAGCTGCGTTGCCCGGATCCGGCGGCTTTCGAGCGGGCACAGTACATGCGGGCGGTGAAAAGTATCCAGCATGTGCTGGTGACGGGCCGGGAGTCGTGGCGGATGTTGACGGGAGATTAGAGGCCGGGTTCTCTGCGATTTAGGATTCTTGCTCCTGGCTTGACGGTGAGGGAGCGAGATGCCCCCAACAATAGCCGGCGGGACGGCGGCGCTACTTCTTCAGTTCCGGAATGAACTCTTCCACGCTTCCCTTTTCCAACAGATACGCTCCCGGGCCTTGCTGGCCTCGAACGGTGCGGCAGAATTCGGCGACGAAGAATCCGGCCCTTATCGCCTCGGTAAACGCCCAGCGAGTTGCCAGACGCCACTCGTGGGCAAGTTCACGATCTTTGTCTTCAACCGTGGCGATGTCGCCCGGA
>Ga0335079_10008246_pt1 | contig 11874 bp, 4 predicted proteins | sample Lox_Sample_33_FD_206719 | JGI IMG/M metagenome (GOLD analysis project Ga0335079, IMG submission 206719) | Soil microbial communities from Loxahatchee National Wildlife Refuge, Florida, United States - Lox_Sample_3.3 | ecosystem: Environmental > Terrestrial > Soil > Wetlands | place: USA: Florida... | reverse complement strand
GTCTCAAGAAAAGCTGCCGGCCAGCCTCACGGCGGGCGTTGCCGCCAAAGTGAATGGAGAGTGGATTCGCTCCGATGCTTATCCTCAACATCAGGTTCGCCAGGCGCCCTTCACCAATCAACTGGGCGAGGGGGCCGAGCTTACCGTCACCAACTCAGGGTTGCCGGGCAGGCCGGATTTGATTTGCGGGCTGCGCATCTATTCAAGCGAAGACTTCGCTGAAGTTGAGGTGCAGGTCAGAAACAGCGCGGGCAAACCGATCACGGTGCAGGCGATTCGGGCGGTCGAAGCCATGGGCGACCCGATCCTCAACGGTCCGGATACGGCCGACCGCGTGCTCTCTGACAGCTTCAGTGAAGACCGCCCGGCCATGGCAATCCACGATCTGCTGCCGGCCGAAGATGGAATGCACCGGGGCGTCGGCAGCCAGCTCATCTACAACCGGGAAAGCCGGCAGAGCCTGTTTATTGGCGCACTGGCGTCGCAAAAATTCCTCACGATCCTGCGCCTGAAAGTGGATGCGGAGGCGAAGAAGATCAGCGGCCTCGAGGTGGACTCGGCCGGCACAACTGAACTGGCGATGGAAAACTCTCTCCGCGAATCTCCGCCGCAGGACCGGATGGAGTTGAGCCTGCCGCTTGCCCCGGGTGAGAGCCTCGCGTCAGAGCCGCTGATGATTGCTCTGGGAAGCGATTACCATGCGCAACTGGAGCGGTATGGCGATGTGATCCGAAAGTTGCATCATCCGCGCGTGGCCACGCCTACTCCCACCGGCTGGTGGAGCTGGACCGCTTTTTACTTCGGGCTGAATGAAGGCACGGCGCTCACCAACGCCGAGTTCCTGGCGCAGGAACTGAAGCCTTTCGGCTATGACTTCTTTCACATTGACGAGGGCTATCAGTACGCGCGCGGCGAATACACCACGCCTGACGTAATGAAGTTTCCGCATGGGGTCGCCGCACTGGAAAATCACGTCCGCTCCCTGGGGCTCACGCCGGGCATCTGGACGGCGCCCCTTGAAATCTCGGAGCGCTCCTGGGTGTACCAGAATCATCCCGACTGGTTGATTCACAATGCCCAAAGCCAGCCCATTCACGCCGGATTCGTGATTGACGATCCCGACGCTAACCGAAAACTTGATCCACTTTACATTCTGGATTCGACCAACCCGGGCGCGCAGGAATATCTGCGCAAGACCTACGGCGCGCTGACGAAAGACTGGGGCATCCGCTACATCAAGCTCGACTTCATGGATGACTCGGCGATCGAAGGCAACTACTATCGGCCGCACACGACGGCGCTGGAGGCGCAGCGGATCGGACTGCAGGTGATTCGCGAAGCCGTGGGTGAAAACGTTCTGCTTGATAAAGACGGCAGCCCCATGCTCAACCCGGTCGGAATCGTGGATGCCGGCCGCATCTCGCAGGACACGGGCCATACCTTTGAATCCAGCCGCGACGCCGCCACCGGCATTGCCGCCCGCTATTACATGAACCGTAATTTCTTTCTCAGTGACCCGGACGCATTCTCGGTTTCGAAGCAGACCGTGGATGAGCAGGAGTGGCATGGAGGCAAGCGGCCCTTGACCCTGAACGAAGCGGAGGTTTCGATCGCCCTCTCAGCCGTCTCCGGCGGAATGTTCGAGATTGGCGACGACCTGCCAACACTCTTTCTTGATAAGGAACGCATGGCGCTGGTGGAGAATCGAGACTTGATTAACATGGCGCGGTACGCCCACGCTGCCACGCCGCTCGACCTGATGGACTACGCCCCCGAAGATCAGATCCCTAGCGTGTTTCTGCTGCGCGAGAGCAAACGCACCGCGATTCTGGCGGTCTTCAACTGGACCGATCACGAGCGCGAGCATCGCATTCCCCTATCTGCGATTGGCTTGCCCACCGCCGCACACAGTCACGTTTCGGATGTTCTCAATCCGCCCGCGGCCGCCATGGAGAACGTAAGCGAGATAGCTTTACAGCTTCCGCCGCGCTCGGTCCGGATGTTGAAGATCGAAGACACCTCGGTTCCGAAGGCTGAGCCCGTGATCACAGCAATGGCGCCGGCGGAAGCAGAGCCGGGCAAGGCGGTCTCTTTTGCCGCCAAGGCCGAGGGCGACAGCGCGCCGGTGGTCTCCTATGCCTGGGATTTTGGCGACGGCACGAGTGCGCAAGGTGCGGCGGTCTCGCATACCTACACCCATGCGGGAGATTTCACCGTGCGGCTCTCGGCGGAGAACATGGAAGGCATGGGTGCGGAGAAGGCGCTGCGCATTGTAGTGCGCGGAAAAATCGAGACCCGTTTCGAGCCTTCGCAGATCCGGCGTCCGGCGGCTCAGCCCTGAACAGTAAAAAGAGGTGCGACTGATCATGGTCTATGGAAGAAACAGATTTGGCCGACTCATTGCGGTCCTGGCCGTGTTGGCTGCGGCCAGCTTGCTGATTTCGGCGCAGCCCGCAGCGAGCAATTCCAACCAGATCGGTTACAAATCGGCCCCCGGCGCGGAAAAGAAAAAAACGTTGCTCCTGAAAGACTTCGACCCGGTCTCCATGCTGCACGTGCCGGTGCATCACGTGGATCGCGCCAAGTTCTACGTCATTGATGTGCACAACCACGTGAACGACGCGCAGGGGATTGGCGAGCACATGCCTCCGGAGCGCGTGGTGCAGGCGATGGACCGCACAAATGTCAGGACCATCGTGATTCTGACCGGCCAATGGGGCGGCAAGCTGCAACACGTGATCAACGAAATGGTAAAGCCCTATCCCGGCCGCTTCATGGTTTTCACTCAGATGGATTGGAGCAAGATTGACGATCCCAACTTCAGCCAGGAGATGGTGGCGCAGCTTGATGATGCGGTGGCTCGCGGGGCTCGCGGCTTGAAGGTGTTGAAGGTTCTCGGCCTGGGAGTGCGCGACAAGAATGGAAACCTGATTAAGGTAGACGATCCTCGCCTCGACCCGGTTTGGGAAGAGTGCGGGCGGCTGGGCATTCCGGTTTCCATTCATGTGACTGATCCCGAAGCATTTTTTCATCCCATTGACAACCGCAACGAACGTTACGAGGAGCTGATCGAGCACCCCGACTGGAGCTTCTACGATCACGGATTCCCCAGCAAGGAATCCATCCTCGCCGCCCGCGACCGCGTGTTCGCCAGGCATCCGCGCACTACGTTCGTGGCCCTGCACGTGGCCAACTGGCCGGAGAATCTGGATTACGTTTCGCACCTGCTCGATACCCTTCCCAACGTGATGACCGAATTTGGCGCGCGCCAGGCCGAGCTGGGGCGGCAGCCGAGGCGGGCGCGGGAGTTTTTCCTGAAATATCAGGACCGCATCATGTTCGGCACGGACAGCGAGCCAACCGAAGAAATGTACCGCAATTACTTCCGCTGGCTGGAAACCGACGACGAGTACTTCGACTACTGGGGAGCTCCGGGGCAGGGCCGCTGGAAGATCTACGGCATGGGCCTGCCCGATGAAGTGCTGGCGAAGGTCTATCACAAGAATGCGGAGCGCGTGTTTGGGCAATTCAAGGGCGCCCGCGGAAAGTGACCGGCCGCGGGAAATCCGCTGCCGGCGTGCGGTTTTTTGATCTTGACAACCGCGAAGATCGTAAGTAAAAGGTGTCATTCGAAACCAATCGAACGCAAAGGAAGCTTGCGATTTCTGCTCCAGGGGAGGGCGGCATGAGCGCCAAGACAAAGACGGCTGCAGCGAGATGGATCACACAACTGGCGGGCGCCTTCCTTGCATTTTCTATGTTACCGGCAAACCTGGCGCTCGCCCAGGTGAGCTACCAGGCTCAGATTCGCGGCGTCGTAACCGATGCCAGCGGGGCCGTGGTGACGAATGCAACGGTGACGGTCAGCGAGGTCGCAACCGGCATTTCGCGCAGCGTGCAAACCGATAGCGTCGGCTACTACATTGTGCGCGCGCTCACGCCCTCCAGCTACGTTGTGCATGTCAGTGCTCCCGGGTTTCAGACCTTGGAGGAAAAAGGAATCGTCCTGCAGGTGGACCAGGAAACCAGCCTCAATTTCACCCTGCGTCCGGCCGGCACCACCACCAGCGTGCAGGTCACGGAAGCCGCTCCATTACTGGATACGGAAAGCTCATCTCTTGGCACCGATGTCACCAGCCAGTACGTCAAAGAGATTCCGCTGCTCAACCGGAACTTCTTCGGGCTGGTATTTCTCAATGCCGGCGTAAGCGAGGTAGCCGGCTCCGGCGTGGCCGACAACTACCCAACCGGCACCAACTTCGTCTCCAACGGGCAGCGCAATGCGACCGCCGAAATTCGCGTGGATGGCGCTCTCATCACTTCGCCGGAGCAGGGCGAAGGCGGCAACACTAACGTCTATTACGAGCCTTCGGTAGAAGTGGTGCAGGAGTTCAAGGTCCAGAACAACAGTTTTTCCTCCGAGTTTGGCAGTAATGGCGGCACCGTAGTGAATATGGCGCTGAAGAGCGGAACCAACGCCTTTCACGGCAGCGCCTGGTGGTTTACACAGCACGGCTGGCTCGATGCCAACGACTTTTTCAGCAACCAGGCAGGCCTGCCACGGCCTGACCATTCCCGCAACCAGTATGGCTTTTCGCTCGGCGGACCCATTAAGAAAGACAAAGCCTTTTTCTTCATTGATCTGGAGCGCGTTCTTCAAAACGCCCCCGTGCAGGTAGTTGGAACCGTGCCCACGGCGCTGGAACGGCAGGGCGATTTCTCTCAGACGATGATCTCCGATCCTGACAGCGGAGCGTTAGTGCCGGACGAAATCTTTAATCCCTTTCAGGTCAGCAACGGCCAGCGCGCGTCTTTTTCTACACCCAACGTGATTGACGCGCAGTGGCAGGATGCAGTGGGTAAGGCGGTTCTGAATCTGTATCCCCTGCCCACTCCGGGCCTCGGCAATCCCGATGGCACCAACAACCTCCGCACCAACACCACCGACTCCAGCAAAGGGCTGCAGTTTGACATCAAACTAGATGGACAGGTCTCCGCGAATAATCATCTCTCCGGGCGCTATAGCCACGCTCACTCCTCGGAGAGCGTACCCACGATCCTGGGCGACGACGATACCTTTGCCGACGGCGACAATTACCTGACCACGGTACATAACGCCTCGCTGCAGCACGACTGGACGATTCGCCCCACGCTATTGCTGAGCAGCCGTTTTGCCGTGGAGCATGCCTTTGCGCCCGGCTTCACCACCTATCCCAGCGCGTCCTCGGTTGGCTTTCCCTCGCTCCTCGATAACGCCAACGCGGGCATCTCGCGCATGCCCGGCATCCTGGTGGATTCACCCTGGACCTCGCTCTACGACCAGTGCTGCGTGGATACGAAATTCGCCCACACGCTGTATTCCTATTCCTCGGGGCTTTCCTGGGTGCACGGCAAGCACAACTTCAAGTTTGGCGGAGAGCAACGCATCTTCTTCAACAACTTTCAGCAACCCAGCTATCCCACCGGTTACTTCCATTTTGCGCAGGAAGTGACCGAGCAGGTCATCAACGCATTCAACCCTGATCAGGGAAACCCCTTTGCCGACATCATGCTGGGTGTGGGCGACTATGGCGGCATTGCCATCTATCCCGAAGTGTTCGACAAATCGAAGGAGACGGCCTTCTACGTCCAGGATGACTGGAAGGTCACGCCCAAGCTGACGTTAAATCTCGGCCTGCGCTACGAGTGGAGCACGCCGTACTCTGAGCGCAATAATCATTTGCAGTTCAGCGATTTCAGCGGTGACAGCGGAGTCTCCGTGGACCTGAGCAGCGGAGTACCCGAACTGCAGGCCCTGGGCCTGGGGCCGACGAACCTGATCGGCACCACCGAGTTTCCCACCTCATCGCGCCGCACCGTCCCCGTGGACCGCAACAACTGGGCGCCCCGGCTGGGCTTTGCCTACCAACTCACTCCTAATACGGTCGTGCGCGGCGGGGCCGGCGTTTATTACGGCATGAACGTGGCCACCAACTTCCAGTACGCGGGCACGGCCTTCCGCAAAGACGGCAACGTCTATTTCACGAAAGATGATTTTCAAACACTCTCCGCCACCCTGGAGAACCCCTTTCCCGCCGGACTTCCCGCTCCCGAGGGCACGCAGTATGGCCCCCTGAGCATGTGGGGCTACCAGAACATCAATGATCTGGGAACCAGCGAGGCGCAGAACGCGGATATCTACCAATGGAGCCTGGGCGTGCAGCGCCTTTTGCCCGGTCAGTTCGTGGTTTCCGTGGATTATTCGGCCAACCGCAGCATTCATTTGCCCTGGGGCGGAGCCGGCGGCTTCACCACCCGCGACCGCAACTTTATCTCCTCGGCGCTGCGCAGCCAGTTCAATCAGGTTGACCAGGATGGCAATCCACTCCCCTGCAACGACGACGGCACGGTGAATTTCGCCAATCTTTATAGCTACAGCAATCTGCACTGCAACGTGCCCAATCCATTTCAATCCATGTTCGTCGGGCCCAATGCCGTCTTCAACCAGCCCGATTCTCTGTACAACGACGACATGATTCCGCTCATCAACCTGCTGCGGCCATTCCCGCAGTTCGACGGCAATTTTGAAGGGCTGCCGCTGCTCGAAGCCTCGTCGTTCTACAACGCGCTGCAAGTTCGCTTTCAGAAGCGCGCCAGCCACTACATCAGCTTTGAAGGCAGCTATACCTTCTCCCGGGCTACCGACGACTCCTCCGCCGGCCGCAATGCCTGGATCGGCTCGCTGGGCTCGGACAATCCCCAGGAACTGGACGACCTGCAGGCGGAGCACTCCATCAGCGCCAATGACGCCACGCATCGCCTGGCCCTTGCCATTATTGCGGATACGCCCATCGGCCGCGGCCGTTGGATCGGCAACAACATGAACCGCGCGCTCGACGCCATTGTCGGCGGTTGGACCATCTCCACCATTCTTACTTTCCAGAGCGGACAGCCGCTCGACATCGGCATGTCGGAGCCGACGCTCGATGACGGCAATCAGCGGCCGAACGTGCTTTGCAATCCCAGGAGCGGCGTGGGTATCCATCACGCCGCTTTGACCGCGGGCTCGGATAATCCATTAAGCGTCTTCAACGCCGATTGCTTTGCTGATCCCGGATTCGAACAGGCGGGCGATTCTCCGCGCTATTTTTCCATTCTGCGCTCGGACGGAATTCATAACATGGATGTCTCTTTGTCGAAATCCTTTACCCCCCGCGAAGGCATGACGCTCGAATTGCGCGGCGAGTTCTTCAACTTCCTGAACACGCCGCGCTTTGCGCCCCCCGATACGCTTTGGGGCGACTCCACCTTCGGGCAAATTTCGTCGCTGGCCCAGGGCAGCACGCCACGGCATGGGCAGCTGGGCATTCGTCTGCAGTTTTAAGCGTCAAGGGCATACGGTGAAGCGGCGAACTCTTTTGAAATCCGGCGGCGTGGCGCTCCTGGGCATGGGCGCCAGCCGCGCCTGGGCCCGTGTTCCGGTTCACAATTTCGACAAGTACGATTTCGGCTGCGGTCCGCCGGTGAGCGACCGCCTGTATCAGGGGCCGTTCTCGGCCGACGACTACCCGAGCTGGACGGTCGTCATGGCGCTCACCCCTTCGCAGGTGCCCGTGCCGAACTACGGCATGGGCCTGATCACCTACGTGTGCGATGAAGTCGGTCCGGCGCACGAGGAGGGCAAGAGCCTGGCCCAATCCCTTGAACACGTGGTGAAGCTGCCGCTCGGCAACAAGCTGTACATTCGCGTCAACTGGAAGGATGTGCAGCGGAAACCGGGCTCACTCGATCTTTGCGAACACTGGAAGCTGACCTTCGATCTTGCTCGCCAGTACGGCAAGCGGGTTGGCTTTCGCGTGATGATCAGCAACCCGGATACGCCCGGATTCGCCCTCCCCGATTTTCTTCTGCAGAAGGTCCCCATGGTAAAGCTCGGAGCCTGGCAGGGCCGCGACCGCTATGAGCCAAGGTACGATCATCCGGCATTTCAAGCCGCATTCCATGAGCTAGTGGACTTGCTGGCAGATCAATACGACGGTCATCCCGAGGTTGAGTACGTGGATACCTGCATGTACGGCTTTTGGGGCGAAGGCCACACCTGGCCGCTCGAATCGCCGGCGAATCCATTCCCTGATCCCGTCACTGCGGAGAACACTTTCGTCAGCATGCTGGAATATCAGCTTGCGCATTGGAAGAAGACGCCACTGCTCACCAATACCCAACCTGACTTCAGTAAGGTCGGAAACTCCGAGTTGCTCGATCGCACCGTTCGCAGCGACAACTGGCTGCGCACCGACACGATTTTTATTGAGAATGAGCAGATCGAAGAGTTAAGCAACCGGCCGCCCTGGACAGGCGTGAGCGTCGAGGTCGGCATGTCTGACGGTTCGCCGCAATCACTCAAGCTGGATGAGGGTGTTACCTACACCGACAACGTCATTCACCACGTGCAGGATGTGGGCGCCTGCTACTTTTCGCTGTGGAACTGGCACCGCATCTCGGCGGAAAGAATTCTCAACTACTACCGGCAGTATCCCGGGGCGCTCGATGAGCTTGCCCGGCGCATCGGCTACCGCGTGCGGCCTTCGTGGGTATGGACCTATCAGGAGATGGGCTATCCCGGACTCATCGTGGGTTTCGCTAACGATGGCATTGCCGGCGTACCCGGCGTGTTGCGCGTTTCTGTCGTGAATGGTGAAGGAACGGTTCTCGCCAGCGGCAGCCTCGATGCCGGATACCCGCTGCCGGGCAAGGTGCGGCAGGCGAAGTTTCCGCTGCCAAAAGGTGCGAACTGGAAAGGTCTGCGGCTGAAGGCCGAAATTGAGGTGAAGGGCCAGCGTCATCCGTTGCGCTGGGCCTGCCATCAGCAGTTGAACGAAGATGGCAGCCTCACGCTTCGCTCCACCACCGGCCTTGGCGAAAACGACGAAACCGGCGGCGTGCCGCCAACTGCCTGATCGGCCTCCCATGAAGATACGAATCCTCGTTCTCCTTATTGCCGCCGCTACTCTGCTTGCCGCCAACCCGCCCGCCGCCGAGCAGAACTGGACCAACTACGTCCGCATCGGAGCTTATGGCCTGGGCCGCGAAGATCCCGCGCAAATCGTACGCCAGGCGCAGACCAGCGACGTCTTCGGCATCGAAGTGGATAACGACATTGAGGGCCGCTACGAAAGTTTTCTTGATCCCACGGAAAAGCTGGCAGCCATTCGCGCGGTCGCGGAGAAAGCCCACGCTGCCGGCAACCGGGCTTTCGTTTATATCGCCGGCACCGAGTGCATCACCGCGAACGCGGACCAGACGCCACACACCGTGGCCAAAGAGCACCCCGACTGGCTACAGCGCAAGATCACCGGCGAGCCCGCGGTCTTCGGCGGCGGCACCGCATTCTGGATCAAGAAGGGTGACGAAGATGTCTGGATCAGCCCTTACGCCCCCGCGTGGCGCAAGACCTACATGCAACGGGTGCGCCAGATCGCGGCCACCGGCATTGACGGCATCTACGTGGACATTCCTTACTGGATGACCCACTTCGAGGGTTGGGAAGACAGCTGGGCGAGCTTCGACGACTACACGGTTGCCGCCTTCAAAGAGCAGACCGGCCTCGACGCCAGGAAAGACTTGAAGCTGGGCGACTTCTCGGACCCCAATTTCCGCAAGTGGGTGGATTTCCGCATTCAGACCATTACCGACTTCATGCATGAAATCGCGACCAACGCGCGCTCGGTCAACCCGGAAATCAAGACCATTCCTGAAATCTATCCCGGGATTGAAGAGGAAGCGGTGCGCGTGGGCGCCGACGTTTACAGCCTTTACCCGGTGGTGGATGCCATCGCGCACGAATACGAATTTGGTGGCGGCGATCACATGGCTTCGGACCGCACTCCCCTCGATTGGTTTCGTTACCAGGTGGGCATGCACTCTTTTCGTGCTTTCGCGCAGGGCAAGGCGACCTGGATTCTGAACTACTCATGGGACGGCAACAACCAAGTGGACGCCCGCCAGGCGATGCAGAACCTAGCTATGTCTCAAGTCATGGACGGCGCCAATTTCTGGGATGCCCCCGGTCACTCCATGGCTGGTTCGAACGATCTGCCAACGCGTAAGAGGATTTTTGACTGGATTCACGCCAACGAGAAAACCTTCTATCTGCCCCGCACCCCCATTCATCCCATCGGAGTGTATTTTTCTCCGAAAACAAGGGATTACTACGCGCGTGATTTCATCTCCGCCTATCGCGGAGTTCTGATTCTCCTCATGCAAGAGCACCTGGAGTTTCAGGTGGTGACGCCGCGCACCCTTTCCGAATTTTCCGGCTCCACGCTGGTCTTACCCAATGTGCGCGTGCTCGACGATAGCGAAAAGAGTTGGCTGCGCGGGTACGTGGGCGCCGGTAACAAACTGGTCTTGACCTGCGCCAACGAGGCTGGGCTTGCGTCCTCCCCCAAACTTGTGACTCTCCCAGACTGCCCGGGAAAGGCCTACGATTCTGCGCTCGAAAAGGATTTCGACAGCGCCTCCCCCTTATCGCAGCAGAAGTTTTTCGACGCCATGGCGGACGGGCAAGCCATTGAAATCAAGGCCTCGCCAAACATTGCCACTTCCATTGCGGCGGTAAGCGGCTCGCCTCACGTCTTCTTCGCCAACTTCGCGGGGCTTCGCGCGGGAACCAACCCTGTGCAAACCCCGCAGACCGGAGTAACGGTCAGCCTGCCGGCGAAATCTGGCGCACAAGGTTTTTTTCTGCCCTTCCTGGGCCAGACGCAAGAATTGAACGGGGTGAAGAATGGAGAGCGCGTCACTTTTACCTTGCCCCCCATTTCAAAGGGCGCCGTGTTCTGGTATGGGAGCAAACCAGCCCACTAAGCCGGTTCACTTCCCTGCCCCCGCAGAGGTCGAAACAGCCACCGTCTGCGGCGCCACATTCCAGCCCCGAAGGCTTATCTGCGGTGCGCTGGCCGCGGCATCCGCAGGGTAGTCAATTTCGATCTCCCGGCTTTCACCCGGCAAAAGCGAGAGGTAATTGTCGCTGTAGTAGGCAGGCAAAATGCGCGAGCCGTCGTTGGCATTCAGGATCGTCAGCTTGTTCTCCAGGGAGGCAACGCTCCCCGTGTTTCTCAGCTCGACCCTGACCTGAACCTCATCGCCCGCACGGGCGGATTTTGCCGCAAGAGAAATTGAGGCCGCACCCATTCGCCCAAGCTGCCGGTACGAGGAACTCTTCGCCCCCAGCCAGTAGAGATTTTGCGAGAGCACTTCGTCCGAAGAGTTCCGCAACTCCAGCTTCACCAGCACTACCGTACCGGGCGGCAGCAGCGGGGCAAGGTCGAGGGTAAATCCTCCGGTGGCGGCATCCGCGGCGGCATTTATCCCTTCCTCGCGATGCAGCAGCAGCTTGTTCTCCAACGAATAAACGTCAGCGCTGATGGTCAGCCCAGCCTGCGCGTCGCGCGTGGTGTTAATCACGGCCACGCTGTAATCGGATAAATCTAACTGCACATGCACCGGCTCGCAGGCCTTCTTCACTCCGTAATATGAGGATTGCGTGTCATAGTCTGAACTCAGAATCTGCCAGGTATTACTCGGCCACGCCGGCTGGGTCATCCACAGCAACCGTCCGCTGTTGGGCGCCCACAAGTGCGCATTCATTCCCTCAAAAATTGCGCGGTGGTCCACGTAGTCCAGCATTTGGGCCTTGCGCTCGAAATCCTCCAGGCTGCTGGGCGCGCCGAACTCCGCCTGCATCTCGGCCATGAAAGGCCGCATATCGCCATTTCCACTCTGGTGCCAGTCATGGTAAGCCCAGTCGTCGCTGATGGGCCACTGATCGGCCTTGGGAATCCAGGCGCGAAACGATTCCAGCGTCGAGAACGATGGCGTTCCGGTCTCGACCGA
>Ga0335079_10008244_pt1 | contig 11876 bp, 10 predicted proteins | sample Lox_Sample_33_FD_206719 | JGI IMG/M metagenome (GOLD analysis project Ga0335079, IMG submission 206719) | Soil microbial communities from Loxahatchee National Wildlife Refuge, Florida, United States - Lox_Sample_3.3 | ecosystem: Environmental > Terrestrial > Soil > Wetlands | place: USA... | reverse complement strand
GGCTTCCTTTTTATGGCCGGCGATCTTAACGATGCCGGCGTAGGCGGTGGTGACGGACTCGCTTCGCTTGAGGATCAGCATGCCGGAGGGGTTGGTCAACTTATATTCGAGCGAGCCGTCCTGGAGGCGGACGAAGGGTTTGCCGCCGGATTCGCCGGTCTGAATGGACGAGTGCGGCTGGACGGTGATGATGGCGCCATAGGCTTCGAAGCGGATGACGGCGGGAGCGTCGCCGGTGGAGAGGCGATCGCCGAGGTTGAAAGGAGTGGCGACAGCCGCGGTGGCGGGCACATCGACTCCGTTGAGCTGGAAGGAGCCGCCGGCAGTGACGGAGCCGGGCGGCGGAGCAGCCGCGGCGACCAGCGCAGCGAGGAGGAATACACCACCGAACTTAAGAGACATCGCGGTCTTATTGGAGCATGTCGCGGGGCGGCGGCACAAGTACCATTCGGTTCATATCTCGCGGTAAGTCCTGGGGTTTTCCCTGACTAAAGCAAAATCCCAGTCCTGCCGAAATGGTTTCAGGGAGAAAGGTGACGCGAATGTTAACCAGAGTAAGTAGGGCGGTGCAGGTTATCCTTCTAAGCGTGGCGCTGCATGGGACGGCGTTGGCGCAGAGTGCGACGGTGGCGAGCCAGTCGTTCGTGAGCAGCAGGGTTGGGGTTCAGGGCGGCGCGGGGTTGGACCGAACGATGAAGGCGGAGCGTTCCGGGCGGAATCTGTGGATTGCGAGTGTTGCGGCGTTGACGGCGGCGAGTGTCGCGGACGGAGTGACGTCGTGGCACAAGAGCGAGAGCAATCGGATGTTGGCTGGCTCCGGAGGCACGTTCGGCGCCAAGGGAGTAGGGATCAAGGGCGGAGTCAATGCGTTGTGGATCGCGGGCCAGGTGGTGGCACTGAGGAAGAATGCATCTCACCGGACCTTGGCGATCGTCAACATCGCGGGGGCATCGGTTCTGGGCGCGATCGCGTTTCGCAACTCCGGAATCGGCACGGCGGGGACGATCGGCGCGGGGCCGCACTAGCCGCCAACCCGCAGGCGCGCACATAACGTCGACCGAAAGGTCTCCGGTCGTACGTATGCCCTGACATATATGCTCGGCGAGATTCACCAAGGGAACATAGGAGGAGAATATGCCAAAATCACCCGATCCCGCCGAAGCCAAGAAGCAACTCGAGGCCATGGCCGGACAAGAACTCGACATTACGCCGGAACAGGTAAATCTTACGTTTCCGCTCGGAGCGCATGACGTCACCGATGGCGTCGTCGCCTCGCGACTCATCCTTCCTCCGCGGAAGTTCTGTACCCCGTCGCCTCTGCTCGACGCGAGCGGTGCAACCTCCACGGGGGCGGCCGGAAACGTGACATTTCTACTCAGTAATGTCATTTGCCTGCCGCCGGTGCGTTCTCTCGCGGAGCCGATCAACCTGCTGGCGACGGCGCACACCACTACCCCGTTCTATGTGACCGCCACGCACGCGCTCGTGGGTACGACCGACGTTCAAATCACTCTCTTTGCCTGGGATGCCAAGGGCAGCCCTGCGCCCAACGTCTCCGTCCACTGGCGTTGCCGCGTGGTCTCGAATCAGATCATCGGCTGAGGTCGCAATCCGAAGCCAGCCGGTGATGTCCCCGGCACCTCCGCGGGCGTGGAGCGCGTCGTGCGCGAGCTTGCCCGGACCGACACAGAGCACTTCCCGGTCTGTACGCACTGCGGCGACGTTTCATGGATGGTCAACCATCGACGCGACCAAGTTCGCTTCTCACAAACTTGTAATGCCTACCGGATTGTGGTTTTTCGGTACCACTCCCACCGGATCACAACCGCAACACACGTGAGGATATAGAGCATGTAAAAGATCGCGCCTGGCTTCACAACCGTCTCCGATGCGACGGCGGGGAGAATCGGGATCGGGATGCCTTCTGTAGAGTGCGGCGCCGGCGGCTGGCCGGCAGGGTCGGCATGTGCAGCTAACGTACGAAATGCAGGAATGAATTCGTCCAGCAAGAGGCGTTGTGTCGCGCGCGCAACCGGGCCGCAATTCTGTCTGCTGCAGAAGTACGAGCGGCAACTCCGCCAGGTCGTCGCCAGATGCAGCCCGTTGGTTGCAGAAGGTTCGGCAACCGGTTGAGAAAGACTAAGGCACTGCTGAACCGACATGCTTCTCGTGGTGGCCGGGTGGCAGTCCATATCGGTGAGCAGACTAGCCCTGGACACGCGTGAAACAGCAATCGATGCCATGCCAAGCCGATCTTTCAGGTCCTGCTGAAGGACATCACGCGAGAAGCTCGTGCCGCAGGCCGCAGACGTATTCCACGCAACGGACACGCTTGCGTCGCGTGCGTTCAGAACACCGCTGGCCAGAAGTAGCAGGATCGCTGGCATCAACAACATGTGCATGTAGCACCTCACCACACCCAAACGCTAAGTTGATCAATGCCTGGCCACAAGCTGCGGAAAGACAACACTTACCAATTAAGTTAAACAAAGGGGATGGGTGTACCTCCTCTGCGGTTCCCCCAGAGAGGCGTATGATTCGAAGGAAATGGACAGACTACTATTAAGATTCTGCCTGCGAAAATTATATTCGGCGGGCCAGGAGGCGGCATCGAATTCGCGTGGACTCCTACGGTGGGGAGCGATGGAACTCGGGCCTGCACAACCTCCTCCACGCACCGTGACCGATCGATCATTCCGATGGCGGCACCACGACGCCTCACAATGCCTTGATTTCAAGGCTCTTCGCACTTGTCTCCAAACTTACCCTTCTGGAAGTGGTGGAAATGGAAGGGAGCTCTGAGGGGAGCAAGAAGGCGTATACTACCGCTACCCGATGTTTTCGGGAAGAGGGAAGGGTATGGTTTTTCGTGCGCTCGTTATTGCGTTCGGGATTCTCTTCGCGCTGGCAGCGGTAGCTTCAGCTTCCCCAGTCTCAGTTTCAAATTTCTCTTTTGAAACCCTTCCGGTGGGCGGGCTCCCGCTTACAAGCGGTTGCGATGGCAGTCCGGGTTGCGCATACAGCGTCGCTGCAATCCCTGGGTGGACGAACAGCGGCTTTTCCGGACAGTGGCAGCCGGGGAGCAGCACCGTGTTCTTCAACTCTATTCCAGACGGCACCACCGTCGCTTACTCAAATGATGCGGCGATCTCGCAGAGTGTAGGAACCGTGGCGGCGAATACGACGTACACGCTGCTCGTGGATATCGGTTTGCGCAAGGATGAGCCAAATTCGCTTGCGACCGTACAATTGCTGGTCGGCGGTGCTTCTGTCAATGCGATAGGGGTAGCGCCGACAGTTGGGAACTGGTCGACTTTCACGGCGACCTATAATTCTGTGGCGGCGGATGTCGGCAAGACTTTGACGATTCAATTGACGACGGTTACCGCCCAAGGCGATTTCGACAACGTCCGGCTGGACGCCTCCCCTACGGGAGCTGTTCCAGAGCCTACCACTATCACTCTCCTGGGCGCGGGAATTGCGCTTCTCGCTTTTTGGGGAAGGAAATCCCAAAGGACCTTTGCAACACGGAAGTGAGATTAGAGACACTTGATCCTGATTTTGGGTGGGCCTCGCTTCCGTCAACAACCAGGACTTCAACGGCGCCGTTACCTCCCGTCTGCTTTTCGATGGCCCTGCCTACGAGATGCGTGTGGCTGTGAAGATCATGTCCGGAGAGCCGTCCGCGAAAGGCGCACCGTCGAATCCGCCGAATAGAGCCGTAACGTCGAAGCCAGTGCGCGCAAGCAGGTGTTCGAGCTCAAACCGGAAGAAATAGCGCAAGGAAAAAGACTGGACCATGCGGCGGCCATCGAGATAGTAGATCAGTTCGATGTCATTGCATTGCTCGGCGTGGCGCTTTCGCACCACGCGGTGTGCCCGGCGCAGACGGCGCCCATCGGGAAGGCTCAGCTCCGGAGTGTCTTCGATCTCCTCGGCGCTTAGTTCGGCTGCGAGCATCGCGAGGTTGGGATTGAAGGCGTCAAACACCAGTCTGCCCCCCGGCTCCAGATGCTCGCGGACACACCGCAGGAAACTCAGTTGCTCATCGACGGTCGTCAGGTGATGGATGGGCCTGAAGGGCGCGAGCGCCAGTTTGAAAGTTCGGGAAAGACAGAATCGCGTGATGTCCGCTTCGACCAGAGTAATTCTGCCGCGCGCGTCGTTGGATAAGGCGTCCGCCTTCATCCTGCATCGTGCGAGCATACTCTTCGACTGGTCGAGCCCGGTGACGACGCATCCCGCCTGGGCAGCGGGGACGAGAATACGCCCGGTGCCACAGCCCAGTTCCAGCGCGTCGCCGGCCTTGCGGCAGAGATCGACATAGAAGTCTATATCGCTCCGAGAGTTGTACAGCGGGATGCTGTCGTAGAGTTCCGGGAGTTCCGGATAAGCGCCGTAGCCGGAGTCGGAGGGCATACTGTATTATCGGCTTCACCGGCACCGCGGGGACGGTCAGCGGGATTTCACATTGGCTCGATCTGTCCGCCTCGTGTTCTGAACTCGTATCGCAGAATTTCCATGGCGGCTTCATTCCCCTCGGCCCAGACGATACTTCCCGCCAATGCCAACTGCAAGTGCACGTCGCCATCGAGCAGCACCGGCCACTGAACGGCAAGTTCGAGGTTGAGCCCGGTGTCCAACGGCCGATCCGTGGTGAAACGAACGCCCGATCGACTCAGGTCCACGACCCGTCCGCTGCCAGTCTCATGCGGCTGTTGCACGGATAGCACCGTATATTGGAGATCCAAACCAAGCGGAAAGCGGGTACCGGCACGCCGTTCGCCGGATGATCTCCTGGGACCTAATCGAGTGGCCCGCGATTGCATAACTCCAGTGTCGGAAAGGGCGCTCCTGGAGACCAGTACTAGAGGGCACGGTCGGCGTACCGGGGGGGTACCACGGCGGCGTAATTCAGGAGACAGGGCGCCCCGAGGCCGCGCGCGTTTAACTAGAGCGATTTCAAGAAAGCGACGAGATCTCTCTTCTCCTGCGCCGTAAGCCCGATGTTGAAGCGCTTGTCGTAGAAGGCGACGACATCGTCCAAAGAGGCGGCAGAGCCGTTGTGGAAGTAGGGCGCGCGGCTGGCCAAGCCCCGGAGGATAGGTCCTTTCCCTTTTCCGATGTCGGCCCACTGGCCGGTTATCAGCGCACGGCCGGGGTCGGTAGTCTGCTTGATTTCGCCAGTGGTCTTGTTGCGCAACGTGATGACCGGCAAGTAGCTCAAGTCGAGCGGACTGGAGAGGTCGCCGACGCCGATGTTCAGGGCCACGGGCAGAGAATGATTGCCGACGTCGGGAGAGTCGTGGCAGGTGCCGCATGTGCCGGGGATGGCGGCGAGATTGAGGGAATCGTTGAGGCCGGCGACGCCAGTGATGACGATCGGCTTGGAATTGAAGACGGCCTGGCCGCGGGCGATGGCGGCGCGGGCACTTTGCGACGGAGCGTTGGCCCAGGAGTCGTAGAGATGAAAGACCGCCGGCGTGAAGGGAATGCCTTTGGGGTTGCCGCCGAGCGGATCGTTGATGCCCACGAAGAAGGCGGGCATGGTGACGGAGCCGAGCGAGACGGGTCCGCCGGTGGCGCCGCCGGCAGTGAGGTCGCCGGCGCTGTAATCGTATGCCTGCGCTGTGGCCAGCGACATTTCGAAATCCGCGATCGCGCCCAGTTGCTGCTGGGACGGGGGGGCGGCGGCCTCGGCATGTCCCAGAGTTGCATCGAGCGCCTGGTGGACGAGGTCGGCGCGCAGGTCGGCAGGATTGGTGGCGTAGGTGACAGGCTGGGTGCCGGTCTGGGCGGAGGATTCGCGGCCATCGAACATCACGGCGCTGAGGAAGCGTAGATTGGTGGCGGGCAGCGGGCGGCGGTACATGGAGAGGACATCCGTCTCGCTGCAGCCGTACGGATTGACGACGCTCACCACCTCGAACTGGGCGTTGGGCGGAACGGCGATAGCAATGCGAACGAGGCCCTTGTTCAGCAGCAGGCTATAAGCGCGGCTGCGCGCCCCGAGCGTCGAGGTATCGACGCCGTGATTGCAGGTGGATCCATCGACGGTGCGGAAGATGGGATCGTTGCCCATGGTGAGCAGGAACCGGAGCTGCAGCTCGGCCGTGGAAACCGACCAGCCTTCGGCGGGGCGATGGCAGGTGGCGCAAGTGCGCCCGTTGGTGCCGAGCGATTGAAAGAACGGCCCGGAGGTATCCAGCGGCTTTCCACCGTTCACGTTTTGGGTTTCGAGCAGACCGCTGGTGTTGGGAAACGGAAAGAGATTGGGCAGAGTCTGCGCTCCGGCCACGAACGCAGTACAGAGAGCGGCGATTGTAAACGAACTCAGTTCGAGAAATTTCGACATAACTTCCCTCCGCAGGTCAAAGATTTCTTCAATTCCACGGCTTCAAGCCGCGGTGTAACGGGATCGGAAGGCCGCCGCAACCGGCTTCCGGCCTAGGGCAGCGCATCCTGGGCAACGGCTACGGCGTGGGTGGTCACGGTGGTCGTGCCGTTAAGGACGGGCGACCCCTTTTCGGCGAACAGCAATGTTCCGAAGAGGTTGTCGTAGAAGAGCATGACGTCGTAGGTATCTTCGGGTCCGTCGCTGAAGAAATAGCCGACGTCAGTCACTTTCTCGTCGATCTTCGTATCCGTCGAATAGCCCACCGTACACGTCAGCGTTTGGGTGCTCTCGACGTTCGGACTGCCGAAGATCACGTCCAACCAGCCCGGCTTCGCGTCCGTCACGGTCATATTCACCGTCGTCCGCACCTGCTTGTCGTCAACGGTCACTTCGTGGGATGCGGAGATCTGATCGCCCATGGTGGATGTCCCCTCGCCGCTCTGCTCCGGCGGTGTTGCCGGAACGAATCGCGGGGGCGAAACCAGCGGCGGACCTACCGAGGTCACAACCCGCGTGACGCAGAACGGATCGAGATTCAGCAGCATCTTGATGGTATCGATGTCCAGCCCGGTATAGACGGCCGGCTGCCCGGCATCCAGAGACTGCCGGTCCTGGGTGAGCGCCTGAGCCGTGAATGCTTTTACGCCTTCATCGAACCCCAGAAAAACAAGACTCACCTCTCCATTGAGGGCCACCCAGACTACCCTCACATCGCTGAGATACACAAAGCGATCGCCGACTCCCGGCCCGAGCGATGTCTGGGATCCGAACATTTCCGCGTCCGTCCAGGTGGTGGTAATCGAATGGTCGTCTTCGACCGTGACGGAGGCTGTTTGCGAAGTTTGCGCGGGGTCGTAAAGGGCATTGAGGATCGAGCCAAGGAGGCCGAAGGCGGCCGAAGCCTGCTTCAAGCCGGACGAACCCGAATCATTGCCTTGGGACCCGCTCGATCCGCTCCCGCCCGGCGAGCCCGAGCCGGCGGCAGGCGCCGACGGCGTCCCACCGCCGGATCCTCCGGAGGCGAGCAGGGTCGTCGCCTGTTCGATCGCTTTCGAAATGTTGGCGGCGATGTCGGCCCAAGTGTACGCCTGCGCGGTCTTTGTGCTGTTGCCATGGGTGAACGAGGTAGCGATGGTTCGGGAAATGGATACCGTGTCGGTATACTGCGCATAATTCTGAGACCCCTGGCCTTGCGGAGGCGCGTAGATGATGGTAATCGGCAGGGCCGGAAGCGTAAATGCGCCAACGCCCAACACCGGAGGGCGCAGAATCATGACCGGAATTTCCTGGATGCGCCCCTGGACAGTGATCGTGATCAAGAATGTAGTGACCGGCGGCGAAACATCCGCGCCTGTTTCTGTTTCGCCTGAAATCGGAGCGCTGCATGCCAGTTGGGCGTCGAGGATCACCTGTCCGGTTCCCGATACCGACAATCCGAAGCCCTGAATGCCCACCGGGGCTGTTTGCGGCGCGTTGTTGACGGTAAACCGCAGGAGCAGGTCAACGGCGCTGCAGTTGACGACCCCGACAGTCCTGGTAATGACTATGTTCGGGTTGTTTGGTTTTCCCGGGAGCGTCGTCAGAACCGTCGTTTGCTGGACGGTGGGTACCGACCACGCAAATCCTCCCGTCGCGGCATCAATCGTGCCAATGTCGACAGTCGCCTGTGGCTCGGGGAGAACAAACTGGCCTGAATTCTCGAGCTTCTTAATCTCGGCGTATGCCTGGTCGACGGTATACGACATGCGATCCCTCCTAGCAGTCTTCTGTTCCCGCGAATCGTGTTCGCAGGAGAGAGCTATCTCGTCAATCGAAATCGGCGGGCAAAAGACGACAGGCGCGAGGAGAAAAACCGGGAAGCGAGGCTAACGGTGGTGAAGTTCACCGTCCGCGAGCTGAAGGGCGTCGAGGGTGCGAGGATTATCAGGCCCGAGAGTATGCTGGAAATGGCTCACAGCGGCGTGGAACGCTGCTCGAGCCTCCTCAGCTTTTTCCTGGGACTGGAGGGCGCGGCCCAGGGCCAGCCAGGCGTCGCCGAGATAACTCGAGAACGCATTTGGTTGAGCGCGGGCTTGCAGCACCGCCAGCGCTCGGGAGGCGTCGGCTGCGGCCTGTGCCGGCCGGCCTGTGCCCAATAGAATGGTTGCGCGGCGAAGGAGCAGCGTCGGGAGCAAATAATCGCCTTGTCCTTTCACCTTCATTTCGGTTTCGACGCTGGCCACGCCCTGGTCCGCAAGCCGCAATGCCTGCTCGGGGTGCCCGGTTCCCCAAGCGAGCAGCGCTTGCTGTGAGGCGAGCGCCGCAAGCCAATCGCTGCCGGGCGGAAAGGCATGTAGCATGATCGGTTCCAATTCTCGCAGCGCCGCCCCGGCGCGGACGAAATCGTGCCGGTCGAAGTAGATCGATGCGCCCGTGTAAAGCGCGTGATACAGAGCAACTTGATCTTGTGTTCGCCGCGCCTTCGCAGATGACCGCTCGACATAATCCGCCGCGGCATCCAGCCGGCCCAGCATGCGGAGGATCAATGCGTAGTTGCCGAGGACGGTGGGGGGAACCGCGTCTTCTGTCTGATCGGCGCGATGGATATCGATGGAACGGCGTAGCAGCCTTTCCGCCTCGAGAGGTCTTCCCAGTTGTTGCAGTGCAAGCGCCCAGTCGTTGAGGATGACCGCCGCGGATTGGGTTTCCTGGCGCCCCGTGGAGGAAATAAGGGCATCCGCCTTCTCAAATTCGGCGATGGCCTTGTCGTTCTGGCCCGCCATACGGTAAGCCTCGCCCAGATTCAGGAAAGTCAGCATATGATCCCAGTCCGACTGAAAGGGCGATTGGGCCAGCACTCTGCGAGCTTCTTCCAGGCGCGCGATTCCCTGGCGTTCATTGCCGAGCTCTTGCGCAATCTCGCTGCCGCGCCGGAGGCAATTGAAGCGCGCGATGGAGTATTGCGGGGCGTTCGGAAGCTCGTGCAAGCCCTCCTGAAACAGCGATTCTGCTCGCGCAAATTCGCCGGACCGCGCCAGTTGGCTGGCCAGGTTACAGGCCGCATCCGCGCGGACCGTTGGTTCCCAAACTCCTTTTGACAGGCTGTAAGCCTCTTCCAGGACTCGCCGCGCCTGGGTGTCCTGCTCTGCAATCGAATACTGGATGCCGATGGTGGCGAGGAGCTCCACCCTGTTGGCGTCGTTTTTCGTTCGTTGCAGGTTGAGGATGTGTTCCGCACGAGCGAGAAGCTCGTTGACCGTAAACGGCTTGCCCGAAGGGGCAGCATCCGAGAGCAGGAACACGTTGAACTGATCGACAGCCTGGGCGCGCCCCAGCGCGCGGAAAGCGAAATCCCGTTGGGCGCGGACGGTGCGGGCTTGCACCAGCACGCCGATAATGCCGGCCGCGATTGCCAAAACAGCGAGTCCCGTCAGCACCACGGCAGTACGATTGCGGCGCACGAACTTCGCGGTTCGATAGGCCAGGGTGTCCGGCCGTGCGCCGATGGGCTCGTGAGCGAGGTACCGCCGCAGGTCGTCAGCCATAGCCGCAGCGGAGGCGTAGCGTTCCTGGGGATTCTTCTTCAAGGCCTTGGCCACAATCGTGTCGAGATCTCCGCGCAGCATGCGTCCGAGTCTGTCGGGCGTGGCGGCGCGGCCGGCGGCGCGCGCATGGACGGTTTCGGCACCGGCGGCAGCCGGGCGTACGGTCTCCGACATATGGGGCGGCTCGGTCTCGACGATGACCTTCACCAGGTCCAGGGGGGAGTGCGGGCCGGGACCGGCGGGATGCTGCCCGGTAAGCAATTCGTAGAGCAGAAGGCCGCAGCCATAGACGTCGGTGGCCGTAGTGACGGGACCTCCCGTCACCTGCTCGGGCGCCGCGAAGAGCGGGGTCAGCGCACCTCCGCCGTCGCGCGTGAGCTGCGTCGGGGTTCCGGATCCACTCTCCTGTGCGAGCAGCTTGGCAATCCCGAAATCCAGGAGCTTCACCCGGCCGTCGACGGTGACCAGCACGTTGGAGGGCTTGATGTCGCGGTGGACAACGAGGTTGGTTTGTGCGTGCGCGAGCGCCGCGAGAACGTCCAGAAACAGGCGAAGGCGTGCGCCCACTTCGAGCCGGTGCGCATCGCAGTAACGCACGATGTCGTCACCCTCGACGTATTCGATAATGAGGTACGGCTGGCCGGACGACGTAACGCCTGCATCCAGGAGCTGGGCGATGTGGGGATGAGCGAGACGGGCAAGGATGGCGCCTTCCCGTTTGAAGCGTTCCTCGCCGCCGAGGCCGGCGATGGCGATGTTGAGAAACTTCACGGCCGCGCGCCGTTCAAACCGGCCGTCGGTGCGCGCGGCCAGCCAGACGCTGCCCATTCCTCCCCGGCCGAGGGGTGCAACGAGCGCATAAGCGCCGATCATCTGGCCGGTCAAAGCCTGCGCCGCCGATATCGGTAGAGGTGTTTCTTCGAGAAAGCGTTCGCGGGAGAGGACGTCGTGTTCCTGGAGCAGAGACCTCAACAAGTCCGCCAGGGCGGGATTCTCGCCGCCGAGCGAAACCAGCCAGGCCTCGCGTTGCTCCTCAGGCATGGCTAAGGCCCGGTCGAGATACGGACTCACCTCCTGCCACGATTGGGAATTGAACACGGCCTCCTCCCTTATGGCGATAAACCGGAGCTGATGCTCCGATGCAAATAGATGCGGGCCTTCTGCCACATGCGCTGAACGGTGCGTTCCGAAATGCCTCGCATGGCTGCGACCTCGGCAAAGGAGAAGCCGCAGAAGAACTTGAGATCCACCACCTCGGCCAGCGCGGGTTCGGCTTTGGCCAGCTCGTCGAGCGCCTCGCCGATGCGCGCGAGCTCCTGGCCGTCGACGGCATTTTCAGCGATATCGGAGGCGATGGCAGTGAGCTCAAAGCGGCCGCCGCGTTTCTGAGCAAGCCGGTTGCGGGCGTGATCGATGATCAGCCCCCGCATCACGCGCGCCGTATAAGCCATAAATCGCGCCTCATCGGGAAATGAGGTACCGCCGCGCGCTGCCATCTCGAGATAGGCCTGGTGCAAGAGAGTGGTTGCGCTGATGCTGACCGGGAAGCCGTGGCGCACGAGCTCGCGTTTGGCAAGCCGATGCAGCTCATGATAGAGCGCCTCAAAGAGCGCCTCGGATGCACCATCTTCACGGCGTTCTGTAGCGTCGATTAGCGACCCGATCGAGCGTTCCACAGATGTTTCTCCGTGACTGTGGAGTCAATTGCGCACAGTCTCTCATACGCTCCGTTACCCGTCAACCGGAATGAGAAACCGGTGGACGCAACGTTACCCCGTTCGCCACCTTGTTCCAGGTCGATCAAGCGGCGGCCGCAGCATCACATGTGCGCGGCCTTGATGCGAGCCTCTACCAGCATTAACCTTCGGGATGACGCAGGAATTTCGGTTCAGCGGTATGATAGGTCCGCGGGGGGAACAAGATGGCCATTGTCGTTGTGGAAGACGACCCCTCCT
>Ga0335079_10008243_pt1 | contig 11876 bp, 7 predicted proteins | sample Lox_Sample_33_FD_206719 | JGI IMG/M metagenome (GOLD analysis project Ga0335079, IMG submission 206719) | Soil microbial communities from Loxahatchee National Wildlife Refuge, Florida, United States - Lox_Sample_3.3 | ecosystem: Environmental > Terrestrial > Soil > Wetlands | place: USA: Florida... | reverse complement strand
CGACGAGCGGCACCGTCGCGAAGTTTTTCACCCTGAGAGTGTCCCGGAGCCAGGAAGGCACCAGCCTGTCCGTACCGGCGTCCACGATATTGTATGCACGTTTGTTCAGCACGGTCAGGGCCAGCACGCCCTCTCCCGCCTCGAGAGGCACCCGGATTCCCTTGGTCATGGTGTTCAGGGCCGAGTCACGGTGCTCGAACAGATCGCCGGTCTGGATCCACTCCATGAGGCTCCGGTGCCTGGTCGCCACCTCGTTCCAAGCCCTCCCCGCCTCCTCCCAGTTCGCGGGGCCCACGCCCATCATGCCCTGGAGTGTGTTGGTCCGCTCGTTCGTGAGCAAGAGCATTGCCTGGTTGAACCCGAGCCCGCTCCCCCCCATGGTGGTCGCCGTCAGGATGATCCTGAGCAGCCGGTCGAGGTTCAGCGTCGTGCTCATTGCCGTGCCGATATCATAGAGAATGGACAGCTCCTGCGCGCGTGTGCGCGCCTCGGTCGCGAGCTCCTCCATGCGCTCGTACATCGCGGCATTCTCGACGGCCACCGCCGCGCTGCTCGCCACCGTGGTCAGAAACTGCAGGTCGTCTTCGGTGAACGACCGTTCGTCCTGCTTGTTGTAGAGCGTGATGACGCCGATCACGCGGTCATGGAAGATGAGCGGGATGCTCAACATCGAGGCGACGGCCCCATTCGCGGCGGCAGCCAGCAGGTCGTCCCGGGAGACGTCCTGGATGAGGAGCGGCTTCTTCTCCCGGGCGACCCGCTCCGCCACAGCGCCGCCGATCCGCGCGTCCATGTCCTCGGTGAGGTTGCCGGTGAGGCCGAAGGACGCGTAGGTTTTTCGGGAGATGATCTCGGGCAGGTTCATCAGGCGGATCGTGCAGCCCTGCGCGCGCAGCGACTGCGTGCTGTTCCGCGCGATCAAAGAGAGGAGCTGCTCCAGGTCCAGCGTGGACGTGAGCGCCATGCCGATCTCGTAGATCGTAGCGAGTTCGGACAGCCTCTGCTGGATGGTGTGGAAGAGCCGGGTGCTCTTGATCACGCCGCTCACCTGGTTCGCGGTGGTGATCAGCAGGGTGAGCTCCGATGACGTCGCCCGCCATGTCTCGAGGGACAGCACGAAGATCACCCCGAAGCAGCGGTCCTCATCCATGATCGGTGCGGCGACCAGGGACTTGAACCGCTCGATGCCCGATTCGGGTATATACTGGAACCGCGGGTCCGAATAGGGGTCCTCGAGGGCGAGCGGAACTTTCTGCTCGGCTACCCACCCGGCGATGCCCATGCCGATCGGGAAGTTCAGCTTGCCGACCGTTTCCTGGTTGAGGCCGACGGCCGCGGTCAGCGTCACCGTCTTGCCCGGCCGGTCGATGAGGAACACCGATGCGCCGTCTTTGCCCATGCCCCGGGCCACGACCTGCACGATCCGGGATAGCTTCTCGGGCAGGTCGACGTACGAGTTCGAGATCCTGCTGATCTCGGAGAGGATGCTGAGTTCTGTCTTGTCCGTCGTTTCCATAACGGTTTTTTAACCACCGATGAAAGATCGCGTAACCACGGGTCCCGACGAATGTCGGGACGGCACAGATGAACACAGGTGACAGAATAAAGACCGAGAATTTTTTTTCAGTGCTTATCCGTGTGTCTGCGAAGCGGACCGGTGGTTACTAATGCAGTTTTCCGGCCTTATTTCTTCCTCAACGCCTTCCGGTAGACCTTCTCGTATTCCCTGGCCGAGCTTTCCCAGGAGAAATCCTGCTGCATGCCGGACCGCACCAAGCGTCGCCACGCCTTCGGCTCACTGAACACCTCCACGGCGCGCCTGATGGCATCGGTGAGCGCCAACGCCGAGTAGTCGTTGAACAGGAAGCCCGTCCCCCGGGCCGGTCCTTCGTCGTAATCCCGGATGGTGTCCGCAAGCCCTCCGGTCCGCCTGGCCACGGGGACGGCGCCGTACCGGAGCGCGATGAGTTGCCCCAGGCCGCACGGTTCGTAGAGTGACGGCATCACGAACAGGTCGCACCCGGCGTAGATGATCTTCGCAAGCTGCTCGTCGTATCTAAGCAGGACCCGCACCTGCTCCGGATACCGCTCGGCAGCATCGGACAGGAGCCGCTCGTACCGTTCGTCGCCGGTGCCCAGCACGATGAACTGCACACCCATGTCTAGGATGTCCGGGAGAGCATCGGTCAGGATGTCGAACCCCTTCTGGTCCACCAGCCGCGACACCATGGCGATGACGGGTCCGCCGTCGGCCGGCAGGCCCGCCCTCTTGCGGAGATCATCCCTGCAGAGGGCCTTGCCCCCGGGCCTGGCCGCGGAATACCGCCTGGTGATCGCCTGGTCCCCCGCAGGGTCCCACGCTCCGTAGTCGATGCCGTTCACGATCCCGTACAGATCCGGAGCCCGCCTGGCGAGCACTCCCTCGAGCCCGAATCCGAACTCCTCGGTCTGGATCTCGCGGCTGTAGGTCCTGCTCACGGTGGTGATGACGTCGGAGTAGACCAGCCCCGCCTTGAGAAAGCTGATGTCGCCCCAGAATTCGAATCCTTCGGGGTTGAAATGGTTCCAGGCGTCCCCGATGTAGCGCATGTCCTCCCGTGGGAAGTTGCCCTGGTAGCCGAGATTATGGACCGTAAAAACGGTCTTCGTCCGCATGAAGGGCGGGCTGCCGCGGTAGAGGGTGCTGAAATAAAAGGACGCGAGCCCCGTCTGCCAGTCGTTGGTATGGACGATGTCTGGCGCGAAGTTCAGGGTCCGGCAGAGCTCCAGTATTGCGCGGGAGAAGAAGGTGAACCGTTCGGCATTGTCCGGGAAATCGCCCTGCCTGTTCTGGTAGAGCTCCGGGCGGTCGAAATAGGTGTCCTGGCTGATGAAGTAGGCGATGACGTTCTCATCAAGGCTGCCCTGCAGCACCTCGCAACGTTCCCGCCAAGAGCCAAGGGGCACGAAAAAACTTGCAACGCGCTTGAGGCCGAAGCGGTCGGGGTCGATGCTGCCGTAGCGCGGCATCACGAGGCGCACATCATGCCCCCGGGCGCCGAGCGCCGGGGGAAGGCTCCCGGCAACGTCCGCTAGGCCTCCGGTCTTGGCAAAGGGGACCGCCTCGGATGCTGCAAACAGAATCTTCATGCCTTGATGTCGCGGAGAAACTTTGCCGCCTCCTCGGGCGGCGTGGGATTGATGTGAAATCCCGAACCCCATTCGAAGCCGGCGATGCTCGTGAGCTTGGGCGCCACCTCAATGTGCCAGTGGTAGTAATCGTTCCGCTCGTCGCGGAAGGGCGAGGTGTGGACCACGTAATTGTAGGGCGGGTTCGAGAGCGCCCGGTCGATGCGCCGCAGCACGTTCTGCAGCAAGCCGGCCAAGTCCCGGTAGTCCTCGTTGGTCGAGCAGGCATAGCAGGAGACGTGCCGCTTCGGCAGGATCCAGGTCTCAAAAGGGAAGCGCGGTGCGTAAGGCGCAAGGGCAATGAAGAGCGGCGTCTCGAGGACGACACGCGTGCCCGAGTGCATCTCCTGCCTGATGATGTCGCAGAAGATGCAACGCTCCTTCAGGTCAAAGTGGCGCTTGCATCCGTCGATCTCCTCCTGCACTTGGATCGGCACGATGGGCAGCGCGACGAGCTGCGAATGGGAATGCTCGAGGGTTGCTCCGGCAGTCAATCCCTCGTTCTTGAAGATCAGTGCGTACTGGAATCGGCGGTCCTTTTTCAGGTCCTCCATCCGGTCGCGGTAGGACCAGAGAACCTCCTCCACCGCTTTCTGGGGAAGGCTCGCGAGGGTAGCGTTGTGGTCCGGCGTTTCGATGATGACCTCATGAGCGCCGATGCCGTTCATCTTGTCGAAGATGCCCTCGCCCTGTTTGTTGAGATCCCCTTCGATCTGGAGGGCCGGGAATTTGTTCGGCACGACGCGCAGCCGCCACCCCGGCCCGTCAGGCTGTCCGTTCTCGCGGTACGCGAGCGTTTCATGGGGCGTAGTCCGCTCGTTCCCGGTATCGAAGGGGCAGAAGCCCCCGCGCCGTTTGCCCCGCTGGTCCTGGAAATCGGCGGGCCGCTTTCCCCGTTCCGAAGAAATGATGACCCAGCGGCCGGTGATCGGGTCCTTCCGTAGTTCTGGCATAGTGTCTCCTCAGTGATTGCCCGTGGGGAAAATGCGATTTGATAATTATATCTGTCTTATTCCGCATTGTCAAAACAACTCTTGGTGTGCTAAGATTCCGGCATGGGAAAGAAACTGGATCGGGTCTCTTCCACGCTGGCAGGCATCCTGCGGTCACGGGGCATGCAGGGCCGACTTGAAGAGTACCGCATCTTCGGGCAATGGGAAAAGACCGTGGGCGGACTGGTGGCGAGCCATGCACGCCCGACAACGATGCGCGGCTCGAAACTGTTCCTGACCGTGGACAGCCCGGCCTGGATGCAGCAGCTGTCCCTGCTCAAGCCCGAGATCATCGAGAAGGTGAACAGGGGGCTCGGCAAGGACGCCGTACAGGACATCGCTCTCACGCTCGGCGAGGTCCCGAAGGCGGAGCATACACCCCCCGCCCCCCGGTCTTTCCGTGCGGAGCTGACCCCGGATGAACGTACGCGCATCGATGATGCCGTCGCGGAGATCCGTGACCCCGAGGTGAAGGCGGCCTTCCGGCGGGTCATGGAGAAGGACGTGCTCAGCAGGAAGGGCAATCGCATATAGCCGGATGAAGCAGACAGCCCACGCAGTATCCGGTTTCAGATTGAAACTGTTTTGAGAGGATTTGTCGCGCCGCCGCAGAGGTGCTTTTCCCCCTTCGATCTGCCGCGGGTGCCGTCCCTTGCCTGTTTCCCGGTCGATTCGACCTCATTTATTGCTCATCCAGAAAATATCGATAGGCCCCGATAAACTTTTCGTTTGATTTTATGCCGGTGCGATGTTATTATTTTCGATACTTTTCAAAAAGCCGGGATTTTATTGAGGTTATCAATGATGAAGCAGCTGTTGACAAATATGATGGAGATGGTCCGGAAGCTGTTCCGGTCCGCCTGGGAACAGTTCAAGGTCTTCTGGTTCACGATTGCCGTGCCCTGGCTCAAGGCACTGACCCCGAAAAAGGCCCTGAAGCTCGCCGGCATCGCCTTTCTGGCCGGGGTCCTCTTCATCGCGCTGCTGTTCTACGTGCTTTCCTTCAACCTCCCCACCGTCGAATCGCTCAAGGACTACAAGCCGAGCCCGGGCACGACGATCTACGCCGAGGACGGCAGGGTGCTGGGTCGCGTGCAGATCGAGAAGGGCACCTATGTGCCGATTACACGGGTCCCGAAGTTCATGAAGGATGCTCTGCTCGCGACCGAGGACCCGCGCTTCTATCAGCACAGCGGGATCGACTACCGCGGCATCCTGCGCGCCGCGCTCAAGAACATCATATCGGTCCGGGTGGCCCAGGGCGGCAGCACGATCACGCAGCAGCTTACGAAGGTGGTGTTCCTGTCTCCGGAGCGGAAGATCACGCGCAAGATCAAGGAGATCATCCTCGCGCGGAGACTCGAGAAGGAGCTCGACAAGGATGAGATCCTCGAGCTCTACCTCAACAAGGTCTATTTCGGCCACGGCGCCTACGGCGTGCAGATGGCAGCCAAGACCTATTTCGGCAAGAACATCTGGGAGGTCAACCAGGCCGAGGCTGCCCTCCTGGCCGGGCTCCCCAAGTCGCCGGCGGCATACTCGCCCTACAGCGACATCGACCTGACCAAGCTCCGGCAGTGGCACGTGCTGAAGCGTATGGTTGCCGAAGGGTATCTCACCGAGGAACAGAGCCGGAAGGTCTACGATCAGCCGATCAGCCTCGAGAATTTACGGCCCCAGGAAGAGCTGGCTCCGCACCTCGTTGACTATCTGCGAAAGTACATTGAGAAAAAATACGGCGAAGATATGTTGTACCAGGGGGGGCTCAAGGTCTACACTTCGATCGACCTGGACCTGCAGCATCAGGCGGTCACGGCGCTCCGCGAGGGGCTGCGCGCGCTCGACAAGCGCCAGGGCTTCCGCGGCAAGGTCGGATACAAGCCGGTCAAATCCACGCCGATCCAGTGGGGATCGCTCCACGTGATGGTGAAGCCCGGCGAAGGGTTCAACGCCCATGTCCTCGCCGTGAACGACGACTCCGTCACGGTCAAGGGGCGCGGGCTCCTGGGCTTCATCATGAAGGACGACATGGCCTGGGCGCTGATCAAGCCGAAGAAGAACCGGGAGAGCCCCGACGAGTTCAAGAAGCCCGCCGAGATCGTCCAGGTGGGCGACATCATCAAGGTCCGCCTGAAGGACTATGACAAGAAGAACCAGGTGGCTTCCTTCGTCCTGGACCAGACGCCCCTCGTGCAGGGCGCGGTGGTGTCCATCGAGCCCTATACCGGCTATGTCCGGGCCATGGTCGGCGGCTACGATTTCGTGGAGGGCGGCTTCAACCACGCCACGGATGCGAAGCGCCAGCCGGGCTCGTCGTTCAAGCCCTTCGTCTACGGCGCCGCGCTCGAGAACGGCTTCACCCCGGCTTCGATCCTGATGGACCTGCCCCAGATCTACGAGAAGAGCGAGTTCGAGAAGAAGACCTGGAAACCCACGAACTATGACGAGCGGTTCCTGGGCCCCATGCGCATGCGCACGGCCCTGGCGCTGTCCCGGAACGCGGTGACCGTGGGGCTCCTGGAGAAGATCGGCCTGGACAAGGCCATCGATTTCGCGCGCAAGGCGGGGATCACGAGCCATATCAGCTACGACTATACGACTGCGCTCGGCTCATCGGTCGTCACGCCGCTGGAGCTCACCTCGGCCTACGCCACCTTTGCGTCGCAGGGGTACCGTTCCGAACCGATCATCATCATGAGCATCGTCGACGGCAAAGGCACCGTCCTCGAAAGCTACCAGCCAGACCCCAAGGAGGCCATCGACCGGACCACGGCCTATCTCGTGACCAGCCTGCTCAAGAGCGTCGTGCAGGAGGGAACGGGCAGGGGCGCCCTGAGCCTCGGCAGGCCGCTCGCCGGCAAGACCGGCACGACGAACAACTACGTGGATGCCTGGTTCCTCGGCTATTCGCCGGACATCGTGACCGGAGTGTGGGTGGGGTATGACAATCCCAAGGCATCGCTCGGTGACCGGGAGACCGGCGCGCGGGCCGCGCTCCCGATTTGGATCTCGGTGATGGCCAGGGCTATGGCGGATAAGCCGGCGGAAGACTTCGTGCCGGCCGACGATGTGGTATTCGTGAAGATCGATCCCGAGACCGGGCTTCTGGCCCGGGACGGGGCGCCTGACGCGATCACCGATGTGTTCCGGAAGGGCACGGAGCCGACTCAGTATGCCGATGCCAAAAAGTCCCAGCAGAAGACCGGACTTCTCTACAATGTGGAACAGGGCGGCGAGGACACCACGACAAAGAAAAAATTGCCCGCCGACGAAGTCTCGGACTAGGTGCGGCGACGTTGAAGCAGTTCGGAATTTGGAATTCGGAGCGGAGGGCACCTGCTGAATGGATTATAAGACAACACTGAACCTGCCGAAGACCGACTTCCCGATGAAGGCCAACCTGAAGGACCTGGAACCGAGAATGATCGGGAAGTGGAACCAGGAACAGGTCTATGCGATCATGCAGAAACAGGCCGAAGGAAGAAAGACCTACATCCTGCATGACGGGCCGCCTTACGCCAATGGCCACATCCATATCGGTCACGCCCTGAACAAGATCCTGAAGGACATCATCGTGAAGTTCAGGTCCATGGAGGGGTACCGCAGTCCCTACGTGCCGGGCTGGGACTGCCACGGACTGCCCATCGAGCACCAGGTGCTGAAGAGCCTGGGGCCCAAGAAGGAGGGCATGAGCCAGCATGAGGTCCGTAAACTCTGCCGGGAATACGCCGAGAAGTTCATCGAGATCCAGCGCGAGGAGTTCAAGCGGCTCGGCGTGTTCGGCGACTGGGACCATCCCTACCTCACGATGAACTTCGGATACGAGGCAGCCATCGTGCGGGAGCTGGGAAGGTTCGCGGACAACGGGGGTGTCTACAAAGGGAAAAAGCCGGTTTACTGGTGCGGGTTCGACGAAACGGCGCTCGCCGAGGCCGAGGTGGAATATGCCGACCATGAATCGCCGTCCGTGTTCGTGCGCTTCGACATCCCCGGGGCCGCGACGGCGCTCCCGTCGCTTGCCGGAAAGAAGGCCGCCGTCGTTATCTGGACGACCACGCCCTGGACACTTGTGGCGAACCTCGCCGTTGCGCTCCATCCCCGGTTCGATTACGTCGCGGTGGAACACAACGGCCAGGTGCTGATCCTTGCCGAAGGACTGCTCAAGCAGTGCATGGAAACGTTCGGGATCAAGGACTATACTATCCTCGAAAAGTTCAAAGGCAGCAAACTGGAGGGGCTCAAGGCTCGCCATCCCTTCATCGACCGGGACTCCCTCGTGATCCTCGGCGACCATGTGACGCTGGAGGCCGGTACCGGAGCGGTGCATACGGCCCCCGGCCACGGCCAGGAAGACTACGAAGTGGGCCTGAAGTATGGGCTCGACGTGTACGCTCCCGTCGATCAAAAGGGGCGGTTCACGAAGGAAGCGGGCGAGTTTGCCGGCCAGCAGGTGTTCAAGGCGAACAAGGGCATTATCGAACTGCTCAAGGCCAAGGGTGCGCTCCTCGCCGAGGGCAGGATCAGCCACTCCTACCCGCATTGCTGGCGGTGCAAGAACCCGGTCATCTTCCGCGCTACCGAGCAGTGGTTCATCTCGATGAAGTCGAACGACCTCCTGAAGCGGACGGTCGAGAACATCCACACTGTGAACTGGGTGCCGGCTTGGGGCAAGGACCGGATCCTGAGCATGATGGAGAACCGGCCCGACTGGTGCATCTCGCGCCAGCGTGCGTGGGGCGTGCCGATCATCGCGTTCACCTGCAGACAATGCGGAGAGCTCCTGTTCGACCGGAAGGTCGTGGACCACGTCGCGGACATCGTGGAGCAGGAAGGCGCCGACGCCTGGTTCGTGCGGACGCCGGCCGAACTGCTGCCCGCGGGGACGGCATGCAAAAAGTGCGGCAACGAGGACCTCGCGAAGGAGATGGACATTCTCGACGTGTGGTTCGACTCGGGAGTGAGCCACGCCGCCGTGCTGAAACAGAGGAAGGATCTCTCCTGGCCGGCGGACATGTACCTTGAAGGCAGCGACCAGCACCGGGGATGGTTCCAGTCCTCGCTCCTGACGTCAGTGGGAACAACGGGCGCGGCCCCGTACCGGACGGTGCTGACCCATGGCTTTACCGTGGACGGCTCTGGCAAGAAAATGAGCAAGTCCGCGGGCAACGTGGTCGCTCCGCAGGAAGTGATCGACAAGTATGGCGCCGAGGTGCTCAGGCTCTGGGTTTCGGCCGCCGACTACCGGGACGACATCCGCATCTCCCAGGAGATACTGACCCATCTTGCCGAGGCATACCGCAGGATCAGGAACACAAGCCGCTACCTCCTGGGCAATCTCGCCGACTTTCATCCGGAAACCGACCAGGTCGAGGACAAGGACCTGCTCGAGATCGATCGCTGGGCGCTCCTCAGGCTCCAGAAGCTGATCCGGCGCGTGGAAAAGGCCTACGACGATTTCGAGTTCCACGTCGTGTTCCACTCGATTCATAACTTCTGTGCCGTGGACATGAGCGCCTTCTACCTCGACATCCTGAAGGACCGGCTCTATACGGCGAAGGCGAGGTCCGTCGAGAGGCGCTCCGGCCAAACCACCATGCATGCGATCCTGTCAGCCATGGTGCGGCTCATGGCGCCGGTGCTTTCCTTCACCGCGGACGAGGTCTGGGGCTATATGCAGGAGAGCTCGAAGGAGAAAAGCGTCTTCCTGGCGTCCTTCCCGAAGGCGGAGGAACGGTACCTCGACGGGGAGCTAGAAGAACGTTGGGACCGGATCATCGCCGTCCGCGGCGAAGCGGCCAAGGTGCTCGAAACACTCCGGCGCGACAAGAAGATCGGCCATTCTCTCGACGCGGAGGTGAGGCTGTACGCTGCGCAGGACCTGTATGAGTTCCTGCAGCAGTACGAAAGAGACCTTGCCTTCATCTTCATCGTGTCGTCGGCGACGGTCGAGAAAGAGGCTGATGCGCCTGCAGATGCGTTCCCGAGCGACATTGTCAAGGGCCTCAGGATTGCGGCAGGGCCGGCAAAGGGCTTGAAATGCGGACGCTGCTGGATGTACCGCGAGTCGGTCGGCACCGTGCCGGAGCATCCGCAGATCTGCGACCGGTGCGCGGGGAACCTTGCCTGAGTACTGGTATCGGCATTCATCATTATGGGAGAGGTTGGAACATAATTTGAAGAATAAATATCGCTGGGCCGGAACGATCATCAGCACTGTCCTGGTCCTGGATCAGCTCACCAAGCACCTCGTCCAAAAAAACATCCGCCTGTACGATGTCATACAGGTCATCCCGGGATTTTTCAATCTCACCCACGTCCGGAACAAGGGTGCGGCCTTCAGCCTCCTTTCCACGCTCCCCGACGGATGGCGGAGCGCGTTCTTTGTTGCCGTGACGCTCGTAGCCGTCGCGGCGATCGGGGTCCTGATTCGGAAGTCCCACGAACGCCTGCTTGTCAGTGCGTTCTCACTCATCATCGGCGGGGCCCTCGGGAACGTGATCGACCGAGTCCGGTACGGCGAAGTGGTGGATTTCGTCCAATGGTACGTAAAGTCCTATTACTGGCCGTCGTTCAACGTCGCCGACTCGGCCATCACGGTCGGCGTGGCCCTGCTCGTCGTCGATATGCTGTTTGTAAAAAGAACAGAAGCGATAAGCTCCAAATCCTGATAGCGTAACCCCGGCCAAATCCGACCTTCGGATGCTCCACAGTGTCTTTTCGGACATTCGAACGTGTGTTTCAGATTAAGGATTTCTTCCGGAAGGAAGCCATGCATCCCATTCTCTTTGAGATCCCCCGGATCGACCTCGGCGCCTGGACCCTTGGTCCGATCCCGATCCGCCTGTACGGGCTGATGATCGGTATCGGTTTCCTGCTCGGCATCACCTTGGCTTCTCGGCGGGCGAAAAAGGAAGGGATCAATCCCGAGCTCATCGTCGACATGGGCGTCTACCTGCTGCTTGCGGCCATCATCGGCTCGCGCATCCTTTACGTGCTGACGGCGCTGCGCGAGTTCACGACGCATCCCCTCGAGGTGTTCGCGATCTGGAAGGGAGGCCTCGTGTTCTACGGCGGTGTGCTCGCGGCGGTGCCGGTCGGGATCTGGTACGTCCGAAAACACGACCTGCCGGTCTGGAAGACGGCGGACATCATGGCGCCCTACGCCGCACTTGGGCACGCTTTCGGGAGGCTCGGCTGCTTCTTTGCGGGCTGCTGCTACGGCGCACCCTGCACGGGCACGTTTTGCATCACCTTCAACGATCCCCATTCACTCGCACCCCTCGGCACCCCGCTCTTTCCGACACAACTTATGGAATCCGTCGGTGAGTTCATCCTTTTCGGCCTGCTCCTCCTCCTGCGGCGGTACAAGCGGTTTGACGGCCAGCTTTTCGGTCTTTATCTGATCTTCTACGCGGTCCTCAGGTTTTCCATCGAGTTCTTCCGTGGAGACGTGGCGCGCGGCGTTTATTTCGGCGGCCTCATCTCCACATCGCAGATCATCGCGATCGTCATCGCGCTGACAGCGGCAGCCACGATGGCGATAGGCAGGAAGAAGAACAGAGCCCGGGCCAAAGTTTAGGTCAAGGTTGAGGTTAGGATACTACTAGAACCTATCTCAAAATTAGATTTTGCTTGTCATCTTCGTAGGACGCGGTATTATCTGTCATGGCCGTGCGTCTGACAGACGAGCAATGGGAACTCATCCGGGAGCATTTC
>Ga0335079_10008240_pt1 | contig 11878 bp, 12 predicted proteins | sample Lox_Sample_33_FD_206719 | JGI IMG/M metagenome (GOLD analysis project Ga0335079, IMG submission 206719) | Soil microbial communities from Loxahatchee National Wildlife Refuge, Florida, United States - Lox_Sample_3.3 | ecosystem: Environmental > Terrestrial > Soil > Wetlands | place: USA... | reverse complement strand
GACGAAGGCCAAGAGGTCATTCATATGGTGTTGCCGCATTCATGAAATCCGTTCATGAGACCAAGCGTATTTTGCCATCTAATCAAGCGTGTTCGTACTTGCTACGTTGATATCCCGCGATCCAGCGAAGGACAGGCCGATGCAAATCAAGCGCTGCGGCTCACAGCCCTCGGCAAAAGGACCGGCCGAGTACTTCACAGGCTCGGTGCGGCTCGATCCGCTGTTCCAGCCTCCCGCCCCCGCCCGCGCGTTTGGAGCGAGCGTGACGTTCGAGCCCTGCGCGCGCACTGCGTGGCACACGCATCCGCTGGGTCAGACGCTCATCGTGACCGCCGGCTGCGGCTGGACGCAGTGCTGGGGTGGTCCGATCGAGGAGATTCGTCAAGGCGATGTGGTCTGGTGTCCGCCGGGCGCGAAGCACTGGCACGGCGCGACGCCGACGACCTCGATGTCCCACATCGCGATTGTCGAGGCGCTCGACGGCAAGGCGGTCGAGTGGATGGAGAAGGTGACCGACGAACAGTACTACGCCTCCGTGAGCAAGTGAGCGCTCGCTCGCGGCAGAGCATCAAGGAGATACAGGTGGAAAAGCGACGACTCGGAAAGCACGGCCCGGAAGTCTCTGCCATCGGCTTAGGCTGCATGGGTTTGAACTTCGCCTACGGACCGGCGCTGGAGAGGCAGAGCGCGATCTCTCTTATCCGCAGCGCCTCCGAGCTTGGCGTGACGCTCTTCGATACGGCGGAAGCCTACGGTCCGTTCACGAACGAAGAGGTCGTGGGCGAGGCACTGGCTCCCATCCGCGATCGGGTCGTGATCGCCACCAAGTTCGGCTTCAAGAACGCGGATACCACGAGCGGCATGGACAGCCGCCCGGAGCGGATCCGCGCGGTGGCCGATGCATCGCTGAAGCGACTCAGGACCGACCGCATCGATCTGTTCTATCAGCATCGGGTGGACCCAAATGTCGCCATGGAGGACGTGGCAGGAACGGTGAAGGACCTGATACGAGAGGGCAAGGTCAGGTACTTCGGACTCTCGGAGGCCGGCGTCCAGTCGATCCGCCGGGCGCACGCCGTGCAACCGGTCGCGGCATTGCAGAGCGAATACTCCCTGTGGTGGCGCGCGCCCGAAGCGGAGCTGCTGCCGGTGTGTGAGGAGCTGGGCATCGGCTTTGTGCCGTTCAGCCCGCTCGGCAAGGGCTTTCTCACGGGCAAAATCGATGAGAACACCGCTTTCGCCAAAGACGACTTCCGCAACATCGTGCCGCGTTTCTCGCCCCAGGCCCGCAAGGCGAATCAGGTTCTGGTCGATCTGCTCGGCACCATCGCATCGAAGAAGCGCGCCAGCTCGGCACAAATCGCGCTGGCATGGCTGTTGGCGCGCAAGCCGTGGATTGTGCCGATCCCGGGGACGACGAAGCTGCACCGGTTGAAGGAAAACGTCGGCGCGGCGGCAATCGAGGTGACGGCGGAGGACTTGCGCCAGATTGACGACGCGCTGGCCGGCATCAAGGTGCAGGGTGAACGCTATCCGCCTCAGCTGGCGGCACGCGTCGGTAAGTGAGCCCTGCGCTCATTGAGGAGATCGGTCGTGCGAGTAGGCATTCTCGGATCCGGACTCATGGGCGGCAAGCTGGGGACACTGTTCGCTCGCGCCGGGCACGAGATGGTCTTCAGCTATGCGCGCAGCAAGGACAAGCTCGCACGGCTTGCCCAGGAAGCCGGGGCAAACGCGCGGACCGGGACGCCCGCCGAGGCAGCTCGCAATGCCGAGGCGCTCTTGCTGGCCGTGCACTGGTCCCGTGTCGATGACGTTCTCCAGCAGGCGGGCGAGCTGGCCAACAAGGTTCTCATCAACTGCTCGCTGCCGATGAATGCGAACGACACTGCCCTCATCATCGGACATATCACCTCAGGCGCTGAAGCGTTGTCTCAGAAGGTGCCCTCCGCCCGAATCGTCGCCGCCTTCGGCACCGTACCCAGCGAGGTGCTCTTCGATGTGTTCGAGGCCAGGCACAAGCTCCACCGGCCGAGCCTTGTGTACTGCGGCGACGATGAGGCGGCCAAAAATCTGACCGCCACGTTGATTCGGGATGTCGGATTTGATCCCGTAGATGCCGGCCCGCTGCGAATGGCGCGCTATAGCGAGCCCTTTTCGCTCTTGATGGGTCAGCTCGCCTATGAGGGCAGCGGCGGTCCCCAGCTTGCATATCGGTTCGAGCACTATCGCAGCCCGGGCCGCTGAGTCGAGTCATCACAGAGACCGAAGGAAATTGATCAGGTCCTGCTGATCCTGGGCACTCAAGGCGGCGAAGTTGCTTACGATCTGACTCGCCTCACTTCCGGGACTCGCGTGAGCCTGAATAGCTGACACCAGGTTGCTGGTGCGGCCGTCATGCAGGAAGAATGCGCGCTGCCCGAGGCCCCACAGCGGTGCCGTGCGGAATTCATCCGGGCCGGCGGCGCCTTGGGTGATTCCATCCGCCAGTCCGCTGCCCATGTGATGCACGAGCAGATCCGAGTACAGCGGCACCTGCTTACCCGAGATCGCGGCGCTGGGTATCCTGCTGCGGCCGCGATTGCGCATCGTGGCGGTGCCGGTGGTGAGCGCCGGCGTGTGGCACAGCGGACAACCCACGTTCGCAAACACGGCGCTACCGTGCTGTGTCGAGGGCGTCGGCGCGGCCGGCTGGGGCGGAGCCAGCATACGCATGAAGATGGCGAAGGCCTCGATGTCCGACAGCACCGACGAGACCGGATCGGCAGTCGTCGAGATATTCGCCGAATCGTTGGGCGCCGCGATCCCGCCCTGACAGTTCGGCGTCTCATCGCGCTCCTGCGGGAACAGATCGTTCGAAATTCCCATCTCTACGTTGTAGGCCTCGCCCGCGAACATCAGCAGCGATTTGTTCTGTGCCTTCCAGCCGAAGCGGGTAATGGTGCCGTCGTTGGCACTGCGATTGACGGTGCCTCCCTGCACCGAGTTCGGATGCCCCGCAACGCCGAAGCGCTGCTTCGTCGCGGAATTTGCTGCGAGGTTGGCCAGAATCGCCGCGTCCGGTATCGCCTCGATGAGGCCAGCGCCGAAGATCGGCGTCGGGATGCGAAAGACGACATTGCTATTGCCTCCCTGACCGGTCAACGGATTGCCGGCGGGCAAGAAGCTCGGCTGGGCGAGACTGCACGAGCCCGCATCCGCACGACCGCTGATGACAAACAAATCGTGCACACCACCGTCGGGGGCCCCGTTCGACTTTACGAAGCGAGCCTCGCGCACTGGACCGTTGCGGGCGATGAACCACGGCATCTGGTTTGCGCCCCCCGCTGCGCTGATGATGTCGAATAGCGGGTTGATGGGCGGACTGGAGCCGCCGGCGAAAGGTTGCGAGTGGCAGGAGAAACAAGAGCTCGAGTTGAACCTCGGCCCGAGTCCGTTGTTGCCCTCGGGAGCACCGGAGACTTCCTCGACCGTGTTGAAGCGTGACAGTCCGTCCTGGTAGTACGCGAGGTCATCGGCCGAGAGTCCTGAGATGTAGGGTGGCGTTCCGCCATCCGCGCTGGTCTTGCGCACTCCCGGATCGCTGACCTGCGCCAGCACTGACGTCGATATGAGCGCGCCAAGGCTGAGAACAAGCGTCGCGATAGCGCGACGTCCGATTGCATTATGGTGAGACATGCGGACCCCTCCCTGCTGACATGCCGCGTGCAGACGGCAACTGCAATTGTGTTTACGCGCACCGACAAACTAGGTCGGCGAACAAACTGTGTCGAAGTGTCGCGGGCTGAGGACACGCGACCGAGAGCGCAGCGGCGCTGCGAAAATGCCTTGGAAATGGCCCTTTCCGCGCCTCGCTCGCGAGGCGCACCGAGTCACAAATTCATTGAATGAGTTGCGGTTTGGGTCTGCCGGTGTCAGGTTCTTTGACACCGCTATGCAGGCAGTCCTCAATCCTTCTGAGCGCAAGCTCGTGCGACATCGGTCGCGACTCACGCCTCTCGCGCTCACGGTCGAGGAGCGTCGTGAGCTTGCGGCCTGGGTCCGCCGGCGCGGCCGTGCACGCGCTCTGGCACTGCGGGCCCGGATTGTGCTCGCGTGCGATCAGGGTCGCAGCAATCGCGAGGTGGCACGTCTGCTCAACGTCACAGTGCAAACAGTCGGCAAATGGCGCGAGCGTTTTGTGTCCGGGCGTGTGCAGGGACTGCAGGATGCGCCCCGCTCCGGCGCGCCGCGCTCGATCAGCGATGCGATCGTCGAAGCAGTCCTTGCCAAGACGCTGCACGAGCAGCCCCGGGATGCGAGCCGCTGGAGCAGTCGTCGCCTGGCGCACGAGCTCGGCATCTCGCAGCGTGCGGTGCTGCGCATCTGGCGGACGTTCGATATTTAGCTGCCCGCACGATCATTGCAGTAACTCAGACGGACGCTGATGCCACCGGGCGCGCCGTTCGAGAGCTTCGTTGCGAGCGAGAACTTCGCGATGTAGAGTCGTCCGAGTCGTCGGGAAAACAAAAACATGCAACCCACAGATCGACTTCACGCGCTCGATGCCGTACGCGCCTACGCGCTGCTGCTAGGGGTAGTGCTGCACTCCGCTGCGGGATTCCTGCAGGGCTTTCCGATCCCGTCGTGGGTAGATACGCCAAGCACCGCCGCCGCCGTCATCTACTTCGTAATCCACTTCTTCCGCATGTCCGCGTTCTTCCTGATGGCCGGGTTCTTCGCGCGCCTGGTTGTCGAACGCCGCGGCGTAAAGGCGTTCGTGAAGGACCGCTCCAAGCGCATTGCGGTGCCGCTGTTTCTTTTCGGACCCGTCGTGCTGGGAGTTCTGCTTCCGATTGGCTTCGTGCTCGGCGCGCTGGCACACGGATTGGGCTACCTGCAGGCGCTCGGTGCGCAAATGCAGTCGGGGCAAAACGGACCGGTGCAGAGCGGGAGTGTTTTCGACAACATCCTGGCGCATCTTTGGTTCCTGTATTACCTGCTCATCTTCTATGCGTTCGCGCTCGGCCTGCGCGCACTCGTGCGCGCCGTCGACCGACGCGGCCGGATCGCTGAGGTCTGCGACCGGATCGTGGCGTTCTTGATGAGTGGAATCTGGGGTCCCGTGCTGATCGCACTGCCCATCGCAGTGTACGTCTGGCAGCTCAAATCCTGGACCGAGTGGCTCGGACTGCCGGCACCGCAGTCCCTCGTTCCAAATATCACGGCGATGATCGGCTATGGCATCGCGTTCGGGCTCGGCTGGCTGCTCAATCGTCAGCCGCAACGATTGATGAATCTGCAGCAGCACTGGGCGATCTATTTCGTGCTTGCGGTTGCGCTGACGATCTGCTGCCTTTCGATCATCGGCACGACACCTTTGTGGAAAGGACCGAATCTCGAGGGCAACGCGCGAATTGCCTACGCCGCGGCATACATGATCGGCATCTGGTGCTGGGTATTTGCGGCCGTTGGCGCGGCCGTTCGTTTCCTGTCGAAAGGCAATCCGGTGACGCGCTATCTCGCGGATGCTTCGTATTGGGTCTACATCATGCACATGACGACGATTCTGTTCTTCATCACGCTGCTGCGACCGTACCACTGGTACTGGGCGATCAAGTTCGTGATCATCGTCGGCGGCTCGATGCCGATCCTGCTATTGAGTTATCACTATTTCGTGCGCTTCACATGGATCGGCGCGATCCTGAACGGCCGCAGACATCCGCGCCCGCAGGCATCCGCGCCCGCAGGCACCGCCGCCCGCAAGCGCTGCGCCCGCACCGGGTTAGCCGATCACTTAACGAAACACTGACGGTACTGCGTGCGAACCTGACGCCACGATCCCGATCGTTGCGTGTCGCAGCCGACCTGCCGAGGTTATTCCCCGGCCGCGTTGATCTTGCGGGACTCTTCGACGAATCCAGGCGCCACCGTGGCCATGGCTTCCATCAGGCGCAAGAGCGTGATGATCACCTCGAACCTGGTGTTTTCCAAATGGGGCCAGATCTTCAAAGACCCGATGACCACCGCTGCCGCCATCGATCGAGTCGTGCATCACGCCGTGGTGCTGGAGTTCCCCGGAGCCGGCGCACGAGCCGAAGCCGCAGAGCAACGTGCGGCTCTCGCTAAGCGCGACGCCTCGGCGACCCCGAAACGTCCTTGATGCGCTCGAGTCAACAACAGCTTCTGACGCCTTCGGCGTCAGGCTGCCCTATGGTGGACCGATGATGAGGACAAAAGACCGGCAAGAATGAGAGTCGAGACCGGGAGAAATAGTTGACGCCGCCCACGAGCTTTTACGGACCTGTAGTCTTCATGATTCCATATCGGCGCGATGCAGAGTTGGGGCAGGCGCGGTATTCGCTCCAATACGCGCCGAGAACCAGCGGAGCCACTCATTGCAAGCTACGTCGCCCGCAAGTTCTCATTTCGAGATTTTGCCACATAGCGCTTCACCTCAACGGCAAGCGGCTTCCTTCGCGCCTGAGCCAGATCGTAGGCGGCCTGCAACGCCAACCACGCCTCGGCGGTGCCCCCAAAAGCTTTATCGAGCCGGATCGCCATTTCTGGTGAAATGCCGGCCTTTCCATTGACGAGATTGTTCAACGCCTGACGAGTGACGCCCAGAACTTTCGCGCCGGCGGTTACGGAAAGTCCCCGCGCCCGAGGAGATCCAGGTCTACGTCGATGACATGACTCCCCCGGGGCGCTTCGGCCTGGACATCCACAACAACTACGTGTTCTCGGGACGCTCTACGCCTCAATATCCCGGTGAGCAGCCTCCGGATCGCGTCTATCGCCTCACGCCGGAGTTCTACTACGGTATGTCGGATAAATTCGAGCTCGGCACGTACCTGCTGACGACACGCGCATCGGCGGGTGATGTGCACTTCGACGGCGCCAAGCTGCGGCTCAAATTCATCGCTCCTCACGATGCGGCGCGGGGTGCGCTCTGGGGATTGAATCTCGAGATCGGCTACACCGATGCGCGCGTCAGCGCGTATTCATGGAATGTGGAGCTCAAGGGCATCACTGGTTACCGCGCTCAGCACTGGCTGCTCGCTGCGAATCTGAATATCGACCGCAGCTTTTCGCGCACAGATGCCGCGACGGCGGAGCTTGATACGAAGTTCGCCCGCGAAATCGGACACTCAAGTCAGGTCGGTGTCGAGCTCTACGATGAGCTGGGTCGGGCGAGCTCGCCGGGTCCGTTGAATGAATTCAGTCAGACGATCTGTACCGTCCTCGACACGCAGCTCGGCGGCTTCGATATCAACGCCGGATTGGGCTGGGGATTAACCCCCTCCAGCGATCATGCGGTGTTCAAGCTCATCGTGGGTCGACATTTCTGATTGCTGGCGGCCCATGACGCTGGGCGCTATTTCTGCTTTCCCGATGCCGGCGGCGGCGTCAGCGTGAATTGTCCGTTGACGACGGGATTGCGCTCCTCGCCTTCGCAGTCCTCATGGACCATGCGGTTCAGGCGCGTGACCCTTTGATATTGCCGGCTGATATGCCAGGGGGCGGTGAAGTTCTTCGGATCGAAGATGGTCATCTGGTCTTCCAGATGATTCGGGTCGAGCATCCGAATCCGCTCGATGAAGTGCGCCTCCCCGCTCAGAAAAGCGATCAGCGCATATTCATCGCTATCTCCGCCTCCGGCAACGATGACGGGGCCGCCGCCGCCTAAGCCGGGCGGATTACTCACCTCGATGGTGTCGATGACGAGTGTCTGACCCTCCCAGTGACCGATCGAGTCGCCCCACGACGTGGGCCACAACTTATCCGATGCGGTATGGGGACGGCCGTCGGTGTAGATGTGCCGAATTTCCCGGCCAGAGAAGATCATCGCGGTCTCTTCCGGCGTGGTCAGGACCTCGAACATGAGCGGCGAGAAGACCATGAGCATGGGAAAGCCGAACGAGCACGCCGGCCGCAGGCCCGGGTTCGGAGCTGCAGTCCCATTGGCGGCGGCGACCGAGCGCGTGTGGACGTCCGCGGCGGCTTTGTCGAAGACCACCTGGACTTCCGGCTTGTAGGGCGGCGGCCCCCACTTGCGCATCTCCCGCACGACTTCATCGAGCGACTGTTCGAACCCACCCGACGCGTCGGGTGTGACGCCGACGATCTCCCACTGACCGGTCCAGTTGGGCAAGCGAGTAAACGCTTGCGCGCGCTCCTGAGCAGGCGAGGCTGCGTGCGTTGCCATCGACGATGACAGCAGCGCGAGCAGCGCCAATCCCGCACTCGCGACCGTCCCGGGAGCGCTCATTTCGACTCCGGCGCATGGAGCGATGGGGAAACACCGATCGCGGTGCCGTCTGCCGCGATTCCCGAGACGAATTGGCCGCCCATGCTGCCGTCGCGGATCGGGTGAATGATGATAGTGACCTTGTCTCCGCTCTTAAGCGTCCCGGGCCTCCAGCCGGCACGTGCCAGATGCTCGGGGCTGGTCATCTCGATGCTCCATTCTCCGGCCGTGACGCCGCCTTCGTCCGTTGCCAGCAACTGGATGAACACGTGCGGGTTGCTCCAGCGAAACTCCTTCACCACACCATGCAGCGTGACGGACTGCCGGGCATCGAACATCGCAAAAGAATGATGCGCGCTGGCGGTCGCGAACAGCATCGAAAGGACCGCGCCTAACCCGAAGCGAGTGCTTCGAATCCGAGCGTGCGCGAAGCAGTTTGGCGTCTCAGCAGTCATGACAGCCTCCACGCTCCATCATCGCACGGCGGCGTTACACGGCGCAGCCCGCGCAGAGCGACTCCGTGTAATATCGGCGCATGGGCAAGCACGAGCACCTTGTCTATGGCGCGTGCCTGGTAGCGCTCGTGCTGGCGAGCCCAATCGGGATGGCTGCAGACAGCCCCAAGCTGCCCAACCCCGTCCGGCTGGATCTGCGTGCTCCACCGCCGAATCACGTGCTGTCGTCGCGACAGATTGCCGCGCTTACCACCGATGTCGCTGCGAACTCACCCGAGAGCCAGACGGTGATGGGAAGCGTCACTGTCACGGGCTCGCGCGTCACCCCGGCCTGCTGCGGCACGTTCATCGCCGTGCCCTGGGCCCTCACGCACCCGCGCCACGCATGGCGGATCTTCACGCCGGTTGTCGGCCCGTGTCCGGGAACGTGGTGTGCGAACATCATCAACTAACTTTGAGCCACGCATCGGTTGAGTTCCGCTCGACGGCCGCGGCTGAGCTGAGTCCTCAGTGTTGCTGTCCGGATGCGTGGTCAGCCAGCAGACTCTGGTCTTTGGCAATGAAGTCCGCGTAGCTGGCCGCAATCTCCGGTTTCTTGGCGACGATGCTCTGCGCCATGTGCAGCGCGGTCGCGGCCGAAGCTCGCGCCTCGCGCCACAGCCCTGCCTGGTCGGGCGGCGTTGCGCCCTTCGCCGCGCCAGCGGCGTAGGCCTGGGCGAGCGCCGTCTGCGCCTCGATATAGGCGCTGCTGATCTCCAGGTTGCTGTCGGGCGGCTCGGGCGCTGGCTCGAGCAGTCGCACGGCCGTTCGGCAATGCGCGATGGCCTTCGTCGGGTCGCCGAGAGCCACCCAAAGCGCGCCGGCATTCTCCTCGGCATCGGCCAGGTCGAGACGCGCCAGCCGGTTGGTCCGGTCGGCGTCGTACAGCGCCTGAAAGATCGGCAGCGTCTGCTCGACGTACGGCAGCGCCTCGTGAGCACGCCCGACCGCGACCAGGGATTCGCCCAGTTCCCCCGCGGTCACGGCCAGATGTCGCCGGGCGTTGACGTCATCCTGCATGTCGGCCGCGGCCGCCTGCATCGTGACGAGCGCTTTGCGGAGCGATGCGATTCCCAGGTCACGACCGGATGCATCGGGTGACTTCAGCTGTTGCTCGCCGAGATTCGAATAGGCAAACACCAGGTTGTTGCGATACTTATATTGCGGGTCCTTGGCGACAATGCGCTCGTACACATCCACCGCGCGCTGCGCGTCGGTGCTGGCACCTGCAAGGTCGCCGCTATCGCTTCGAAAATGCGACCGCCTGTAGAGCGCATGCCCCAGACGCGCGCTCACCTCCAGGGAGTCGGGCACACGCGCCAGCCGGCGCTGCATGAGATCGATGTCCTTCGAGACCAGGACGGCCTCCTCCTGTGGCTTGCCCAGCGCCGCCAGTGCGCCGCTGGCGAGGTTATAGGCTCGCGAGAGCTGCAGGGATTCGGGTCGTGACGCCGGATCAGGCGCGAGTGCGCGCTCGAGCAGCGCGCTTGCCTGCTGAAAGCTCTTCAGCGCGGCGGCATGATCGCCCAGATTGTTGAACCCGATGGCCCCCTGCACCCCGCCCACACGCACATAGGCCTCGGCCAGCTCCAGCTGCAATGCCGTATCCCCAGCGGATTCCCTGGCAAGCAGATCGAGGTAGGTCAGCGACTTGCTAACCAGCATCTGCCGTGCCTTGTTCGAGCCGGGGAGCTTGGCGATCTCATCGTGGAGCTCGAACATGAAAGAGTTGGCGAGCTGCCGCACGCTGTCGAAGTGCCGCTGCGCACGATCGCGCTCCGCCGCGGCGATTCGCGCCTGGCGCTGCGTGGCCAGGATACCGCCAACCAGCACCACCAGCAGAAGCGCGCTCGCGACCGAGACCGCGCGATTGCGCGCAATGAAGCGGCTCGCGGTATACCGCCAGGAGCGTGGCCGCGCCGCGACCGGCCGCTTGTCGAGATAGCGGCGCACGTCGGCGGCAAACTCCTGCGCGGAAGGGTAGCGCTGACCGGGCTCCTTGCGCAGAGCCATCAACACGATACTGTCTAGATCGCCACGCACCTGTCCGCGCCCGAGCGGGCTCGCCTGCGGCCCCAGCGAGGCGCTCGGCCTGGCGGGCTGCGAATCGCACACTTCGCGCGCCAGAGCGTACGGATCGTTGCCCGAGGCGCTGTACGGACTGTGACCGGTGACCAGGCGATAGAGGATGACGCCGAGCGAATAGATATCGGTGGCGGTGGTGATGGGCTCGCGGCGGATCTGTTCGGGACTCGAGTACTCGGGAGTCATGGCATGCAGTGACGTCAGGACATCCCCCGAGCCTTCCGCATCCAGCACCTTGGCAATGCCAAAATCCACCAGCTTGACCACGCCATCCTTCGTCACCAGGATGTTGGCCGGCTTCAGATCTCGATGTACCGTGAGGTGCTGATGTGCAAAATGCACCGCTGCGCACACGTCGATGAACAGCTCCAGGCGCTGTCGCACCGTCAAGCCTTGGTGTTCGCAGAAGCGGTCGATGGGCTCGCCTTCCACCAGCTCCATCACGGTGTAGGGCAAGTCGGAGTCGGTGATGCCGGCATCCAGGATGCGGGCGATGTTTGGGTGCTCCATCGCGGCGAGAATCTCGCGTTCCGCTCGAAAGCGGTCGAGCATCACCGCGCCCGCGAGCTCACGCCGAATGAGTTTTACCGCCACGGCCTGGGGATACAGGCCGTCGGCGCGCACCGCGCGGTACACCTCGCCCATGCCACCCGTCGCGAGCAGCGAGATGACCTTGTAGGCGCCCAGGGTGCGCCCGACCCAGCGGGACTCGCCGCCTTCGGACTCCAGGCCGTCGACGTAATCGACGGCGGGCCGGTCGACGATGGCGTCCGGTGCGCCGTGGGCCGCAAGCAGCGACTCAACTTCACGCAGTAACTGTGGATCGCCGCGGCAGGCCTCCTCGAGGTAGCCGGAACGGCTGGCGAGGTCCGCGTCGACCGCTTTTGCGAAGACCTCCGATATCTGTCGCCAACGCTCTGGAGTCATCGTCGGACCCGGCGAATGAAGACTTCACAAGCTCTGCTGTGTGGCATCAGATAATCCTTCGTTGGCGCCGTCACCGTCGCAATGACACATCAGCTCATCTTCCCCGCCGGATGCACGCATTCTGAAGTCCGTGCCGGCGGAC
>Ga0335079_10008238_pt1 | contig 11879 bp, 7 predicted proteins | sample Lox_Sample_33_FD_206719 | JGI IMG/M metagenome (GOLD analysis project Ga0335079, IMG submission 206719) | Soil microbial communities from Loxahatchee National Wildlife Refuge, Florida, United States - Lox_Sample_3.3 | ecosystem: Environmental > Terrestrial > Soil > Wetlands | place: USA: Florida... | reverse complement strand
AGCGCCGCCCGTCTGGGTCTGGATGATCAGAAACATTGGGGTGCTGATCTTCTGTTTGCAGGTGGTTATCAGGTTGCCATCCATGTATTGCGAGATGCTCGAAGCGGTCCACACGGTAGTGAACAGGTGCCAGTTGGTGTCGACGGTGTAAGACCCAGCTTCGTAGTCGCACCCATTGCCGATGCCGAAGCTAGGGTTAGCGACGTGGAACTGGCAAAAGCCACTCGAGACGTAACACTCCGTCATGTCGATTTCGTGGTACCCGGATTGACCGAGGTTGGGACAGGTGTATCCATCGATGGTTACGCCGGTCTCTCCGGTGAGCGGGTTGGTGAACTGACAACTGCTGGTAAGCATCCAGGTGGCAGGCCACAAGCTGGTGTTCGAGGATGGGAACTTGGCCTCGATCTCAACCGTCCCGTACGTGAAATTGAAGTTGGCCCACTGGATGTCTCCGGTGATGTAAGGCCACGAACTGGGCGCGGTGAAGTAGTCTCCACAACTTGCACTCTGCGCTTCGGTGGTGATCGTCAGACCATTGTTGACGGCAACCATGGAAGGAACATTGCATTCCGTCTCGTCCTGAGAGTATTCCCCATGCCGCGAAATAACCGTCCAGGCGGAGCTGAGCGTGGTTCCCGCGAAGTTGTCGTAGAAGATCACGTTGGTGGTCGGCTGTGCCGTGACCGTGACGGTTGCTGACGCCGACGCAGCGGTGTTCGCCGTACTCGTCGCCGTGACGGTATAGGTGCCGGTCGTACTCGGCGCCAAATAATCGCCACTCGAGGAGACGGTTCCAGCCGTCGCGGACCAGGTCACGGTGGTCGTAGATGTGCCGGTGACCTTAGCTGTGAACTGCTGTGAGGTATCCACAACGAGCGACGCCGCCGTCGGCGAAATGGTGACGGTTACTACGGGAGGCGTCACCGTGACTGTGGCGGATGCCGATACTGTCGTGTTGGCCTTGCTGGTAGCCGTTACGGTGTAGGTTCCAGCCGTCGCCGGCGCGGTGTACGAGCCCTTAGAGCTGATGGTGCCGCCCGTGGCCGACCATGTAACTGAGGTGTTGGTCGTACCGGTTACTGTGGCCGTGAAGGTCTGCTTGGCGCCTTCAGCGAGAGTCGCTGACTTCGGCGAAATGCTGACAGCGATCACGGGCGCCGAGGTTTCGGTGAGCGTTGCCGTCTCGGTGACGCCGTTGTAAGAAGCGGTGATCACGGCCGACGTCGTGCTGGTGACGGCGGATGTGGTTACCGTGAACGTGGCGGTGGTCGCACCCGCCGTTACAGTGACACTTGGCGGAACCGTTGCGTTGGTGCTCGACAGGCCCACAATGATGCCGCTGGCGGGAGCCGGGCTGCTCAGGGTTACGGTTCCGGTCGACGAGTTGCCGCCTACCACAGAAGCCGGGCTCACGCTTACAGCGGTGAGCGCTGGCGGAGGCAGCGGCCCGGTGTTAATGATTGGTTGTACCCAATAGTTCGAGGCTTCCCAAGCACCTGTGGGATAACTGGAGCCGGAGCCATAGGCGTAGACACCCGCGTTGACCGGAGCGGATAGCGGCGGAACGCTGAGCGCAGAGCTGAAGAATTCCGTTGTATCCGAATAGTGCCCCACGCTCGTGTGGTAACTGATCGTATAAGTAGTTCCGGCCGTGATGACCACCGGAGTCGCAAAATTGGCTTGCTCCCACCCGGAAGCCGTCTCTCCGGTAAACGTCACACTGGCGAGGCTCACACCGGCTGACGACCATAGGTGGCCTGTGTGAGTGCCGGTATTGGTTGCGGCCTTGTAGAACTGCAGTCCAGTAACCGTGCCCGCCTGGCTGCACGTAAACTTCATTCCAAGCTCGACCGCATTGTCAGGCCCAGAGTCCGGGACGGAAGGCACGGTGGAGGTTGGCCAAAAGGTAGCCGTCGTGCTTTGCGCTTGAGCGGTCTGTGATGCGACTGCCAGAACCAGTACGAAGACTATGCGCAGCGTCCCTAGAATTGGGGACAAGCGTACGGATAACTGCTGGGTTGCGGCGGGGGAAGCCGGCAACATGGGTCTCTCCTGCATTTTCCAGTGGGTGGCTAACGGTGACCACTGGCGACAGCGTTTCTATCGAGCGACGGGGGAGTTCACGCGACAGGGACCCGAGCCCGGCTCCCAAGAGCCCAAAACCGCGTCATACTATCAGCCAACCCGCCTGGCTGTCCAAGGGCGAACCCATGTAATCGCGTATACGCAGGTCTGGCCGGGTTCAGGACGGGAATGGGAACTCGACTGCCCCGATACCCTGCAGCGATGCAAATAGCGCACGGGCTTGCTCGGCGGGAATGCCGGTGGCCGCCGCGATTTCGTCCATGCTACGCCGGCCGTCCGTGGCGCGGAAGAGTGTCTCCAACTCCGGTTCAACTTCGACAACGTAGACTCGTCCGGTATGCGTTCGCGAAAAAAGGAGCGTGACCTCGCGCCGCAGGTCATCGCCGATCTCCTTCCCCTCGCGCAAGCGCGGCAGCATCCCGGGCAGCGCCCACGCGAAGCGACGGCAAACTGCGCTCACTCCCGGCAACGGCCGTTCAGCGCTCGCTCCTTGTTCCGCTGTCGCCGCCTGCAGGAAGTAGGCACACTCGTAGTCGAGCAGATCCGGCCACCACGGACCGGGCATGCTCGCCGCCAGGTGGGCCTGCGCCATTTCCCCAACGCGCTGCGCCGACTTCAAAGATCCCAGAACGCAGGCGGACAGGAAGCGGTCGAACTCTGCGCTGTCCACTACCTGTTCCGCACTCCTGCGAGTCTGTCCGAAAAAGCGATGTGAGTAGCGGAACGAACGGGCCAGACGATCGCGATAGTAGCGCCGTGCCAGAAAATGCGCGAAACGCGCCGCCTTCACCGCTTCGCTCGCCGGGATTGGCGCCGATGCGTGCCCGCGTGCACCCGCATCCGCCAGATAGCGGATGATTTCGTCTTGTACTCCGCGATCGCTCATGCTTTTGCCATAGAGTCACGAAGAGGCATAGAGAAGAACCTGTTCAAAGCCTGCGCCTCCGTGGCTATTACGCCGTTTTTCTCTGCGCTCTCGTCACCCCAAACGCTTCGCGCGTCATCTCCACCGACTCGAACATCACGTCAGCCGCGAGCGCTGGAGAGAACTGGTCTACAGTCACGGCTCGCAACCGGGGCGCTCGCTCGGCAATCCACACGCCCAGCTCGAGGATTTCGCGCGTCGGCAGCGTGGGCGCCACCCAGGGCCCGCCCAGATCGCGGTCCTCATCGACTCCGCCCACATGGATCTCGACCACCTTATCCAGCGGGAATTCGCCGATATATTCGTGCGGGTTGCGCTGCTGATAATGGGCGGCCAGCCAGAGGTGCGGCACGTCGATAAGAAATCCGCAGCCCGTCTCTTCGAAGAAGCGCCGCAGAAACTCCCCTTCGCTCATCTGCGCATGCTCCACCGAGAAGAAGCCGGGGATGTTCTCCATCAGCAGCGGCGCGCCGACAAACTCCGCAAGGCGGCGAGCGTTGGCCACGAACCGCCGCAGGAAGTCTTCCGTGTACAGGGGAGGGAAGACGTAATCCAGCGTGTACTTGCCGTCTTCCGTGTGCAGGCACTGGAAGTGCTCGGCAATCCAAGGCCCGCGATAGAGCAGCTGCAAATTGCGGGCACGCTCCAGCGCGTGATCGCTTAGAGGATCGGCGAGCTGCCCGAGATAGTCGTGCAACAGGAGCGGAAACCGTTCACGAACGCGGGGGAAGGCCGCATCGTCTGCGGCAGGAGGATCGGCCATCGAGAGGTGATCGACGGCATCGCCTCCCGACAGCAGCGCCTCGGCCAGGTGAGGATTGTAAAAGGTCCCGACCGAGAGCTGATCTGCAATGAATGACGGCATAAGTGCGGCTCCCGCGGCAGGCTTCTACTTCCTGCTGCGGGAGCGAACGACGGGTGGACTCAGTGGCAAATCGGCGCGACTTCCGTCGTTTCCACCACGCTGAGGTTGTGACAGGTTGGTGCGACTTCCGCCGTTTCCACCAGCTTGTAGCTGGCGTGACAGGTGGGAGCCAGTTCAGCAGTTTCGACGATCTTCATCTGCGCAAGCCTCCTTAGGGATGTAACACTGTAACCCTGTGATAGATGCATATAGGGGCGGCGAAGGACGTTAAAATTTGGGCAGTTTTCGACTATCCTACCCGCCCCATGGCTGCAGGCCCCATTCCGCTCCCTGTTACCGTGTTGCTCTCGGAGCAGGAGATCGCGCGGCAATTTGCCGACGCGCTCGCCGCCGGATATCTGGGCGAGCAGTTCTTCTACTGGCTGCCGCTCTCGGTCGAGGCCTGGGTGGCGCTCTGCCGCTCGCCCGAGTACCGCAATGCTGATCGCGCGCTCAGGCTGCTTTCACGGGCGGCTTCTCGCCTGGCCGCACTTTGGCCTGCGGCGGACACGCTTTGCGGTCTCGGCTGCGGAGATGGCTCGAAAGATCGCATCCTGCTCGATGCCTTTCGATCTCCTTTATATATAGGGGCCGATTTCAGTCAGGGGCTGCTCGAACTTGCGCTCCTCGATGCCGCGCCGTCCGCCCGTGCGGTCCGCGGCTTCAAGCTCGACATTGGCGCGGACGAACAACTCTCGGCCGTTGGCGCAGCGGCGCACGATTCCGGGCGTTCCGCTGTCTTCACCGTCCTGGGGAACACGCTGGGCGCCTTCGATGCAGACCGTTTCCCCGCGCGCCTGCGCCGGCTGATGCGCCCGGAGGACCGCGTCCTGTTCGACGGCGAAATCTTTGCCGGAGACGAGACCCTGCGCGGCTACGATCATCCCACCAACCGCCGCTTCGCCTTCGCACCGCTGGCGTCGCTCGGGCTGACGGAATCCGACGGCGAGTTGCGCTTCGAATTGCGTCCGGGATCGGCGGGTCTGCACGAGGTCGTGAAGTACTTTGTCCCAGCGCGCGATTTGGAATTGAACATTGCCGGCCGTGAACTGCATCTGGGTCAAGGCGAGCCGCTTCGCATGAGCAGCTCGCTCAAATATGACGAACCAGCGCTGCGCGAGCGCGTCGAGCGCGGCGGCTTCCGCGTGGAGTTTTCCGAGAAGAGCGACGATGGGCGCTTCCTCCTGATCGGCGCCGCACCAGCGCAAAAATCAGCCACGGATTTTCACGGATAATCACGGATCTTTTCTTGCTGGTTTGATCCGTTAATATCCGTGTAGATCCGTGGCTAGGGTTTTTTGTAGACCACGCCGCCCTTCATCACGAAATCCACGTGCTCGAGCGCGGTGATGTCGGCCAGGGGATCGCCCTTCACCGCCACAATGTCCGCCAGCTTGCCCGGTTCGATGCTGCCGACGTCCTTCTGCATTCCCAGCAGTTCTGCCGCGGTCACAGTGGCCGAGCGCAGCGCCTCGGGCGGCGTCTGGCCATATTTCACCCGCAGCTCGAACTCGATCGCGGGATTGATGTTCCAGTCGAAGCCGCCGGCATCCGTGCCGAAGGCAATCTTTACACCCGCCTTCACCGCGCGCCGAAAAGTGTCGGCGCTGATCTTGATCATGTCGAGCCACACCGGCGCCCCCGCTTTGGCGCGGCCTTCGGCGACATACTCACCGACGTAGAGCGTAGGCACGTAGTACGTGCCTTTCTGGATCATCAGCTTGAGGTCGGCGTCGGAGATGTAATCGCCGTGCTCGATGGTGTCGATGCCGGCCTCGACTGAGTTGTGCACGCCGTTGTACGCCGTGGCGTGCGACGCAACTTTGTGGCGCTGGCGGTGGGCCTCGTCCACCATCGCGCGCAACTCGTCCATGGTGAACGTCGGGATGTCATTCAGGGCCGGTGCGGGTGTAATACCCGCCGGAGGTTTGGGGTCGATGTAGTAGCTGCGGTCCGAGTACACCTTGATCCAGTCGGCGCCGTACATGATCTGCTCGCGCACTGCCTTGCGACATTCATCGGCGCCGTCGCACACCTGCACCCCGTGCGGCACCGGAACGTTGGGCGCATAACCCAGCAGCGGATACGCTCCGGTAACGTCGAACGAGCGCGTTGCCACCTGCATCCGCGGGCCGGGAATCACGCCCCCGTTGATGGCTTTCTTGATGTCCACATCGGCATAGCCCGCGCCCTCGGTCTCGAGATCGCGTATGGTAGTGAACCCATACTCCAGCGCCTTGCGCGCCGATTGTGTTCCCAGGATGGTGCGATATTCGGGCGACCACTTCAGCAGTTGCCGGTCGTAGTCCTCCGCGGTGATGTCGCCCTGCAGGAGAACGTGCGTATGGACGTCGATAAGGCCGGGGAGGCAGGTTTCATTGGAGAGATCTATGACCTCCCCTCTGATTAAGTGGCCGATGGTGCCCGATGGCCCCAGCCCGTCGTGAATGGAGGGTAGCACCTCCTTTATTTTGGTTCCGTCCAGCACGATAGACATTTGCTTCCGCGGCCCTGACTGTCCATCGATCAGCGTGCCGCAGCGGATTAACGTCTGCGCCGGCGGCTCCGGTACATTGGCGAAATCGCCGATCGTGCGTCCTGGCGCTCCGGGCGCCACTTGCCCAACGGCTAGAGCAGAGAGAAGCATCAGAGTAGCAATCGCAGCTTTCTTCATGACCGCCTCGCAACTTGAAACTGCTTTTCGGCCCGCGAGTCTACCAGAATGCGTCTACCTCTGGCCCACAGTCGACGTGTCTATCTCGGGACGCGTGACAGGGCACGGCGTACAGGGGTCGGCGCGCCGGCCGCTTTCAGAGTAAGAGAGTGGTATAAGTGCGCCAAGCATCCAGCCCGCAGGGCGGCATTGGGGTTAGCCCGGCGCATAAGCGCCGGGTAAAGTGCAATAAGGACGTGAGCCCCGTAGGGGCGGCACAGCTTGTTACGCGTAGCCTATGCGGCACAACTGGTAAGCGAAAGCAGCCCAACTTAAATCAAGGAAAATCAATGCCTCCGTAAATCATCGCATTGTCGAGGTAGACGGGAACGTGTTCGCTAGCCGCACGTCTCTTCAATCGACGATAGAGCGACTCGGGTATGTCAACCGTCGTTCTCATCCTAGTAATCTAGCACCCCTGCATTCGCCTCGCTATCGCGCGCCTCCCTTTTCCACACTTCGCAAGAAATGCACAAGCCGACATTTTTCCGCCCCGTGCTAAATTGCTCCAACTGCAACGTCCTTTGCCACTCGAAAACTTTGCTATCCCGCCGCCCAGCCAGGCTACGGCCCCAGAGGATTCGCCCGTGGATGACTGGAAGCTCTATCGCACGCGTTTTCTGGCCAAGGCCAGGCGTCTCGACCAGCCCTGCACCATCATCGATATCGGCGGCCAGCAGCAGCAAGGCAGGCCCGGCGATTATCTGGTGGAAGCGGCCGACGGCTCGCAGCGCATCGCCCCCGCGCCCATCTTCGAGGACGTTTATGTGGAGCTCGAACCCGCCCATTTTCCGCGGAAGGGCACCAAACGGGCTGCCTGCGGCCCCGCAGCCGACAATAAACAGGTGTACAATATGTTGTGGTTGCCTCTTGACAAGCACCATTAGCAGGTATATTGTGCGGTTCGCTCCCGGTTGGCAGAGGTGACCCGGGAGGCTTTCATGCGGTGACGCCGCCTGCCTGTTCCGCTTGGAATCGCAGGCGTCGGCTTCATATAAATAAGGTCTGGGCCCTCCCCCACTGTTCGGATTGGCAACAGACACCCAGGAGACTGAACATGGCTGACGTTACCGACAAGATTGCTGCTTTGACTCCCGTCGCTTCCAACTCGCGCGCCGCCCGCAAAGCGCCCGGCCTCGGCTTCCGCCGTTTCTTCACCAAGCCCGGGGTCTCGCCCTACGACGAAGTCGAGTGGGAGAAGCGCACAGCGGCAATAACCGACGCCGCCGGCAACATCATCTTTGAGCAGAAAGACGTCGAGGTCCCCAAGGACTGGTCGGTGACGGCCACCAACATCGTGGCCAGCAAATATCTCCACGGCAAGATGGACACGCCTGAGCGCGAGACCGGCGTCCGCCAGCTCGTCAGCCGCGTGGCCGAGACGATCAAGGATTGGGGCATGGCCGACGGATACTTCCGCTCCGCCGAAGATGCCGCCATCTTCCACGACGAGCTCGCCCACATCCTGCTGCGCCAGATGGCCGCGTTCAATTCGCCGGTGTGGTTCAACGTAGGCTGCGACCGCATTGAGCCCAACTCCGACGCGCAGAACTGGCACTGGAATCCCGAAGTCGGCCGCGTCGAGTTCGGCATGACCGGCTACCGCACGCCGCAGTGCTCGGCCTGCTTCATCAATTCGGTGAAAGACTCGCTCGATTCCATCCTCACCCTGGCCAAGACCGAAGGCATGCTCTTCAAGTGGGGATCGGGCACCGGCACGAACCTTTCCCCGCTGCGCAGCTCGACCGAAGGCCTCTCCGGCGGCGGCATCGCCTCCGGACCGCTCAGCTTCATGAAAGGTTTCGACGCCTTTGCCGGCGTCATCAAGTCGGGCGGCAAGACCCGTCGCGCCGCCAAGATGGTGATCCTCAACATCGACCATCCCGACATCATCGAGTTCATCGACTGCAAGGCCAAAGAAGAAGCCAAGGCATGGACCCTGGTGCAGGCCGGCTACGACGGCTCCTCGCCCGACTCCGAAGCGTATTCGTCCATCTTCTTCCAGAACGCCAACAACTCGGTTCGCGTGACCGATGAGTTCATGCTGGCGGCCGAGCGCGACGGCGACTTCTCGACGCGCGCCATCCTCGGCGGACGCGTGGTCGCGACCTTCAAGGCGAGCGAACTGCTGGAGAAGATCGCCAAGGCCACCTGGCAGTGCGGCGATCCCGGCATGCAGTTCGACACCACGGTCAACCGCTGGCACACGTCGAAGAACACGGCGCGCATCAACGCCTCGAATCCCTGCTCGGAGTACATGTTCCTCGACGACTCGGCCTGCAACCTGGCGTCGCTCAACCTGATGAAGTTCGCGCCCAATGGTGTGTTCGACATCGATGCCTATCGCTACGCCGTTGATATCCTGATCACCGCACAGGAAATCCTGGTCGATAACGCGGGCTATCCGACCGAGGCCATCACCAAGAACTCGCACGACTATCGCCCGCTCGGCCTGGGCTACGCCAACCTGGGCGCGCTGCTCATGGCCGCCGGCCTTCCTTACGACTCAGAAGCCGGACGCGACTATGCCGCCTGCGTCACCGCGATCATGTGCGGCGAGGCGTATCTGCAGTCGTCGCGCATCGCCGAACTCGCGCAGCCGCTCGCTTCGGCCACCGATGTTGTGAAGAACGACTCGCGCTTTCCTGCCGACGACCAGCGCGGCGGCGCCTGCCCGGGCTTCTACATCAACCGCGAGCCGTTCCTCGACGTCATCCGCATGCACCGCGCCTCGGTGAATAGCATCGGCAGCTCGTTCGGCTCGACCGGAGCTGCTCCCGCCGGCTTCACGTCGATGCTGAAGTCGCTGATCGACGCCTCCAAAGACTGCTGGGACGAAGCTCTCAGCCACGGTGAGAAGTTCGGCTATCGCAACTCGCAGGTCACCGTGCTCGCGCCCACTGGCACCATCGGCTTCATGATGGACTGCGACACCACCGGCATCGAACCCGACTTGGCGCTGGTGAAATACAAGAAGCTGGTCGGCGGCGGCATGATCAAGATTGTCAACCAAACCGTGCCTACGGCGCTGTTCAAGCTTGGCTACTCGAGCGACCAGGCGAATGCGATCGTCAGCTACATCGACGCCACCGGCACCATCGAAGGCGCCCCACACGTCAAGGACGAGCACCTGCCGGTCTTCGATTGCTCCTTCAAGCCGGCCAAGGGCAACCGCTCCATCCATTACATGGGACACCTGCGCATGATGTCCGCGACGCAACCCTTCATCTCGGGCGCCATCTCGAAGACCATCAACATGCCCGAGAATGCGACCGTGGAAGAAATCGCGGACGCCTACATCCAGGCCTGGAAGCTCGGCCTCAAAGCGGTAGCGATCTATCGCGATGGCTGCAAGAAGGCGCAGCCGCTGAGCGCGGCGGGAACGGCGACGGCATCATCTGGTAACGCCGGCGTGTCGCCGGCAGTTAAAGAAGCTGACGACCTCAACGCCCCGCCCCGCGCCACGCGCCACAAGCTGCCCGACGAGCGCTTCTCCGTCACCCACAAGTTCAACATCGCCGGACATGAAGGTTACATCACCGTGGGCGTCTATCCCAACGGACAGCCGGGCGAGATCTTCATCACCATCGCCAAGGAAGGATCGACCGTCTCGGGGCTCATGGATAGCTTCGCCCTGGGTGTTTCCATCGCGCTGCAGCACGGCGTGCCGCTGAAGCTGCTGTGCGACAAGTTCAAGCACACCCGCTTCGAGCCCCAGGGCTGGTCCACTCACCCCGAGATCGGCTACGCCAGCTCCATCATGGACTACATCTTCCGCTGGCTGGAGATGCGCTTCCTCACCGGCCAGCAGCAGTTGCTGTTCGAAGGCCTGCGGCCGAGACCAGCCGCATTGCCGGACGAAGCGGCGAAGCCGCAGCCAACAGCCAAGAGCCAAGAGCCAAGAGCCGGTTCCGCCCACGCTGCTGATCGCCTGAAAGATATCGTCGATCTCGGCGACGCCCCCACCTGCTCCACCTGCGGCTCGATCATGACGCGCAATGGTTCGTGCTATCGCTGCATGAGCTGCGGTTCGACCAGCGGGTGCAGCTAGAGCGGGAAAATGAAAGCCGCGTAGCGGCGACAGAACTTAGCCCCGGGGCGTAAGCCCCGGGTGGACAAAAGGCACGGCCCGAGTCCCGTTGGGACTACTGAAGGTCGGGCAACAACGACAACTGACGTTAGCTGTGAAACGGGGCACGGCGGACGCCGTGCCTTTCTATTTTTGGGCTTTTATCCCGAAAGACACGGGAGAAGATTCTATGGTTGACCAAATGTTCCCAATACTTACGACCTTCACAGAGGAGTCCCAGGGAGCGATCCTCGCGAGATGTAGCGATCTCAAGTTCAATCCTGATTCTGGCGCCGTCCCTTTACGAGAGTCGTTCATAAACTTGGGCGCTGCGCGGGACATTTTGATTGATGCAATTGAGCACCAGAAGCTCATTCAGCTTCCCATAACTATCCAGTCGATGCTACTCAAGAACCTAAGCGAGATCTCTAGGGCGCAGGCATCGTTGCTCGGTGGCACGGATGAAGTTGTCAACCTTGTGGCTGCTATAGAGCAGCTGAACACATCGATTTGGCAGTTCGGGCTGCATAATCTTTCGCCCGAGGTTCTCGGTTACCAGCGGAAGATGAACCAGCTCAAGAACGAAGAGCTGCAACTCAAAAAGCTTGCCGACCAGCTTACTAACACGATCGCCCTGAAGAGCGAGTTTGATGCAGTGCTCGATGCCTCGCGAAAGGAACGGGATGCTCTCGCATCTGACCGGGCGAGTGCGGACGCGCAGGCAAAAGCGATCACTGAGATGGCAGCCAAGAGCACTGAAACGGAGCAAAAATTAGCGGCAACTCTTGCGAGCGCTGAGACGAGCACAGCGACCGCGCTATCAGCAGCAGATCAGAAGTTCGCGACGGCCCTCAGCACTGCTGAACAGAAAATGGACGCACAGGTCAGCGCACTAGAAAAAAAGGCCGCTACGACGCTGGCGACCATAGAACAAACAGACCGCAACGCGACGCAATTGCTCGCGAAGACAAACGCCTCGAATGCTGAGGTTCTCGCGATCGAGCCAAAGATCAAGGAGTTCTTCACGGAGATAGCTAGCGCCAGACAAACGCTGGAGGACCTGAAGAAGCTTTCGGAGACCACCGTTACAACCAACAAAGCACGGGCAGAGCAGGTCATTGCTGCTCATGACGCGGAAGCCTCAGCACTCATCGCCAAGCTGAAACAACTGGAGGATCAG
>Ga0335079_10008237_pt1 | contig 11880 bp, 14 predicted proteins | sample Lox_Sample_33_FD_206719 | JGI IMG/M metagenome (GOLD analysis project Ga0335079, IMG submission 206719) | Soil microbial communities from Loxahatchee National Wildlife Refuge, Florida, United States - Lox_Sample_3.3 | ecosystem: Environmental > Terrestrial > Soil > Wetlands | place: USA... | reverse complement strand
TGTGATCGGCTTTCCGAGCCTGGCATCCGTTTCGATGGAACAAGGGCGCATCGCGGCCGCGCGTGCTTTTGGTTTGCAGGTCGAATCGGATCCCGCGGGATATCCGTACGGGATTTACACCATTCCGTAGATTTCGTTCATCGGCAAGACGGAAGAACAACTCACGAACGATGACGTTCCCTACGAAGTGGGCATGGCGTATTACCGCGAAATCGCGCGCGGACAGATTTCCGGGCAGACGGAAGGACGACTGAAGTTGCTCTTTCACAGAGAGACGCTGGAATTGCTCGGCGTGCATATCTTCGGCGAGGACGCCGCCGAACTGCTGCACATTGGACAAGCGGTACTGCTGCTCAAAGGCAAGATCACCTATTTCGTGAACACGGTCTTCAATTATCCGACGCTGGCGGAATGCTACAAAGCCGCAGCGTTCAACGGCCTGAATCGCCTGAGCTAGCTCCTATTGCAGCACGATGACCCGGATGGTCACACGGGGAAAGCTCCAAGCCACTTGATGGGGAATCTTGCAGCGAGAGCGTGGGCGAATTGTTCATCTGCGGTGAGAAGGGTGGCTCTCGCTTCGACTGCCAGCGCAAGATAAATGCAGTCGTACACGGTGCGACCGTGTGTGCAGGCCAGCGCGAAAGCCGTATCGACCAACGTAGCGTTGGAAATCGCCGGAAGCTGGAGCAATCGCAGCGTTCGGAGCGCCTCCTCAGCAGCTCCGCTTGCGAAGCGCCCTTGCCGAACGGCTTTCCAGAGTACGTTCCCTAATTCAGCCCAGAAGAGGTCGGGCACCAGAAAGCGGATTTCATCCTTTTGAAATAGCTTGAGAATTTCCCATGCTTCTGCAGCGAGGGGTTCCCCGTGAGGTGGAAGGAACCATTTGGCTGCCACGCTCGCGTCGAGTACGAACAGATTCACCGGTCGCGGTCCTCGCGCACCATTTGCTCCGCGGAGAGATGGGTCCCGTCGGCCATCCGAGCCTTCCGGCGAAGTGCTTTCAACTTCTGAACGAATGCCCGCCGGGCTCTAAGTTCCGAAGCGGTTGGGATATTCTCTTCGAGAATGGCCATCACTTCCGCGGAGATGGACCGCCGCCGCTTGCGCGCCCGAGAACGCAACGCCTCGTAAATCTCCTTCGGCACGTTTTCCACATATAGTGTTGGCATAGACGAAGTCTAGCACTTGCCTATGCCATGAGCAATTAAACTCAGAGTGGTCGCCTGTGCCTCAAGCGGGAAGGCGAACAGGGTCGCTTGCGCCAGCGCGGAGGAATTCCCGTTCGGATAGGCGCTGCGCGTTGGCGATGCAAATCACATGGAAGATCAGGAACAGCGGAACGAGGAATGTGGGAATCAAACTCAGTGGGAGGACCGTCATGGCCAGCATGGGCGGGCCTTGCGGATGGATAAAGCTGGCAGTTACGCCAAGGCCGACGGCGGTCACCAGATCGGCGATGCCGAGCAGTTGCCAGAGAATGAACACTCGCCTGCGGTCGGGATTGGCGAGTTTGAGCGCCACAAGAGGGGCAGTGACGCCGATGAGCATGTCGCCGTAGCCCGCGGGCGAAGCAAACAGGGCGGGCAGAATGCCGTAGATCTGCAGAGCGATGAACATGAATCCGGCGATGCGCCAGGATTGCAGGTAAGTCAGGGCCCGGGGATCCAAAGATTGAGTAAACCGACGGAATTGGCTCGAAGCGGCAAACCACAGAGCAAACAGAACGATTGGCGCCGTCGCGCCGATGGCGACAGCGATGCCAATGTTGTCAGAGGCATTCTTGAAAACGTGCAGGACAGAAAGAATAAAAGAGACTACGAACCAAACGGCGACGAGGGCAGCCAAGAGTCTGGCATAAGCAGAATTGGTCATGCGATTTCTCCTTTTGAGGAAAATGCATTCGCGACGTTATTCGCAAATTTGATGAGCTCATCCGAACGGCAAAGGCCCAGGCGGGTTTTCGCCTGATTCTGCGCCCGCTCCCAATAAGGCAGAGCATGTTTGAGCATGGCTGAGCCGCTTTTGGCGAGCCGCAGGCGCCACTCGCGCCGATCCTTGCCGCGGCGCCTCGCGAGCCAGCCGCGGCGGCTCATGATGGCCAGCGCGCGAGTGAGCGTGGTGCTGTCCATGGCGAGCATGCGGCCGAGTTCGCCTTGCGTGGCTTCACCCAGGAGGGAAAGCGCCTGAAGGATGGTGAACTGCGTGGCGCGCAGGCGAGCGGGGCGCAAGGCCTGTTCGTAGTGCTGAGTGAGAGCGCGGGACGCGCGGCGAAGTGTTGCGCACACGCAAGGAAGCGAAGGGAGTGATGACGGGTTCATGCCAAATAGATGCATATACATCTATTTTGGTTTCATGGAACCGGATGGCCGGCCAACGCCGATTGGAAGGGCGCACGAACCTCTTCGGGGGGAGGCGGCTAATTCACGCTCATGACGATACGGCCGGTGATTTGCCCCTTCTTCATGCGCTCGAAGATACTGTTGATGTTCTCGAGCGGTTCCATTTCGTAATGCACTTTGACTTTGCCATCGGCGGCGAACGCCAGAGCCTCGGCCATGTCGTTGCGAGTGCCCACGATGGAGCCGCGGATGGTCAGGCCTTTCAGCACCAACTCGAAGATGGGCGTGGGGAAATCACCAGGCGGCAAGCCGACAAGAGCGCAAGTGCCTCCGCGGCGGAGCATGCCAAGAGCCTGGCGGAATGCGGCGGTTGAGACCGCCGTGACGAGCACACCGTGGGCGCCGCCGGTCTCTTTTTGAATTTTGGCAACGGGGTCCTCCGTTTTTGCATTGGCGGTGACTTCGGCACCGAGTTGCTCTGCGAGAGCGAGCTTGTCGTCCGCTACGTCCACTGCCGCGACGTGCATGCCCATGGCTTTTGCGTATTGGACCGCCATGTGACCAAGTCCGCCAACGCCGCTGATGACGACCCATTCTCCGGGACGCGCTGCGGTCATCTTGAGGCCTTTGTAGGTGGTGACTCCAGCGCAAAGAACCGGCGCGACGTCCGCAAAGCTGATCTGTTTTGGAATGTGGGCCACATAGTCCGCAGGAGCCAAGCAATACTGGGCGAAGCCGCCGTTCACGGAGTAGCCGGAATTATCCTGCGATTCGCAAAGAGTTTCCCATCCGCCCATGCAGTAAACACAATGTCCGCAAGCGCGGTGCAGCCAGGGAACGCCGACGCGATCGCCTTCCTTTGCGCCTTTGGCGTTGCGGCCAACCGCCGCGACCACGCCAGCGCCTTCATGGCCTGGAATGAATGGCGGAGTTGGCTTGACGGGCCAATCGCCATCCGCTGCGTGGAGATCGGTGTGGCAGACGCCACTGGCTTCTATCTTGACGAGCACCTGGCCCTCGCCCGGCTCGGGAACGGCGAGTTCCTCAATTTTCAGGGGTTTTCCGAAATGATGGACGACGGCAGCTTTCATTTTCTTGGGAGTCATGGACGGGACACCTCTTTATCAGATTTCCGGACGAATGAGATTTCGAGCACGAGCAAGAGGAAGAAGGAATGCTCGGTTGGCGTCCGGGTGGGCCGGAGGGAGCTACTTCGGCCGAGGCCGATTCTACCCCAGGGGCGGCGCGGCAGGAAGTGCCGGTCATCCGAGCTTCGGGGCGAGGGATACACTCCGACATTGCGGCATACGAGGGGGCAGGCTACAATTGATGGGTTTAGGAGGCTCGTTTTTGTGCTGACCATTCGTCTATCCAGGATTGGCAAGAAGAAGAAGCCGTTTTACCGCGTGGTGGTGATTGAGAAGAGCCGCGCGCGCAACGGCCGCATTGTCGAAGCGGTGGGAACGTATGACCCGCTGAAGAAACCGGCGGAAATCAAGCTCGATGGCGAGCGCATCAAGTACTGGCTCGGATCCGGAGCGCAGCCCAGCGACACGGTGCGCAGCTTTATCCGGCAGCAGAAAATCGCGTAGCTGCTGGTCCCACCTCGATTGATTCCCAGTGCAGCCGCAAGCGCGTCAGGTATTGGATGTCCCGGCCGCAAGATCGTAAGCCGGGACACCCTTTTTTGTTTTCCGGACATCCGTTCGAGTGGAGGTGCACGATGAAGGAGCTGGTGGAAACCATCGCCAGGGCTCTCGTGGACCACCCCGAGAACGTCGAAGTGCGTTCGGTGGAAGGTTCACAGGCGACGGTGCTGGAGCTGCGTGTGCACCCGGAGGATTTGGGCAAGGTGATCGGGCGGCAGGGGCGCACGGCGAAGGCGATCCGAACGCTGCTGGGCGCTTCGGGAATGAAGGTGCGGAGGCGGTACACGCTCGAGATTCTTGAGGATTAAGGTTCTGCGTTGGCGCCGCGGAGATTTCAGACGCTATACTTACCTGCCGAAAATTTTTTTTATAGAAGTTCATTCCCTTCTTGATGGTGACGGAACCACATCCGAAATTTATCACCGTGGCGCGGATTCTGCGCGCGCGTGGAAACAAAGGCGAAGTATTCGCGGAACTTCTCACGGATTTTCCCGAGCGGCTGAAGAATTTTGTGGAAGTTTTTCTGGGGAAAGATTCGGGCGATGCGCGGCGCGTTGCGCTGCGGAATTTCTGGGTGGACCGCAATCATCCCGGCTTTGGCGTTTTTCATTTTGCGGGAAGCTCCTCGATCTCCGAAGCCGAAACCCTGCGTGGTTCGGATATTCTGATTCCGTTCGAACAGCGAGTCAGTTTGCCTGCGGGGAAATATTTTGTTTCGGATTTAATCGGCTGTTCGGTATTTGAGAATCCTGCAACTGCCACGGCACTCTCATCTTCGCCCTGTGCGTCGGGGGAAACTCCCGCGCATCTAGGAATGGTTGGCGATGTGTATTTTCCCGGAGAGAACCAACCGGGCACTCCACTGCTCGCCGTTGAGACGGCTAATGGCGAACTTCTGGTTCCGCTCGCCGAGGACATTTGCACGCGAATTGATATTGCCGCACGGCGGATTGAAGTGACCCTTCCCGATGGGCTGCGCGAAGTGAACCATGAGTCCTAACGCGCAAAAAGCGTTTGCCCTTCTGAAAACGGGCATTTTCACGTTGCTGGTGCCAGGAACCGTTGCGTTCTACGTCCCGTACTTGCTGGAGGACCGGGCGCATTCCTGGCTGGCAACGCCGGAGTCCGCATGGCAGATACTGGGACTTTTGCCGCTGGCGGCCGGCGTGGCGATGTATTTGTGGTGTGCCTGGGATTTTGCCGTGACCGGGCGGGGCACGCCCCTGCCGATTGACGCACCGCGCGTGCTCATCGTGAAAGGCCTTTATCGCTATGTGCGCAATCCGATGTATGTGGGCGTGTTGAGCGCGATTCTCGGTTTGGCGATTTGGTCTGCGTCGCTAACCGTTTTGATCTACTTCGTGTGCGTTTGGATGGCGATGTTCGTATTTGTGATGTTCTACGAGGAGCCGCACTTGCGACGCGTGTTCGGCGAGCAATATGAAGACTATTGCGGGCGCGTGAATCGGTGGCTGCCGAAGCTGCCGGCGAAATAGCGAACGAATCGACCTCACCTGAAGCAACCTTTAATTCACGTCAATGGTGGTGACGCTTAAAGCAGGCAGAGTAGCCGCGAGCGTAGAGCCGCTTGCGGGCATCGTTCCAACCGCCACGGGATGGACCTGGCCCCCGCCCGCGACTTGGGATTGGGCAGTGGCGGCGGTCATTTGGTAGAAGTGGGCCGTGCCGGAAAGCGGCTGGCCGGAGATGGCCACGGTGCGCGAAGAAGTCGAGCGATTGATGGCCACGAAAACCACGCGGCCGGGAGTGGAGCTATCAAGGCTGGCATAGACCATGACATTTTGGACGCTGCTGGAAGTGGCTTGGAGCGAAGTATCGCCGAAGGTGGCATTGGCACCATCGAAACCTCGGAAGGCGCGGAATCCCGCGAGTGCGTAGGAATAAGTTCCATTCGGCGGCCAGAAGCAGGCGGCGAAAACTCCTTGCGCGCCGAAAATGCCGAGATTGTCCGCTTGAGCGATGGTTCCGGCGATGTGATTCCAGCCGCCGTTTTCATATTCCGTGATGGCGATTTTCATTCCGGGATTTTCGGCGGCAATTTTGGCCTGCAGGCGGCCGAGAATGTTGATGGGAGTGTTGCCGAGTTCCTGATAGATCCAGGGATTGCTGTTGCCCGAGTCGGTGAAGGTGGGATCCCACAACGCACGCGGGCTTTGGACAATCAACTGAACTTGCGCATCCGTGAGGGTTGTGCTCGTCAGGTTGAGGATGCGCGTGCCATTTGAGTCGTATTCCTCGACGTACCAGTGGAAGTCGTAGACGTCCACGAGCGGCTTGCCGTAGGTAGTGGAGGCGGTTTTCAGCGCGCTGAGATATTTGTCGGGGAACCAGTTTGAGCCGCTTGGCGTCGCGCTCAATTCCCCCTGCCAATTGTAAATGCCCTGGAAACCATAATGAATCGGCCCGAAGATCACCACGTTGGGGAACTGGTCCTTGATCGCTTCCGCCAGCGCAATGGTCTTGGAAATGTAGGCGTTCGAAGTTACGGGGTTGGGGCCTTGGACTTCGAGGTGCGTCGAGTTCCATAGCTCCGGTTCATTGTCGAGGCTGAGGAACGTCGGATGCGCTGGGCTTGAGCCAAAAATGCCCATGCCGCTGAATTTCTGGTCGAGCGCCCAAACCATTTCGTCCATGTAAACATTGGCGTCTGTTGTCAGCGGATTCAACGTAAACGGAGTGGACGTGACGGTGCTTTTCTTGTCCACCACTTGCTTGAAGCGCGTGAGATCAGGAGGATTGGTCACGCTGACGGGACCGTTTTCATCGCCTGCAACCAGCCCCTGAAGTTGCACGGTGATGAGGCTCGCCATGCCGATGGATTGGTCATTGGCAATGAAGCTTCTCTCCGCTTCATCGGGAACGTTGCTGGCGCTCAGGTAATCGTCGTTCTCGTAGAGATAGTCGCTGCCGGCGTTGGAGGCGTTGGTTTCCCAGTTGTAGGCGGTCCAGCGGTTCCCGCCTGCGCGATCGAGAGTGAGAAGCGGTGGCGCCCCGGTGATTCCGGAGTAAAAATTGATGCCGTAAATATAAGGAGAAATGGGTTTGGTCTTCGAGGGGTCAATGGTGATGGTAACGTCCGCGACGGGGGCAGAGGGCGTTGCGGTGGCTTGCGTGGAGTTGCCGCTCTCGCCTGCGCTGTTGAGCGCGGAAACGACGTAGTAGTAGGTCGTGCCGTTGGTCACGCTGGAGTCCGTGTAATTTGTTGCCGCAGGCGCGCTGATCTGTGAGTACGGGCCGCCGCTGGTAGTGCCGCGCTTGACGTGATAGCTGGTCGCGCCGGTGCTGGCAGTCCAGGTCAGCGAGACTTGCGAGTTCCCTGCTGCGGCTTGCAAACCCGTGGGAGCGGAAGGAACGTTCACGGGAGCGGCTGGAGTCGCGCTGACTTCCGCAGAATTGGCGCTTTCTCCGGCTGAATTGTACGCAGAGACCACGTAAAAATACTTGGTGCCGTTCGTAAGCCCCATGTCCGTATAGCTTGTGGCTGTTGGCGAATTGACCTGGGAGTATGGGCCTCCACTGGTGGTGGAGCGCTTCACGTAATAGGTTGTTGCGCCGGAGCTGGCGCTCCAGGACAGAGAAACCTGCGCATTGCCCGCGGTAGCATGCAATCCGCCGGGTGCCGGAGGGACGGTCACTCCGCCGCCAGAATTGTCGCTCGATCCTCCGCTGTAAACGCCCCCGCAGGCCGCGGCGAAAACGGCCAAAATCCACGTGCCACAAAACAACAGAAAAGGGGCCTCTATTCCAGAGGGAAACGCGATCTTCCTTTTATGAGATATCGTGCTCATCGGAGAGTGGCGGAAGAACGCTTGCATGGCGCAGATGCCCCAGGAAATGGGCTGGCGTAGGACTTGGCGGATGAATCCCCGGTCACATTATCGGGTCCCGGCGATGAGCCCGCAATTGTCCCGAAGGACAGGATTTTGCCGGGCGATGCGACTGTCCTCGCGATAGGGGAACTCGGATGCAGGAAGCGGAATTTCCGAACGGCTGCGTTACACTGCTTGTTCCATGCGCTTTGACGTCGTCACCATCTTTCCGGAGTTTTTTTCCGGTCCTTTCGAGCACGGGATCATCCGCCGGGCGCGCGAAGCGGGACTAGTGCGGATCGAGATTCAGGATTTGCGCGAATTTACGAAAGACCGGCACAAAACGGTGGACGACCGACCATTTGGCGGCGGAGAAGGCATGGTGCTGAAGCCCGAGCCGCTGTTCGAGGCGGTGGAGGCGCTTTTGGGTCACGGAGTCGGAGACGCGATGCAAAAAGTGCCGCTCGATCCCGGAATCGCGGTTGTGCTTCTCTCCGCCGCGGGGAAACACTTTACGCAGGAAACGGCGCGGCGCTACGCGAAACTCGACCGGATGATTCTGCTTTGCGGACGCTATGAAGGAGTAGATGAGCGGGTTGCGATGCATCTGGCCAATGAGGAAATCTCGATTGGCGATTTTGTGGTGAGCGGAGGCGAGCTACCCGCTGCGCTGGTGGTGGATGCGGTCACGCGGTTGATTCCGGGAGCGCTGGGGAATGAAGCGTCTTTGGAAAACGAGTCGTTCAGCGCCGGCGAGTGTGCGGAAAGTGGCGAGTGGCCCGCCTTCGCAGAAATTACGGCGGGCAAGAGAATGGCGAGTGGCGAGCCCCAGACAGATAGACGCCCTTCTCTGCTTGATTATCCACACTACACGCGCCCAGCGGATTTTCGCGGGTGGAAGGTGCCTGAAGTGCTCATCGGGGGGAATCACGCGGAGGTGGCCAAATGGCGCCGCCGGGCCGCGCTCGAGAAAACCCGCCGCAACCGGCCAGATCTGACTTGACGTTGGCGGCATCTATGAAACAAGACAGGAAATTGCCGTGGTATGTACGACCTGCATTTGCAGCAATTGGTTTGGGGCTGGTCTCCATGGCGCTCGCGCCACTTTTTAGGGGCCATCGTTTCTATACGAACTACTTTGGAGACTTGGTATTCGCGCCAATTGCTCTTCTGCTTGAGTCCTTCGTGCTTTACCTCGAGATATTTCGGTGGGACAGGGTTCTCCGCGCGGGACGGGACGAAAGCACCGGAAGAAAAGGGCGTTAAGTGCTCTCTAGGAAAATGCAGGGAATTCGCGTATAATTGCGGTTTGTCTCAGAAATGCTGGCCCCGCCTGAGTGGGTCTGCCGGGAATACGACAATGCATCCGATGATACAGAAAATCCATGACGCGCAACTGCGCAAAGATTTGCCCGAATTCCGCCCCGGCGACAGCGTGCGCGTCAATGTGCGCCTCCAGGAGGGCGAAGGCGAAAAGGTGAAGGAACGCATCCAGGCTTTCGAGGGCGTGGTGATCTCGAAGAAGGGCCGTGCCGCGAGCGCGACGTTTACCGTGCGCCGCGTCAGCTTCGGAACAGGCGTTGAGCGCATTTTTCCGTTGCATTCGCCCGCAATCGCCTCGATCGAAGTGACCGGCAAGGGCAAAGTTCGCCGCGCGCGTCTCTATTTTCTGCGCGATCTGCGCGGCAAGGCAGCGCGCATCAAGCGCTCCACTCGGGACCGGCACGAAGAGGCTGTGGCCGCTTCGGCTGGAGCCGATTCGCAGTCCTGAATCCGCGGCATTCTTGCCAGCGCAGGAATGTTTTTTCCGGCCCCGGTGATCCGGAGCCGTTTCTTTTCCCGCTCGCATAACCGGACCATCGCGAGGTTGAATCCAATGGGCCGGGGATAGAATCCAATGGAAAGGCGCTGGCATCCGCGCCTGTGGCCATGCCCGACCTCACTGTTCTTTATGACGGTTCCTGCAGTCTTTGCCGCGCCAGCGTCACGCGCGTGCGGCCGTTCGATTCGCGCGGCCGCGTCGAATTTCTGGATCTGCACGATCCTTCGGCGCAGCAACGTTTTCCGCAAGTTAATCGGGAGATCGCCATGCGCTGGATGCAAACGGTGGATGCCCACGGCCGCGTCTATAGCGGCGTGGATGCCTGGGCGCGCATCGGAATGCTCCTACCTGGCTGGAATTTGCTCGCATGGATTCTGCTCGTTCCGGGCATTCGCTGGATTGCGAGAAAAATCTATGCTTGGATCGCGCGCAATCGCTATCGCTGGAACAGCGCCGCCTGCTCCGACGGCACTTGCTCGCTGCATATTCCTTCCAGGTAAAAATAAGTCCGCTGCCTGAATTTCTCGGAAACATTCACGAAGGCAGACCGCGCTATCATCTCCTCTGATGAACCTGGATTCGCAAGGGTGGGGCAGGCCGTTCTTCCTACGCTGGTTTGCCGCGCCGCGCCCCGCAGGCCCGCCGGGCTTCTTGATTCCTCGGTGGATTTTTCTTCGCGGGCTTGGCGTGATTTATTTTTCCGCGTTTTACTCGCTGGCGTTCCAGATTCGCGGGCTCATCGCGCCCGATGGGCTGCTTCCCGCCGACCTTTATTTGCAGCATGTCGCGAAGCTTCTGGGACACCTGCGTTTTTGGTATGCGCCGACGATCCTGTGGATCAGCAGCAGCGGGCACGCGCTCACGGCGCTTTGCTGGGCCGGCATGATCGCTTCGCTTCTTCTAGTCTTCAATGTCTGGCCGCGCGGAACGCTGGTGATGTGTTTCGTGTTGTTTCTTTCCTTCGTCACCGCAGCGCAGGATTTTTCCGGCTACCAATCGGACGGCATGTTACTCGCCGCGGGATTCATTTCGTTTTTCTTTGCGCCGCGCGGCCTGCGTCCCGGCTGGGGAGAGGCGGAGCCGCCTTCGCGCGCGTCGCTGTTTCTTCTGCAATGGCTGTGGTTTCGCATTTATTTCGAATCGGGCATCGCCAAATATTTTGGCGGCGATCCTTCCTGGCGCAACCTCACAGCCATGGACCAGTATTATCAAAACGGCCCGCTGCCTACCTGGATTGGGTGGTACGTGCAGCAATTGCCGCACTGGTTCCACGCATCATCCGCGTTTTATACGCTGCTCGTGGAATTACTGATCGTGTGGATGCTGTTTCTTCCCCGGCGCTTCCGCATCATCTGCTTTTTCATCGTGACGCCGATGCAGATCAGCATCATTCTCACGGCCAACTACGCTTTTCTGAACTATCTCGTCCTTCTGCTTGGCGTGCTTCTTCTGGACGACCGGTTCTCGTTGAGGTTTTTGCCGGAGCGATGGACTGTGGCGGTGCGGAAGAATCTTGAGCAGGCGCCGCCTCAGAAGGAAGAAGCACTTGTGGAACTTGACCTCACGAGCGGGGAGCCGCATGCGTCAACTTCTCCCGCGGACATGAAGCCGGAAGAGCTGAAGATCTCGCGGGCTTCGGTCTGGCTTGCGCGTGGGCGGGGATTCGCTTCTGCGGCGGGGCTTTGGATATCGGCGATTCTGCTCGCCTGGGTTTTGTATGCGACCAGTTACCTGCTCATTGCCCAGGTGTTTCGCAGCGTGCCGCTCCCCGCGGAGCCGGTGGGGGCGCTCGATCCTTTGCGCATCGCCAATCAATATGGCCTTTTCGGGCGGATGACGTGGAGGCGCTACGAAATCGAATTTCAGGGATCGGATGATGGCGTCCACTGGACCGTGTATCCCTTCCGCAACAAGCCGCAGAATCTTGCGGAAGCGCCGCGTATCTACGCGCCTTATCAGCCGCGCTTCGATTGGAATTTGTGGTTCGCTTCACTCGGCTACTGGCGCGAGAATCCCTTCGTGGTGCGCACGGAAGTACTTCTCCTTGAGAACGATCGCGATGTCCTTTCCCTGTTTGCCGGGAATCCGTTTCCGCAGGCGCCACCGAAACAGGTTCGCGCGGTGCTGTGGCAATACTGGTTCACCGACCTAGCCACGAAGCGCGCCACGGGAATGTGGTGGCGGCGCGAGGACAAGGGGCTTTACGCGCCAACTCTCGAACGTGAATCAGATGGGAA
>Ga0335079_10008236_pt1 | contig 11881 bp, 8 predicted proteins | sample Lox_Sample_33_FD_206719 | JGI IMG/M metagenome (GOLD analysis project Ga0335079, IMG submission 206719) | Soil microbial communities from Loxahatchee National Wildlife Refuge, Florida, United States - Lox_Sample_3.3 | ecosystem: Environmental > Terrestrial > Soil > Wetlands | place: USA: Florida... | reverse complement strand
GGGCGAGGAGGTCCGCCGCGGCCTTCGAGGCCGAATAGGGGCTGGAGGGCTGCAGCGGCGAGCGCTCGGTGAAGGCCCCGGTGGGTCCGAGCGAGCCGTAGACCTCGTCGGTGGAGACCATGACGAAGCGGCGGACCTTCCTCCGGTAGCAGGCCTCGAGGAGGATCTGCGTTCCGAGGACGTTGGTGCGGACGAAGAGCTCGGGGCCGAGGATGGAGCGGTCGACGTGGCTCTCGGCGGCGAGGTGCAGGACGGCCTCGATCCGGTGCTGCTCGAGCAGCGACTCGACCAGCGTCCTGTCGCCGATGTCCCCCCGGACGAAGACGTGCCGTGGGTCGCCCTCGAGATCGGCGAGGTTCTCGAGGTTCCCGGCGTAGGTCAGGAGATCCAGGTCGACCACGGTCCACTGCGGCCGCTGGGCACGCAGGTGCCGCACCAGGTTGGACCCGATGAAGCCACAGCCGCCGGTGACCAGGACATTCATTCTCGCTGGTGGTTGTCCACGGCGTTCCTCGCCGAGTCAAGCGCGCCGGGCACCGAACCTGGCACCCCCCGGGTCGATCCGCTATAGCCGCGACCGGGCCCATGACCAGCTGGTTGAAGAAGAAGCGGGTGCTCGTCACCGGCGGCGCAGGCGCGTTCGGAAGGAAGTTCCTCCGGGCGGCGACGGATGCGGGCGCCGCGGGAGTGGTCGTCTTCTCCCGCGACGAGATGAAGCACGCCGCGCTGAAGCGAGAGCTGGGAGCGCTCGCCGCCGGGATCGACTTCCGCATCGGCGACGTCACCGACCCGGCAGCGGTGGCGACCGTGCTCCGCCGCGTCGACCTGGTCGTGCATGCGGCGGCGATGAAGCATCTGCCCGAGTGCGAGGCGAACCCGGCGGCCAGCACCCGGGTCAACGTCCTCGGGACCGAGATCGTCGCCCGCCGGTTCCTGAGCTCCGGGGCGGAGTGCCTGGTCTTCCTCTCCACCGACAAGGCTCCCTATGCCTCCTCGGTCTACGGGGCCCAGAAGTACATCGGCGAGAAGCTGGTGACCGAGACCGCCCGGTTGCTCGAGGAGGGACGGCGGGCGTTCACCGTGCGGTACTCCAACGTGATGGACAGCACCGGATCGGCCTTCCACGTCTTCCGCCAGCTGCTCTCGGCCGACCAGACCGCGACCGTGAACGGTTCACAGACGTCGCGCGGCTTCGTGTCCCAGGCCCAGGTGATCCGGAACCTGGACGAGGCCCTGGATCGCTGCCGGGGCGGCGAGGTCCTGGTGCTGATTCCCCGGGTGATCCGGATCGCCGAGCTGGCCGAGACGCTCAAGAGACTCCTGGGCAAGGGTCGAGTCTCGGTGGTGGAGACGCCCGGCTTCGCGGGGGAGAAGGAGTCCGCGACCCTGATCATGGCCGAGGAGCGCGCCCTGGCCCGGGAATTTCCCGAGGTACCGGAGGGCGCGGTGCTCCTGGACGCTCTCCTGCGCAGCACCGGGAGAGGCCAGCGCGCCGTGCCCGAGAGGGGGCTCACGCTGGAGGATTGCCAGCGGCTCTCCGGAGCAGAGCTGGAGGCGTTCGTCACCCCGCTCCTCTAGGACCTTCACCTTGCAGCCTCCCAGCTGCGGGAGATAGATGGGACCCGGATGCCTCACCGTTCCCTCCGCTTGACGCCGAACCGTGCCCGGCTGCTTTACGACCTGGTCGTCTCGGCCGGGGCGACGGTGGTGGTCCTCGTCTTCGGGCGCCTCTTCCTGGGCTGGAGCGGCGCCGCGATCCTCGCCGGTCCGCTGCTGATCGTCGGCTTCAACCGGGTCTTCGGCATCTACACCACGGTGAAGGTCGGATCCGGAATGACCAAGGCGGTTCGACTGACCGCCTCCGTGACCTGCAGCGCAGTCGCGCTCGGTCTGCTCTCGCGCTCGCTCCCCGTCGCTCTGCTCTGGGCCGCGCTCATCTGGGCGCCACTGGTCATCCCCCGGGTCCTCCTCAATCTCAACACCCGCGTGCGGAGCAGCTTCGTGGCCAGCACGCTCCGGCGGCGAGGACCGGTCCTGGTCGTGGGCGGGGCGGGCTACATCGGAACCCACGTGGTCGACGAGCTGCTCCGGGCCGGTGAGTCGGTCCGCATCTTCGACCGGCTGCTCTACGGCCGCGGGCCGATCGAGGACCTCCTCAAGAACTCCCGGGTGGAGCTGATCGAGGGGGACGTCACCGACATCGTGAAGCTGCTGGAGGCGATGCGGGGGGTCTCCTCGGTGGTCCACCTCGCCGGTCTGGTGGGCGACCCTGCCTGCGCGGTGGACGAGACGTTCACCCGGCACGCCAACGTCATCGCCACCCGGATGGTCAAGGAGGCGGCGCTGTCCTTCGGAGTGCCACGGTTCATCTTCGCCTCGAGCTGCTCGGTCTACGGGGCCACCGACCGCGAGGTCAGCGAGACCGACGATCTGAACCCCGTCTCGCTCTACGCCCGCACGAAGATCGACAGCGAGCACGAGCTCCTCCTCTGCCCGGACGAGAACTTCTCGGCGACCGTGCTCCGGTTCGCCACCGTCTTCGGCCACTCGCGGCGTCCCCGCTTCGATCTGGTCGCGAACCTCTTCACCGCCCAGGCGGTGACCGACGGGAAGATCACCCTCACCGGCGAGAGCCAGTGGCGCCCGTTCGTCCATGTCCGGGACCTCGCGCGGGCGATCGTCCTGGTCCTCAACGGCGACCCGGAGGCGCTGCGGGGTCAGGTCTTCAACGTCGGCGACGAGCGTCTCAACATGACCATCGGTCAGCTGGCGGAGACGGTTCGGAAGATCGTCTCGGAGCACCACCCGGTGGAGATCGTCCGCAGGCCGGACGTCACCGACCGCCGGAACTACGCGGTGAGCTTCCGGAAGATCCGCGGGCTGGGCTTCTCCTGCGCCACCTCGATCGAGGATGGCATCCGCGAGATCGTCGCCGAGTTCCAGAAGGGAACCTACGGAGACTGGAGAGCACCGGCCTACAGCAACGTGGCGGTGACGCGCGAGGCAGTCCAGGACTTCCTCGACCCGGAGCAGGCCGCACGGCTCTACCTGCCCCTCGCCGACGCCCGGGCCCTCGCCGGCCGCCTCTCGGGCCAGGCCGAGGCCGCTCCGGTCCCGCCTCCCTCGCCTTGAGCCCGGTCCGTGCCTGGCCGGCATCGCCGGCCATCGCCGTGCGCGACCACCCACCCTGGAGAGAAGCATGACCCCTGGCAGCACCTCCCGACCCCGCGGAGCGTACCGGACGCTCACCGCCTGCCGGCTCTGCGGCTCGAAGGACCTCAGGACCTTCATCGACTTCGGCGACTTTCCGCTGGCCGGTGCGTTCCTCAAGCCGGAGGAGATCCCTGCCGAGCGCTTCTACCCGATGGGGATGCAGTTCTGCCGAGCGTGCACCAACGTCCAGGTGGACACCGTGATCCCGGTCGAGGTCCTCTTCAAGAAGTACTTCTATTTTTCCTCGGCCATCCAGACGCTGCGCGACCACTTCGGACAATTCGCCGCGGAGCTCGAGGAGCGCTTCACCCCGAAGGAGCGCTCGCTGGTGGTGGAGATCGGCTGCAACGACGGCGTGTTGCTCCGCCACCTGGCAGCGAGGGGGATCCGCAACGTCGGAGTCGACCCGGCGGAGAACGTGGTGGCCACCATCACCGACCCCGGCGTGGTGGCCATCGCCGACACCTTCGGCCCCCGGGCAGCGAGCCGGATCGTCGCCGAGCACGGGAAGGCCGACGCCGTCGTCTCCAGCTTCTCGTTCGCTCACATCGACGACATGCACGAGGTGATGCGCGGCATCGACCAGGTGCTTGCGCCAGGCGGCGTCTTCGTCTTCGAGATCTACTACCTGGGTATCGTCGTCGAGGAGATGCAGTACGACATGATGTACCACGAGCACATGAGCTACTACACGCTCCGCTGCCTCGAGCGGTTCCTCGGCGAGTACGGCCTGGAGATCTTCGAGGTCAAGCGCATCCCCCTCCGCTCCGGGACGCTCCGCTTCTACGCCCAGCGCCGCGGCACCGGACGACAGGAGATCTCGCCCTCGGTGGAGGCGCAACGAACGGAGGAGAGCGCCCGGGGGCTCCTGGACGTGCGGACGTTCGAGGGATTCGGAGCGCGGGTCCAGAGGACCAAGACCGATCTGCTCGCCCTGCTCGATGACCTCAAGTCGCGGGGAAAGAGGGTGATCGGTTACGGAGCCTCCGGCCGGGCGACCACCATCATGAACTACTGCGGGATCGACGGGCGCTACCTGGACTTCGTCGTGGACGATGCCCCGGCCAAGCACGGACTGCTCACGCCCGGCACCCATCTGCCGATCCGGCCCTGGAGCGCGGTGGAGGAAGCGCCGGTCCGCCCGGATTACGCCCTGGTCTTCGCCTGGCCGTTCATCGAGGAGGTCAAGCGGCGGCGAAGGGATTACCTCCAGGCGGGCGGAAAGTTCATCGTTCCGCTGCCGTCGGTCTCGGTCCAGGGCGCGTGATGGCCGGTTCCGGGCCGGCGGTCCTCGTCCTGGGCGGGACCGGGATGCTGGGGCACCTCCTGGCGGCGCGGTTGAGGGCCCTCCCCGGATGGCGGGTCCGTCACACCCAGCGGCGCGACCCTCGCTCGGCGGGGTACCTCGACGCACTCGGCCCGGACGCGCCGATCGACGCGGCGATCGCCGACCAGGGCGGCGCGGACTACCTCGTCAACGCGATCGGCCTGACCCAGAGCCAGATCCGGACCGGCGGCCCCGCGGTGGCCAGCCTCGCCGAGGCGCTCAACGCCCACTTTCCGCAGCGGCTCGCCGCCGCCGCCGCCCGCGCCGGTGCACGGCTCATCCACCTCTCGACCGACGGGGTCTTCTCGGGCAGGGCCGGACCCTACTCGGAGGCCTCCGTCCCCGACCCCGAGGATCTGTACGGGCGCACCAAGCTCGCGGGCGAGGTGGTCGGCCCCCACGCGCTCACGCTCCGCTGCTCGATCATCGGTCCCGATCCGCAAGGAGGTCGCGGGCTGTACGAGTGGTTTCGCCGCCTCGCCCCGGGCGAGCACGTTCGCGGATTCGTCGACCAGCAGTGGAACGGGGTCACCAGCGAGCAGCTTGCCGCGCTCTGCCGGGCGGTGATCGAGCAGGGTCTCTTCGACCGGGTGACCCGGGTCTCGTCCCTCCGTCACTTCTGTCCCAACCGGGGACTCAGCAAGTACGAGCTCCTCCGTCTCTTCGAGGCCGAGCTCGGCCATCGGGTGGTCATCGAGCCCGCCGAGTCCGGCGACCGCCGGAATCGGCTCCTCGTCTCGCGGTGGGAAGACCTCTGCTTGCTGGCCGGCGGGCCACTGGATATGGCCGAGGCCGTGCGCGCCATGGTACGGGCGCCGCTCACGATATGACCAACCGCAAGCCCAAGCTCGCCATCGTCCTCGGCATCCGCCCGGACGTGATCCGCGCCAGCCTCTTCCTCAATCTCATCCGCGCCGACCCACGCGTCGAGGTGACCTTCATCTGGTCCGGGCAGCACTACTCGGACAACCTGAAGGACGTCTTCTTCCGCGAGCTCGGCGTGAAACCGCCGGAGATCGAGCTCGACGCCCGAGGGAGCAACGACGCCGAGGTGAGCTCGTCGATCATCGCCCGGCTCTACCCGGTGCTGGAGCGGCTCAGGCCCGACGCGGCCCTGTTCCTCGGCGACACCAACACCGTCATCTCCTGCCTCGCCGCCGCGCAGCTCAACATCCCGATCATCCACTTCGAGGGCTGCATGCGGTCGTACGACTGGCGCATGCCGGAGGAGAAGTACCGCGGGGTGATCGATCACCTCGCTGACGTCATCTACACCTACTACCCCGAGTACAAGCGACAGGGCGTCGACGAGGGCATCAACCCGCGCAGCATCGTCGTCGTCACCAATCCGATCGTGGACGTGCTCCAGAAGTACTACTTCGAGCGGAAGGAGTTCTACGATCGGCTGGCGAGCGACGAGTTCTTCGCCTCGCGGGGAATCGAGCGCGGCAACTACTACGCCATGACCTGCCACCGGCGGGAGAACGTCCACCTCAAGGAGTCGTTCCGGACCATCCTCGACCTGGTGGGGGCCGCGCCGCGGAAAGTCTACTTCCCGGCCAGCTACCGGACGCAGAAGGTGCTCCAGGAGTACGGATTCCACCTCCCGCCGAACGTCGTCATGGTCGACCCCGTTGGCTACCACGAGTTCCTGGTGCTGATGACCCGCTCGGCGGGCGTGATCACCGACTCGGGGACGGTCGTCGAGGAGACCGCAGTCCTCGGCATTCCCTCGGTGCAGATGCGCAAGGCCACCGAGCGCCCCCAGACGTACGACGTGAAGTCGAGCGTGAAGTTCGACCCCACCCTCCCCGATCGCTACCCGGCCCGGACGGTCTTCGCCAAGCTGGAGTACCTCCGGGGCAGGAAATGGAAGCACGGGCTGGGGGACGGCTCGGCCTCGGAGCGGATCTACCGCGACGTGGTCGAACGATTGCTCACAGACCGCGTGGCGATGCACCGGCCACGCGACTACCACCTCGACATCCGCCGCTCCTACCGGGAGGACGGCATCGCTCTCCGCGCGCCCGGGGGAGCTCGCCAGCGCTCCTCCGGGAAGCCGTCGGCGCGGACCGCCTCGGGCGGCCGCCGCTAGCGGATGGCGGGCCTGCTTCGCCGAGCGTCGCCGCGTGCCGTCCTCGGCGTGACGTCGCTGCTCCTGGCCATCGGTGCGCTCCAGCTCTGGCGCGCCGGCGAGGTCAGCCTCGTGCTCGACGCGGAGATCGATCGGGGCAAGACGGTGGAGCTCTTCCACAACGAGCTGTGGACCGAGAGTCAGCGCCTACCCCGCCAGCCCGGGCGCCAGCTCTACCGGTTCGACGGCCTGCCTCCGAAGCTCTGGTCGCTGCGCCTCGACCCCAGCGACGATCGTTCCGCGCAGATCCGGATTCACGGCATCCGCGTCACCCGCGGAGCGACGACGCTCCGAACATTCACCCCCGCGGAGGTGGCCGGGTGGACGGCGGTCAATCTGGTCGTCACCGCCTCGGCGGCGGACGTGCTCGAGCTGCGTTCCATCACCGACGACCCGATGCTGCTCGCTCCGGGGACGCTGGTGTTTCCCACCCGGGAGATCCTGGCAGGGTTCCTCCGCGCGGTGGGCACCGAGCAGCTGTTCGGCCTGGGCTTCCTCGTCTTCCTCCTCGCCGGCGCCCTTCCCTGGCGGGGCGTCCCGGCGCTCGCCGCACCGGTGCTCCTCCCCTCCATCGCCCTACTGTCGGCGATCGCCCAGAGGACGATCACCCGGGTGGTCGGAGTCCGGCTCGGCGGTGACCTCCCGCCCGTCGAGGCGGTAGGCCAGGCGAGCTGGCTCGGCTACCCGAAGCTGGCTGACTTCCGGATCTACGCGCTGACCGTGGTGCTCTCGGCGGTGCTCGGGCTGCTGGGGGGGCTGGGCCTGGCACGGCTGGCCCGGCCCGGCAACGAGCCCGAGGAGTCTCCGCCCCCACCAGGACGGCGATGGTCGGCAGCGACAGTGGCCACGGTGGCGCTCCTGGTCGTCTACGCGGTGGTCGCGTTCCCCGACCTCTCGGGGCGCCTGGAGCAGCTCCGTCACCAGACCCACCGGCTGGCCTACGACGACGGCAACTTCTTCGTCTGGGCCTACTTCGTCCACAAGGGATGGAAGCCGTTCGTGGACTTCTGGTATCCGTACGGCGGCTACTCCCACTTCGGCCCGGGGGGATGGTTCCCCTGGGGATATCTCCTCGCCTGGGCACACGAGCTGTTCCTGCTCTGCGTCGCTGGCTGGGCCCTCCTCCGGCTGAACCGGCAGCAGCCGTCCGTCGCGCCGCTGATCCTCGCGATCCTCCTCGGGGGCTATCTCGCCGACGTCTTCGCCAGGGGCGATCGCTACCTCCTGGCGCTCGACCTCGCCCTGGTCCTGCTGGTGGCCCGAAGGGATGGATATCCGCGCCGCCAGCTCCTCTTCCTTGCCGCGCTGGGGGCGTACACCTTCCTGCTCGAGCCCACGCAGCTCGTCCCCGCGGCGCTCCCCATCCCGCTCTTCCTTCTCGCAGATCTGCGGGAGCGGCCGACGCCCCTCCGCCGCCAGCTGCTGCGGGAGCTGCTCCTCGCGCTGGGCGTGTTCGTCGCCGGGGTCACGCTCGTGCTCGTGCTCTGGGCGGTGCGAGGCCAGCTCGGCGGGCTCCTCGAGTTCCTCGGGCAGCTCGGGGTGATGAGCATCTACGGGGCCATGCCCGGTCGCTTCTCCGAGTGGTACCGGTTCACCGGTTCGGAGAGCAACCTCGTCCTCTGGCCACCACTGTTCCTGCTCGCTCTGGGAGCGGCAGCGTGGGCCTGGAGCCAGCGGCTGACGCCTCTGGCGGCGATCGCCATCGGCTTCGGGTTGCTGGGCGTCGTCCCGTTCAACAAGTTCCTGATCCGGCCTCACCTCGCGAATCAGGTGATCTGCTACTCCATCGTCGGTCTGGCGCTGGTCGCCTGCCATCTTCTGCCCCGGCTGCGGCTGGCCCAGCGCTCGATCCTCGCCGCCCTCGGAGCCGGGCTGGTCTGGGCGGCGCTCGATGCGGAGCCCGGAGCGCGGCTGGGAGACCGGGTCCGCGGTCTGCGCGCGCTGCCGGCGAATCTCGCGGCCCTGCGCGGTGACCATCGCGCGACGGAGCTCGCGTACTACGAGGACGAGAACCGGTACCCGGAGGAGCTCGACCTCATCCGCCGGCTGAAGGAGCTCACTCGCCCGACGGCGCCCGGTGGCGCCAGGGAGAAGGTGTTCGTCCTCGGGGACGATTCCTTCCTCTACGCGGCGCTCGCCCAGCGCGCTCCGTACTACGTGACGCTCTACAACGCCTCTCCCCTCGCAGCGCAGGAGCGGGTCCAGGCCTGGGTCGAGCAGGAGAAGCCCCGATGGCTTGTCTGGCGGCCCGAGTTCCAGAGCTTCGATGGAGTTCCGAACGCGGTCCGGGTCCCGCTGCTCTTCCGGACCGCGGTCTCGGAGTACGAGCCGGTCGAGCGGTTCGGTCGATTCGAGATTCTCCGCCGGAGGGCGGCGAGAGCAGGAGAGATCGACCTCGCCTTCTGGGAACAGCGGCTGGGAGAGCCGCTGGACCTCGGCGCCCTTCCCGCCCTCTCGCCGCTGAGCGGGTTCCAGCCCTGCACCTCGGGCGTCGACTGCATCGCTGCCCTGCGCGTCGACGTCGACCGCCCGGTCCAGGGCCAGAGGCGCCGCGTCGCGGTCCGGGTGGGGGAACGGCGCTTCGAGGTCTCGCTCACCGAGCTGGCCAATCGCAGGCGGTACCACATCCGGCTCGATCGTCTCTGGTTCTGGCCGGCGGTGGCGGGGGGCGACGGGCTCGAGATCGAGGCCGGACCCGGAGCGTCGGCGCAGCGGGTCTCGCTCTCCGGACGGCGCTCTTCCCTCTGGTGAGGAAGCGGGCTAGCCCGCGACGAGCCCGCGTGGCCGGTACCGGGTCATGGCGGCGAGCAGGGCGTACTTGAGGTAGGCGAGGACCACCCGGGGGCGATAGCTGAACTTCGAGCCTCCGGTCGCCTCGGTTCGCGAGGTGAGGATGTAGGGGATCTCCCCTGCGCGCGCACCCTTCCGCTTGAGGACGAGCAGCTCTTCCATGATCTGGGGGAAGCCCCGCTCCCGGAAGGCCACGTCGGAGACGAGGGCCAGCCGCACCGCCCGGAAGCCGTTGGTGCAATCCCGGATCCCCATGCCGAACAGCCGGCGGGCCAGCCAGTTTCCGGTCCGTGTCACGAGCTGTCTGCGGAGCGGCACCCCCTGCATGCCTCCACCGGCGACGTAGCGGGAGGCCTTGAGCAGGTCGTACTCACCGGTGGCGGCCCGCGCGGCGAAGAGCGGGATGAGCGCCGGGTCGTTGGTCAGGTCCGAGTCCATGAAGAGCCCGAACCCGAAGCCCGCCTCCCGGGCCGCACGCGCCCCGAAGGAGAGCGCCGCGCCGTAGCCGCGATTGTCCGGATAACCCAGGCGCGTGAAGGGCAGCGTCCCCGTGTCGAGGTCCTCGAGGATCGAGGCGGTCCGGTCGCGGCTGCCGTCGTTCACGACGAAGAGCCGCGCGCTGGGGAGCTCTCGCTGGAGCACGGCGCAGACCGCGCGGACGCACCGCTCCGCGTTCCGCTCCTCGTTGTACATCGGGATGATCACCGCCAGCTTCGAGGTCTCCATCGTCGCCCGGGGCTCGTCCCCACCGCGGTGCTACCAGCGCCAGCCAGGAGCGCGCCAGGGCTTGCGGAGCACGAGCGCCATCCGCGCGTAGCAGGAGGGATCGACCTTCTCCGCCCCACGGAGGCGATAGAGCGTGGGTGCCAGGCGCTTGCCACGGGAGAGCACACGGTCCACCAGGTGCTGGGCGTCGTAGAAGCGCCCATGGCGGTTCCCGTAGCCGCTCACGCAGCACACCAGCGCGTCGCTCTCGAAGACGACCTTCTGGGCAATCGCCACGGCGGGGTCGGTCATGACGCTGTACTGCTCGGCGAAGTAGAGGGGGACGATGCACACCGCCCCTCCGGGGCGGAGGATGCGCTCGGCCTCGGAGACGAAGCGGAGGTCTGCCTTGCCCTCGAAGTGCTCGAACGAGCAATGCAGCCCGATCCGGTCGACGGATTCGGAAGCGAGGGGCATCTTCGCCGCGTCGCTTCCGATGGTGCGCCCGTGGATTCCCTTCGGGTAGGCCAGGTCCTGTCGCCAGGACTCGACCGAGAAGATCTCCTCGTAGATCGCCGGCGCGGCGCTTCCCTCGCTGGCCACGTCGAGGTACCGCTGCCCGGGTGCGAAGGAGAGAAGGCGAGCGGCCACGTAGTGCTCCAGCGCCTTCTCCATCCGGTTGCCGGGGTAGTAATCGGCGTACCGGGTGGTGTAGCCCGCGCGCTGGATGTAGCTGGCCACGTCCGCGGGGTCGATGAACCAGTCGATCACCGGCACCCCGAGCCCCCGCAGGTGCTCGGCCAGACGGTCGGCCTCGACGTCGCCGGTGGCCGGTGGGCCGGCCCGCATCGGTGGTCGGATGGTGGGCGCCCGGTCGTCGGTGGCGGTGCGAGCTGGCGATGACGTGGAACCCGTCACGACGGCTCGGGTAGCACAGTCGGGACTTGACCGGCAAACCGCGTTGACCGCGTCGGTCGGCCACTGCTAACGACTCCGCGGTGCTGAGGTCCACGTGACACCGAGCGACCGTGCCTCGACGAAGGGAGCCACCCAGGAGGGGGGCCCCGATTCGCGGAGCGGGCCGACGCTCGAGACCCCGGCGGCTGCCTCGCCCCGAATCAGCCTCGTCGTGAACACGCGCAACGAGGAGGCCAACCTCCCGGGGCTGCTGGACTCGGTGACCGGCGTGGACGAGCTGGTCATCGCCGACATGGAGTCCACCGACCGGACGCTGGAAGTCGCGCGCGCCCATGGCGCCCGGGTGCTCGAGCTCCCCAACGCCGGCTGCTGCGAGCCGGGGCGTCAGCCGGCGATCGAGCACGCGACCGGAGACTGGATTCTCGTCCTCGACGCCGATGAGCGGCTTCCCCCGGGAGGCCTGGAGCGGATCCGCGCGCTCGTCGCCAGCGCGAGCCCCGAGGTGGGGGGGTTCAGCTTCACGTTCCACGTGTACGTGGGCGGGACTCGCCTCCTCTCCAGCGGATGGGACGTGGGCAACGAACAGCACCCGCGCCTGTTCCGGAGGGGTCAGGTGACGTGGCCGTTGTTGGTCCACTACGGCCCGACGGTCCAGGGAGCGGTGGTGAAGGTGCCCGAGAGCGACGTCTGGATCGTGCACCGGAACTTCCAGGACCTCCACCACGCCCTCGAGAAGTTCAATCGCTACTCCAGCGTCGAGGCTCGCGAGCTCGTCGAGGCCGGCCGCGTCCCGG
>Ga0335079_10008235_pt1 | contig 11881 bp, 6 predicted proteins | sample Lox_Sample_33_FD_206719 | JGI IMG/M metagenome (GOLD analysis project Ga0335079, IMG submission 206719) | Soil microbial communities from Loxahatchee National Wildlife Refuge, Florida, United States - Lox_Sample_3.3 | ecosystem: Environmental > Terrestrial > Soil > Wetlands | place: USA: Florida... | reverse complement strand
CAGCCGGCTGTCTTCTGAAGCAACTTGGCTGTGCATGGCGGCGCGCGATTATACATGCGGCCTGCTGCAGATGAGCGCGCCGGCCGCAAAGCGCCCCGCTCCGGGGCCTCAACGGGGGCGCAATCCCCGGCCCCGGCGCCCGCCTATAATGCCGGGCATGAGCGACCTCAACGGCAACCCGATGGGCACGGACGGCTTCGAATTCGTCGAATACACCGCGCCCGACCCCCAGTTGCTGCGCACCCTGTTCGGGCGGCTCGGCTTCCCGGTGGTGGCGCGTCACCGCTCGAAGAACGTGACGCTGCACCGCCAGGGCGAGATCAATTTTCTGATCAACGCCGAGCCGGAGTCCTTCGCGCAGGCGTTCGCACGCCAGCACGGGCCCTCCGCCTGCGCCATGGCGTTTCGCGTACGCGATGCCGCCGCGGCCTACCGTCGCGCGCTCGAGCTCGGAGCCACCCCCGGGCCGCAGAGCGCGGGACCCATGGAGCTCAACATCCCGTGCATCGAGGGCATCGGCGGCTCGCTCATCTACCTGGTGGACCTGTACGGCGAGCGCTCGATCTATGACGTCGATTTCCGGCCGATGCAGCCGGCCGCGCCGGCTGAGGCGCCGGGCCTCGTGCTGATCGATCACCTCACCCACAACGTGCGCCGTGGACGCATGGACCACTGGGCCGGGTTCTACGAGAAGCTGTTCAACTTCCGCGAGATCCGCTACTTCGACATCGAGGGCAAGCTCACCGGGCTCCTGTCGCGCGCCATGACGAGCCCGTGCGGCAAGATCCGCATTCCGATCAACGAGTCGCAGGACGACAAGAGTCAGATCGAGGAGTACCTGCGCGAGTACCGGGGTGAGCACATCGCGCTCTCCACCGCCGACATCTATCGCACGGTCGACGTGCTGCGCGGCCAGGGAGTCGCCTTCCAGGACACGCCCGACAGCTACTACGAGGGCGTCGCGGCGCGCGTGCCGGGCCATCGGGAGTCGCTCGCCGAGCTGCGCTCACGCCGCATCCTGATCGACGGCAATCCATCGCGCGGCGAGGGTGTGCTGCTGCAGATCTTCACGCAGAACGTCATCGGCCCGATTTTCTTCGAGATCATCCAGAGAAAGGGCAACGAGGGCTTCGGCGAGGGTAATTTCCGCGCGCTGTTCGAATCGATCGAGCAGGATCAGATCCGCCGCGGCGTGATCTAGTCCGGTCGTCAGCAGCGGGTAGCAGCGGGCAGGACATTAAGATCGATCCACTGTTGTACGGCGTCGGCATTAGCTACCGCTGGTAGCAGTGACGTGAGCTGAATCGCACCTTAACCAGAACGGCACTCTGGCTGCTCGCCGCCGCAGAGCGGCATCTTTCAGAGATTGTCGACCTGAAACGTAGGCTTCTTCGCAGCTCCGGTTTCCGTTTCGCTGACGGGATGCCCGCTGTCGGCGGGCGAGACTACGGGCATCGTCCATCAGCACACGAGAGAGAGGCCGAAATGAGCTCACGAGCCGCCAGTAGAATTGTCATTGCCACTGGTCTTGCGATCGTCTTCGCCACGGGTGTGTCGCTCATCATGGTCGAGGGATCGCAAAACCAGGCCGCTCCCGTTGCACCGGCCCCAACTACATCGCGGGCGGCTTCGGATCTGCCTCCGCCGGATGCGAGCACGTCTGCGCGCGATGCCACCACGACGCCTGCAGCGCCGCCTGCGACAGCGCCTAACGCGCCCGCAGCCGCCGCGAGTCCCGGGCCTCAGGATGGCCGTGACGGGCACTAAGCAGTAGTCCAGGCAAATCGGTCACGACTACGGCCGGTGCTCGCGCGCCAGGTACTCGGCGCTCTGCATCTCGATGAGGCGGCTCACGGTGCGCTCGAAGGGGGCACTCAGGCGCTCGCCGCGGTACAGCGCCTGCGGCGCCGCCGCCGCTGAAACGATCAGACTGACGTTGCGGTCATAGAGCTCATCGACCAGCTCGATGAACCGCCGCGCCGCATCGTCGTCGCTCGCCTCGAGTACCGGCACCCCGGAGAGGATCACCGAGCGGTACTCGCGCGCGATCTCGATGTAGTCGTCCTGGCTGCGCGGACCCGTGCACAGCGCGGCGAACTCGAACCAGGCGACGCCCGCACCCTCGCGCACCACGGGTATGGGACGTCCCTCGATGACGATGTCGCCACCGGCGCGCGCCGCGTGGCCGCCGAGCCGCCCGAACAGCAGCTCGAGCCGCGCTGGCGTGTCGGCGGCGCCCGCCGGCAGGTAAACCCCCGCCTGGGTGAGCTCGCGCAACCGGTAGTCGGTCGCGCCGGCGACACGCAGCACTTCGAGGTGGCGCTCGAGCAGCTCGATCGCCGGCAGGAAGCGCGCGCGCTGCAGTCCGTCCCTGTAGAGATCCTCGGGCGGCGTGTTGGAGGTCGCGACCAGCGTCACGCCGCGCCTGAAGAGCGCCGCGAACAGTCCGCCGAGAATCATGGCATCGGCGATGTCGGTGACCTGCAGCTCATCGAAGCACAGCACGCGCACCTCGCGCGCGATTGTGTCGGCGACGTGCTCGAGCGGGTCGCGCTCCTGCTTGAGCTGCGCGAGCGCTGCGTGCACGTCGTGCATGAACCGGTGGAAGTGCTGGCGGCGACGCTCGGCGAACGGCAGGCTGGCGAAGAACAGGTCCATGAGCCAGGTCTTGCCGCGGCCGACTCCGCCCCACAGGTACAGCCCGCGCACCGGTGCATCCGGCGAACGGCTCCACAGCGCCTTGAGCCAGCGCGGCAGGCGTGAGCGCTGCGCACGCCGCAGGCGGCGGCGCAGCGCATCCAGCTTCTCGAGCGCGGCGCGCTGCCCGGGATCGCGACTGAATCCGCGGTCCCGCAGCGCGCGGGCGTAGGCCTCTCGCAGATCCTTGCCGCCGCTCACGCGAGTCAGGTCTTGAGCTCGGGCAGGTTGCGGAAGTGCTCGAGCGCCTGCGGGTTGGCGAGTGCGTCGACGTTCTTGACCGGCAGGCCGTGGATGACGTTACGTACCGCGAGCTCGGTGAGCTTGCCGGACAGGGTACGCGGGATGTCGGGCACCGCGATGACGCGTGCCGGCACGTGGCGTGCCGTGGTGTGGCTGCGGATGGTGTTGCGGATCTCGCGGATCAGCGCTTCATCCAGCGCGACGCCCGGGCGCAGCCGCACGAACAGCACCACCCGCACATCGCCCTGCCAGTCCTGGCCGACCGCGAGCGACTCGAGGATCTGCGGCAGGCTCTCGACCGCGCCATAGATCTCCGCGGTACCGATGCGCACACCACCCGGGTTGAGTACCGCATCCGAGCGGCCGTAGATGATGAGCCCGTCGTGCTCGGTGAGCGCCGCGTAGTCGCCGTGATGCCACACACCGGGGAAGCGCTCGAAGTAGGCGGCGCGGTAGCGCGCGCCGTCCGGATCGTTCCAGAAGCCGATCGGCATCGACGGGAAGGGCCTGGTGCACACCAGCTCGCCGCGCACGCCGCGCACGGAGTGGCCGTCGTCGTCGAAGATCTCCACCGCCATGCCGAGGCCGCGGCATTGGATCTCGCCGCGATGCACCGGAAGGATCGGGCAGCCGAGGGCGAAGCACGACACGATGTCGGTACCGCCGGAGATCGAGGCGAGCTGCAGATCGGCCTTGATGCCGCGGTAGACGAAGTCGAAGCCATCCGGCAGGAGCGGTGAGCCGGTGGAGAGCAGACTGCGCAGCGGCGTCAGGTCGACGGCGCGCGCCGGCAGGTACTCGCTCTTCTCCAGCGAGCCGAGATACTTGGCGCTGGTGCCGAAGATGCTGAGGCGCTCCTCGGCCGCCAGGCGCCACAGTACGCCCGGGTCGGGGTGGAAGGGGCTGCCGTCATAGAGCACGAGCGTCGCCCCGGTGGCGAGCGCGCTCATCAGCCAGTTCCACATCATCCAGCCGCAGGTGGTGAAGTAGAAGAGGCGGTCGCTGCGGCCGAGGTCGGTGTGCAGCAGGTGCTCTTTCTGATGCTGCAACAGAGTCCCGCCCGCGCCGTGCACGATGCACTTCGGCACGCCCGTGGTGCCGGAGGAGTAGAGGATGTAGAGCGGATGATTGAACGGCTGGCGCGCGAAGCGCAGCGCCGCGCCGCGCGTGCCGAACTGCCCCCAGTGGACGGCACGCGTCGCCGCGGATCCGAGGCGTGCGAGATCGGGCTGTGCCTCGACGTACGGAACGACGACCACGTGCTCGACCGCGGTCAGCCTGCCGAGCACCTCCGCCATGGGCGCGAGCGAGTCGAGCGTCTTGCCGGCGTAGAAGTAGCCGTCGGCGGTGAACAGCACCTTGGGCGCGATCTGCCCGAAGCGGTCGAGCACTCCGTGCACGCCGAAATCCGGCGAGCACGACGACCAGGTGGCCCCACAGCTGGCGGTCGCGAGCATGGCGATCGCCGCTTCCGGAAGGTTCGGCAGGAAACCCGCGACGCGATCCCCGGCGACGACTCCGGCGGCGGCGAGACCGGCGGCGACACGCGCGACCTCCGCGTGCAGCTCGCGCCAGCAGAGTGTGCGGCGCTGCCCGCGCTCATTGCGGAAGATGATCGCGGGGTGCTCATCCGTGAAGCGCAGCAGATTCTCGGCGAAGTTGAGGCGCGCATCGGGAAAGAAGCGCGCCCCCGGCATGGCCTGCGGATCGGCGATCGCCGGCCCGTCGCCGAAATCGGCGCGTACGTCGGCAAAGCGTGCGAGCTCGGTCCAGAACCTGTCCGGCTGCTCGATCGACCAGGCGTACAGATCCGCGTAATCCCCGAGCGGCGTGCCGCTGCGCCTGGTGACGCACCTCATGAAGCGCGTCAGGTTCGCGTTGGCGATGCGGGCGGCGGAGGGTCGCCAGAGTTCCGACATGGAGTGCGGCTACAGCGACTGGTAATTGGGACCCGAGCCCCCCTCGGGAGTGGTCCAGGTGATGATCTGGTAGGGGTCCTTGATGTCGCAGGCCTTGCAGTGCACGCAGTTGGCCGCGTTGATCTGCAGCCGGCGGCCGCCGCCACCGTCGTCCACCATCTCGTAGACGCCCGCCGGACAGAAGCGCTCGCAGGGATTGCCGAACTCGCGCGCACAGCGACCGGCACAGATGCTGGTATCGGCGACCTTGAGGTGTACGGGCTGGCTCTCCTCGTGCGCATTGCCGGCGAAAAACACGAACGACACGCGATCGCGCGGCGGCAGCGTGCGGCTCACCCAGTGGCGCTCGGGCGAGGTGAACTCATCGAGCTTCTCCAGCCGTGACCAGTCGGCGGTGTTCTTCAGCGTCCACGGCGAGAGTCCGCCGGTCAGCATCTCCCAGCCCGAGTTCGCGAGCCCGAGCCACATGCCGCGCTTGAAGGCCGGCTTGAAGTTGCGGACCTTCTGCAGCTCGCGGCCGCCGGTTGAGGCGCGCCAAAGGGCATCGAAGCCCGCGCCGCTGCCGCTCGCGGCGATGTGCTCTGCGGCGACGGTCCCTGAACGGATGGCTTGGTGTACGCCCTTGATCTTGGCGAAGTTGAGCGTGCCGCCGGCATCGCCCACGAGGATCGCTCCCGGCATCTCGAGCGTCGGCATCGACTGCCAGCCGCCCGCGGCGACGGTGCGCGCGCCGGCCGAGACGATCTCGCCGCCCTCGAGCAGCGGTTTCACGCTCGGGTGGTTCTTGTACTGCTGGAAGGCCTCGAAGGGCTGCAGCCGCGGGTCGCGGTAGTCGAGGCCGACGATGTACCCGACGTACACGCGGTCGTTGTCGAGGTGGTAGAGGAAGCTGCCGGCGTAGGTCTTCGAGTCCGCGGGCCAGCCGAGCCCATGCTCGATGCGCCCGGGGCGCACGCGCCCTGCGGGCAGCTGCCAGAGCTCCTTGTATCCGATCGCGAAGGTCTGCGGGCAATGGCCGCGCGCCAGCTCGAATTTCGCGATCAGCTGCTTGGAGAGCGAGCCGCGCGCGCCTTCGGCGAGCACCGTAAGGGGCGCGTGGATCTCGACGCCGGCAGTGAAGTTCGGCCCCGGCTTGCCGTCGCGATCGAGCCCCATGTCGCCGATGCGCACGCCCGCCACCGCACCGTCGGGGCCGAACACCGGCGCGCTTGCTGCGAAGCCAGGGAACACTTCGACGCCGAGGGTTTCCGCTTTCTGCGCGAGCCATGGAGTGAGCTGGCCGAGGGAGATGATGTAGTTGCCGTGGTTGTTGAACGGCGTGCTGTAGGTGAGCGAGCGCGGCAGGAGCTTCACCAGAAAGTCCGGCACGGGCTTGAACGAGCCGCTGCGGGTGAGAATGCGGAACTCATCCTCGGTGGCCGCAACCTTCATGCCGGGATATTCGGCCGCCCATTCCGGCAGCAGCATCTCGAGCGGCCCCGGCTCGATCACTGCCCCGGAAAGCGAGTGTGCGCCCACGGCGGAGGCCTTCTCCAGCACGCACACGCTCACCGCGGGCTTGAGCTGCTTCAGGCGGATCGCGCATGCGAGCCCCGCGGGGCCCGCACCCACGATCACGACGTCGTAGTGCATGACGTCACGCTCGATGGCGTCGGCTGGTGTGCTCAAGCGAATGGCCTTTCGGTGCGGCTGCGACTATTTCGGCTGCATGCGGATCGCGCCATCGAGGCGCACGGTCGTGCCGTTCAGCATCGGAATCTCGAACACCGCAGCGACCAGCTGCGCGAACTCCTCGGGTTTGCCGAGCCGCGCGGGGAACGGCACCTGCGCGCCGAGCGAGTCCTGCACCTCCTTCGGCATGCCGTCCATCATCGGCGTGTGGAAGATGCCGGGCGCGATCGAGACGCAGCGGATGCCGAAGCGCGCCAGCTCGCGCGCGATGGGCAACGTCATGCCGGCGACCGCCGCCTTGGTGGCGGAGTAGGCCACCTGGCCGATCTGGCCCTCGAAGGCGGCCACCGAGGAGGTATGGATCAGCAGGCCGCGCTCCCCGTCGGCAGCCGGGGGATTATTCTGCATGATGGCGGCCGCGGCCTTGTCGCACAGGAAGGTGCCGATGAGGTTGATGTGGATCACCTTGGTGAAGAACTCGCCCGCCATCGGCCCGTTCTTTCCCAGCACGCGCCCGGCACCGATGACACCCGCGCAGTTCACCAGCAGGTTGAGTCCGCCCATACGGGCGGCGGCGGCCTCCATGGCCGAGTTGACCTCGGCCTCGGAGGTGACGTCGCAGCGCACGAAGGCGGCGTTGGGCCCGAGCGCCGCGGCCGCAGCACGCCCCGGCCCCTCCTGCACGTCGAGGAGCGTGACCTTGCCGCCGGCAGCGGCCAGGTGCCGCGCCACCGCATGGCCGAGCCCCGATGCGCCGCCGGTGACGGCGGCCCGAGCGTCCTGGATCTTCATGGGTCCCCCCGAAACGCGAGTACCGCGCTACTTCACGATCTCGATCGCGAGCGCCACGGCCTCGCCCCCGCCGATGCACAGCGAGGCGATGCCGCGTTGGCCACCGCGGCGGCGCAGGGCGTGCGTGAGGGTGGTGAGGATGCGGGCGCCGGTGGCGCCGATCGGATGCCCGAGGGCGCAGGCACCGCCGTTGACGTTGACGCGGGCGTGATCGATGTCGATATCGCGCATCGCCGCCATGGTGACCACCGCGAAGGCCTCGTTGATCTCGTACAGGTCGGCGTCGTGCGGCTTCCAGCCGAGCTGCTTGAGCACCTTGGAGATCGCGCCCACCGGGGCGGTCGTGAACCACTCCGGCTCCTGTGCGTGGCTCGACCAGGCCAGCACCCGCGCGAGCGGTTTCAGGCCGCGCGCCGCGGCGGTGTCGGCTTTCATCAGCACCAGCGCCGCCGCGCCGTCCGAGATCGAGGAGGAGCTGGCGGCGGTCACGGTGCCGTCCTTGTTGAAGGCGGGCTTCATGGTGGTGATCTTGGCTATGTCGCAGGTGCCCGGAGTCTCGTCGCGCGCGATCACCGTGTCGCCCTTGCGTCCCTTGACCGTCAGCGGCGTCAGCTCGGCATCGAACTCGCCCTTCTCGAGCGCCGCCATGGCACGGCGCACCGACTCGGTGGCAAATGCGTCCTGCTGCGCGCGCGTGAAGCCGTACTTGGCCGCGGTCGAGTCGGCGAAGCAGCCCATCGACTTGCCGTCGAAGGGGCTCTGCAGTCCGTCGCGCAGCATGTGGTCGACCACCTCACCCGGGCCCATGCGGTAGCCGCTGCGCGCCTTCGGCAGCATGTAGGGGGCGTTGCTCATGGACTCGAGCCCGCCCGCGAGCACGACGTCGGCGGTGCCGGAGCGGATCTGCTCGGCGGCCATCATCACCGCCTTGAGGCCCGAGCCGCACATCTTGTTGATGGTGGTCGCGGGGACGCTCATCGGCACACCGCCGCCGAGCGCCGCCTGCCGCGCCGGCGCCTGGCCGAGATTGGCGGGCAGCACGCACCCCATGATCACCTCCTGCACATCGCCCGCGCCGATGCCGGCGGTCTCGACGGCGGCCCTGATGGCAGCGCTTCCGAGCTGCACGGCGGTGAGCGGTGTGAGTGCGCCGAGGAACGCTCCGATGGGAGTGCGCTTGGCGGAAACGATGACGACGTCTGAAGCGGACATGGTAAGAGCCTCGTAGGTTTTAGCGGGCAATGCGCACCCGCCGCCGCGGCGGCGTGCGGGTGCCTACCTGGGCGGCGCTGCGCGGGCGCAGGCCCCCTTCGAAGACGGTCACGAACGCGGCCGCGATCTCCGCGCCCGTGAGCGACTGGTTCTCACGATACCAGTGCGCGATCCAGTTGAGGGCCCCGGCGAGCGCGAAGGCGGTGATCTTCGGGTCGCAGGGCTCGATCGAGCCGTCCTGCACGCCCTCGCGGATCAGCCGGCGGATCCCCTGGTCGATCTCGGACTTGAGCGACTTGATGTGGCGGCTCATGGCGGGGGAGAGGTCCTGGTCCTCGGCCCGCACCATGCACCAGCCGAATTCCGACGCCATGGCCTCGCCGTAATGCCGCAATACGGCATTCAGGCGCTCACGCGCCGGCGCCTCGAGGTCCTTCACCTCGCGGAACGCCGCGCGGATCTGCTCGACCCCGGCGAGGAAGCACTGGAACAGCAGCTGCTCCTTGTTGCTGACGTAGTAGTAGACGGTGGGCTTGGTGACCTCGAGCGTGGCTGCGATGTCGTCGAGAGAGGTGTTGTGGTAGCCCTTGTGGTTGAACGCCCGGGCGGCGGCCCGGATCACCGCTTCGCGCTTCAACTCGCGATCGCGGCGCCGCTCGCCGCTCGCCCGCCAGGGGGAGGTGCTCGCGGACGGCAACTTGCCCGCGGCGTTGGGGCTGGTGCGGCGGCTGTTCATGGGCTGGTCGAGAGTATTATAGCGGCGCCGCGGGTGCCGGCCCGGGCGGCGGGGCGCTGCTGCAGGCCAGCGGCAGCGCTGCGTTGACCGGCTGTCGACGCCTCAATCATACTCATGAGTAGACATTCTACCCGAGAGTAAACAACCCGTGAACGCCCCCCTCAAGGGTAGTCCCGCGGCGGCGGCCGGCAGCGAGCCGACGGCCCGGCCGCCGCTCAGGTTCGTGTCCGCCGCGTCGCTGTTCGACGGCCACGACGCCGCCATCAACATGATCCGCCGGCTGCTGCAGGCGCGCGGCGCCGAAGTGGTGCATCTCGGCCACAACCGTAGCGTCGCCGACATCGTGCGCGCCGCGATCGACGAGGACGCCGACGCCATAGCGGTCAGCTCCTATCAGGGCGGGCACAACGAGTACTTCGCCTACATGGTGGACATGCTGCGCGAGCGCGGCTACGGCCACATCCGCGTGGTGGTCGGCGGCGGCGGCACCATCGCGCCGCAGGAGATCGAGGCGCTGGAGCGCTACGGGGTCGAGAAGATCTATACCCCGGAGGACGGCCGGCGCATGGGGCTGGCGGGAATGATCGACGACGTGTTCCGGCGCGTCGGCGGGCGTGCCAGGCCGCCGTACGAGTTCCGCCCGCTGAACGCCCGCGATCACGGACAGGTGGCCCGGACCATCTCGGTGCTGGAGGGCGCGGGAGCCGATGACGAGGCGCACGCCGAACAGATCCGGCGCGCACTGTCACGCTCACGCCACCGCTCACCGGTGATCGGCATCACCGGTACCGGCGGGGCGGGCAAGTCGAGCCTCATGGACGAGCTGCTCGGGCGGCTGACGCGCGCCTTTCCCGAGGCGCAGATCGCCGTGGTCGCCATGGATCCCACGCGCCGGCGCAGCGGCGGCGCCCTGCTCGGCGACCGCATCCGCATGAACAGCCTCGCGTCCGAGCGCATCTTCATGCGCTCGCTCGCCACGCGCCGCGCGCACCTCGCCACCTCGGCGGTGCTGCGCGAGGTGATCCAGCTGTACCAGGCGAGCGGCTTCGACCTGGTGATCGTCGAGACCGCCGGCATCGGGCAATCGGACACCGAGATCGTCGATCTCGTCGACCTGTCGATGTACGTCATGACGGGCGAGTACGGCGCGGCGAGCCAGCTCGAGAAGATCGACATGCTCGACTACGCCGATTTCATCGTACTCAACAAGAGCGAGAAGCGCGGTGCCGAGGACTCCTTACGCGATGTGCGCAAGCAATGGCGGCGCAACCATCCCGACCGCGCACGGCTCGCCGACTCCGAGCTGCCGGTGTTCCCGACCATCGCCAGCCGCTTCAACGACCCGGGTGTCAATCGGCTGTTCGCGGCGCTGTGCACGTCGCTCACCGCCAAACATGTCGGCGCCGGCGACTGGCGGCTCAGCGATCCGGGCCCGACCGGGCTCACCCCCCGCACGCCGCTCATACCCGGCGCGCGCACCCGCTACCTCGCCGACATCGCACACTCCGGCCGCGCGGCACGCGAGCGCGCCGAAGCTCAGGCGCAGGCCGCGCGGCGTGCTTACGGGATCTACGAGTCGCTCAAGGCGCTGCACGATGCGCGCCTGCCGTCGCCGCTCGAGCGTTTCCCGCAGGAGGCGCTCGAGGAGCGCGCTGCCGATGCCACGCGGCGTGAGCTGCGCGCCGCCTACAACCGCGCCCTCGATGAGACGGGCGCGGAGGGGGTGGGGGAACTCAAGGCGTGGCCGGAGCGGGTGCGTTCGGCCACCGATGCCACCTATTCCTACAAGGTGCGCGAGCGGCTGGTGAAGGGCGAGAACTACACCGAGAGCCTGTCACGCTCCCCGATCCCGAAGCTGGCGGTGCCGACCTTGCGCGACTGGGGCGAGGTGCTGCGTTTCATCCTCACCGAGAATCTCCCCGGCGCCTATCCCTACACGGGCGGCGTCTATCCTTATCGGCGCGAGGAGGAGGATCCGACCCGCATGTTCGCCGGCGAGGGAGGACCCGAGAGCACCAACCGCCGCTTCCACTACCTGGCACAGGGCCACGGCGCGGCGCGCCTGTCGACCGCGTTCGACTCGACTACGCTCTACGGCGAGGACCCGGACCCGCGCCCCGACATCTACGGGCGCATCGGCAACTCGGGCGTGTCGATCGCGACACTCGACGACATGAAGAAGCTCTACTCGGGCTTCGACCTGTGCGCGCCCGCGACCTCCGTTTCCATGACCATCAACGGCCCGGCGCCGATGCTGCTCGCGATGTTCATGAACACCGCGGTCGATCAGCAGGTGGAGCGCTACCTGAGAGCCGAGGGCCGCTGGAGCGCGGCCGAGCAGCGCATCGCCGCGCTGCACGCGGCAGCCGCGGCACGCGGCGTGGCCGCGCCCGCCTACCACGGTGCGCTGCCCCCGGCTCACGACGGCTCGGGACTCGCGCTTCTCGGGGTGACGGGCGATGAGCTGCTCGAGCGCGAAGTCTACGAGCGCATCCGCACCGCGACGCTCGAAGCGGTGCGCGGTACCGTGCAGGCGGACATCCTCAAGGAGGACCAGGCGCAGAACACCTGCATCTTCTCCACCGAGTTCGCGCTGCGCATGATGGGCGAC
>Ga0335079_10008234_pt1 | contig 11881 bp, 10 predicted proteins | sample Lox_Sample_33_FD_206719 | JGI IMG/M metagenome (GOLD analysis project Ga0335079, IMG submission 206719) | Soil microbial communities from Loxahatchee National Wildlife Refuge, Florida, United States - Lox_Sample_3.3 | ecosystem: Environmental > Terrestrial > Soil > Wetlands | place: USA... | reverse complement strand
GTGGGGGATGGTGAAGCTGTCAATTTCGATGTCGCCCACCGCGAATCGGGCTCCGGCCTGAAAGGGCTCCAGGCGCGGCGTCATGCCGTCCCATTCGATGACGGGTGCGGTCAGCCGTGTGATGTAGATTGGGACGGGAACGCGCCGGGCAAAGCGCGCCAGGCCGGCGATGTGATCGCAGTGCTCGTGGGTGATGAGGATGGCGTCGATACGGTCCGGCTGTTCGCCGATGGAGGCCAGCCGTTTCGAAAGTTCGCGGAAACTGAGGCCCGCATCCACCAGCAAGCGCGTCCTTTCGGTGGCGATGAACGCAGAGTTGCCGGAACTTCCGCTGGCAAGCACGCAGAACTTGAGGATATTTTTGTCCCCGGATTGACGTTAACTTTCACTTGTAACAAGAAACGCGGCAAACGACAAGGGCGGGCCATGTTGATTTTGGTTTTTTGCCTGGCCCGAGGCTCAGAAGGTCTTCCGCGTCTTGCACAAGTGTAGTGCGGCAGGGGCTTGTAAAGTACTCTGGGGGACTTCCCATCCTATTCGCGTAAACGAGCAGTTCATTCCCAACTCGGAGGAGGCCCGAAGGAAACTCAAAGCAAGCGTCACCCTCTGCAGCAATCATCTCGAATTCCGCGGTGACCGGCCCCTTCCATACGCGGGACACTCGAAAAACAACCATTGGCATGCCCTTCTCGGTGGTTCGGAATCGGACCACGGTTCCTCGAAAGACAATGTCAGAACCTTGTTTCGCTTGGCGAGCGGGAAGGGCGATGCAGTCGCAGGCATGGCCGGCGGCTACTGTGCAGCACTAAACGAACAGAACCCAGAGCCTTCGCCGAGTCCACCACCTACCAGAACGCGCGCTTCGGGCTCTCATCGTACCGGTTTGTCCAGCGTGTCCCACCCATATGCCCGCGCCACCCGCTCCCGAACCACCTGCGCGAGCGCACCGCCATTGTCGCCATTCGTCATGATCACGACTCCGTAGCCTTTCACCCGATGTGCGATCATGTCAGACCTGAACCCCCAATTGCCGCCGCTATGGCCAAAATACCACCCCTCCCCATCCTTCTCAACCCCAAATCCAACGGCGAAAGGCCCCACCCCGACCGGCGTCACCATCTCTTCTACCGTCTTCTGTGTGAGCACGCGATTCGATTGCCCTAGCAGCGCCAATTGGACTTCAATCAAAAATTTCGCGAGATCCGTGGGAGTCGTCCACAGTCCCGCTGCCGCCATCTCCGGATAGACGTGCCATGGCGCATCCATCCGCCGCCCCTGGTCGTCATGTGCTCGCGCCGCCTGTTTCTCGCGCTCCGGCGGCAGCGGCTGATCGAAGGTGCTATCGGTCATCCCAATCGGGTCCAGGACTGTTTCGCGCATAATCTGTGGAAACGGCTTGCCGAGCGCGTCCATCAGGGCCAGTTGTTCGATGGTCACCGCTCCCCCCGAGTACTTGTAGGCTGTAAATGGCGGGCGCTCCAACCGGACCTTTCCAACGTTCGAAGGCGGGAGGCCATCTAGAATCTCCACCAGCGACGGCAGCTTTGCTCCGGGAGCATATCCTGGAAAACCGAAACCATCGCCGGTGCCGGAAGTGTGGCTCATTAACGCACGCGGTGTGACCGGCCGGCCTTCCGCAAAGCCGTCGCCAGGCAGTTTCCAGGATCTGAGTACGGTGTTGACATCCTGATCAAGGCCGAACTTGCCATCCTGCACTGCCTTTAAGGACGCCATCGCGGCGACCGGCTTGCTCATCGAGGCCGCCTGAAACATGGTCTGGGCTGTAACAGGAGCACCGGTCTGAACGTCCGCGATTCCCCACCCCTTGGCCCAGTCAATCCTGAAATCGCGAATTACCGCGACACTCAGACCCGGCACATGCAGCCGGCCCATCACCTCTGCCAGCGTGTACGGATCGTACCCCTGTCGATTGGGGACCTGCGCCGCCCCGATCGTGTTGATCATCTGCGACGCCGGCTGTGCTGAGGCCGCGCCAGTCAGCACCAGCATGCAAAGTATCGTCAATCGCATCCCTACCCTCCAAAACGTCCGCGGTGGCGCCACGTTAACGGATCGCATTGAGAAACCCTCCGTACCGCAAATCCATACCACGGATCTCCCTGACGATTCACCTGCGAAAGTCGCGTGGCGCGCGTATGGCACCCGCTCGGGGGATCAGGAACGGAACTTGGCCGGAAACGAGCGGGGCGCCCGGAGGCGCCCCCATTTGGACAGGCGTGGAAGCCTGTGCCGCGTCGAACAGACTTGACCCTGTGTTGATGACTTCTTGGTCCCCTTCTCATCGGGGCAACTGTTACATTACCACGGCTTACAAACACGGGGCCACAAGGCTATAATTAGACCAATTATTTTGGGTTGACGGTGCAGTTTCAGACATTTGATGAGGAGTATCTTCGGCGATTGCGCAACGGCGACTCCCAAGTGGAGCAGCACTTCGCCAGCTATTTCGGCGAACTGATCCATTTGAAGTTACGCCGCCGCGTGCGCAGCCCGCAGCTTATCGAGGACATCCGCCAAGAGACGATTTTGCGCGTACTGCGCACCATTCGTGAAAAGGACGGCCTTGAAGATGCGCGCAAGCTTGGTGCGTTTGTGAGCGGCGTTTGCCACTACGTCACAGTGGAGTTGAGCCGGTCGGAGGGACGTTACGAGGCGCCGGACCGCGATTTTGATGAGCGGGTGGACGCCACGCAGGCAGATCCGGACAGCCGCCTGATCACCAACGAGCGCTGCAAGCAGGTGCGGAAAATTCTGGCCAAACTCGACGACCGCGACCGCAACTTATTGCGCGCGGTGTTTCTGGAGGAACTGGGCTCGACGGAGGTGTGCCGCCGGTTTCAAGTGGACCCGGACTACCTCCGGGTGCTGGTGTTCCGTGCCAAAGCCCGATTCAAGCAGGCCTACGTGAAGGGTGCGGCGGGGTGAAACGCTTACATAGCCTAACTCACTATACCTGTAGGGATTGAGGTTGATGAATCACGAAACTGCGGTAAAAATACTGGCTGCTGAGCGGTACGTTCTGGACGAGTTTTCTCCAGAGGAGCGTGCCGGCTTCGAGGAGCACTTTTTTGGGTGCGCGGAGTGTGCCAACGACGTGAGAGCCGCTTCGATTCTAGCGGCGAACACCAAGGCAGTGATTCGAGAGGATGAACAACGGGCGGCGGCGGCGCTGCGGTCCGGTGGAGGGAGGAAGTGGCGGCTGTCGTGGGGTCTGGTGGCCTCGGCGGCACTGAACCTGGTGTTGGTGGTGGGAATCGGGCTGCAAGGATGGCGGCTGGGCAATCATGCGCCAGCCACGGCTCCGATGGGCGCGCATTTTTACCACTCTTTCGGCGCTCCCGCAGCATCACGCGGCACGGTGAAGCGCTTCGAGATTTCCGCCGGCGACCCCTTTTTCGGGACGCGCTTTGACTTGATGCCCGGTCAGCGCTTCGATCGTTATGAATATCAGATTTTGGATGCGGCCGGCGCCATCCGGGACGGTCAATCCTTGAAGGCCCCGGCGGGCAATGATTCCGAGTTGGAACTGGCCGTGCCGGTCTCTTCTCTCCCGCCGGGTGAGTATACGCTCGTGCTGCGCGGCGTCCAACAAGGTAATCCGGTCGAAATTTCCCGAGCACGTCTTCACATACAGCGGTAAACTGCCCATTATGCTCAAGTACATCTTCCACGCCGCGGCGACAGCCGCCCACTACGAGTACGGCAACAAGAACGAAGGCTTTGGCCACGAGTATTCGGCCGTCTATAAAGGCCACACCCCATTCCAGTACCAAAACGAGGCGGACAAGAGAGAGGGCCCGATATCCTTTTCCAGCACCTTGGTGTTTATCGAGTGCAAGCAGGAAGACGGGGTGTACCGGACAATCGCCAGGTCGGGTCTGAAGGACTTCAAGGTCAGCGACTCCAAGGGCAACGTACGCGTGGCCGCAGACTACCTGGAGGTCGGAATCGAAACCGTGTATCGCACGGAATGGTACGAGAAGAAGAAGAAGCGCAGGTACGCGCGCATTCTCCCCATTCGGCCGGTGATCACGAACTTGACGGTCTGCGGCGAGCCATACGAAATCAAACTGCCGAAGCCGTTCTTATTGGACCAGAGTGAACGCGACAAGTACTTCCTCGGCGAGGGCCCGGAGAAGGAGCCTGTCGGCATTTCCAAAGAACCCGGGAAGAGCCTGAAGACGAGCTGTGGCGTCATTCAGGCAACTAAAGATACGCGTAGAATCACGATCCCCAAGTTTGGTAAGGTTGAGTTCGCGGACTGGGTGTGGCAGAAACCTGATATTCACATTCCGCCGAAGACGGCACAGTGGATCCAACTGGTCAGGCTGCAACTGAAGAACCCTGGCAACGGCGGTGGCGGCGGCGTTGGCGGAAACGGCACTACCTGACGGCGGCGGCACTTCTAGCCGCTGTCTGTCTCTCTACGGGCTGCCGCTTTTTTCACAAGGCGTCTCCTGAAGCGCTGTATGGCGCAGCCGATCAGGTGCTGCGCCGCGGCGAACTGGCCGAGGCTCTCGCACAAGCGGACCAGGGAATCCGGCTTACTGGCCCAGTTCGCGGTTCCGAGTGGTTCGTCAAATTCCGCCTCCTGAAGGCAGAAGTCCTCCTCACGCAAAATCGCCTCGCGGAAGCCGAGCCTTTGCTGAATGCTGCCAGCCGCGGCATGGACCAGTTTCCGCGATCAAAAGCACGCCTTCTTTTCGATCTCGCAGAGTTGCGGAGACAGAGCGGCAAAGCAGATGAATCCCGGAACCTGCTTACTCAAGCTCGCGTTCTGACTTCTCAGAGTGGCGACTGGGCGCTGCTCTCCATGATCGAGCAGCGGCGCGGACTTTCTCTGGCCGATTTCAACGAGTCCGATACCGCTCTTCATCACGCACTGGATCTGGCGCGCCGTTCGGGCGATGAGTATGTCATCTCGGGCGCCGAGAACGTGCTGGGCTACATTCGGTTGAGGCATTCGCGTTTCGACGAAGCCATCCCCTACTTCGAGGCCGCGGATCAAGCCGCGCAGAAGATTCCCGCAAAGGTTCGCCGCGAAAAATGCCTGGGGAATCTCGGGTGGTGCTATTTTCGCCTGGGGCAGGCGGACCGGGCGCTGGAATCAACTTCGACAGCCGAGCGCCTCGCTGCCGGCGCCGGGGTGCCTGATGACGACCATCGGTGGCTGGCGAATATCGGGTCCATCCATTACGTGCAGGGTGCTTTCGACATAGCCATCGCGTACTATGTGCAGGCGAGCGAAATCGCGTCGCGAGTGGGGAACCGGCAATACGCCGCCACTTACCTGAACAACATCGCCCGCGCGTACATCGACCAAGCGAAGTGGGACGACGCCGAGAAGTATTGCGGGCTTGCGCTGGAGATGCTCAAGGGTGCTACAGACACGGGAAAAGTAGAGGCGTATTCCAGGCTCAATTCGGGGATCATCGCCGCGGCGCGTCGCCAAACCGAGCAGGCGGAAGCGGAGCTGCACCAGGCCATAGAGCTTGCGAAGCGAGAAGAGGAGCCCAACGTTTCGTGGGAGGCGCACTCCGAACTGGCCCGGATGTATCGTTCGGCAAAAAACGTTGCGGCTGCGGGCAAAGAATATGCCGCCGCGATGGGCGTGCTCGACCGCGAATGGCTGGCATTGAGCCGAGACGAATCGAAGATTACCTTCCGGGCTTATCAGGCCGAAGTTTATCAGGCGTATGTCGATTTTCTTTCGGAACAGGGGCAGAAAGAGAAGGCGTTGGAGGTAGCCGAGTCCTCGCGGGCCCGTCTGATGGCCCAAAAGCTCCAGAGCGAATCGTTTGTGCTTTCGCGTTTCCGCTCGGAGCAGGCGGTGCGCGTGGCCCGCGAAACGGAGACGGTGCTGCTCTCGTACTGGCTTGCCCCGCAACGCTCCTACGTCTGGGCGGTGACCGCGAAGGGGGTATCGCAATTCCCCTTGCCACGCGCGAGCGAGATCGACGCGCTAGTTGAACAGCACCAGCGCGGCATCCAGAAACTCGAAGATCCGCTCGGGGAAGGCAGCACCGCGGCGCGAGAGCTGTATCGCATCCTGATTGGGCCGGTGGAGACACTGGTGCGTGCGGCGGGAGCGGTGATCATCGTTCCCGATGGGCGTTTGCACGAATTGAATTTCGAAACACTGGTCACCGGCGGCGAGAAGCCGCATTACTGGATTGAAGACGTCACCGTTGCGCAGACTCCATCATTTACAGTACTGGGGTTGCAGAAGAACGGCGCGCAACGGCTCCGGTTGTTGATTTTCGGCGATCCTCTGCCCGCGGTTCCTGAATTTCCGCCGCTGCCGCATTTGAAGGCGGAGGTGCGGGAGATCGCCGCTGACTTTACGGAAGCCGACCGGGCAGTCTATACAGGCGCGCAAGCGTATGCCGAACATTTCCGGGAAACCGATCCGCGCGCGTTCGCGGCGATTCACTTCGCGGCGCACGCGGAAGCCAACGAGGAGAGTCCTCTGGACTCCGCGATTATCCTCTCGCCCCATGGCGGCGGATTCAAGTTGTACGCGCGCTCGGTGGCGGACCTGAAACTCGCTCCCGACCTGGTGACGATTTCCGCCTGCCGCAGCGCGGGCTCCAAAGCCTATTCGGGAGAGGGACTGATTGGATTCGCCTGGGCCTTTCTGGAGGCAGGCGCGCACAACGTGGTGGCCGGGATCTGGAATATAGACGACGCCGCTGCGCCGCTGGTGATGGAGGAGTTTTATAAACAATGGCGTGCAGGCGTGCACCCGCCTGCGGCACTGCGGGAAGCGAAACTCAAGCTGATACGCAGCGGTGGCGCGTTTCGCAAACCGTACTACTGGGGGCCGTTTGAAGTTTTCACTCGCCAGGCGTTTCGTTCAAGCCACACGCTCGGCGATGGACTTCGCCTGGAGAAACAGAAGCAAGTAATCCGGGCCGCCGCCTTTTGAATCCGTTCCGGACATATTGAAACCTCCGAACGGATGCACGCCCACCATGGCGCCGGTGCACTTGCGGTTCAGGTACAGGTTGCCGACGAAGAATTGCTCGCGCGCTTGGCGCAGGTGCTCGGGAGTATTCGAGAACACGGCGCCAGTCAGCCCGTATTCGGAATCGTTCGCCAGTTGAAGAGCGTGCTCGAAGTTTTTCGCCTTAGTGATCGCGAGCACCGGGCCGAATATCTCTTCCTGGAAAATGCGGGCGTCGGATTTCACGTCGGCGATGATGGTGGGCTTGATGAAATAGCCATCGCCGGCCGCAGAGCCGCCGCCGGTGACGGGCCTTCCTTCCTTCGAGCCGACATCAATGTACTGGAGAATGGTGCGGCGCGCCGAATCGCTGATGACCGGCCCCATGAAGTTCGCAGGATCTTCGGCCGGACCGACGGTCAGCGTTTCGGCCTTCTTTTTGAGACGGGCGAGGAAGTCGTCGTAGATGCGCTCGTCAACGATCGCGCGTGAGCAGGCCGAGCACTTTTGCCCCTGATAGCCGAAAGCCGAGGCCGCCACGCCATCGACGGCTTTGTCCAGGTCGGCATCGCTATCGACAATGATGGCGTCTTTGCCGCCCATTTCAGCGATCACGCGCTTAATCCATCGCTGTCCTTTTTGCGGTTTGGCGGCGAGTTCGTTGATGCGCAGGCCGACATCGCGCGAGCCGGTGAACGCTACGAAGCGTGTTTTCGGGTGCTGAACGAGGAGATCGCCGATGGCTGAGCCACTGCCCGGCAGGAAGCAGAACGAGCGATCCGGGAAGCCGGCTTCGAGCAGCAGCTCGGCGAATTTCGCGGCCACGGTCGGTGTTTCACTCGACGGCTTAATCACCACTGTGTTGCCCGTCACCAGAGAAGCGATGGTCATGCCGACCAAAATCGCGAGCGGGAAATTCCACGGCGGAATCACCACGCCCACACCTAACGGCAAATAGCGCATCTCGTCTTTTTCGCCGGGCAACTGGACAACCGGCGGAGGGCTGCTCAAGCGCTGCATTTCACGCGCATAGTACTCGCAGAAGTCGATGGCTTCGGAGACGTCCGCTTCGGCTTCGGGCCAGGTCTTCCCTGCCTCGTAGACCAGCCATGCGTCGAACTCGAACTTATGCTCGCGCAGGAGCCGGCCGGCGGTGAGGACCTTGCGCACGCGGTCGGCAGGGCTGGTCGAGCCCCACTCGGCGAAGTATTCGTGCGCGGATTCGACGGCGCGCGCTGCCAGCTCCGGCGTGGCTTTCTGGTGGATGCCGACGACTTCGGAGGGATGCGACGGGTTGACGGAGCTTAGCTTGTCATTGGTCTTGACGCGGCGGCCGCCAACGAGCAGATCGTATTCGTGGCCGAACTGCGCGTGCACGTGCTGAAGCGCTTCCTCCATGGCGCGGCGATTGGCCGCGATCGAGAAATCGGCCAGCGGCTCGTTGCGGAATTCGGGTAGGGATTGGGTTTGAGAGGCCATAAAAATCTATTTTCGCGCGGGTGGCGGGATTTCTCCAGTTGCAGACGGACTGCTCGGGTGTCTGGACGGTCAATACTCGTTCACTAGCGTGGGCGTTTTCGCACGCGGCGGGAAGGTGGTACTCTGATGAGCGGAGCGAAACGTGTTTCGGAGCAAATGCTGCCTCCTCTTGCTGCTTGTGACAGCTGCGCTGGCGGACGCGGGCAGGAAAAACCCATCATACATTTACCCCGAAAGCGCGATTGCGAACGTTTCGCTTGAGGGATTTTTGGCTGATCGCAGCCATTACAGCGCAGTTGTCTATTTGAGTGGCAGTTTTTCAACCTCCTACTATGTTCCGGCAACGTCTCGGGATCCGGCAGGCTATGTTTCAGATGGCAGAACCAACGATAAGCGGTTCTTCGTACTTGCGGAGGCTGCGTTAGACTCCTCCAAGGCGGATGAGATTGAGCTTCCAACCCGGAAGGAGCTGGAGGAGGCGGCATTCTCTGACGCGCCGTCGAAGTATCGGGGGCACGTTGTTATCGTAATAGCTCCCCTCGGGGGCAAGGCGAAAGGCAAGGCGTTCATGAGGGGGTGCGACGGGAAATTCGCCAGTGTGAAACTGCGGGAACTGGAAGAACTGCTGACGAGCCTCTGCGACAAGCGCATACGCTGAGGGCCGGCGAGGGCGCCGGCCTGCGGACCAGGGGTCCGCCCCACCGGAAAGCTATATTGCAGCCGCCAGGAATCCCTGTGCTGTTTTTTCAATCCGCGCAAAGGCCACTTCGGGATCGTGGGCGAAAGCGCACAACCAGTTACCGCGCACGGCTTCGTCCAGCCAGTGGATCTTGGTGTCGATGGCCTGGAGGGGAAACAGATCGAATGCGGCGACCCACGAGGGCGTGACGTGCGCGGCTGTGGGAATGAGATCGGAAAAGAAACAGAACGTTTGGCCTGCAGACGTTGCCGTCGCCACCATCATGTCGCGGTTATGGCCGGGGGCGAGCTTCATCCAGATGCCGGGCGCGATCTCAGCGTCCTCATCGAGCAACTGCATCCGGCCGCTAGTGACCAGCGGATCGTAGTTGGCGTCGATGTAGCTGACACTGTCGCGCAGGTGCCGGGTGTGCGCGTGTTCCCACTCGCCGCGCCGCGTGTAATAACGGGCGCGTGGAAATGCAGGCGTGGGGCGGCCATTCAAGAGGCACGTGTTGCCGCCGCAGTGGTCGAAGTGCAGATGGGTGTTCAGGACGATGTCGATGGTCTCTGGAGCAATCCCGCTCGACGCCAAAATTTCCGGCAGGCTGGGCTCAGCTTCGGACAAACCCATTCGCGCACGGGCTTTGGCGTCGAGCTTGTCCCCGGGGCCCGTCTCAATGAGGATGGAATGATCCGCGTTCCGGATGACGTAACAGTTGAAGCCCATACGCACACGATTGTGCGCGTCCGGCTCAAACTTTTTGCTCCAGAGAGTCTTGGGGACGACGCCGAAGAACGCGCCGCCGTCCCACCAGTAGAAACCCGCACGCACCAGAGTGATTTCGCAATCCCCCAGCGCCACGCGGAACATGATTTGAGAGAGTTGGAAAGCGCCTGTCAGCTGCGAACGAGCCTGCGGCCGCGTTCGAACAGATCCGCCGCGTCATCGGCGATCTGCTTGCCGCGGTCATAAATCTCGCGGCCTTTTTCGAACACTTCCTTGCTGGTCTGGTTCAGGGCCTCCTTGCCTTCGCCCGTCTTTTTGTTGATGAACTCACGGGTTTCTTTCCCGGACTTGGGAGCATACAACAGCGCCACCGCGCCGCCCAGGACCGCGCCGGCTACAAACCAGCCAAGTTTCCCGCCTTCTTCACGTTCTGCCATCTGATTTCCTCCCGCCTGCTTGGCGTCTTTTCCATTTTACTGTACAAGCGGGTACGTTATGCTATATATCGAAAGCCTTATGGCGGAAGATACTGAAAATTTCGGGGTGGATACGTCACATGACTTAGACATGGTGACGCTATTCAGCTCTTCCAATCACGATGCGGAGATGGAGGCGAACGCCATCCAGGGTCTCATGGAAGCCAGCGGAATTCCGTCGATCGTGGTGGGCACGCCGCAAATCCCGTCACTCGAGTTTCAGGTTCAAGTACCGAGGGCGCGCCTCAAAGAGGCGGAGCGCGTGCTGGCGGAAGCGCGAGAAGCCGGACCCGCCGCGGCTGCGGAGGCCGAACAGGCCACGGAAGAGAATCGCTAAGCCGGATTAGAAACCCGCTGCTGTATTTACTTCGATGTGCCAGCCGTCGGTTCGGACGGTGATTGCGCCCATTCGGTCGGTGCGCAATACCTCAATATTCGCCTGATGCAGCCGTTCCAGAACATCGGCATGGGGGTGGCCGTAGAGGTTATCTACCCCTGCCGATATCATGGCGAACGCAGGGTGGACGGCTTCCAGAAACGGCTCGGTGGTAGAAGTCTTGCTCCCGTGATGCGCCACCTTGAGCACATCGGCGTGCTGAACCAGGTTGGCGGCCAGTAATTCAGACTCGATCTGGCGTTCCATGTCGCCGCTCAAAACTACGGAGCGCCGGCCGTAGGCCACGCGCAGGACCAGCGAATCGTTATTGCGCGGCGTGGAAGCAGGCAAATAGTCCGAAGTGGGCGCCAGCACCTCGAACTGCGCTCCGCCGTAGTCAAAATGCTGCCCTTGCTGAAGCGCAACGACCTTCACGTGCAGTTCGGCCGCCTTGCGGCGCAGCCCATCCCATTCCGGGCACTCCGGCGTCGCGCCGGTCCACAGTTCTCTCACGTGGAAGTTCTCGAGAATCGCCGGGAGACCGCCGATGTGGTCGGCGTGTGCGTGGGAGAGCGCGACGACGTCGAGTCGCCGGATGGACCGGCTCCAAAGGTACGGCGACACCACGTCCTCGCCAATATTCAGATTGGTCTTGACGCGCTTGCCGAACGAGGCGATGCCGCCGCCATCCACCAGCATCAGTTGGCCCGCGGGCAGGGCTGCGAAAATGCTGTCTCCCTGACCGACGTCGATGGCCGTGATTTCGAGCGCGTTCTGGACAACGGTGGGCGGAAACGGATGCCAGACCATCAACGACAGCAGAATCGCCAAGCCCGCTGCCGCTGCAACCCTCAGGGCGCGCCAGAGCTTGCGCCCGGATAACCGGCCCAGCATCCCGGCAGCCATCAGCCCGGCTGATATCCCAACCGCCAGCCACACCGGCGGCGGTGGGACGCGCCAGTTGGGTTCGAGCCGCGCGTGCCACTCCACAGCGGCTTTCGACATCGCCAGGAGCCACCCGGCGATCCACGCCGGCACGCTCCAGTTCGTGAACACGGCGATGAATCCCACCGGGATCACCATGGCCAACAGCGGCACGATGACTGCATTGGCGGAAAGGCCGGAGAAAGAAACACGGTGAAAGTAGATCGCCATAGGCAGAGCCAGGCCGATCT
>Ga0335079_10008231_pt1 | contig 11884 bp, 8 predicted proteins | sample Lox_Sample_33_FD_206719 | JGI IMG/M metagenome (GOLD analysis project Ga0335079, IMG submission 206719) | Soil microbial communities from Loxahatchee National Wildlife Refuge, Florida, United States - Lox_Sample_3.3 | ecosystem: Environmental > Terrestrial > Soil > Wetlands | place: USA: Florida... | reverse complement strand
GGCGTCGCTCCACCGGTCGCCGTAGCGCTTGGCCTGCGTGGCCTCGAGCGTATGTCGGAATCCGACGCCGGCGTCCCCGACCGCGATGACCACCACGCGCCGGCCGAGCCGCCGCCTCCACGTGTAGGCGTGCACCGCGACCCAGCCGCCGGTGCCGGCGTGCTCCACAATATTTTGACAAGCCTCCGAAAGCGCCATACCGAATCCGATCGTCGCCTTGGCGTCGAGGCCGGTGGCGGCGTCGAGGATCGCCGCCGAGTGGCTCTGGATCCGGTCCACCACCCGGTGCACGTCGCCCGCGACCTCGACCGGCGTGATCTCCAGCAGCACCGCGCGCTCCGGCGTCTGCCGGCTGCGGGGGACCGCGCCGTGGATCTCGAACAGGGATTCGGCCTGCGCGAAGAAGCCGGTGTGGGCCCAGTAGTGGGCCACCTCGCCGTCCGCGGGCACCGTGAGGAGCGGCTTCGTGCCCAGCCGCTTCAGCAGCGCGCGGCCGGCGCACAGCAGGCCCACCAGGCCGAACGGCGACGCCCACTCGGTGGCGTGCGCGTCCACCAGCACCCGGCCCGCGCCCTCGAGCGCGGCGAGGCCGGCCGCGAACTGCTCGAACGAGCGGTCGTCGAACGACTGCGGGACCTCGACGACGGCGGTCACGCGGACCGCGAGGGCGCGAGGGCGCCGCGCAGGTGGTGCTGCAGACCGGTGGCGCCGCGGTAGCTGACGTTGCGCCGCGCCAGCCGGTTGGCCGCCCGGACCGCGGGCTCGAGCGCGTCGCCGGCCAGCAGCCGGGCGAACAGGGTCGAGCCGAACACGTCGCCGCAGCCGGTGGGGTCGCCCGCGACCGGCTCGCCCTCGGCGTCGATCCGCGCGGTCCGGGCGACCTGCCCCGTGTCCCCCGCCGCGGACGCGGAGCCGAAGCCGTCGAACCCCGGCGCGGCGACGTAGGCGGCGCCGCGCTCGCCCAGGGTCACGCACACCGCCTGCACGCCGCGCGCGACCGCGCGCGCGGCCAGCTCCAACGGCGCGTCGCCGAGCTGCAGCATCTCGTCCTCGTTCACCTGGACCACGTCGAAGCAGGACAGCCAGGCCAGCGGCTCCTCGATGGGCCGCAGGTGGCGGATGCCGTTCGCGCGGATGCCGAGCGCCAGACTGTGCAGGTCGCCGTACAGCGGGCGCCGGTAGGCCTGGCGCAGCGCCTGCGCGGTGGCGAGGTCGCACTCGAAGCCGGTGATGAAGTTGACGTACAGCGCATCGAGGTCGAGGACCATCGGGCCCAGCTCGGCCCAGGCCCACGGCGGCACGCCGCCCCGGAGGCCCTCGCAGCGCCGCTGGCGGTCCTGGTAGTTCAGCCGCACCCGCGGATTGGTCTCGGGCACCACCACGAACCGCGTGCCGCGCGCCGACGGCAGGGTCCGCAGGAACGCGTCCGCATGCTCGGCCAGGTCGCGACCCACCTTCACGACGGGGACGACCTGCCAGCCCGCGGGTAGCGACGCGTCGAGCGCCGCGAGGGCGTAGCTGATGCCGCCCCACTCCTCGAAGGGCGCCGCGGCGGGATCGCGGCCGATGATCGTGTCCCAGATCATCGTGCCCACGACGCCGAGCTTCTTCAGACGTCGCCCCACACGTCGTGCTTGAAGCCGGCGACGGCCCCGACCACGCCCGCGGTGCCGGGCAGCTCGCCCGGGACGATCCGGCAGCGGTCCACAGCGGGCTTGAAGGCCCGGCGCTTCACTTCGCCTCGCAGCGGCACGAACAGCTGGTCGCCCGCCATCGTCACGCCGCCCACGATCACCACCGTGTCCGGGTTGAAGATGTTGACGAGGTTGCCGACGCCGGCGCCGAGGAACTTGGCGGTGTCGCGCACGATCTCGAGCGCGTACTCGTCGCCGGCCTTGGCCGCCTCGTACACGGTCTGCGCGGTGATCCGCGCCAGGTCGCCGCCCACCCGGGCCGGCAGGTCGCTCTCGGCGCCGATCTCGAGCCCCTCGACGGCGCGCGCGGCGATCGCCGGCCCCGACGCATAAGCCTCGAGGCAGCCATAGTTGCCGCACTTGCAGCGCCGGCCCGTGGAGTCGATGGTGGTGTGGCCGACCTCGCCCGCCACGCCCGAGGTGCCGTAGTACAGCTTGCCGTCGATCACGATCCCGCCGCCGATCCCGGTGCCGATGGTCAGTCCCACGACGTATTTCGAGCCGCGGGCCGCGCCCGCCCACCACTCGCCGTAGATGGCGCAGTTGGCGTCGTTGTCGAGCGACGCCGGCAGGCCGGTGGCCTCGCTCACCAGGTCCCGGAGCGGGAGGTCGCGCCACCCGAGGTTCGGCGTGAGCAGCACCAGGCCCCGCTCCCGGTCGAGCGGCCCGGGCGAGCCGATCCCCACGCCCACGATGCCGTCCCGCGGAATGCCGGCGGCCTTCTGCGCCTCGGCGATGGAGCCCTGCACCAGCCGCGCGATGCGTCCCACCACCGCCTGGGGGCCCTCCTCGGGCAGCGTCGGCGCCGAGCCGACGCCGAGGACCGCGGAGCCGTCTTCGGCCACGGTGCCCACGACGATGTTCGTCCCGCCGATGTCCACGCCGACCAGGTACCGCATCGCTCAGACTCCGTAGCGTTTGGGGACAATCTGGAGCAGGGTCCGCACCTCGGCCAGCACGCGGCTGATGGGGATCTCGCGCATGCAGCGGTGGTGGCCGAGCGGGCAGGCGGGCGGCCCGTGGTGGTGGCAGGGCCGGCACTCCAGCGGCTCGGGCTCGACGATGCGCGACCACGGCGCGCGCGCGGCGAAGCCGAACAGCGGCGCGGTGGGTCCGTAGATCTCGACCGTGGCCGTGCCCGCCGCCGAGGCGAGGTGCACGGGCGCCGAGTCGTTCGACACCAGCGCCCGGGCGCGGCGGATCAGCTCGCCCGCCGCGAGGAGCGAGAGCCGGCCGATGCCGTCGGCCACCGGCGTCGCGGAGCCCAGGGCGGTGCGGATCTGCCGCGCGTCGGCGCGGTCGCCCGGCCCGCCCACCAGGGCGAGCGGGATCTCCGGCGCCAGGGCGCGGGCCAGCTCCGGGAAGAACGGCCAGCGCTTGGAGCCCCACTGGGAGCCGGGCGCGAGGACCACGAACTCGCTGTGGATGCCGGCCTCGGCCAGCAGCGCGTCCACCGCCGCCCGCTCCTCGGGGCCCGGGAAGATCTCCGGCTCGCGGCGCTCGGGCGCCCCGTCGGCCAGCGCCAGCAGGCGCTCGACCTGGTGCGGCTCGCCGCGCGGCGCGACGGAGTGGGTGTGCAGGAACGCGCCCGGCGCCTCGCGGAAGCCGATGCGCCGGGGGATGCCGGCGGCGAAGGCCAGGGCCGCGGAGCGGACGCTGGACTGCGCGAGGTAGGCGGCCGCGTAGTGCCGGCGCCGGAGCAGGCGCACCATCCGCACGAACCCGCCCACCCCGGCGTCCCGGCCGTGCTTGTCGTAGGGGATGCGGTCCCGGATGCTGGGATGGTTGCGCAGCACGGGCACCGCGCCCGGCAGCACCACCACGTCCACCAGGGCGCCGTGGCGCTCCGCGGCGCGGCGGATCAGCGGCGTGGTGAGCACCACGTCGCCGAAGAACGCCGTCTGGATCACCAGGCCGCGCCCCGTCGCGCGGGCCCCGCTGGGCCGCGCGGCGACCGCCTCCGCCTCGGCCGGGGTGCGCACCGTGCCGCCGGCGCGGCCCGGCGTGGCGCTCACTCGACCTTCAGCACGGCGAGGAACGCCTCCTGCGGGATCTCCACCGCGCCCACCTGCTTCATCCGCTTCTTCCCCGCCTTCTGCTTCTCGAGCAGCTTGCGCTTGCGGGTGACGTCGCCGCCGTAGCACTTGGCCAGCACGTTCTTCCTGAGCGGCCGCACCGTCTCGCGCGCGATGATCTTGGACCCGATCGCCGCCTGGATCACGACCTCGAACAGCTGCCGCGGGATCAGCTCGCGCAGCTTGCCGGCGAGCTTCTTGCCCCAGTCGAACGCCTTGTCGCGGTGGATGATGACGCTGAACGCGTCCACCGGGTCGCCGTTGATCAGCATGTCGAGCTTCACCAGATCGCTCGCGCGGTACTCGGCGAACTCGTAGTCGAGCGAGGCGTAGCCGCGCGACAGGGTCTTCAGCTTGTCGTAGAAGTCGAGGATGATCTCGGCCAGCGGGAACTCCCACTCGAACTCCACCCGCACCGGGTCGAGGTACTTCATGCCGAGGTAGGCGCCGCGCCGCTCCTGGCCGAGCTTCATCAGGGCGCCGATGTACTCGGCGGGCGAGATGATGCGGGCCTTCACGTAGGGCTCCTCGATGCGGTCCACCTGCGAGCCGGTGGGCATCTTGCTGGGATTCTCGACCACCACCTTCTCGCCGCTGGTGAGCCACACGTCGTACTCCACGTTCGGCACCGTGGTCACCAGGTCGAGGCCGAACTCCCGCTCCAGACGCTCCTGCACGATCTCCATGTGCAGCAGCCCGAGGAACCCGGAGCGGAAGCCGAAGCCCAGCGCCACCGACGTCTCCGGCTCGTAATGGAGGGAGGCGTCGTTGAGCTGCAGCTTGGCCAGCGCGTCGCGCAGGTCCTCGTACGCCTCCGGCTGGGTCGGGTACAGGCCGGCGAACACCATGGACTTCACGTCGCGGTAGCCGGGCAGCAGTTGCGGGGCGCGGCGGTCCGCGTCGAGGATCGTGTCGCCCGCCCGGGTGTCCTTCACGTCGCGGAAGTTGGCCACCAGGTAGCCCACCTCGCCGGCCGACAGCTCGTCGGCCGGATGGAGCCCGAGCTGCAGGGTGCCCACCTCCGCGACCTCGTACACGCCGTCGTGCGAGCCCATCGCGATGTGCATGCCCTTCCGGACGGTGCCGTCCACCACGCGGATGGAGGGAATGGCCCCGCGGTAGCGGTCGTAGTACGAGTCGAAGATCAGCGCCCGAAGCCGCGCCGCCGGGTCGCCCTTGGGCGCCGGGACCCGCCCGACCACCGCCTCGAGCAGCTCCGGGACCCCGCGGCCTTCCTTGGCCGAGACCAGCAGGATCTCGTCCGGGTCGGCGCCGATGAGCTCGTGCAGCTCGGCCTTGCGCTTGTCCGGCTCCGCCGACGGCAGGTCGATCTTGTTGAGGACGGGAATGATCTCGAGGCCGGCCTCGAGCGCGAGGAACAGGTTGGAGACCGTCTGGGCCTGCACGCCCTGCGCGGCGTCGACGACCAGGATCGCGCCCTCGCACGCGGCGAGCGAGCGGGAGACCTCGTAGGTGAAGTCCACGTGCCCGGGCGTGTCGATGAGGTTCAGCTCGTACTGCCGGCCGTCCTTCGCCGCGTACGCCATCCGCACGGCGTTCAGCTTGATGGTGATGCCGCGCTCGCGCTCGAGGTCCATGGTGTCGAGGACCTGGTCCCGCATCTCCCGGCGGCTCAGGGTGCCGGTCGCCTCGATGAGGCGGTCGGCGAGCGTGGACTTGCCGTGGTCGATGTGGGCCACGATGCAGAAGTTGCGGATCCGGGCGGCGTCCATGAGAGGGCAGAAAGATAGCGCTCAGGGGGCGGAATAGTTGCGAGACGCCGAGTTGCGAGTGGTCCCGAGGCTCGAGAGAACAGCGCTCAGAACAGGCTGGGCTCCTCCGCATCGCCCGCCGGCGCCTCGCCGGGCTCGGCGTAGGGCTCGAGCGCCTCGCGGTAGGTGGCGAACAGCACCGGCGGCGCCTTCACCCGGCCGCGGTCGAGCAGCGCGCGCAGCATCAGCGCGTTGGCCGGTCCCTTGCCCTCGAAGTGGTTGTTGGTGATGACGTAGACGTCGGCCACGGCCTCGTTCGCGGCCAGCGTACGGATGCGCTCCACCCAGGGCCCCAGCTCCTTGGCGGAGTAGAGATAGTCGTAGCGTTGCGCCGCGTCCTCCTGCTCCCCGAACCAGTGCTCGTAGTTGCGGCCGTGGAAGCGGACGTAGCCCACCGCGCTGGTGGCGTGCGCGGCCGGCGCGAACGACTGGCCGATCAGCGGCTGGTCGATGTTCGCGACGCCGACGCCGAGGTCGCGGAACAGGGGCAGCTGGTCCTCGTGCGCCCACCCGCCGTGGCGGACCTCCACCACCAGCGGCCAGCCGCGGAACGCCTCGGCCAGCCGCGCGAGGGTCTCGCGGCTCGCGGGCCCGGGCTTGAACGACCACGGGAACTGGGCGAGCAGCGCCCCGAGACGGTCCTCGGCCCGCAGCACCTCGAGGCCCTCGGTGACCGCGCGCAGGTCCTCGGCGGCCCAGGCCGCCGCGCGCTCGTGGGTGAAGCGCTGCCACAGCTTGACCGTGAAGCGGAACCGCGGATTGTGCGCCGCGCGGCGGACCCACGACGCGAACGTGCGCGCGGGCTGCGGACGGTAGAAGGTGGAGTTGACCTCGATGGTGTCGAAGTAGGAGGCGAGGAAGCCCAGCGCGTCGAACCGCGACGGGACGTCGGCGGGGTACACGTGGCCCGGAGAATCCGGGTACGACCAGCCGGCGGGACCGACGCGGATCACGGCGTGGCCCGACGGCCGGCGCGCGCGGTCCGCGGCGCGGCGGCCGCGCACAGATACGCGAGCTGGAAGCGACGCCCCGTCATCGGCGCCTCCGCGGCCGGGGAACGTGAGCGCCAATATCCGGGACGGCCGCGCCCGGCGGAAGGGTGGGCCTACTCCCCCGCAGACGCGACGATCCGCCGGTAGCTGTCCGGATTCCACTCCGGCCGTGCCGTCGCGTCGGCGACCGCCAGGCCGAGGTAGAAGTCGAGCTGCACGATCCGGGCTTCCTGCTCGGCGTCGATCTTGTCCACCGAGTCGGTCGGCCGGTGGTAGTCGCGGTGCAGGCCGGTGGTGAAGAACAGGATCGGCACGCCCCGGCGCGCGAAGTTGTAGTGGTCGGACCGGAAGAACAGGTGCTCGCGGGGCAGGGTGTCGCCCAGCACCCGGATCCGCAGCTCCGGGTGGCTCGCCGCGACGCTGTCCGCCAGCGGGCCGAGGGACGAGTGCTCCTTGCCGATCGCCAGGACGCCGTCGCTCGGGTTGCGGCCGATCATGTCGGTGTTGAGGTCGGCCACGGTGGCGGCGAGCGGGAACGCCGGGTGGGCGACGTACCAGCCGCTGCCCCACAGGCCGCGCTCCTCGCCGGACACCGTCATGAAGACCAGCGAGCGCCGCGGCCGGGGCACGAGCCGCGCGTAGGCCTGCGCGAGCTCCACCACGGCCACGGCGCCGGAGCCGTCGTCGTCGGCGCCGTTGCAGATGGTGTCCGCGCCCGCCGCGCGACATCCCTCGTCCCCGCTCGCGGTGCCGATGTGGTCCATGTGCCCGGTGAAGAAGACGTATTGGCCCCTGAGGGCGGGATCGCTGCCCTCGAGCACGCCGATCACGTTGGGCGCGGAGGCGTCGCGCTCCACCGCGCGCCGGACGTCCACCGTCGCGGTGACGCCGGCGAGCGCCACCACGGCCGGAGCGGCGCCGGGTGCGAGCAGGGCGGCGGGGTCCGCGCCGGCGGCGCGCAGCAGCTCCGCCGCGCTGCTGTCGCGCACCTCGTAGAGGGAGATGTCGAGCGGACCGCGCACCTCGTCGCCGACCTCGTACGCCGGCATCAGGGCGCCGTGGGCCATCGCCTCGAATTCCCGGGCGGAGCGGTTCGAGACGAAGATCCAGGCCTTCACGCCCGCGGCCACGCCGGCCGTCACCAGCGGCACGAGGCCGTTGTTGATGCGCGAGGTGTCGAGCACCTGGACGACGATGGTGCCCGCCATCGGCACGGCGCCGAACGGGCGGACCGTGTCGGCGGGAATCCCCGCCACCAGCACGACCGGGGCCGTGAGCGGCGCGGCGGGCGGCCGGCCGAACACCTTCGCGGCCTCGCGGCCGAGCAGCCAGTGGCCGTGCGCGCCGTGGCCCATCGCCATGACGAAGGAGGAGGAATCGACCCGGAGCCGCCGGATGCCGTAGCGCTGGAGGAAGCCGCCGGAGTCCCCTGCGGGCGCGAGGCCCGCGCGGGCGAACTCGCCGGCCACCCAGGCCGCGACCTCCTCGAGCTGCGGGCTGGGCGTCGCGCGGCCGAGCATCGAGTCGTCGGCGATGATGCCGATGCGGCGGCGGATGTCCGCCGCGGTGATGGACTCGGCGGCCCGCCGGATGCCGGCGGCGTCCCGGGCTGCGGGGGACTGGGCGGCGAGGGGCGGCAGCGGAGCGGCGGCCGCGAGGGCGGCGGCCACGAGCAGACGCGCGGTGCGACGGGTCATCGGCGGTTCCGGGTGGCGGGTGTGGCGGGCGGGCGACCAAATGCGCCCGGGCGTAGTGTACGCTCGGGCGCATTCGGAAGTTGCGCGCGATGGGGCGCCAGAGCGGCGCCTCCACCGGTCACCCACGCCGTCGCACCAGGGCGGGCGCCGACCTGGGTGCCGGAGCGGCGCGTGGCGCCGCCCGCGCGGCCGGCTCCATGGAGCCGCCACCTCGCGGCGCTGCGCGCGGCGCGGACGCCGGCGCGGCGCGGGGCGCTTCTCGCGGGGCGCCGGTCGACGCGCCTCGCGGCGCTTCGGGCACTCCGTATCCCGGGGTCCCCCGCGACTCGGAGCGCGGCGCCTCCTGCGGGATGTAGCGCGGGTTGTCGCGCGCTTCCGGGCGCCCGGCCGCGGCTGCCGGAGAACCTCCGGCGTCGATGTACACGCCGCGCTGCCGGGGCTGGGTCGGGGCGACGTCGACGCGGGGCACCGGCGACGGGCCGATCACGCGCGGATGCGTGTCGGGCTCCGGTATGGCCTGCGCGGATCTCCGGCCCGCGTCCGGCGCGGCGAGCGGCTGCCGCGGCGCGAACGAGCCCGCCGCCCCCGGCGGCTCCTTGGTCACGACCCGACGCCCTGCCGAGACCTGATCGCCTCCGCCACCCACCGTCCGCCGTCCGCCCGGGACCTGGTCCGCCGTCCCGCCGACCGTCCGCCGGCCCCCCGGCGAGGGCACGCTGCCCACGCCGCCGATGTCCACCCCGCGCACGCCCCGGTCACCCGGCGAATCGCCCCAGCCGTTGCGCCGGTCGCGGTAGACGACGTACGGGGATGCGCCGGCGGCGCGATTGCGGAAGACGAACTGCCGGCCCACGAAGCCCGGGCGCACGTACACGACGTTCACGCCGCGGTAGTAACGGGTCGGATACCAGTAGCTCGGGTAGTAGTAGAAGGGATTGAAGTACACCGCGAGCGAAAACCGCGGGCACCACACGTCGTACGGATCCCAGTACGCGTAGGGAGTGTAGGCGTGGCAGTCGTAACACAGGAACCGCGGATAGTCGTAGTGCTGCTCCACGTCGTAGGGCAGCAGGTGCGTGTCGTAGTCCGCGTACCCCGGAGGCATGATCTGTTGCACCAGGCTCTGGAGCGAGGCGTAGGGGTCGCCGTGCACCCGGCCGTCGCTCAGGTTGGCGATCTCCTGGAAGCTCCACTGGTCGTCGGCCTCGAACGCGTCGTACACGAACGGATCGTTGCTCGCCACCGCGAACACGTAGCCGACGCCCGGGGCGTCGTCCACCGCGAAGGCGTACCGGTCGTCCAGGCCGGGCACCGTGTACGTCTCTCCGCCGCGGGCGAGGTTGGGGTCGCCGGGATCGCGCGGGAAGAGCACGCGCACGCGACCGTCCGTGTCCACGCGCAGCACCGTCACGTAGGCGTCGTGCTCGGTGCGGAAGGACACCTGCACCCGCTCACCGCGCCGGTACACCTCGCCGTGGTCGGTCCAGATCCGCACGCCCGGCGGATCCCGCCGCGCGCGCTCGGCGGCGCGGGCGGGCGTTCCCGCCAGCAGCAGTCCTGTGAGCGCGAACGACGCGCTGATCCATACCCGGCTCGACATGGCGACCTCCGGACACGTGGTCCGACCATACGGAAAGGCATAGACCGTGCCACCTGCCGGCTTGGTGCCAACTGCCAGAGCGTCAAGCACTTGGCGCATTCCGCGCGGCTGCCCTACCTTTGGGGCGTGTCCTGTCCTAGTGACAGCCTGTGGCCTCCGCAACCGGTCTGACGCGCGAGCGCCTCGACCTGCTGGATCCGCACGAGGTGAGCGCTCTCGGCGGCATCGAGCTCGTGGCGGAGGGGGTCGTGGAGGGCTTTCTCGCCGGGCTGCACCGCTCGCCGTACCGCGGCTTCTCGGTCGAGTTCGCCGAGCATCGGCCCTACCAGCCCGGCGACGAGCTGCGCTACCTGGACTGGAAGGTCGTGGGGCGGCGCGACCGGCTGTACGTGAAGCAGTACGAGGAGGAGACGAACCTCCGCGCCACGCTGGTGCTCGACGTCTCGCGCTCGATGGCGTGGACGGGGGACCCCGAGCGCCGGCTCCGCAAGTTCGACTACGCCACCCGGCTGACGGCGGCGCTGGCGCTCGTGCTGCTCCGGCAGCGGGACGCGACCGGGCTGATCGGGTTCGACAGCGAGGTGCGCTGTGCGATCGCGCCGCGCGCGCGGCCGGGACAGTGGCACCTGCTGGTGCGCGCGCTCGCGGACCTCGCCCCCGGCGGCGGGACTGCCGCCGAGGCGGCGCTGGCGCGCGTGACGGGCCTGCTCAAGCGCCGCGGCCTCGTGGTGCTCGTCTCCGACCTGCTGGTGGACCGTGACCTGGTGCTGCTGGCGCTGCGCTACCTGCGGCATCGCGGCCACCAGGTACTGGTCTTCCACCTGATGGACCCCGGCGAGATGGAGCTGGACGCGGCGGCCCGGGCGCGGTTCGTGGATCCGGAGACGCGCGAGGGCGTGATCGCGTCGCCGCGCGACCTCAGGCGCGCGTACCGCGCCACCGTCCAGGGCGTGGTGGCGGCGTGGCGCCGGGCGCTCCGGAGCGGCGGCATCGCCTACCATCACGTGTCCACGGACACGCCGTTCGGCTACGCGCTTCGCCGCGCGGCCGAGAGGAGGGCCCGGCTGGGCTGATGGTCTTCCTCCAGCCGCTCGCGCTCGTGTTGCTCGGCTTCGGCCTCGTGCCGCCGCTGCTCCACCTGTTCTCGCGCCACCGGCCGCCGGACGTGGTGTTTCCCGCCGTGCGCTACCTGCGCGAGACCGAACGGGAGGCGCAGCGCACCATCCGCCTGCAGCACCTGTTCCTGCTGCTGCTGCGCGTGGCGGCGGTGGCGCTGGTGGCGCTCGCCGCCGGCCGGCCCGTGGTGCCGGCGCGCTTCGGCGCCGGCCACGAGCCGACGGCGCTGGTCGTGATCCTCGATCACTCGCTGTCGTCGGCCGCCGTCTCGGGGGGCGTGCGGGCCTTCGACGATCTCGAGGCCCGCGCGACGGAGACGCTGCGCGCCGCGCAGCCGTCGGACGCGCTGTGGCTGATCGGTGCCGACGGCGTCGCGCGGCGCGGCTCGCGGGAGGAGCTGCTCCAGGCGGCCGCGGCGTCGCGGCCGGAGCCGGTGCGTCTCGACCTCTCGGCCGCCGTCGCGACGGCGGCGCGCCTGGCGCGCGCCTCGGGGTACGCGCACGGCGAGATCCATCTCCTGTCGGATGCGCAGCGGACCGCCTTCGGGGCGCCGGACAGTGCGGCCGCCGGACTCCCGCTGCTGGTGTACGAGCCCGCGGCGGACCCGCCCGCCAACCGGGCGGTCGTCTCCGCCCGGGCGAGCCCCGCGACCTGGCTGGCGGGTGCCGGCACCGTGGCCGCGGCGATCGGGGGTGCCCCGGCTCCGCCCGCAGGCCGGGTGGCGGTGACCGTGACGCTGCGCGGGCGCGAGGAGGCCCGCGCGCTGGTGGCCCCGCGCGACGTCGCGCTGCTGCCGGTGACGGCCCCGGCCGCGGGCTGGGACGCCGGGGCGGTCTCGCTCGAGCCGGACGAGCTGCGCGCCGACGACAGCCGCCCGTTCGCCGTCCGCATCGTGGCGCCGGCCGCCGCGTCGCTCGACCCGGCCGAGGCCGGCCCGG
>Ga0335079_10008230_pt1 | contig 11885 bp, 7 predicted proteins | sample Lox_Sample_33_FD_206719 | JGI IMG/M metagenome (GOLD analysis project Ga0335079, IMG submission 206719) | Soil microbial communities from Loxahatchee National Wildlife Refuge, Florida, United States - Lox_Sample_3.3 | ecosystem: Environmental > Terrestrial > Soil > Wetlands | place: USA: Florida... | reverse complement strand
GGGTGCCAAGGCGAGCGAGGCTCCAGCCGCGAGCATCGTGCGCCAGGCAATCGCAACGATTCGATTCATGGTCACGAAAAGGCCAACGGACCGAAGAGGTTCCCTATTCCGCAGTGCATCGCACCGGGTGCTACGCCGGCGGCAGAGCAGGCGAGCGTCGGGGAGAAGGGACCTGTTCTCGAGCAGCCGCGCGAGAGCTGCCCTGCATGATCGCTGCGGAGCGGTTCACCTGGACCACTCCGCGGGGAAGCGCGTCGAAGAGGGACACCCGGCAAGGTCGGAGATGTCCCCGCCGCCCAGCCACAAGGCGAGGGCGCCGGAGAACGGGACGAGATGATGCGTCACGCATCATCTCCACCTCTTGGAACTCCCCGATCCGTGGGGAGGTTCGGAAGCCTGCGCTGTGGAGGAACGACCGGCGAGGATCGAACCGAGACCGGCCAGACTGCGCCGGGCCCCGACCTCCGTTCAGTCGACATAGCGGCGGCGGAGCAGGTACATCACGGCGTCCTGCGCGCAATGCTCGCAGTATCCGTACCGCTCCCGGAGCGTGGCCAGGGTCTGTTCCACATGGCGGCGGGCCTTTTCGTCGAGTTGGCCGCGCTCGTCCGAAAGGTAGCGCAGGACGTTCTGCTTGTTCTGCTTGAGTTGCCGCTTGCGCTCCTCGTAGTAGTGCTCGCGCAGCCGCCGGAAGAGATCGGGGAAGATGGCGGGCGTATCGATCTCCTTTGCATCGGGATGGTCGAGCCTGAAAGCACCGATCGCGGAGATGACGGAGCGACGGAAGCTCTCGCGGTCGTCCTCTTCCCCCATCACGATGCGCTCGAACTCCACCATCCGCTCCTCGTCGGGCTTCTCGTAGGCACCCGTGATGCGGTTCTTGAGCCGCTCGCCCTTGGTCCAAGAAGAGACGAGCGTGAGATACCGGCCGAACAGCTCACGGTATTGACCTTCCGTGACCATACCCATCGAGTCGCGGATTTCCTCGTCGAGCGTGTCGAGGAGCTCGGCCTCGGCAACCCGCACGAACTCCTCGTGGTCGTGGTAGCCGTCGACCACCTCCTGCTGCAGGAATTCGTGCACCGTCTTGTCCCGGCAGAGCGCCTCCAGTTCCTCCAGCACCGCCATCGGGGTGAGGCAGGCGTACTGGGGGCTCTGGGCCGCGTTGAAGATCGCCGTCTTGATCTCGCGAGCGGAGGCACCCACGCGGCCCTCGTACATCGGATAAACGTCCGACTCGCGGTAGACGTACTCGAGATGCTTTCTGACTTCCCTCGCTTGCTGGATGGAAAGCCTGTCGGGTGCGGCGCCTCGATCGTAGAGCTTGAGTTTCTCGAGCGGGGCAAGGTCGTCCACGATCTCCCGGATCTCGCCCTTGTACCGATCGGGGATGGGCTTCTTGAGCCGTGTCAGGACGCCCCACAGCGCCGCCACTTGAGTCGCATGAGGCGACACGTGCTTCCCCGCGGTCGCTCGCGTCACCTGTTGGTTGTAGATTTCTTCTTCCACGCGCCAGCGGCGCAGGAACGGCACCCTAATGAGCTCGATGCGCCCCTTGAACGATCCGAAGTCGGCGACATCCTTGTCCTTGAAGACGGAGAGCTGTTTCTCGTTTGCGCTCGCGAGGAGCACCTCATCCAGGTGGAGGATGAAGCTGTCGAGCGCGACGCGCCCCGTCTCGCTCGTCCCGAGCAGGTACTTGAAGGCCTCGGGAGGGCGCTTCAGGAGATCGGCAAACTCGAGCACACCGCGGTTGGCGGCGACGAGAGGCCCGGTGGGCTCGAAGAGGGTGAGCGCGTGGAGCGCCGCGGGCAAGGCCGCGTGGCTCTTGTCGACGCTCACCTGGCGCCAGGCGGCGTCGACGGATAGCTGAGGCTCGACGGTGACCGCGCCCAGCTGGTAGCGGGGGGCCACGTAGAAGCGCTCCACCTGCACGTGCCTCAGGACCTTGAGGTAGTCGCCGCGACAGCTTGCGAGCAGGGCCGAGTAGATCTGCTGGCAGAAATGGCACAGCTCCCCGTCTGCGACGTAGTCGGCGAGGACGAAATCGCCCTCTCCCGCGCCGGCGCGCTCGGCGGGGTGGCACTTCTCCTCCAGGAGCCTGCGGCGTTCCCCTCGCGGCAGCAGAAAGAGCGGGTGGTCCCTGAGCGGACAGGGGAGGCGCGCATCGAGCGCCTCCCCGTCCAGGTGAGCAAAGCTCGACAGGTCTGAGGTGGAGACGCCTTGACCGAAGCCGACCGTCCCACCCCCCTTCACCCGCTTCTCGCTCGGGAACACCCAGGAAAAGCGGTAGAGGGCGCCCTCCGGCAGCCGCGAGTAGGTCTCCATGCCACGCATGAGCGCCGACACGATTGAGGTCTTCGACGATCCGTTCGGGCCGTGCAACAGGATGAGCTTGTTCACGCGTCCCGAGCGGACAAAGTTGCCGAGCACTCGGTATATGGCGGCCTGGACCTCCTCCTGTCCGGCCACGCGCGATGCGCGCGCCTCAGGCGCAAATTCGAGGTCGAAGATGCGCAGGCGACGCTCCTTGCCCCACGGTGTCTCCACCTCCGCGACACCGAAGTGATCGATGACATCGCGGAGGTACTGGGCAGAACTTCGGGCCTGCGCGCGCGGAGAGCGGCCGAACAAGTCGAGGTACTCGTCGAAGGCGAGAATGCTGCGCTGCTCGGCGAAGCTCCCTTTGACGCCGTTGCCGATGCTTTCGAGGTATTGACGTGCGTCCATGTACCCAACTCTCGCACGCTGGCCCCTCTGCTCGCAAAGGCAACCGAGCGGCGCTGCGAAACGGCAAGGCGTCTCGAACGGGCACCGGCAAGCGGCCGTCGAACGGGGGAAGATGGCAAAGGGCCGCTCGCCCTGGCAACTGCTCCGCTTTTCACGATACCCTGTGACCCGTGGAGAAGCTGCCCCCTGACACCATCGTTGGGATCGACCTCGGAACCACCAACTCGTGTGCTGCCGTTGCGACCGGTGCCGGACAGGTGAAGCTCATTCCTTACAAGGGGGGCGACTGCACGGTTCCCTCCATCTTCGCCATCGACGACAAGGGGCACGAGCTCATCGGTCATGAGGCGAAGCGCCAGTGGCAGCTCAATCCGCGCAATACCCTCTATGCCACGAAGAGGCTGATTGGCCGCTCGCCGAAGGATGGCGTGGTCGAGACGGTGCAGCGATCGGTGCAATATCGGCTGCACGGGGGCCAGCACAACGACGTGGAGCTCGACTGCCACGGTCGGACCTTCCAGGTTCAGGACATCGCGGCGAAGATCCTGTCCAAGATCCGCGATGTCGCCTCCGATCATCTCGGGTTCAGGGTGCGGCGGGCGGTCGTCACCGTGCCCGCCTACTTCACGGACCGACAACGACAGGCGGTGAAGGAGGCGGGGCGTCTCGTCGAGCTCGAGGTCGTCCGCATCATCAACGAGCCCACCGCGGCCAGCCTTGCCTACGGCCTCGGCAAGAAGCTCGAGGAGCGGGTGCTCGTCTACGACCTCGGCGGTGGAACATTCGACGTGTCCATCATCGAGATCCGCGACCGCGTCTTCGAGGTGAAGGCGACCGGTGGCGATATCTTTCTGGGAGGAATCGACTTCGACAACGCCGTCATCTGCCACGTCCTCGAGGACTTCCGCCAGAAGAACGGCATCGATCTCAGCGGCGACCCGGTGGCCATGCAGCGGGTCCGAGACCTGGCGGAACGGACAAAGATCGACCTCTCCTCCCGCACCGAGGCCCCCTTCAACATTCCCTTCATCACCATGACCCCGCAGGGGCAGCCGCTCAACATGGACCTCCGCCTGAGCCGCAGCCTTCTCGAACAGCTGACGCGCGAGCTCGTGCATCGAACACTCAATATCGTCGAACAGGTGATGGGCGACGCGGGCGTCGAGAGGAAGGATATCGACGAGGTCATGCTGGTCGGCGGCCAGACCCGGATGCCGCTCGTGCAGGAGACCCTCACCCACTACTTCAAGAAATCTCCCTCTAAAGGCGTACATCCCGACGAGGCGGTCGCGATCGGCGCCGCGCTCTATGGATGGTCGCTACAGGACAACTCGGACCTGAAGCTGCAGCTTCTCGATGTCATCCCGATGGCAATCGGGCTCGAAGCAGCGGGTGGCGCCATGTTCCCCGTCCTGGGCCGCAACGCCGCCATCCCGAATGCCAAGGTGGTCGCCGCGACCAGCTCGGTCGACAACCAGAGTGAGCTCATGGTTCGGGTCTTCCAGGGCGATCATCCGGAGGTCGCAAAGGATGAGCTCCTTGGCGAATTCGTGTTCGCCGGGGTGCGACCTGCTCCCGCCGGCACGGTGCGTCTCGAGATCCTGTTCGAGGTGAACGTGGAAGGCATTCTCACGGTGAGCGCGAGCGACCTCGAGACGGGAAAGAAGATGAAGACGACGATCCGGGTGACAGAGACCTGAATGCCCGCTGGTTCGGCCTGACCGCCTCCTCACTCGGGTCGATAGATGGGGACGACTCCCGGCCGAACTTCCATCGAGAGCGCAGACGGCGACCCCACCGCCTGCAGGCGCACGGGCGGAATGGGGCGACCGATGCGGTCCTCCACGAAAGGCCTGGCTGGCCCTCCCCAAGCCGGCGCGGCCGCTCCGAACAGACGCGCTCGCGGCGGAGCGGGAAGCGTCTGCTGGAAGACGAGCCGCGTACCGCCCCTGAAGGCCGCCCTGAAGACCGGAACCCCCACGAAACGCGTGCACGGCACGAAGGACCACCACGAATAGTTCACCGGATAGCTCGTCATGTAGACGGAGATGCCCGGGGCGAGCGGCGCCCAGCCTATGTAGTGAGGGCTGTAGCGCCAGGTCACCCAGGCTGGAGCCCACTGGTAGCCTGGGACCCAAATCCATCCGGAGGAACCATAGGCCCAGCGGCCGTAGTGGTAGGAGGCCCAGCCGAAGGGTTCATCGGAGACCCAGAGCCAGCCCTCGTCGGTCCACTCCCACCGCCCGTAGTAGTAGGGGCGCCAGCCCGGCTGGATGTGCGTCGGCCGCCACACTTGCCCGTAGTCGGGGTCATTCAGCCATTCCCCATGCGGTGCGAGAGCTTCACGAAAGGTTTCGAAGGTCGCGGAGTTGCCCACCCCCGGGCCCGGCATATCGACGTTCACATCCGGCCTGGCAAAGGCGGCGTCGCCGTCACTCAAAGCGCTCGGCTCGCTCGCCTCCCGGAAGCTCTCCTGGGTAGCCACCGGGAGCACCATCGCCGAGAAGCCTACTGCGAGGGTGAGGTATCGAATCATGGCGCTCCTTGGCGAGAAGCGAACGGACTACCCCAGTCCGGCACATGCAAAGGAAGCGCCCAATGCAACCTATGATTTTTAGGTGCTTTTTTACGAGCATGCGCGTGCCGACGCGGCACAGTGTGAGCCCACGGGACACCCGTCGCTCCTCCCAGCGGGAGAGACCACGCTGGACAGGTCGCGCCCTGCGGCCCGCGTGGCTGGCCACCGCAACGATCCCTTCGTCGCGGCAAGGTCGACTGGCAGTGGTGGAATCGCGGCGGGATCCTCGAAAACGAGGTAAGCCGCCAGCGTCGCCGAGACCGCATCGCGGGCGGGTGGGTCCTTCCGCAAACGCGCGGTCCCGCTTCGCTGCGCGGTGGAAGCCGCGTCCCCCGCCAGGGCCACTCGTGTTCGCCGGTGGCTGCTGGAGAACCGATCCTTCCAGAATGGGCCGGAGCGGCCTGGCATCGGAGCGTGCCTTGCGTGGCTCCTTCGGGCACCGTGGGTGACGCAGCAGCCCAGCCTCCGCACGCCGCTGCACTCGTTCCTCTTTACCCCCAGAGCAGGTACTGCTCCGGAGTGGCGGCGCGCCGTGAGCACTCGAGGGCCCGTTCGCGCCTCCGTTTTCTCGTGGCTGTGATGGGGCGCCACTCGACGGCTTCCGGTTGAGGCGCAGGGCGCGCCGTGAGCACGTAGCGCCTCTCCAGCGCAGCGGCGGCTACCGCGAGATCGACGAGTGACGGTCTTCCAAGCCAATCTTTTCCGCGATGAAGGCTGGCGACGCAACCACAGCGCACGCGTGAAGCACGCTGACGAGACTGGCGCATCTCGGCAATCATCGCCGACGAGCTCCCTCTCGCTGGGATCGTCATGCGAGAGGAATTGCGGGACAGCTCTTTGGGGCGGAGCGCGTGGCTCCCTCAGGCGAGCTTCTTTTCCTTCTCGAAGGAGAGGAGCGGCGGTTCCTTGTTGAGGATGACGCCCTCCGTGATCTTGCACTCCTTCACGCCTTCGCGATAGGGCACGTCATACATGATGTCGAGCATCGCCTGCTCGAGGATGGCGCGCAGTCCGCGCGCACCCGACTTGCGTCGCATTGCCTCGCGAGCACAGGCGCGCAGCGCTTCCCGGGTGAATGACAGCTTCACCTTCTCCATCTCGAACAGCTTCACGTACTGCTTGGTGAGCGCGTTCTTCGGCTGGGTGAGGATGGTGACGAGATCCTCTTCGTTCAGGTCGGAGAGCGTCGCGATGATGGGCACACGCCCAACGAACTCCGGAATCATCCCGAACTTCACCAGATCGGTCGGCTCTATCTTGGCCAGGATCTCGCCCAGTGTTTGCTCTTCCTTGCGGTCGATGCGGGCGCCGAAGCCGAGCCCCTTCACCCCAACGCGACGACGGATGGCCTGCTCGACGCCGCAGAACGCCCCGCCCACGATGAAGAGGATGTTGGAGGTATCTACCTGGATGTATTCCTGCTGGTTGTACTTCTTGCCCCCGCGCGGCGTGACATTGGCGCGAGTCCCCTCGATGATCTTGAGAAGGGCTTGCTGCACGCCCTCTCCTCCGACATCCCGGGTTGGGGAGGGGGTGTCGCCCTTGCGCGCGATCTTGTCGATCTCGTCGATGTAGACGATGCCGCGCGCTGCCTTCTCCACGTCGTAGTCGGCATTGTGCAGCAGGTTCTGGATGATGTTCTCCACATCCTCGCCGACATAACCGGCTTCGGTGAGGCTGGTCGCATCAGCGATGGTGAAGGGGACGTTCAGAAACCGCGCGAGCGACTGCGCCAAGAGCGTCTTGCCAGACCCGGTGGGACCGATGAGCAGGATGTTGGATTTCTGGAGTTCGACCTCCTCAATCGCGTTCCGGCTCTGCCCCGGCCGGACGGGTCGCGGCGGCTTCTTCGAATAGACGCGCTTGTAGTGGTTGTAAACAGCGACAGACAGGACCTTTTTCGCGCGATCCTGACCCACCACGTAGTCGTCGAGGAAGCTCTTGATTTCGGCGGGAGTGGGCAGCGATACGGCTGGGCGTCCCTCATCGCGCTCAGCCTCCTCTGCGATGATGTCGTTGCAGAGCCGGATGCATTCATCGCAGATGTACACGGTGGGCCCGGCGATCAGCTTGCGCACTTCGCGCTGGCCCTTTCCGCAGAAAGAGCAGCTCAGATTTCCGTGGTGGTGCTCTTTGCGGCTCACGCGTCCCTCACAGGCCCTCCGATTTTACACCAAACCCGAAATCCCCGCCTTGCCCCACGAATATAGCGTCCTTCCCTGGGGGCCGCCCGACTCACCCCAAGCGTCGCGCCGCGGTCGACCCGCACGCCACTCTTGGCATTTCGTTCACCATGCAGTCTCCGCAGCGGACGGTCAACCCGCAAGCGGGATCGACAACGACCTCTTGGCCTGGCCCTCGCCAGATCCCGAACGGGAGCCCTCAGGAGATCTCGTCGAGATCCTCGGCCAGGGCCTTCGCCCGTTCCACCACCGCTGCCGGAACCCGTTCTTCTTTCGCGCAGCAGGCAGCAAGCCGGTGCGCCAGCGCTGCGAGTCTGCGCAACCCCTCCTCCTTGGGGCGAGGCTCCGGCTGGGGCATCGGGCCGAAGCGCTCGTTCAGCTGCCGGTTCAGCGCGGCAGGCGTGGGTGAACGCTCCAGGATCTCATCGCGCATCGCCCGCCAGCCCTCCTCCGGCAGGCGTCCAGCCGCCTCCGCTCGCGACAGCACCTCGATGAGCTCGAACGGCGGCGCGGGCGCTGGCTCTTCTGCGGCGACCACGGAAGGCTCGTGCTTTTCCATGAACCGGTAACTCATGGTGAGCTTTTCGGCCGTCTGCTTGCGAAGGAAGAGCTCCTTCCCACAGTACGCGTCGAAGCTCCCGTAACCCCACTCTTGCCACAAGCTGTCTCGTTTCACCTGTGACAGCATGCGCCCGAGTTCGATCCAGGAGGATTTGAAGCGCCGCGCACTCTCCAGCACGCGGCGGCGCATCGACCCCTCCGGCAGACCTTCCAGGCGCGCATCGATCTTCTTGGCAGCGACGCTCATGGACGCACCCTACCGTCCACGTCTGACGAGAGAAGCGCGACCAGCCACAGGTGGTCCACCAGAGGTGTCGCCGCCCCTCTTGCCGACCAGGCCCGCCGGACGATAGCTGGCCAGGCCGGGCCGGTCGGATCCAGCCCAGTCCCGTCCGTCGCCCTTCGGCCACGACGTCTCCGACCCCCGACACGGTGGGTTCCGGGACATCCCAGCCCCGCTCCTCCGGAGGCGCTACTTGGCGGCCTCTCGACCCCGCGTCGGCCGGCACCGGGCCATGGTGACGCGCCTCGTCGACGCCGATGGGCACCCTTGCCGCCCAGGCGAGCACAGCCGGGGTCTTTGGGCCTTTTGGGTATGGAAAAGATGCCCTGGGCGTCTCTTCAGCGAGCACCGATGCGAAAGGCGAGCGAGATGATGGGCCGCTCGCCCGGGAATCGATCGAAGGACCAGTCGCGAAGCTTGGCAAGCAGACATTCGCGCAAGGGCCCGGACTTGAAACGGGCCTCGTCGATCCAGAGCGCGACGACCTTTCCATCGTTGCCCACCGCGAACTCGATGGGGATCTCGCCCGAAAAATCGGGCGATCGGTGTGCTTCCTCGCGCAGGCATGGCGCGAGCGAGCCCTGTCTGCGCGCCACGACCTCTTGGATGCGGCGCGGATCGTACCGGGCGAGAACCAGACCAGTGTCAGCTCCCGCCGAGGATCGAGCCGGGTGAAGCGCGCCTGTGATGCGCCTCGTCCTCCCCGCCCCGGGCTGGGCGGCATCCACTTGAGGGATGGCGATCTCTTCCGGGCCCTCCGTCGCGCGAAGCCCGCCCCCCACCCGGACCGACGAAAGCGAGATGCCATCGCCGAAGTCCGCGAGGAGCGCGCTGCGCTTCTCCCACGGCCGGGTCGTGGCCAGGAAGATGGCACCGTACCCGGCAAGCCCGACCAGGGAGAGCGCGGCCAGTGCGGCGAGCGCGCTATGGAGAAGATTGCGGCGCCGGACGAGCTTGCGAGAGTTCGTCACCTCTGCTTCCACCCGAGCCCGCGCCTCGGCCTTTCTGAGGTGCACCAGGAACCCGGAAAGTGCGCCCAGCGGGCGCCACCGCCCATCTTGAGTGGCCACCTCCGTGGCCGCGTCGACCTCTCCGCGCAATATGAGGTCCTTGAGGCGCTCCTCCGGGACAGGCCCGAAGACTTGACCGCTGGCCTTGAAGAGCCATTCTCGCGCGGCGGCGGTCGTCTCTCGAGTTGCTTTCATCGCGTGGAAAAGATTCGCGCTGGATGTGCGCGAGGGAAGCGTTCTAAAACTTAGCATGCAGTGGAAAAGCGCCGCTACGCTCTTCGCCTCGCCTACGAGGGAGACGCCTTCCGGGGCTTCCAGCGACAGCCTGGGATGCTCACGGTGGAGGCGTGCCTGCGGGAGGCACTCGCGCACATGGGCGTGCAGTCGCCGATGGCGGTAGCTGCGCGCACCGACGCCGGCGTTCACGCACTCGAGCAGGTCGTGACCTTCACGGTCCGACAAGCGCTCGAGCCGGCTCTTCTCCGAGCCACCATCAACGAGCGGACGCCGGCCGGCCTCATCTGCTTCGATGCTGCCCCCGTCGATGCCCACACCCACGCTCGCGCCTCCGCGCTCACTCGCATCTACGCCTACCTCGTGGGATGGCCGGCACCGGCCGAACTCTTCCGCTACGCCTGGACCCTTCCCGACGTGCGCGCCTTCCGCCATTGCGCCCGGCCAGACCTGGCGAGGGCCCGCGACGCCTTGAGGCCCCTCGTGGGAGAGCACGACTTCGGCGGCTTTGCTCGCCAGGGAGCGCAGACTGCGAAGCGCGCCACCTCTCCCGGCGCGACAGTGCGAACGCTCTTGCGCGCCGATATCTTGCAGGCGGAAGGATTGCCTCTCGCCGCCTTCGTGCTCGAAGGGCCCGGATTCCTGCGCGCCATGGTCCGAAACATCGTGGGAACGGCGGTATCGGCAGCGGTGGGCGCCGTCGAACCCGAGCGCTCCGCGGAGATCCTGGCTGCGCCTCGGGCTCGCTATCGAGGAGTTCGAGCGCCTGGATGGGGGCTCACGCTGGTGCGTGTGACCTATCCCAAACCCTTGTTCGGATAGCTGCTGGATCCGCTCCAAACGGGCTGGCGCGCACCCCTCCCATTCTCGACAACCCGCGCCAGCCCGACTTGCCCGCAGCGCTACGCCAAGCCTCCCCACGGAGACATCCGGGCTTCTCAGAGGTGGAGCTGATGCTCGCACATCGGTCGTTGACATCCTCTCCGGCCTGAAGGCCCGGAGATTCCGACTGGGCGGCTTGCGCCGCCGGTACGGCTGGGTTCCTGGGCCGAGTGCCTTGCTGCGCTGCTCGTATCTCCGCAGGCGTTACTTTCCCCCTGCCCGGGGGTAGGTCGCGTTCGCGACACCTTTCCTGTAGCAGCATCGTCTGACACGGCTCGCTCAGCGAGCCGGAACTTCCTTCCCCGCCCTGAACCGCGGGGCTTGTCGCGCATCCCGGTCACCGAGCGTGTCTTCAATCTTCGAAGAGCGTCTCACCGCCGCTCCACCACGGGCGGGACACCCCCGGGAGCCGCCGCTCCTCCCGAACTTTTCCCGAGCCTGAGGACGCGGGCTTCTCCCGGCGCGGTCCGGTGAACGGGGCCAGAGCAGCGTGCGGCGCATCCTGTCATGGCCTTTCTTCGTGGCCTGAGCCGGCCTGCACGTGCCCATACTTCGCGAGCAAATCGGCCACGGCCTCGCGCAGATAGTCCGACTGACGGATGCGGGTGGTGCGTGCCAGCTTTCGCAGTTGCTCGGCCACCGTGGGAGACAACCGTACGAGCATCGGCTCAAGACGAGGTGAAGACTCGGCGGTCAGTATCATCGGGGTATGAAGGTCCATGTATGCGAAATCCTCCATGTGGATACCTTTCACCACACGCTACCTCTCGATAGCGACCTGTCAAGAAACGGCCCGGGTTTTCTTTTCCCATTTTCTCCTGGCCAGTGGACCGCACCGAAGTGGAGCGCCCCCATCGCAGTGACGGCCGGCCAGGATTGGTCCCGGCTCGATCGAGCCGAGTTCCCGCTGGCGTTTCAACCAGGCGTGCTCGCGCCAGCGCTCTTCCGGGATTTCACCGAAATTGCCACCGGGAAGTCCGCGCCTTCAGGCGTCGGGAGGAGCGGTGGCGGCATTTCCGGCTGCGAAACCACTGCTGCGACGGGCGGCATCGAGCGAGCAGCATGGACCTGCGAGCGCGGTGGGATTCCCCACCCCCACGCGCGCTGGCGCGAGTCCCGCCTGCTCCGCTGCGATCAGGGCAAAGGAGCTGCGGCGGTATTTCCGCCGCCCGGTGCTCTTGAACCGGTCCTGCTGCCTGGTCCCCAGCGGCGGCGCGCCCCTGGAGGTACTCCGCGCCTACATCGAAAGCCAAGCCGGAGCGGACCAGGGTCCGCTCGCCGCGCCTCGCCGCCCTCCAAGTTCACGCTCTGGCAGGGCGCACTGCGCGGCAATTGGGGTAGACCAATTCATTGCGCTTGACCACGAGAAGACGGGGCCAGCCCCGCGAGATCATTGAGGCGACCCGAGCGAAAGGGCTCGAGAT
>Ga0335079_10008229_pt1 | contig 11888 bp, 14 predicted proteins | sample Lox_Sample_33_FD_206719 | JGI IMG/M metagenome (GOLD analysis project Ga0335079, IMG submission 206719) | Soil microbial communities from Loxahatchee National Wildlife Refuge, Florida, United States - Lox_Sample_3.3 | ecosystem: Environmental > Terrestrial > Soil > Wetlands | place: USA... | reverse complement strand
GCGTCTCGATGGGCAACGCCAAGTGGAGTGGCGAGTTGGAATTGGAAACCACCAACGGCAGTGTGGAGGTCACGTTGCCATCGTCGGCGGAATTCAGTGTGCATGCTGGCACGACCAACGGCGGAATCAGCTCGGACTTTCCCGTGGCCGTGCAGGGAAAGTTCGGCCCCAAGTCGCTCACCGGCACGGTGGGCGGCGGCGGAAGGGAATTGAAGCTAGCCACCACCAACGGCGGGATTGATCTGAAGAAAAGCTAGGCGCAGCGATTTAGCGCCGGTCGCAACAGCAAAAGCGTCTCAACGACAACCTCCCTGCGCACGGGCCGAAGTCAGTTACACTATCGGCCCATGAATACTCTATTCGTCAGAACTCTCGGTTTGCTCCTCGTTGCGGCTTCGGTCGCGTGCGCGCAAGACAGCATTCCCCTGTACCAGGGGATGCCGCCGGGCGCGGAGCCGGCGAACTATCCGGAGAAGGAATACTTCTCGAAAATTTGGAACACCGAAGTGGTCGCCAACGTCACCAAGCCGACGCTGACGGTATTCAAACCTGCGCCCGAACAAAAGAACGGCACCGCCATCGTGGTTTGCCCGGGCGGCGGTTTCATGGCGCTGTCGATCAACAGCGAAGGCAACGACGTGGCGAAGTATCTGGCAGCGCGCGGCATCACGGCGTTTGTGTTGAAGTACCGCCTCGCGCACACGGGCGAAGATGCCACGCAGGAATTTGGCGTGTTGATTGCCGATCGGCAAAAATTTAGCGAGACCGTTGGCAGCGTGATTCCGCAATCCAACGCGGATGGCCTGGCCGCCGTGGCGTATGTGCGGCAACACGCTGCGGAATGGGGCATTTCGCCGGACCGCGTTGGCATCATCGGCTTTTCGGCCGGAGGTGAAGTGACGGCCGCGGTCGCCTTCCAATACAAACCGGAAGGGCGGCCCGCGTTCGCCGCGCCGATCTATGCCGCCGCGAGTGCGTTTAAGGACGCGCCGGTTCCGGCGGATGCGCCGCCGCTGTTCCTCGCCGCGGCCAGCGATGATCAGCTGGGATTGGCGCCAGACAGCATTTTGTTGTGGCAGAAATGGAGCCAGGCGCACAAACCTGTCGAGTTGCATCTGTACGCCAAGGGCGGACACGGATTCGGCATGCGCACACAAAACCTGCCGACCGACCACTGGATCGACCGCTTCGCCGATTGGCTCGATCTCCAAGGCTTTCTGAAGAAGTAGGGTCCGCATGTGTCAGATGCCTCTAAACGGCCCCACTTCTACTCGGGCGCCGGCCACGGAGGTGAAAGCGTACTTCTGCGATCCGCAGAGCCCCTGGCAACGCGGCTCGAACGAAAACACCAACGGGCTGTTACGACAGTACTTCCCGAAAAACTCGGACCCGACCGACTATTCCCAGTCGGATCTGAGCAAAGTAGCGCTGCGCTTGAATCAACGCCCACGACAAACTTTGGGTTTTCAGACCCCTGCGAGTAAACTCCAGGAAAGCGTTGCGTCGACCAGTTGAGACCACCCGGCAAATCGGAAAAGTGGGTGTAGGTACTAGCGAGGTGCAGCTTCGCAGTCGATTGCTTGCCCTAGGAAGATGACACCCAGGTCATCACTGAATGCAGCTGTTTTGCACCATGTGTTTTTGTCGTTCATTTCGGAAGGCCGTTGCAACGTAATCTGATAGTGCATCCCATCCGAGGCCGTCGTAATGGCGAGTGCGTACGGCGCTGGATTCTCAAGATCAATAGACGATTTGCTCAGAGTGCCTTTCTTTTCGAGGAACGCAAGCAACGCCTCCCGAGCGGCCAACTTTTATTCGAAGGAGTCGGAAATGATCGTCGTGGCAGGCGCGTCAGGACGCACAGGGCACCGTGGATTGCCTTAATGGATTGGATGCTGAAGATTGCAAGGATGCTCAAGGGCTGAGAGAGCCATCGGGGTCTTATGCCAATAGAACGCGAATAGTGAGCAGTGAGGCGACACATGTCAGTGCCCGCGGAGCAACGAGGAGCTGAGATGGAAGATTCCGGTATTTCTCGACGCAGTTTTCTGCATGGTTCTGCCGCTGTTCTTGCCGGTACGCTGGTGGCCGGTGGGACTCGTGTGTGGGGCGCGGACGCGAATTCCAAGCCGGGTGTGCAGATGTACATGGTGCTCGCGGAATACCAAAAAAATCCGGCGGGCACGCTGGCGAAGCTGCATTCCATCGGCTACGGGTATCTCGAAGCGTTTGCGATGCCGATGGTAATCAGCGACATCGAGGAGTTCAAGAGAATGGTTGGCGACGCCGGGCTGGAATGTCCATCGGGGCATTTCGCGTTTGGCTTCTTCCCGCCCGAGAAGCTACTGGACGATGCCGGGAGGCTGGGTGTGCATCATGTTGTGAGTTCAGTTATGCCGACGCCGACTGACCTGTCGAAGGATGACGATCTGAAGCATGGCGATCCGAAGGCGATCATGCAGATGTGTAACAACCGGAGGGCGGACGATTTCAAGCGGATGGCGGCTCAGGCGAACGAGATCGGCGAGAGCGCGAAGAAACGTGGACTGGAGTTTGCGTATCACAACCACAATGTAGAGTTTCGCAAGCTCGAGGGGGGAACGACGGGGTACGAGATTCTGCTGAACGAGACCGACCTGGCGCTGGTGAAGCTTGAGGTGGACGCGGGTTGGATGGCCGCCGGTGGGGCTGATCCCGCGGCGCTTATTGCAGCGAATGCTTCCCGGGTGAAGTTGATGCACTTCAAGGACTTCAGCACGATTACGCCGCCTATCAACGAACTGGGGCGAGAGGCAGAGGCGCACATCGTCGATTTGGGGACGGGCGTGGCTCCGCTGAAAGCTGCATTTGAGGCGGCACGGAAGGCAGGAGCGAAGTTTTTCATCGTGGACCACGATCCGCCGTTCCATGGCAAGACCGCGATGGAAACGGCGAAGGTGGACTATGCATACGTGGCAGGGTTGATGGGGCGCTGAGCAGGAGTCGGTTACCGCAACCGCAAGTGACCTCGCTAGCGCATGCCGTTGTGGACACCTATAGCATCTCGCAAGAATCCGTACCCACAAATTCACCCACAGGGAACTGTTCCTACAGTCCCTTTCAGCGACTTGGCAGCCCCCGCGAGGATGTAAGTCGCTGATAAGACGTGTATGCCCAGACTGTCACGGCAGACGCCACGGGTTCGAGTCCCGTCGTCCCCGCCATTCCTTTCCGAGTGGAAAGTGCAATCGTACCCTGCGACGTAATCTTACTTTCTAAGATTTTCCATCGCCTTGGCGTGACCGACCGCCATCGCTAAATGTCTTGGGTGTCCGACAAATTCCGAGGCTCGCCGCGACCGGCTGCCTTCTATTTGGTTCCTAGGAAGCGCTCGACGATCTCCGGCAGCATCGGCTCGACGGCGAGCGTGTAGTGGGTGGTGTTCGGCACGATTGCGAACTGGTTTGCGGGCCGTAGTGAGCCATCGATCCCGGCATCGCGCTGGCCGCCTCCCAACGCCTTCCAGAACTCGACCATGTGTTCGGGCCGGAGGTAGTCAGCGTCGGCAAAGACTAGCAGTGTGCGAGCCTGAAGCTTGGCGATGTCGGCGCTCCAGTCAAAGGGGCGCTTGGTCAGGTCACCGAGCTTCCTGAAGAGGTTCGTCCAATCGACATCGGGATAAGCCTGCCCTAACGGCGATGCCTTGACGCTACCGCCGAGCATTGCAGCGTTGGTCTCGAGCTGATTGAAGGCCGCCAGCACTTCCGGATAAGCGTCGTCCTGCCTCATCCTCGCGGCCAGGAGCACGAGCCGATCGACCTCGCCCGGATGGCGTATGGCAGTCTGCAGCGCGACGAAGGAGCCCAGCGAGTAGCCCATTATGTCGGCCTTGCCGAGTTTTAGATGGCCGATCAGAGCGGCAACGTCGTCGCCCATCGTTTCACAGCGCAGTGGCCTGTCGGTGTCTGGCGTGCGCCCATGCCCCTGAAGATGGACGGCGATCACCTGCCGGCGCTTGGCCAGTTCGCCCAGATTGCTCCCAAAGCTGTCTGGGTTGATGCCGCCGTGAAGAAGAATGAGCGGCTTGCCGGCGCCATGCACGCTGTAGAAGATATGCTGGCCATTGACGTCGGCAAAATTCTCTTTTGACATAGTGGGGGTCTCCTTGGCCTGAACGGGAAGGGTCGCCGTCAGCACTGCGGTCGCTGTGGCGCTCTTCAGGAAATCGCGTCTCGTGTGTGTCATCGTCATCCCTTCCATACTCCGGTGGCCGCGGTGTGGTCACGATCTGCCTGCGAGCAACTCATCCAGCTGCGCGAACTGTTCGGGCAGGCCTTCCGCCGAACCAGCGAGGGCTTCCTCGAGGGCCGCGGTTGTGGGGTAAAGTTCGTGTAGGGTGACCAGCGTCTTGCCGGCATTTTCTTCGAACGTCACCGTGGTCACGGCGCCCTGATCGCTTTCTTCGTTCGTCCAGACGATGCGCTTGTTCAGCGTCACTTCTCTGTACGTGCCGAAGAACGCCATCGGTTGATCGAAGGCCGGATGGCGGAACACGAAGCGATACGCGCCCCCGGTGCGCACATCCATGTCGCATGAGACCAGCGACATGCCCACCGACTTCGGAACCCACCACCGCTGGAACAACTCGGGTTTGCTCCACGCTTCGAAGACGAGGTGCGCCGGGGCATCGAACGTTCGCGTCACGACCAGTTCGCGGTCGGACTTGCGTTCCACGGCGGTGCGCTTCACGGCGCCGGGATTACCCTCTTTTCCTTCGGGCATCTGTCTTCTCCTTGTATTTCAAGTGCTCGACGATCTTGTCCAGCGCGTCGAAGCGTGCGCTCCAGAGTTGGCGGTGCTGCTCGATCCAGGCGGCCTCTTTTTCCAGCGCGCGCATGGCAAGCCTGCAGGTTCTGACGCGCCCGGTCTTTTCCGTAGTGACGAGCGCCGCCCGCTCCAACACGCCAACATGCTTCTTCATACCCGTGAGGGTCATCTGGAACTTTCCGGCGAGGTCCGTGATCGAAGCGTCGGCGCGGCCGAGTTGCTCCAGTACGCCGCGCCGGGTCGCGTCCGCCAGCGCGGCGAACGAAGCGTCGAGACGGGTTTCGTTACACTGAACCATATGGTTCAGTGTATAGCAGAGCGACTCGCAGCGTGTCAAGAGGAAAGGTGCTGGCTACTATCAGGAACGGGGGAAGCCCGCGCGCGTCGTTCGCAAGGGAGATGTAACTAAATGCGCTCCGGGAGTCGAGCATTGCAACGGCGCAACTCCAAACAGTGGTTTTGCCCTGCGGTGACAGCCGGGAGCGTATCACGCTTCGTCCGCGTGGCTAGGTCCCGAGCAACCGGGTTACCGCCGAAGTTCGTACTGGCCCCACCAGGCCCAGTTCGCTGGCCTGCCAGGCCCTGATTGACCCGTGGTATAAGGACGCCGTGATCGACCTTATAGAAATCTCGTTCCAAGCGAGAGCCGCTTGGAAGCGTCTGGTCTCAACGCTCAAGAGCAATTGGACGATTGAGGACTATCCGATCAAAGTACAGTTCCATCGCATTTCGGTAGATTCGTTGGCGTTTCGACGCAAGCCCTTTCCATGGACGGCCACCGTAATCAACTGGCCGGGAATGTTCGGCGGCGGAGACACACGCCAAGAGGCACTCGAAAACCTTAAAACGTGTTTTGAGCGATTCAAGGCGACGAAGAAGAACCTGCCCCGGCCCGGCTCAAAGGTTCCGATCCAATTTGCACCGAACGCACGCGTCAGCCTGCACGCAAAACTAGCCAAAGACTTCACCGTTCGAGTTCTCGGGGTGCAATGGGCCTGGATTTCCGACGAGTCTAGCCTCGCCGACTTCTGTGATGAGGAAACGAATCACAAACTCATCCAAAAGATCCTCGCTACCTACGACGTAGACGTATCAGACATTCCGGATGGAAACCTGGCCGATATTCTTGACCGAATCGCACGGAAGCTAGATCGCGGTGCCTGATTAGCTTGGCTCAACGCCCGAAAACGGCCAATCCACGGCGACCGAGGCAAAAATAAATTTGTCTCACCTCGGAAACAGCTCGGCGAGACAGCGTGTAGGAAAGGGCGAAACGCGAAGTTGGCGGGGAGCTGCGGGACGTAACTCTTGCGTTTTCAGAGAACGCGACCATGTGCGCGGTGCCCCGAAAAGCAAAAAGGCGAGGTGTCTATCGACACTCTCGCCAGTCAATGGCATACCAAATTTGTAGATTTTTGCAAGACCGTTCTGTCTCGCGCTCTCTCAGTGCCCGCGCGCCCGCCGGAACTCGACGTTGCTTACCTTCTTCTACCTCCTTTACTTCCTTTATCTCGTCTACCTCTTCTGCCTCTTCTACTCCCCGGCTTTGCTTCGGCCATCTGTTAGACTATCGGCGCTTATGCAGGAACGATTACAGAAGATTATTGCGCGGGCGGGAATTGCTTCGCGGCGCCATGCGGAGCAGTTGATCCTGAGCGGGCAGGTGCGCGTGAACGGAGAAGTCGTCCGCGAACTCGGCAGCAAAGCGGACGCGGCGACCGACAAGATCGAAGCAGCGGGACGCGTAGCACACCTGGCGGAACGTCACGTTTATTTGGCGTTGCACAAACCCGCGGAAATTGTTTCGGCGATGGCTGATCCGGAAGGCCGCAAGACGCTGCGGAATTTGCTGCGCGGATTCAAAGAGCGCGTGTATCCCGTGGGGAACCTGGAGTATGCAACGGCGGGGCTCGTTTTTTTGACCAACGATGGCGACTTTGCGGCGGAGATGCAAAAAAACTGGGACCACCTCGAACAGACGTATCACGTAAAAGTGAAGGGGAGATTGACCCTCGAAGAGTTGGCGGAATTGGGAAAACGGGCGCGGGTAAAGTTGCGCGTCGTGCGACAACCAGACGCGGCGCGGGGCCAGCGCGGACGAAGGGATGGCGCCAGCGGCGGAGCGAATTTTTGGTACGAGGCAAAATTGCGGGGCGCGAAGCGCGATGCGTTGCGCGATGCGCTGTTTGCCGCGCGGCATCCGGTGGAGAAGTTGGTCCGTGTGGGAGTAGGGAGTTTAACGTTGGAAGGCCTACCGGCAGGAAGATACAGACTGCTCAGCGCGAAGGAAGTCGAGGCGCTGCGGAGGAGTTGGAGAAGCACAGAAGTCAGAGCGCCGGGACGAGAAGACGTTCGCGGGGAGAAGTGAGCCGCTCGCGACGGCGTGGTTGAAGGGGAAGAAAAGCGAGAGCCACCTCCCGCACTTTCAACATGCAGGAACGGTTGCAAAAGATTATGGCCGCGTGTGGGGTGGCGTCGCGCAGAGCGGCGGAGGAGATCATTGCGGCCGGGCGCGTGCGTGTGAATGGTATGGTCGTGCGGGAGTTGGGCACGAAAGCGGATGTGGACGTCGATGAGATCTTGGTGGATGGAAAACGGATAGAACCAGCCGAAAGGCTGGTTTATTTTTTGTTGAACAAGCCCAAAGGATTCGTGACCACAGTCAGCGATCCGGAAGGGCGGCCAACCGTGATGGATTTGTTGAGTGCGAGAAAAGAACGAGTGTATCCCGTTGGCAGACTCGACTACGCAAGCGAAGGCTTGTTGCTGTTGACGAATGACGGAGACTTGGCGGCGAAGTTGATGAAAGCGGGATCGCATGCGCAGAAGACCTATCTGGTGAAGGTGAGTGGGAAGCCGGACGAGGGGAAGATTTCGCGCTTGCGAGCCGGAGTGATGATTGAGTTGGAAGATGGGCGAAACGTGAGGACCGCGCCGGCGAAGATTCGCCTGTTGGATAACAAGACAAGTGCCGAATGGCGTGTGCCCGCTGGCGAAAGAGAGAATCCGTGGTATGAAGTGACCTTGATCGAGGGACGGAACCGCCAGATTCGGAGGATGTTCGAGAGGGTGGGGCATCGCGTCGAGAAGATTCGAAGGGTACGCATGGGGCCGTTGAAGCTGGATGTCGGCGTGGGGAAGTGGCGGGAATTGCAGGCGAACGAAATTGAGGCATTGAAGCGAGCGGCGAATGGAGGCTAAGGAACGAGTCAGGGGATAGGAAGCGCACGGTACGTGCTGCTCGGCGGATCAGTGGCCGTTATTCAGCGGTTGGCACAGACTGAAGTCTGTGCCACGCAGCATCGGAGTTAGCGCGTGGAGCAAAGGCGAACCGCGGGACTGTGCAACGTATGTTTCAGCGTGGGAGAATGGGATTATGCTGAGCCGGTCGCGTTGCGATGGAAGCAGGCTGGGTTTTGACGTAGAGAGCACAGGGGACACGAAGCGGAATGACGCGGACGATTGAAGAGTTGATCCCGGATTATATTCGCGGGCTGCCGGTATATGTGCCGGGGCGGCCGATTGAGGAAGTCGAGCGCGAACTCAAAATCCACGCGGTGAAGCTGGCGTCGAATGAGAATCCGCTGGGACCGTCGCCGATGGCGATAGAAGCGGCGAAGCGGGCGTTGCGCGATTCGAATCGCTATCCCGATGGCGGCTCGCATGTGCTGCGCGAAGCGTTGGCGGCGCGAACGGGAGTTTCGCTGGACGAAGTTTTTGTCGGGTTGGGTTCGAGCGAAATTATTGATCTGGCGTCTCGAGTTTGTTTGCGTGCGGGTTTGCAGGGGATCACTTCGCACGGAAGCTATGCGCCGTTTTCCGTGGCGATTCGCGCAAGCGGCGCTGAGTTGGTGCTGGTGCCGCAGCGGCAGTTTGCATTCGACCTGGACGCGATCATTGCCGCGATCACGCCAAAAACGGGCGTGATCTATGTAGCCAATCCAAACAATCCAACAGGGACAGCGTTTGGTGTGCGGGAGCTGGAAAATTTTCTAGCGCGGGTGCCGGACGGCGTGCTCGTCGTCCTGGATGAAGCGTACATTCACTACGCACCAAGTTTGAACCGGCGACGGTCGGAGGAGATTTACCGGCGGCGCGAGAATGTGCTGATTTTGCGTACATTTTCGAAAGTGTATGGGCTGGCGGGGATTCGAATCGGGTTTGCGATCGGGCGGCCGGAAGTGCTCACGGCGATGAACAAGTTGCGCACCCCGTTTAATACCTCGGGCGTGGCGCAAGCGGCAGCGCTTGCGGCGATTGATGACCGCGAACATGTGGAGCAGTGCATCGCGACGAATTCGGTGGAGCGGGCGCGCTTGACGGAAGGATTGATGGCGATGGGGCTGGACCCGGTGCCGAGCGAAACCAATTTTGTGTTTATGGAAGTGGGGCCGGACGCGAAGCAAGTTTGTGACGAATTGCTGCACGCGGGGGTGATTGTGCGGCCGTTGGGCTGGATGGGCATGCCGGAGGCGATTCGCATTTCGGTGGGGACGGAAGAGGAAAATGAAAAGTGTTTGGCGGCGATGCGGCCGATTTTGGAGCGACGCGCTGCGGGACCGGGGGAATTGGCGAAGCGGTGAAGAAGTCCTACACGAGTAGACCGGCCTTGGATGGCAATGAGAGAAAACCCGCACCCTTAAAAACGAAGGGTGCGGCACCCCGGTAGACGTGGGCGCAAACGATGAAAGTGCTACTGCCTGAGGGCGCGGAGCAGAGCGCCGATCCGATTCTGGACATTTTGAAAATGTACAAGACGATTGCGGTGGTGGGATTGTCTGCGAATCCGGCGCGCGCGAGCAATGAAGTGAGCGAGTACTTGCAGAGCGCGGGGTACCGGATCATTCCGGTGAATCCGAACGAGAGGGAAGTGCTGGGCGAGAAGAGTTACGCGCGGCTGGAAGATGTACCGGAGAAGGTCGAAATTGTGGATGTATTCCGGCGAAGCGAACATTTGCCGGGTGTTGTGGAGAGCGCGATTCGCGTGGGAGCAAAAGTGGTGTGGATGCAGTTGGGGATTGCGAACGAAGAGGCGGCAGAGCGGGCGCGCGCGGCGGGGTTAGTGGTGGTGGAGGATGCGTGCATGTTTGTGGAGCATCGGAGGAGAGCGAAGGAGTTGAAGAGGAGCTGACAGCTGGAAAACAGTGTAGGTAAACAAGTGGCTCGCGATTAGTTTTCGCGGGCTTTTTTGTTGGAAGAGACTGGAACTGATGGGTGCGACTTGATTCAACGCCGAGTTCGTGGCGGAACAGGAGAGGAGAGAAGGGAGCGAAACGCAGAGAAACGCAGAGAAACGGAGCGCGCAGAGAGGAAAGCAGATCCTTCGCTACGCTCAGGATGACACTTTGTGTGGTTTGGGAGCGGACTCACGATGGCCGAAGTGAGAGCGCGCTAGCCGACTAGCGGGAAGAGCTGGAGATTGCGGCGACCGGGGGCGACTACGGCGAGGATGCGGCCATCGGGGGAGATGGCGAAGTCGCGGAACGAGATACCGTGGAGAAGTGGCTGCGGCGTGGGTTGAATCACGGGCACGGCTTGGCCAGGGCGCGGTGCGGTTAACGGCGGAAGCGTGATCCAGACAATGTCGCCGGATTTGCGCTCGACGGCGCGCTTGAGCAGGATGCGATTTTCATCGGGTGCCCATTGCACCAGGCCGAGACCGACACGAAGGCGCGTGACGTAATCGGGCGCGGTGAGGTCGCGAACTTCGAGCACTTCGCGATCAATAAAATAGGCGATTTTCTTGCCGCTGGGGGACAGCGAAAGACCGCCCTGGTAGTCGTCCAGCGTGGCGATTTCCTTGTCATCTTGTGCGAGCAGTTCGAGGCGCTGGAGGCGCGGCGGGCCAGACATGGCGCGGTCGCGTTCGATGGCGATAGCCGCGTTGGTGCCTGGGATGCGGATGGAATCCAGAAAGGTGCGGCCCTCGAAGGCAGGGCCGATGGCGCCATTCGCGATGCTCGAATAGCGAAAAGAAAATAGCATGCGGGGCTTGAGGGCTTCCGTGAGGTAGACGATGGTGCTGTTGTCGAGAAGAAAGGACGCGTCGTAACAATCCTTGATCACGCTTTCGCCTTTGCCGAGGCGAATCTCGTGGCCGTTATCGTCGAGGGCCAGAGTCATGTAGGAGTCTTCGGCGCGGCCGGAGTCATCATTGACGCTGGTGGTGAAGAGTTGCGCGAGGATGAAGCGGCCGTTAGGTGACCAACGGAAGGCGTCAGCGGCGTAGGAAAAGAGTTCATTGCCGCGAGTGAACTTGGGGCCTTCGAGGAGCCGGCGTTTTTTGCCGTTGGACTCCATGAGCCAGATGTCGTCGTGCTGAAGATCGTACTTTTTGGTTTTGAAGTTGCGGCGGACGCCGTAGACGATGCGGCCATCGGGAGCGAAGCTGAAGGCGGTGACTTCTTCGTCGATGTTTTGGAGGGGTTTGTCGATGTCTTGCGCGTGGGTCTGCGTAGGAGAAAAGAAAACATAGCTAAACGCAGAGACACAGAGGACGCAGAGAAGAAGGGAAGGCAGGTAGCGCATCACGATCGGAGAGCGCTGGTTGGCAGACAGAACGAAAAAGATCATGGCTGGGGCGGGACGAGCGGCGCCTGCTCCGGGTGGACCGGTTCGGGATGCGGGCCGGTGAAGGCGGAGCAGCAGGGTTTTTCCACGGGCTTGAACTCCATAAATTCGATACGGGTAAGGCTGGCGTCGTACAGATTAAGCTGCCATTTGCCATCGCGGCCAATTTGCGGCTTTTCGGGAGTTTTGACGCCGACGCGGGCGAGGTCGTAAGCAACGACGCGAACACTGGGCACGCCGAGTGAGATGTGGTTCATGACGCCGAGGGTTTGCTTGTCGGCGGTGGCGGGAATGTTGAGCATGTATTCGACCCAGTCGGTGCCGTCAGGAACCTGCATGGCGACCCAATCGTCTTGGTCGTCTTTCATGCCGCCGTGCCAGTAAGGGCGAAAGCCGAGAATATCGACGTAGAAGTGATTGATGAGTTCGCGGGAGTTGACAACGAAACCGGCGTGGATGATGCGAATGGGGTTGCCGGGATCGCGCGGAGGCAAACCGGCGTTGAAGTCGTC
>Ga0335079_10008226_pt1 | contig 11889 bp, 11 predicted proteins | sample Lox_Sample_33_FD_206719 | JGI IMG/M metagenome (GOLD analysis project Ga0335079, IMG submission 206719) | Soil microbial communities from Loxahatchee National Wildlife Refuge, Florida, United States - Lox_Sample_3.3 | ecosystem: Environmental > Terrestrial > Soil > Wetlands | place: USA... | reverse complement strand
TCTGTGTACATTTTTTTTTCAGACCCTCTGTTCCTGTGGAAAATGTAAATTGCACAATGTTTAAGCATTATAAGCACAATAAATTCAATATATTATAATAATTTAGCCATGGTGACTGCGTCTTTTACTTCTTCTATTCTGACGCTGCATTCCCTCCCAATGTGCTTCCGTGTTGCACCCATAACATTCACCCTTATGTAGTTGTCGGTAAGCCCCGAAAAGGCACCGGAATCGGAATTGTTATCTTCAATCACTACGCTTAAAACCGATCCCAGATGCCTCTTTCTGAACTCAAAGTTCTTCCGAATGCCGATATTTCTCAACTCCTCGTTCCTTTTTTTTCTAACATGGTCCGGAACCTGGTGCTTCATGTCGTATGCCGGCGTTCCCGGACGGGCAGAAAACGTGAATACGTGCAGATGAGTAAGAGGCGACTGATCCACCAGGTCGAGCGTATGCTGGAACTCGCGTTCTCCTTCGCCCGGGAACCCGACGATGACGTCAGCGCCAAGGGCGATACCGGGAACTTCCTGTGCGGTCCGGTCCAACAGGTCACGGTAGAATCCCGACGTATACTGTCTTTTCATTAGCGCGAGAACAGAGTCGTCGCCGCTCTGGAGTGGAATATGAAGGTGTCTGCAGAGTCCCCGACCGAGAAGGTCGATGATTTCCCTCGTGATCTCGTTTGCTTCGATCGAGCTCAGCCGAATACGTGACATGCTCCGCCGCTGCACAAGGAGGGGGAGCAGCCTGGACAAGCTGGTTTGGGGTTCCCTGTCAGAGCCGTAGGTCCCGATATGGATGCCTGTCAAAACGATTTCCGGCGCCGCTGCCTGCACCAGACGGTCAAACTCCTTGAGAACGTCGGCCAGGCTCGCACTCCGGGACGCGCCGCGCGCGGAGGGGACAATGCAGTACGAGCAGCGGTTATCGCACCCGTCCTGGATCTTCAGATAACTTCTCGTCCTGCCCCCTGTTGATCTTGCCGTGATGCCATTATCCAGGGATCGCTGATCGCTGCCCGTGGCCGTTTCCATGATCTGATCGGGGATCGCCTGCTTGTCAGCATTCGGGACGACAAGGTGCACACCGGGAAGGCTCCTGATCTCATCAGGCCGGATAGAGGCATAACAGCCTGTCACGATAACTTTTGCGCCTGGTGCCCGTTTGACCGCCGCCCGGATGGTCTGCCTGCTCTGTGTATCGCTTTTTGTTGTGACGGAGCAGGTATTGATGACGTAGACATCAGCCTCTGCGTCAAAGGGAACGATCGCATTCCCCTTGGCCCGCAAATCCTGGCAGAGAAGGTTTGTTTCGTACTGGTTGATTTTACAACCCAATGTGGTTAAGGCTATTCGCATTTCTGTCCGGTCAGAGAATTCATCCCTGCCGCCGTTATGACTGCTTGCACGACCGTTCCGATAAGGCTCGAAGGGCCCGGGAAATTGACCACCTTGTTCTCCCTCGTCCTTCCTGTCACCATTCCGCCTTTTTTACTGAACCCGTCGACAAGCACCTCCCTGACCGTCCCGACAAGTTCCCGATTCCTCCTGAGTGAAATGCCTTTCTGCAGCTCGAGAACACGGGCGAGCCTTTCTTCCTTGACCTCTTCCGGCAAATGCCCCGGCAGCTTGATTGCGGCTGTCTCAGGCCTCTTCGAGTACTTGAACGCGAAAAGAGAATCGTACTGAACTTCTTCGAGCAGTTCCAGGGTCATCTCAAGATCCTGTTCGGTCTCACCGGGAAAACCCACGATAATGTCCGTAGTGAGCGCCAGATCGGGAACTGCCTTCCTCAGCCGGTTCACCTTATCCAGATACTCCTGACGCCCGTATTTCCGGTTCATGGACCGGAGGACAGAGTCGGATCCACTTTGGATAGGAAGGTGAACCGATTCGCAGACCTTCGGGAGGTCCCGCATGGCGAAAATGAGATCATGGGAAAGGTCGCGGGGGTGGGAAGTCACGAACCGGATCCTTTCGATCCCGGGGACCCCGTTCAGCAGTCCCAGGAGCTCCGGAAAGGATGTATTCCGCTCGATTCCCCTGCCGTAAGAGTTCACGTTCTGGCCCAGGAGCGTGACTTCTTTATACCCCCTCGCCCCCAGTTCACGGACTTCGCGTACTATGTCATCTGCAGGTCGGGAGCGCTCCCGGCCTCGAAGATAGGGCACAACGCAATAGGTGCAGAAATTGTCGCATCCGTACATTATGGATACCCACGCCTTGATCCTGTCCCTGCGCGTCGTAGGAATGCTTTTCCGGTGATATTCAGGGTCTCCTCCTGTTTCAACGACCGGACGGGACACTTCCTGGTTCCGGTCGACCATGTCTGCCAGCCGCACGATATCAGAAGGACCGAACACGATGTCCACGTAGGGAGCGCGGGACAGGATCCGGGACCCCTCCTGCTGGGCAATGCAGCCGGAAACAACGATCTTCAGGTTGGGATTCCCGTCCTTGAGCGCTTTCAGCCTGCCGAGCTCGCTGTAAAATTTCTGTTCTGCCTTCTCACGGATGCTGCAGGTATTCAAAATGACCATGTCAGCACTCTCGACGTCACCGGCTTGAGCACATCCGTTGCCTTCCAGGATGCCCGTCATCCGTTCTGAATCGTGCTCGTTCATCTGGCATCCGAACGTAATAATATGAAACGATTTCATGGCGCTATTATAATACTCCCCAGGGAACTGAAACAACTGGTATTTGCGGGGGAAAATACTTCATTTACGCGAGTGGGAGTGAAAGGCGGACGGGTTCTCCCCGTTTCAGGGAAAGCGTGGTCCTGGCGTTCTGTTTGAACAGAAAAACCTCGAGGAAGCCTGAGCTGTTGATAATTGCCGACGGCTCGCCGGGCGCCGCCTCGGCATAGAACTTTTTCAGACCTTTGATCTCTTTTCCGGCCAATGAGATCGCGGCAGGTCCAATTTCCGTTCCCTCAGGAACGAGCGACTGTATGTCTTTATAGGATATGTTCGTGATCACGTTTCCGAACCGATCGATATGGATGACGTGCCCGTCGATGGCATTTGCCGTCTTCTTCGGCATCGGAACGTTCAGCTTTACATAGTCTTCGACGACGTCCCCGAAGTTTCCCGAAGGTATCCCCTTCGAGAGCCATGACGCTGCGGGCGCGAAGATGTCCCGGCCATGAAAGGTCGGTCCAGGATTCGGGAGGAAGTAATGACTGGCGGTGATATGGTGCACCCTGAGCCGCTCCGCTTCCTGATAGATCAGGCTGAAAATACCGTTGTCGGGCCCGACGAAATAGTAGCTCTCAGTGACGACAATGAGCGGGCGCCTGCCGCTGCCCACGCCGGGGTCGACGACCGCCAGATGAATGGTCCCCTTGGGGAAGTGGACGTAGGATGTCTTGAGTGCGAAGGCCGCTTCCCAGATGTCCTGCGGTCCTATCTCATGCGTGATATCCACGATCTGAGCCTGGGCATTGATCTTGAAGATGACGCCCTTCATGCTTGCAGCAAAGGAGTCTTTCGTCCCGAAATCAGTAGTAAGCGTGATGATCGCTGACATCAACCCCTCGCAAAGCAGTGATAGTATTGAAAACTGCAGGAATGATATCAGCAGCAGCGCCCTTTGTCAATCCCTTGCCCGCGTGCCCCGATCTCCGCCCCCGGTCTGAGCACGAGAACGCGTCTTGACACCTTCGGTTTGTGTGCTATCATTTCTCCATTCAAAAAATCATTTTGTTTATCGAGAGGAGGAGTATGATGAAGAGATTTCGTTCCCTGACGATGATCATGGCTGTAATATTCCTGGTTGCAGGCATCGCTGGTGCAGCGCAACAAGAGGTGTCGGTAGAAAGGGGCAAGGCGCTGTTCAACGATCCCAAGCTCGGCACAACAGGGAAAGCATGCAATGACTGTCATAGGAATGGCAGCGGGATGGAGAAAGCTGCGGGCAGAACAGACATCGTGTCGATCGTGAATGGATGCATCCAGGCGTCGATCAAAGGAACGCCTCTTGATGCGAAATCAGCAGAGATGCAATCGCTCGTATTGTACATCAAAAGCTTCGGTGCGCCGAAGAGGCCAGCGCCCATGGGCTACTGACCACCCAGGTCCATCCTCTCTCCCCTTCTGCTGCGGGGGGAGAGGATGTTGTCTACCATGCCTTCCGCATTCGCTGACCGGTAATGCACGGTGCCAATCAGTCTGATCCCTGATATCCTTTCAATGACCGCCGGGCTTGTTCGTTCAGCCGTTCCCTTTTTTCGGCTCTCCGCGTAGTTGAACACCACGCCGGAAATCTTCGCCTTCCGTTCCCGGAGCGCCCTGATTGTCAGGAGCGTATGATTGATCGTGCCGAGCCCGGGCCGCGCCACGATAACCACAGGCAAACCGAGGTCACCGGCCAGATCCAGGTAGCAATAGCGCTCGGTGAGAGGGACCAGGATCCCTCCCGCCCCTTCCACGATCAGGAATTCATGCCTCTGCGACAACGCTTCAAATGCCTTGCGTATGCGGCCCGGATCGATTCGTTTTCTCTCGAGACCGGCAGCTACCAGCGGAGCAAGCGGCCTGCTGAAGCGATAGGGATTCACGTGAGAGAGGCTGTCGCTCACACCCGCCGCATTCATCAGTGCTAGTGCATCAGAAGGATGCAACTCGCCCAGGACCTTTTTGCAGCCGGTTTCAACGGGTTTCATGACGCCCGCATCGATGCCGCGGCACCGAAGCTCCTCTGCGATCCTTGACGCGACATAGGTTTTTCCGACACCGGTGTCCGTGCCTGTTATAAAGATACCCTTTGGGCTTTTTTTCATACTATGCGGCTGTCCAGATTGAATACCTGTCCGGAAACGTTGCTCATCCCGCTGATATGGTGTACAAATGCGGCGACTTCCTCCGAATCGGACCCGCGGCCAAGTGCATTCTCACGCCGGACCCGCTCCACAACACCGCCAACAACAGAATGCCCCATATCGGTCGGCAGGTACCCGGGCAGCACGGCATTCACCTTGATGTTGAAACTGCCTAGTTCCCGCGCCGCGGTCTTTGTAAGACCGATCACGCCGGCCTTGGACGCTGCGTAATTGGCCTGCCCTTCCCTGCCCCTGACTCCGGCGATCGAGGAGATGTTGATGATATGACCGCTTCGCTGGCGCTCCATGATTCGAGCCACCGCCTGGGTACCGAGGAACACGCCCTTCAGGTTTGTATCAAGAACCTCGTCCCAGTCCTGCTCATGCATCCGAAGCATCAGATGATCTTTCGTGATCCCGGCATTGTTGACAAGAACATCCACAGAGCCCCATCGGTCCATCGCTGTCCGGCACAGATCCTCCACGTCCGGCCGTATCCGGACATCCGCCTTCTTTGCCAGCGCCTCGCCTCCGGAGCGGTTTATTTCATTAACGACCTCAATCGCCTGCCCCTCGTGTGAAACAAAGTTCACAATGACCCTGTCTCCCGATCTTCCGAAGGAGATAGCGATCGACCTCCCGAGACCGCGAGAAGCACCGGTCACGATCACTACCCGTTTGCGTTCCGGAGCATGCATTGCCTAGAGGATTCCTTCCCGCTTGATCATGGCAAAAGCCTCGATTGCCCGGTCGATATCAGCGTCCGAATGCGAGGCCATGACCGTGGTCCGGATCCTGGCCCCGCCCTCGGGTACCGTTGGCGGCCGGATCGCCGTTGCATAGACGCCATAGGTTGAGAGTTTTTCGCTCACAACAAGAGCGTGAGACGAATCACCAACCATGACCGGGATGATCGGCGTTTCTGATCGTCCCATCGCTATCCCGTGAGTGCGCAATCCCTGAAGAAACCGTTCACGGTTCGACCAGAGCCTCTGTCTGGTTGCCGGTTCACGGTCGATGACATCAAAAGCGGTGATCGCGGCTGCACAAACTGACGAAGGAAGCGAGGTGCTGAACAGGAAGCTTCGAGACCGGTTGACGAGATAATCGATCACATCCCTGTCGCCCGCGACATAAGCGCCGAAGCATCCCAGCGCCTTGCCGAGCGTCCCCATCTGGATCGGGATCCTGCCTTCCAGTCCGAAGTGTTCCGTTGTTCCCCTGCCGCTCTCACCGAGCACGCCCGTTGCATGGGCATCGTCAACGATCAGGATGGCGGAGTGTTTTTCCGCCAGGAACGCAAGCTCGTGAAGCGGAGCAAGATCACCATCCATACTGAACACTCCATCGGTAACGATCAGTTTTCGTCGGACGCATGCATGGTCTTTAAGGAGCGTTTCGACGTGGTCAGGGTCGCAGTGTCGATAGACGAGCACCTTCGCCCGGCTCAAGCGGCACCCGTCGATGATGCTGGCATGATTCAACCTGTCGCTCAGGACCACGTCGCCTTCATCCGCCAACGCCGGAATGATGCCCGTATTTGCGGCATAGCCCGTGTTGAACAGGAGCGCTGCCTCTGTCCCTTTGAACGCGGCGATCCGTTCTTCCAGTTCCTGATGCAGCCTTCCAGTCCCTGAAACAAGGCGGGACGCGCCCGAACCGAACCCGTAGCGTTCTATCGCATCGGCAGCCGCTTTCCGGACCTCGGGATGAAAAGCAAGGCCAAGATAGTCATTCGAGCACAACAGCACCAGTGTTCTGCCCTTGATCTCGATATGAGGCCCGTCGGCAGCATCGATGCGGTTGAGCCGTCTCAGAATGCCTCTCTGCTCCAGATCAAGAAGTTCCTTTTCGAACATGGGGATTTCCTCAGCGATCCAGGTACGCCAGGAGGTCCATTGTTTGCCGGCATGATCCGGTTCGGTCGATCAACACGGCCTCCTCCTGAAGATAACTGATCAGGCTCCTCAGGTAGCAGCGGTCCGGGTCGACGAATATGGCTCTGCCGCCTGTATTGTCACCTGCTGATTTAAGATCGGGGAACCGGATATAGCCAATGCTTCGCGCAGCGACGTAACCTGCCGTATAATCCGGATCGTCAGACCAGCAGAGTTCTGCAAGAACCCCGGGTCCGCTGGCAATCTTCGTTGCGAGGGCGAGGGCTTCGTATGTCCGGAAATGGGATAGACCGTTCGCGGACAGCAAACCGCGCATCCTTCCACCGGCCTCGTCGGTCCAGTCGAACCTCGAAGCCCGCACACCCCGTTCCTGGTCGGGCTCCAGCCGATCGCCGGTCAATCCGTCCATGATCATTGCCCCCCGCATGTTCCTGCCCGAAGAAGATGCTCCGGACGCGAGAAGATGCAAAGCCTGCTCTGCTGAGCGCTTGGCAACGCCCGCTTTGCAGAGCGCCTGCACGGCGAGCGTTCTTCCAGCCATAACGTCGGGCGTGGTTACCGTAACAACATCCAAGGCTGCGAGAGTTCGCGGAAGGATATCTCCCAGGTTTTCTATGGTGATGTCGATCTTATCTGCCGCGATCCCCTTGCCGAGGGCACGGCGGACAAGTTCGCTGGTGGTTCTTTCACTATCCCCGGCCCTGACCAGTTTCTCCGCCCCAGAGATATGCCTTCCGTCCGCAGACGCACGCATGCGGATGCTGTAATAGGGCCTGTCCATTACGCGATGCGAAGTCCGAGATCCTTGAGCATCTGCAGGTCTTCCTCCGGGGCCAGTCCGCTGGTCGTCAGATAATTGCCGATCATGAACCCATCGGCTCCTGCCAGGAAGATCAGGGGATGAAGCTGTCGAAGCGCGGTTCCCCTTCCCCCACAGATACGGATCTCTTTCGAGGGTAAAATGAACCTGAACAAGGCTATGGTATGAAGCGCTTGCATTGGTTCGATAGGAGCGCGCGTCCCGAGCGGGGTCCCGACGATCGGCATCAGAAAATTGAGAGGTACCGAATCGACGTCGAGCTCCCGCAGGGTAAAGGCCATACGGACCCGGTCATGCATGCTCTCACCCATGCCGAGGATTCCGCCGCTGCACGATGAGAGTCCCAGCGACGCCGCATTCCGCAGGACTTCCAGCCGCTCATCAAAGGTGTGGGTGGAGCAGATACGGGGAAAGAATTCCCGCGACGTCTCGATGTTATGATGATACCGTTCAAGGCCGGCATCGCGAAGACAGACAAGCTGGTTACGCGTAAGCGTTCCCAGGGTCGCGCAGGGAGAGAGGCCCGCATCGCGGACCCGTCCAATCCCCTGTGCGATCGCATCCAGATCCGCCGATGAATCTATGCCGCGGCCGCTGGTCACGATGCAGAACCGTTTGGCGCCGATCCTCTTGGCGCTCTCCGCAGCATCCGTCATCATGTCTACGGAGATCAACGGATAGACGCGCGCATTCGTCCTATGGTGGACAGACTGCGCGCAGTAGGCGCAGTCTTCGCTGCATGCACCTGACTTGGCGTTCACGATCGAGCAGATGTCCACTGCATTGCCCCGCTTACGTTCGCGAATACGAGCTGCTGCAGCGAACAGTTCGATCAGGTCCGAGCCTGATGCGCCGGCAAGCTGAAGCGCCCGGGGAGGATCGATTGCAGATCCATGCTCGATGGCCTCGAAAGCTTCTGACAGAATGGTTCGAAAAGAGGAACTCACGAAATGGTTGTACCCGATGGCGGTTCAATTGTCAACCTATTTTTCATTAACAGGTTGACAATCAGCAAGGACTTTTCAGAAAGATAAACACGCTGGTAGCGAGGCGCGGCTATCTCGGAATCGAGACGCCTGTCAGTAGAGGCTTGGGCAGGATCGGGCGAATACCGCGTTGACCGGCTTCAGTGTGTCTGTGGTTCGCTGCAATTCGTGACACTGTTCGGCAAGATGTCTGTCGATGTTCTCTCTGGTCACCAGAAAACCGAAATTTGGCGGCACCCGGACATCGGGCTTGCCAAGCATGACCCTCAGCATCATATCTCCGACCATGGGACGATAGTGCGATGTCTCGTAGTAGTAGTAATTATCGGTCGTGATCGTATTGAGGCCGCTGAAATCGTAATAGTCCGTGATAGCGGCCAGCTCTTTCTTGAATTGGGCGAACTTCTTCAGATCGGCGTTCAGATAGGTAACTTTATGGATCGGATGGATGAAGACAATGAGACGGAATTCATTTTTCCTGGACAGATCCACGAGCTGCTTCATAACGTCCAGTGTCGGGGCAATAAAATCTCCTTCTACAAATCGGTAATCCCACGGCTGCAGGAACTTCCCGGACTTGATGTGATCCTCTACGTTGCGTTCGATTTCCTCGTCGCAATCCCTGCACAGGACGTTGCCCGTACCGGAGATATCATACACGAACTTCCTTTTATCAGCGCTCGTCGCTTCGGTATAGTTGTACCGGATGTAGGCCTTGAGCTGTGGGACGAGTCCGTTCAGTTTGAGGAAATGCTCGCCGTAAAATGTAAACAGGTTCTTACCCGAAATTGCCGGATGGGGCTCAAGGTCTAACTCTGACAGGTGCTGCCTGGCATCGAAGAGATAGGAAAATTCGTCCAGTCCGATCATGATGTTCCTGATCGTAAAGCCATTCTTTAAGAGGAATCGGACGTGCTCGAGATGTTCTTCCGGCAGGCCTGCCGCATAAAACATGTTGTAGTAGCTCCCCCCGGAAATGTTCTCGACATGGATGCCCGCAGTTCTGGAAGACCCGAACAGAAACGAATCGAAACGGTGCCTATTCTTGAGCAGGAAGTTGACCTTGCTGAAGCTCATGTTGGGCGGCTGAAACTGACGCGAGTATTCGGTCTTCAGGATCCCGTTGGCGTCGACGATGACGTTGATGATGACAACGATCCCTAACATAACGACAAGAGATCCGATTACCCTCAGCGTCCATCTTCTATAAATATTCATAACCCGACATGATCCATCTGAACGAGTTGACATTCACGGTGTGGCAATCCGGTGACCGCCTCACATACATCAAACCGTCAAGGAGAAGTCACCGGTGATCAGGGCTGGGAGATGCATCCTTCGCTGCCTTCACCGTCATTGCATCGCAAGAGTCCGCAAATGCCTTGTTTGCCGCATTCAGATCATAGGTAACGCGGATCCCGCTGATTTCGCGGCATTGATCGTTGAGGTGCTGATCAACGTTTTCCCTGGTGACGTGGAAGCCGAAGCCACGAGGAACGATTACATCGGGCGAGCCAAACATCACCTTCAACATCATATCCCCGACCAGGGGGCGGTAATGGGAGGTTTCGTAATAGTAGTAATTATTCGTGGTGATGGAGTTCAGGCCGCTGAAGTCATAGTAGTCAGTGATCTCGGCGAGTTTTATCTTGAATTCCGTGAACAGCCGCAGATCCGTGTCCAGATAGGCAGTCTTATGGCTAGGGTTTATAAAGACGGTGAGATGAATCTTTCTCTTATTTGCGATATCCTTCAGCTCCCTCATGGTGGCAAGCACGTTTTCGATATTATTTCCCCGCACCTGGATCAGTGGCTTCAGGAACTCCGGCGAGTTAATGTGCTGCTCGATATTTTCCTCGATCTGCACGTCGCAGGTCGGACAAAGGATTCTCCCGCTCTGGAACATATCATAGATGAACCGCGTTTCCTCCGGATCGTTTCGGTGTGTGTAGTTGTGGCGGATATAAAGATTGATCTGCCCGAACATCCTCGATAGCTTCAAAAAGTATTCTCCGTAGAAATTCTCCAGTTTTTTGCCTGAAACGGCAGGATGGAGCTGGAGGTCAAGGTTGGCCTGATGCTCCTTCGGGTCCGCGCGATGCGAAAAATCGTCGAGACCGATCATGAGATTCTTGATCCGGAAACCGCTGTTCAGCATGAACCGGATGTTCTCAAGATGTTCTTCCGGCAGCCCGAGCGGATAGGTCATATCATAGTATTCACCGTCGGTGACCTTCTTCGGGTCAATTTTTTCGGACCGCGATGATCCGAAAATGAACGAATCGAACTTGCTCCGGTTCGCGAGCAGGTATTTCATTTTTACGTAGTTCATGTTTGGCACCTGGAACTGGCGCGAAAAATCCGTTCGCAAAATGCCGTACGCATCGACTGTGACGTTGATGCAGACAACGATGGTGACCAGCGAAATGACGGACACCACTACAGTCAAAGTCCATCTTCTAAAGTTAACGCCATTCATGCCAATGAGTTACCGTGTGCCCGCTAGAAATTAAAATAGAGAAACTCTGTCACGTTATGGATGCTGAGCAGACTGTAGAATGCAATGACGATGGTGACGACCGCATTCCGCCAGTTCGGTTTGAACGTCTGAGACAACTCGTTCGAGTTTTTCAGGAAGACCACCGCCAGCGTGAGCAGGGCCAGCACCGTCAATATGTTCCTGTTCACATGCATAAAGACCAGCGACCCGAAATTGATGCCGAGCCGCTCGAAACTGATCGAGAGCGCGATGCCTTTCACTCCGAACATCGACTTCAGTACCTGGAGCGCATTCGTCCAGGACCTTGCCCGGAAAAACACCCACGCGATGTTCACGAAATTGAAGGTGAGGAACCACGCAAGCACGCGCGGCAGTTCGATCCCGAGCTTGGTCCAGAAGCGATGCACCACGGTCGCTGCCCCGTGCAGGAAGCCCCAAAAGACAAAGGTCCACCCGGCTCCGTGCCAGAGACCGCCGACGAGGAACGTTGCCATGAGATTGGCGTAGGTCCTGAAGTTCCCCTTCCGGTTCCCGCCGAGCGGGATGTAGATGTAATCCCGCAGGAAACGGCTCAGTGTCATGTGCCAGCGGCGCCAGAAATCGGTGATGTCCGATGCCCGGTAGGGTGAATTGAAATTGAAGGGGAGGCGAATGTTGAACATCAGCGAGGAAGCGAGTGCCATGTCCGTATAAGCGGAAAAGTCATAATACAGCTGCAGGGTGTAGGACAGGCTTGTGATCCATGCGTCGAGAAATGACAGGGATGCCGTCGAGTCGTAGCCGGCGCTCGCCACCTTCGCCAGTGAATCGGCGATGATCACCTTCTTGAACAGCCCGATAAAGAACAGGAACAGGGCCTCT
>Ga0335079_10008224_pt1 | contig 11889 bp, 14 predicted proteins | sample Lox_Sample_33_FD_206719 | JGI IMG/M metagenome (GOLD analysis project Ga0335079, IMG submission 206719) | Soil microbial communities from Loxahatchee National Wildlife Refuge, Florida, United States - Lox_Sample_3.3 | ecosystem: Environmental > Terrestrial > Soil > Wetlands | place: USA... | reverse complement strand
GGCGGAGAAACCGAGAAACAGCATCGCCAGTACGCGCGGCTGGCGATAGATGGCCAGAGCGCTGAGCCAGCCGGTCGTGGTGTCAGCTCGCGGCGGCGCGGCCGAGCTCAAAGAGCGTAATCCATGATGAGCGGGGCGTGATCCGAGAACCGCGTCGCCTTGTAAATCGTGGCGCGGCGCACGCACCCGGCGAGCGAGCGGCTCACCACCTGATAGTCGATACGCCAGCCGACGTTGTTGGCACGCGCCTGACCGCGGTTCGACCACCAGGTGTACAGATCCGGACCCGGGCACACCTGGCGGAAGGCGTCCACGTAGCCTCCGCCATCGAACAGCGCGTCCATCCAGGCCCGCTCCTCGGGGAGAAAGCCGGAATTCTTCTGGTTCGACCGCCAGTTCTTCAGATCGATCGGCCGGTGGGCGATGTTCCAGTCGCCGCCGAGAATGTAGTGGCGCCTGCGCCGGCGCAGCTGCGCGAGGTGCGGCGTGAAGGCCTCGAGGAAGCGGAATTTGGCTGCCTGCCGCTCGGGGCCCGCCGAACCCGAGGGCAGGTAGAGCGACACCACGGACAGTCCGCCCACCTGTACCTCGAGGTAGCGTCCCTCGCCGTCGAACTCCGCGACGCCGAAACCGCGCACCACGCGCTCCGGCCGCTCGCGCGTGTAGAGGGCGACGCCGGCGTAGCCCTTGCGCTGCGCCTCGCAGAAGAAGCTGTGATAGCCGGGAAGCTTCACGTCATGGCCCGCGAGCTGCTGCTCCTGGCAGCGGGTCTCCTGCAGGCAGATGAAGTCTGCGCGCTGGCGACGCAGCCAGCGGAACAGACCCTTCTCGGTGGCCGAGCGGATACCGCAGACGTTGACGGTGATGACGCGCATCAGGCAATGATATGACTATGCAGCCGTACCAGCTCACATTCATCGATCTGGCGCTCAGACTCAACGCGCTGCGCTTCGGGCGCTTCACCCTCAAGTCGGGCCGCGAGAGTCCGTACTTCTTCGACGCCGGGCTGTTCAGCGACGGCGAATCGGCGGCGATACTCGGCCGCTGCTACGCCGCCGCCATCACCGCCTCCGGCCTGCGCTTCGACATGCTGTTCGGGCCCGCCTACAAGGGCATCCCGCTCGCGACCGCGACTGCCGTGGCGCTCTTCGACGCACACGCGCGCAGCGTGCCGTACGCCTTCAACCGCAAGGAAGCCAAGGACCACGGCGAGGGCGGACAGCTGATCGGCGCACCGCTCGCTGGACGCGTGCTGATCGTCGACGACGTCATCACCGCGGGCACCGCGGCGCGCGAGTCGTTGCAGCTGATCCGCCTCGCAGGTGCGCAGCCGGTGGGCGTGGCGTTGGCGCTCGACCGCCAGGAGCGCGGTCGGGGCGCGCTCACCGCGGTGCAGGAGCTCGAGCAGAGCGAGGGTCTGAAGTGTGTGAGCATCGTCACACTCGCCGAGCTCATCGAAGCGCTGTCGCGACCCGCCGACGCGCGGGCGCGCATTTCTGACGAACAGCTCACAGCGTTGCGCGTCTACCGGCAGCGTTTCGGCGCCCCTTGAGCTTGCCAGCCGGCCACGGCCGGCCGGAAGATATCACCATGTCCAGCATCGCCCGTCCGCGCCCGATAGCAGTCGCGCTGCTCGCGTCGACCGTGCTCCTCGCCGTGGTCGGCGTGCACGCCGCCCCACCGAAGAGCAACAGCTCCGCGGCGAAAGGCATCGCCTACCGCTGGGTGGACGAGCAGGGGGTTGTCCACTACGGCGATCACATTCCGCCGGAGTACGCGACGCAGGACCGCGTCATACTCAACAACGAGGGCGTCGAGGTCGGCCATCTCGATGCACAAAAGACGGCCGAGCAGCAGGCCACCGATGCGCGCGAGCGCGCCGCGGCCATGAAACAGAAGCAGCACGATGCCTTCCTCATCACCACCTACACGTCGGTGAAGGACATCGAAACACTCCGCGACGCGCGGCTCGACCAGCTCAAGGGGCAGCGCACTGCGACCGAGCAGTACGTGGAGGGTCTGCGGGTACGCCTGGCGAGCCTGCAATCGCGCGCACTCAGCTATCGCCCCTACAGCTCGCGCGAGGACGCCTTTCGCATGCCGGACGACCTCGCGGAGAACCTGGTCCGCACGGTGCACGAGATGCGCGACCAGCGCAGCGCGCTCGCTGTCATGAACGAGTCGGAGACGGCGCTGCGCACTCAGTTCCAGGCCGACATCGAGCGTTACCGCGAGCTGCATACCATCCACTCGCAGTAGTCAGATCCACCGGCGTTTCTCCGGGTCGTCAGTGCTGGCCCGAATGACCGAAGCCGCCGGCGCCGCGGCTCGAGGCGGTGAAGTCCGCCACGATCTCGAGCTCGACCTGTACCACCGGAACTACCACCAGCTGCGCGACGCGCTCGCCGGGTCGGACGGTGAAGGGCTCGGCACCGCGGTTCCAGCACGACACCATCAGCTGTCCCTGGTAATCCGAGTCGATGAGACCGACCAGGTTGCCGAGCACGATACCGTGGCGGTGCCCGAGTCCCGAGCGTGGCAGGATGAGCGCGGCGAGACCCGGGTCCTCCAGGTGCAGCGCGATGCCGGTCGGGATCAGCTGCGCCTTGCCGGGGGCGAGCAGCAGCGGCGCGTCGAGACAGGCGCGCAGGTCGAGGCCGGCGGAGCCGTCGGTGGCGTACGCGGGCAGCGGAAACTCCGTGCCTATGCGCGCATCGAGAATCCGCACCCTGAGAGCGCGGCGGGCGGCGGGAGCCTCGCTCAAGCGAACGCCGTACCGCGCTTGCGGACGCCGCCGCGTGCAGCGAGCTCCTGCGCAATGAGGGCAATCAGCCCACGGGCCAGAGTGAGCTTGTCGGCACGCGTCAGCTCGTGTCGGGCACTGCGCGTCAGCACCATGAGCTGGTTGTCCTCCGAGTCGAAGGCCTTGTCGTGGCCTACCTCGTTGGCCGCGATCATGTCGAGGTTCTTCTTCAGGAGCTTGGTGCGCGCGTTCTGCTCCACGGCCTCCGTCTCGGCCGCGAATCCCACGACGAACGGCCGCTCGGCGCGCGCCGCGACCGTAGCGAGCACGTCGGCGGTGCGCTCCATGGCGAGCTCCATGGTGTCTGAGGTTTTCTTGATCTTCTGCTCCGCCGCCCGCGCCGGCCGGTAGTCCGCGACCGCAGCCGTGGAGACGAAGATGTCGGTGCCCGGCAGCTCGCGCAGCACGGCGGCCAGCATGTCCGCGGCGCTCTCGACGTCGACGCGCGTGACGCCAGCGGGCGTCGGCACACTCACCGGGCCGGCCACCAGCGTCACGCTGGCGCCCGCCTCGCGCGCCGCTTGCGCCACCGCGAAGCCCATGCGTCCCGAGCTGCGGTTGCTGATGAAGCGCACCGGGTCGATGCGCTCACGCGTTGGCCCAGCGGTGACGAGCACCCGCCGACCGACGAGGCCGCCGCCAGCGCCCGCGAGCAGCACCTGCATTCGCTCCGCGAGATCGAGCGGCTCGAGCATGCGCCCGGGACCCGTCTCCCCGCAGGCCTGATCGCCTTCGCCCGGACCGAGCAGCTGGACGCCGCGTTGCACGAGCGTTGCGACATTGGCGCGCGTCGCGGCGCTCGACCACATCAGATGGTTCATGGCCGGGGCGACGGCGAGCGGCGCGGTGCTCGCCAGGCACAGCGTCGCGAGCAGATCGTTCGCCTGGCCGGCGGCGAGGCGCGCTAGGAAGTCCGCGCTCGCCGGCGCGATCAGGATCGCATCCGCCCAGCGCGCGAGCTCGATGTGCCCCATGGCGGCCTCTGCCGCCGCGTCCCACAGGTCGCTGCGGACCGTTCGGCCCGAGACGGCCTGGAAGGTGATCGCCGTAACGAACTCGCGGGCCGCGGCGGTCATCACGACCTGCACCTCGGCGCCGCGCTCGCGCAGCCGCCGCACGAGATCCGGGCTCTTGTACGCGGCGATGCCGCCGGTCACACCGAGGAGGATGTGTTTGCCCTGCATGCGCGTTCTGTCTGCCTGGCCCCTTTCAATTATCGCACCGCGCCCTGCCTGGCGCGCGGCGGCGTGCAAAGCTGTGAATCAGCTCGCTCGTGCAAACGCCTGCTGCGGCGCGCCCCCGCCGCGCGCGAGGACCGCTGAGCTTAGAACCGAAAGGCATGAGCGAACCGCGCGTAGCGTGAAAGCCATCAGTCGCGGCGCTTTCTCCCCCTGCCACGCCCGACCACCCGCTCCGTAGACTTGCGCCGGCATCCTCCGGAGCTCACAGGCAATGACCATCCGCGACTGGCCCGGCAGCGAGCGACCGCGCGAAAAGCTGCTCGAGCGTGGCGCACAGGCACTCTCGGACGCGGAGCTGCTCGCGGTGCTGCTCGGCTCGGGGGCGCGCGGACGATCGGCGGTCGAGCTGGCGCGCGCCCTCATCGCCGAGTTCGGCTCACTACGCAAGCTCCTGAATGCCGAAGCGCGACGTTGCCTCGGACAGGCCGGCATCGGCCCGGCGCGGTACGCGAGCCTGAAGGCGGCCGTGGAGCTCGCGCGGCGGCATTTCCGCGAGGCGCTGCACGTAGGACCGGCGCTGGCGGCGCCGGATGAGACGCGCACTTTTCTCGTCGCGCAGCTGCGCGACCGGCCCTACGAGGTGTTCTGCTGTCTGTATCTCGACAACCGTCACCGCCTCATCGCCTTCGAGGAGCTCTTTCGCGGCACCATCGATCGCGCCGGTGTGCACCCGCGCGAGGTGCTGCGCCAGACGCTGCTGCATAACGCAGCGGCCGTAATCTTCGCCCACAACCACCCGAGCGGTGTGCTCGAGCCGAGCCAGGCGGATGAGCTCATCACGCGGCGCCTGAAGGAGGCACTCGCGCTGATGGACGTCCGGGTGCTCGATCACTTCATCATCGGCGACGGCCTGTGCTTCTCGTTCTCCGAGCACGGGCTCATCTGAGGAGCCGGCCATCCCCGAGGAGCCGGCCACCCCCCGAGGAGCCGGCCACTCCGATGCGCCGCCGCTGCAAATGGCAAAGCCGCGTGCGGCGTCTCTTTCCGCCGCAAGGCGGTGGGCGGCCACACGGCCGCCCACCGCGCCACCGCTACTTCAGCTCCGCGACCTGCACGGTGGTAGAGCCGAGGATCGTACGGATCTTGGCACGCGCGGCCTGTGCCTGATTGGCCTTTTCCACCGATCCCTCGACCTGTGCGCTGACCGCATCGAGCTTGCTGCCCAGACCGTCGAGCGCCGCCCAGTTCTTGAAGCGTACGATCAGAATGACATCCGCATCGTTCGGGCTCTGCGGTTGAGCGACATCGACCTCGTAGCCGATGATGAGACCGGCCTTCTTGGCTGCTTCCTCCTGCTTCTTCCAGGTCGTGGCAAGCCATTGCATGTAGTCGTCGAAGTGTCCGTCCACGGTGCGGACGAACGACACGTTCACGACCGGTCCGTCGTTGTAGTTACGGCCGTCCGCATAAGCGGCGGAGCTGAGGGTCGCAAGCGCGACGAGCGCGGCAGAAGCGCACAGGCGCTGAGTCAGTCGAGTCATGAGTGTTCTCCCCACAGGTTGACGTCGTTATTGCTGTTGCTTGGCCACTGCTCACCGGGGTGGCGAGCGGCGGCTGGCCGGGCCGTAAGCTACGCCGATCGGCCGGGCACTGCCAGACTGCCCCGACACAGGCGGCGGCGTCTTGTGATCGGCTCGCGGGGCTGGTATAAAACCCGGCCCGGAGCTGCGGGGCACGCGCCTCCTCCTCCCAAGCCACTGAAATATTTAGGATTATTTCTATGTCGCGCGTCTGCGAGATCACCGGCAAGAAGCCGGCCACTGGTAACCGCGTCTCTCACGCCAACAACAAGAAACGACGCCGCTTTCTGCCGAACTTGCACACGCAGCGCTTCTGGGTGGAAACGGAGAAGCGCTGGGTGACGCTGCGACTGACGACGAGTGGCATGCGCACGGTCGAGAAGAAGGGTATCGACAAGGTCGTCGCCGAGCTGCGCTCCCAGGGTCACAAGCTCTGAGAGCGTCTTAAGCAGGAGCCATCATGCGCGAGAAGATCAAACTGCTCTCCACGGCCGGTACCGGCCACTTCTACGTCACGACCAAGAACAAGCGGCTGCACCCCGACAAGATGGAGCTGCGCAAGTTCGACCCGCTGGCGCGCAAGCACGTCGCCTACAAAGAGTCGAAGATCAAGTAACTCTGCGCCGGGAAGCTCGCGCGCTTGCCGGAACTGCCCGAGGTCGAGACGACCCGACGAGGGCTTGCGCGTTTCGTGCGCAAGCGCCGCATCGCGTCGCTCGCGGTCTACGAGCCGCGCCTGCGCTGGCCGGTGGCGCATGATCTGCCGAGGCAGCTCGCCGGGCAGCGCATCGAGCGCGTCGGGCGGCGCGCCAAGTACCTGCTGCTGCGCCTGGAGTCGGGAACGCTGCTGCTGCACCTCGGCATGTCGGGGAATCTGCGGGCGGTGCCTGCGGACACGCCGCGCCGGCGGCACGATCATTTCGACCTGCGGCTCGACTCGGGACTCGTGCTGCGCTTCAACGACCCGCGCCGCTTTGGCAGCCTCCTCTACACGCGCGGTGATCCGCGCGAGCATCGCCTGCTGGCCGACCTCGGGCCCGAGCCCTTCGCGCCGGCCTTCGACGCCGCTTACCTCTTTCGCATCACGCGCGGCCGTCGCCTGAGCCTCAAGCAGTTGCTCATGAACAGCCGCCTGGTGGTCGGCGTCGGGAACATCTATGCAAGCGAGGCCTTGTTCCGCGCGCGGCTGCGCCCCGGCCGTCAGGCGTGCTCGCTGTCACGGGCCGAGGCTGCGCGGCTGGTGCGCGCCGTGCGCATGGTTCTGCGCCAGGCGATCCGCGCCGGCGGCACGACGCTGCGCGACTACCTCGGTGCGGATGGTGCGCCGGGCTACTTCCGCCAGCGCCTTTATGTGTACGAGCGCCGGGACAAGCCCTGTCGCCGCTGTGGCACGCGGGTGCGCGGCACGACGCACGGTCAGCGATCCACGTATTATTGTCCGACCTGTCAGAAGTAGAAGCAGATGAGCGAGCAGATCCTCGCGCACCTCAGTCAGGCGGACGCGGTGCTGGGCAACCTGATCCGCGCCGTCGGCCCCTGCGGACTCGCACCCGCCGCCGACTGTCAACCCTTCCAGACGCTCGCGCGGGCAATCGCGCATCAGCAGTTGAACGGCACGGCCGCCAACACGATCCTCACGCGCCTGATGCACTCCTGCGGCCAGGGACAGTTTCCCACCCCGCAGATGGTGCTGGCGGCGTCGGTGGAGAGTCTGCGCGCCGCCGGGTTTTCCTTCGCCAAGGTCGCAGCGCTGCGCGACCTCGCGGAAAAAACTCTCGCGGCGGTGGTGCCGGCAGCGGCGACGCTCCTCGAGCTGTCCGACGAGGAGATCGTTGCGCGCCTTACCGAGGTACGCGGCGTCGGTCGCTGGACGGTGGAGATGCTGCTGATCTTCGAGCTCGGCCGCCCCGATGTGCTGCCGGTCGATGACTTCGGGGTACGCAGCGGCTTTCGCGCCGCCTACGGTCTTGCACGGATGCCGCGGCCGAAGGCGCTGGCCGCCTTCGGCGAGCGCTGGAAGCCCTACCGCAGTACCGCCGCGTGGTACCTGTGGCGGGCACTCGAACTGAAGCGGGCCGGGACGTTGCCCGAACCCGTGGAACGCATCCGGCTGCCGCGCATCAGGAAGAAGCGTCGCACCGCCCGCGCAACGGCACCGGCCGCCCGGGGGCGCGGCAAGACGCGGCCGTCGCAGCGGCGCACGGCGCGCGCGCCACGCCTCAGGGGCGCCGATGCTTCTTCAGCTCCGCCTCGACGATCGGATGGACGAAGTCGTGCACGTCGCCGCCGAGTACCGCGATCTCACGCACCAGCGTCGAAGAGATGAATGTGAACTGCTCTGTCGGGGTGAGGAACACCGTTTCGAAGTGGCGATCCAGGTGCCGCGACATGTTGGCGAGCTGAAACTCGAACTCGAAATCCGACACCGCACGCAGACCGCGCACGATCACCACGTCCTGGTACTGCTGCGCGAAGGCGACCGTCAGGCCCGAATAGCCGTGCACCTCGACGTTCGCGAGGTCGCTCAACACGCGGCGTGCCAGCTCCACCCGCTTCTCCAGCGGGAACATCGGCGTTTTGTTGGGGTTGGCGGCGATCGCGACGATCACGCGGTCGAAGATGCCGGCCGCGCGGCGGATGAGATCGTGGTGCCCATTGGTGATCGGGTCGAACGTGCCCGGATAGACGGCGTTGCGTTTCATGCGGCGTGCGATGCCCGTGGCGCGGCGTGCGCGAACAGATGATAACCGACCTCGCCGGCCTGCTTCGCCTTGAGCGGGCGCCAGCTCCCGGGTACGGGTGGCATCCCCTGGCGCGCCGCGCATTCAACATAGATCCGCGCGCCGTCGGCGAGCCAGTGCCGTTCCTCGAGCAGCGCCGCGGCGCGCGCCAGCAGCTGTGAGGCGAACGGCGGGTCGAGGAATACGATGTCGTAGGGCTGCGCGGCGCCGGCAAGGTAACGCAGGGCGTCGCCGCGCACGACCCGCGCATCCGTCGTCTGCCATTCCACGAGCCGCGCGCGCAACGCGCGAGCTGCAGCGTCGTTCATCTCGACGAAAGTGACATGCGCGGCGCCGCGTGACAGCGCCTCGAGGCCCAGTGCGCCGCTGCCGGCAAACAGGTCGAGGCAGCGCGCCCCGAGGGGGGCGGTTCCCAGCCAGTTGAACAGCGTCTCGCGCACGCGATCGGGGGTCGGACGGATGACGGCGGCGGCGGGAAAGCGCAGTTTCCTTCCGCGCCAGCTGCCGCCGATGATGCGCAATACGCGTGCTTGTGAGGCACGCCTGGCAGGGGCGGTCGAGCGCGTGCCTGACTTGCCAGCGGACATCGAGCGCTGTTGCGTGCCTTACGTGGCGCACCTTGCCACTATTCTCACCCTAAGCGTACTCTAGCTTGCCTCGAGAAGCGCTCTAGCAGCACCGGCGGGAGGGGGCACGGCCGGTGAGCCACGGCAGAACAATCGGGTGGCTCGCGATCACATCAATAAAACGCCGACCGCCGCAGCGTCGACTGACGCACGGTAAGGACGGCTCAGGAGTTTCGAGGGATATGAAAAAACTCATGACCGCCGGCATGGCCGCCAGCGTGCTGCTCGTGGCTGGCTGTGGGGGCGGTGGCTACACCGCCAACGGCCAGCCAGTCACCAATCAGCCCGACACGACTACCTTTAACGGCAACCCTGGCGGCGCGACGCCGCCGCCGCAACCGGGGAGCAGCACCGCACTTTTCCACGTCGCCGCCGGAGTTCTGCCGTACCCGACCGACCTGTATTTCGCCGGCTCGACCGACGGCACCATCAACATCCAGCCGGCCAATGCGCTCATTCCCAATCAGGCGGCGGTGAATGCGCTCGACGGCTTCTCGACCAACGCCGTGATCCGCGAGCGCTTCGGCGGTCCGCTCAACCCGGCATCCCTCACTCCCGCCTCGGTCATCGTCATGCCGGTGATCACGGACAACGAGACCAAGGCCACGATCGGTGTACCGACGGGAGCCACGCCGCTCGTTCTCGGCAAGGACTTCTCCGCAGCTCCCGCGACGGATGCGGAAGTCGGCCCCACGATCCTCGAGATCACGCCGTTGCATCCGCTCGCGCCGAGCACCTGCATCAGCGGCGGCCTGTTTCTCGGGGCCAACTGCAAGACCGGCAACGGCTATCTCGTCATCCTGACCGACGGCATCACCGACGCCTCCGGTAACGCGGCGATGCCGGATACCGATTACGCCAACATCAAGGCGGCACTCGCCTCCGGCGGCCCCACCTGCCCGAGCATCACCGACCCGACGCTGAACGGCGTCTGTCAGCTGACCGGCGCACAGCTGCAGATCGCCCAGGACCTGCACCTCGACCCCGCCCACATCGTGCTCACCTTCAGCTTCACCACCGAGTCGACAGCCGACACGCTCGAGCTGCTGTCTGCCACCACCCAGCAGCAGCCGCTGACACTGAACGCCACCGGGCTGCCGACGAGCGCGGCGAATCCGGCACTGCCCGGACACGCCGACCTTCTCGTCGGCGTGCTCAACATTCCGTACTACCTCAGCAAGTCCGAGCCGCTGACCGGCTACTGGAACGCGCCACCCTTCCCGCTCGACCCGACCAGCACCTACGTGACGCGTTTCAATCCGCTGCCGACGGCGACGACACAAAACCTGCTGATCCCGGTCCTGGCCACGGTGCCGAACGCCAACTCGGCGGCGGTCAAGGCCGGCGCGACCGCCCCGTGGCCGGTGCTGATCTTCCAGCACGGCATTACGCGCAGCCGCGAGGATATGCTGGGAGTTGCGGACTCCTTCGCCGATGCTGGCTTTGCCGTGGTCGCCGTCGACCTGCCGCTGCACGGCATTACAAACACGGCCGACCCGCTCTACGCGAGCAGCGCGAACCCGCTGCATCTCTACGCAGGCCTGGGTCTGCCGAGCAGCGGCTCCATCGAGCGTACCTTCGACCTGGATCTCAACACCAACGAGGACAACAGCGTCATCCCCGGCTCGCCTCCCGACGGCAAGATCGACCCGTCGGGTTCGCACTTCATCAACCTGACGAGCCTGCTCACCTCGCGCGACAACCTGCGCGAAGCGTCGGCCGACCTCATTTCGCTCGTCCGCTCGGTGGCCGGCGCGACCGTCGCCAATGCCGGCGGCAGCACCATCTTTGCCTCCGGCAAGACCCACTATCTCGGGCACTCGCTCGGTGCCATCGTGGGCGGCGTATTTCTCGGGGTGGTTCCCGCGAGCGACGTGAGCACGGGCTCGCTCGCCAGCCCAGGCGGCAATATCTCGCAGCTGCTGATCAACTCACCGAGCTTCGCGCCCGCGATCAATGCCGGACTCGAGGCGCAGGGACTGGTCCCGGGTACGACGCTGTACGCGCAATTCTTCCGTGACGCGCAGACGGTGATCGACTCGGGCGACCCGATCAACTACATCGCGCTCGCCACCGCGCAGCATCCGACTCACCTGCTGCAGGTGGTCGGCAGCACGCCAGCGCCGGCGGGCTGCAACCCGAGCGCTCCGGCCAACGGCTGCCCCGATCAGGTCGTGCCGAACTCCGCGACCCAGGCGCTGATCCTCGCCTCGAGCTACGGCTCCGCAGGGCTCACGCAGCTCTCGAGCGGCGGCGCCAACCTGAATCCCAACGGCTGGCGGGCGTTCGTGAACTTCACCCAGGGCGACCACGGATCGATGATCGATGACGTCGTGCCGGCCGTGACCGCGGAGATGCAGGGCGAGGCGATCAGCTTCGCTGCATCCAATGGCGCGGAGGTCCTCATCCAGAACCCGGGCGTGATCCAGTAGGGCTCCCGGCGTTCGCAACGGCTTCTCCGCGGCGGCCGCGTACCGGGCGGCCGTTCGGCTCCCCGTCTATCCGTGCCCGCGGCGTTTTCTTTGCCCGCTACAATGCCCGCGGTATGCCTGACAGCACTCCCGACAGCGCGCCCGCCGATGAGCGACCGGGCTTCATCGCGCGGCTGCGCAAGCGGCTCAACCGCGGTAGTTCCTGGCTCAGCTACGATCTCGCCGAGCTCTTTCGCGGACGGCAGATCGATGCCACGATCCTCGATGAGCTCGAGACGCGGCTCATCACTGCAGACGTGGGCGTCGAGGCGACCGAGCGCATCCTCGGGCAGCTGCGCACGCGGGTCGCACGCCAGGAGCTCGCCGACGTCGGGGCGCTCATCGAGGCGCTGCGGCGGAGCATCGTGGAGATCCTCGCGCCGGTGGCGCGGCCGCTCCTCATCGAGCGCTCGCACAAGCCGTTTGTGATCCTGGTCGTGGGTGTCAACGGGTCGGGCAAGACCACCACCATCGGCAAGCTGGCGCG
>Ga0335079_10008222_pt1 | contig 11890 bp, 11 predicted proteins | sample Lox_Sample_33_FD_206719 | JGI IMG/M metagenome (GOLD analysis project Ga0335079, IMG submission 206719) | Soil microbial communities from Loxahatchee National Wildlife Refuge, Florida, United States - Lox_Sample_3.3 | ecosystem: Environmental > Terrestrial > Soil > Wetlands | place: USA... | reverse complement strand
CAGCCGCAGATGGACGAAGGCGGGCGTCATCGCTTCAGACCGGACGGCGCAGCGGGCTGAAGGAACGGCGGTGCAGCGGCGAGGGCGCACGCCGGCGCAGCGCCCGCATGTGCTGCGGCGTTCCGTAGCCCTTGTGACGGGCGAGCTCGAAGCCCGGATAGCAGGCATCGAGCGCCTGCATCATGGCGTCGCGGCAGGTCTTGGCGAGAATCGAGGCGGCGCTGATCGCAGCCACGAACTCATCGCCGTCGACGATCGCCTCGGCGGTGCAGGCGAGATCGAGGTCCTCGAGGCGCGGACAGCGGTTGCCGTCGATCTGCACGTGTGTCGGGCGCACCGGCAGTGCGAGCAGCGCGCGCCGCATGGCGAGCAGTGTCGCCTCGAGGATGTTGAGCGAGTCGATCTCGTCGCGGTCCGCCCAGGCCACCGACCAGGCGAGCGCGCGCGTGCGGATGAGCCCGGCGAGGCGGGCGCGCTCCTCGGGCGACAGCGTCTTGGAATCGGCGAGTCCGCGGATGCGCCGCCGCGGGTCGAGGATCACCGCACCCGCGACCACCGGTCCCGCGAGCGGCCCGCGCCCGGCCTCATCGACGCCCGCCACGAGCCGCGGCCGTGCGCTCACGGCTGCGGCACCTGCGCCGCGCCCCGCACGCATTCGAGCACGGCCTCAGCCGCGCGCCCCGCGCCGCCGCGGCGCAGCGCCACGTGAATGCGCGTGAACTCCCCGCGCAGCTCGGCGAGGTGCGCCGGATCGTCGAGCTCACCGAGCAACGCCGCGCCCAGGGCTTCGACGGTCACCTGCCGCTGCTTGAACTCGGGCACCAGCCGCCGCCCGGCGAGCAGGTTCGGTTGCGAAAAGAACGGCACCCTGACGATTCCGAGCGTGTCCAGGAGAAAGAAGGTGAGTGCGCTCACTTTATACGCCACTACCATGGGTTTGCCCGACAGCAGCGTCTCGAGCGTCGCGGTCCCCGAGGCGACGATCGCCGCATCGGCCGCCGCCAGCACCTGCTGCGCCTGGCCGTCGACGAGGCGAATCTGCGTGTTTTCCGGCGCTTGCGCCACCTGCCTCTCGAAGCACTCACGTACCGCGGACGAAGCCATCGGCGCGATGAACTGGAACTGCGGGCGGCGCGCCTGGATCCAGGCCGCCGTTGCCGCGAAGGGCCGCGCGAGACGGCTCACCTCGGCGAGACGGCTCCCCGGGAGCACGGCGATCAGCGTCGCATCCGCCGCCACCCCGAGCGCGCAGCGCGCGCCGGCCACATCGACCGCGAGGGGAATCTGGTCGGCGAGCGGGTGGCCGACGAACTCGGCGCGCACGCCGTGCTCGCGGTAGAAGGCGGTCTCGAAGGGCAGCAGGCACAGCACCAGATCGCAGTCGCGGCCGATGGTGCGCACCCGCCCCTTCCGCCACGCCCACACCTGCGGACTCACGTACTGCACGCAGCGTATACCCGCGCGCTTCAGCCGGGCGGCGAGCCCGAGATTGAACTCCGGGGAGTCGATGCCGATGAAGACGTCGGGGCGCGCGGCCGCAAAGCGCGCTGCGAGCGAGGCGCGCAGGCGCAGGAGGCGCGGCAAGTGCCCGAACACCTCTGCGAGCCCCATCACGGAGAGCTCCTCCGATCCCGCCCAGGCGGCGCAGCCGGCGGCGCGCATCTTCGGTCCCGCGACGCCGAAGCACTCGAGCGATGCCACGCGCTCGCGCAGCGCCGCGATGAGGGCTGCGCCGAGCTGATCGCCGGATTGCTCGCCCGCCACGATCGCGACGCGCAGCGGCGCCGTCGCCGCGCTCATCGCACGATGCTGCGGGTGGCGTTCTGGATAAAGTCGACGAAGGCGCGCAGCTCCGGCCGTTGCGCGGCGAGCGGCTCGAGCCTCTCGAGCGCGTCGCTGAGTCGCAGGTCCGAACGGTACAGCGTGCGATAAGCCTCGCGGATCGCGCGGATCTGATCCTCGCTGAAGCCGCGGCGCTTCAGGCCCTCGGAGTTCACTGCCTGCGGCACCGCCGGGTCGCCGATCACGATGACGTACGGCGGCACATCCCGGCGCACCATCGCGCCACCGGAGAGGAAGGCATGCGCCCCCACCTTGACGAACTGATGCACCGCCGACAGTCCGCCGAGAATCACCCAATCGCCGATCTCGACGTGGCCGCCGAGCACCGCGCCGTTGGCGAACACCGTGTTGTTGCCCACGGTGCAGTCGTGCGCGACGTGCGCGCACGCCATCAGCAGGTTGTCGTTGCCGATGGTGGTCACACCCTTGTCGTGGGTGGTGCCGCGGTTGACGGTGACGAACTCGCGGAACACGTTACGGTCGCCGATCACGAGCCTCGTGGGTTCGCCGCGGTACTTCTTGTCCTGCGGCGCATCGCCGATGGAGGCGAACTGGAACACGTGGTTGTCGGCACCGAGCACGGTCGGCCCGTTGATCACCGCGTGCGGGCCGATGATGGTGCGCGGCCCGATCTCGACCCCGGGGCCGATGACCGTGAACGGGCCCACGGTGACATCCGCTGCGAGCCGCGCCTCGCCCGACACCACCGCCCGCGGATCGATCACTTGCCGGCCTCCGGCACCAGCATCATGTCCGCGTGCGCGACCTCCTTGTCACCGACCAGCGCCGCGGTCGAGAACTTCCAGATACCGCGCAGCGAGCGCTCGAGCTGTGCCGTCAGCAGCAGCTGATCGCCCGGGACCACGGGCTTGCGGAAACGCGCATTGTCGATCCCGACGAAGTAGAAGCGCGTCTCCTCGTTGGGAATCACGCCCGCGGTCACGAAGCACAGCACCCCGGCCGCCTGCGCCAGCGCCTCCATGATGATCACGCCGGGCATCACCGGCCGGTGCGGGAAATGCCCGGGGAAGTACGGCTCGTTATAGGTGACGTTCTTCAGGGCGCGAATGCTCTCGCCGGGGCGGCATTCGAGCACGCGGTCGAGCAGCAGGAACGGGTAACGATGCGGCAGGTAGCGCAGGATCTCCTGCATGTCGAGAGCTACGGGTTCAGTCATGCGTGTTTTCCTGCTCCAGCTTCCGCACCCGCTCCTCGAGCCGCGCGCTGCGCTTGAATCGCGCGACCAGCCGGCGCCAGGCGTGCGCCTCCTCGAACGGCAGGGTGCTGGAGTATACGCCGGCGTCCGCGATCGAGCGGCTGATGGCCGAGTAGCCGGTGATGACGACGTCATCGGCGATGCTGATGTGGCCGGCGAATCCGACGTGGCCGCCGATCATGCAGCGCTTGCCGATCACCGTGCTGCCGGAAACGCCGGTGCAGGCGGCGATGGCGGTGTGTGCGCCGATGCGCACGTTGTGCCCGATCTGGATGAGGTTGTCGAGCTTGACCCCCTCCTCGATCACCGTGTCCTCGATGGCACCGCGATCGATGGTGGTGTTGCAGCCGATCTCGACGTCCGCGCCGATGCGCACCGCGCCCAGCTGCGGCACCTTGAGCCAGCGGCCGCGCTCGGGCGCGTAGCCGAAGCCATCGCCCCCCACGACTACGCCGGTCTGCAGCACGCTGCGCGCGCCGACCGTCACCGCGCGGCACAGCGTGACGCGTGCCGCGAGCCGCACGTCGGCGTCCAGCCTCACGTCCTGCTCCAGCACGCAGTACGGGCCGAGCGAGCTGCGCGCGCCGACCACGACGCCCGCACCGACGCAACACCCGGGTCCGACGTGCGCGCTCGGATCGATGCGCGCGTCGGGCGCGATGAGGGCTGATGCGTGCACGCCCGGCTCGACCGCCGGACTCGGGTGCAGGAGCGCCGCGATGCGCGCGTAGGTGGCGTAGGGGTTGCCGGCGAGCAGCGCGTGCGTCGGGCAGTCGGCGGCCGCCTCCGCGGACAGCACCACGGCGGCGGCGCGCGTGGCGGCGAGCTGCGGGCGGTAGCGCGGGTTGGCGAGAAAGCTGAGTGCGGCGGCGTCGGCGTTGGCGAGCGTCGCCACGTGCTCGACACGTACCTGCGGATCACCGCGCAACTCGCAGCCGAAGCGAACCGCCAGCTCCCCCAGCGAGACGGACATGGCGAGCCTTGCGAGCGGGTGCGCGCCCTTACGCCGCGCTTACTGCTGCGGTTTGGCGGGCGCCGGCGTCGCCGGCTTGGGCGCGGCCGGCGCGGCGGCGGCGCGTGCCTGCAGCGCCGTCAGGATCGCCGGCGTGATGTCGTAGGCGGAGCCGGCGTACACCACCGCCTCGCCGCTCAGCACCACGTCGAAGTTCTGCGCCTTGGCGTAGTTGCGCACTTCCTCGCCGAGCGTGCGCTGCAGGCGCGACATCTCCTCGTTGCGCCGTGCGGTCACATCGTCCTGCAGCTCACCGCGCGCGCGCTCGAAGTCCCGCTCGCCGTCGCGCAGCTCCTTCTCGGCGCGGATGCGCTGATCGTCGGTCATGGTGGCTGCATCCTTCTGCAGCTTGTCCTGCTTGGCCTTGAGCCCCTGCATCTGCGCCTGCAGAGTGCGCTCGCGCGGCGCGAACTCCGCCCGCATCGTATCCGCCATGGCCTTGCCCTGCGGCGACTCCAGCATGAGCCGCTGCGGGTCGACGACACCGATCTTTGGCGAATCGGCCCACGCCGGCACCACGGCACAAAGACCCACTGCGGCCACGATCCACACCGCCACCCGACTGCTGATCGAACGATTCACGGAACACCCACCTCGTAATCTGAGTAACTCTTTGAATTGACACGCGCCACCGCCGTCGGCGACGGCGGCGGCTAATTTCCTAGTATCGCCTAAACTCGCCCGCGCCGCAGGCCCATTTAGCTGTCACCGCGCCGCCCCGCGCGCAGCGCCGCGGGCGCTGCGCGCCAATGAGCTCAGAACGCCTGCCCGACCGAGAACTGGAATACCTCCGTCTCGTCGCCCCAGGTAGTGATGCCATCGCCGCGCCTGGCGTTCAGCGGCAGTCCGAGGCTGAAGCGGAAGAGCCCGATCGGGGCCAGCCAGGTCACCGCGACGCCCGCCGAGCGCCTCAGGCTCGAGAAGTTGATGAAGCGGTAACACTCGTCGCCTGACCGGCAATCCGCCGGCGTTATGTTGTCGGGGCCGAAGAACTGCAGCTTGTTGCCGGTCGCGTACACGCCGCCCATGTCGAAGAACAGGCTGACGCGCGCGGTCTGCGCCCACTTGGACGGCATCGGCAGGATCAGCTCGTTCTGGCTGGTGACGCGCATGTTGCCGCCGTAGGGATTGCCGAACTGATCACGCGGGCCGAGCAGGCCCTCCCGGTAGCCGCGCACGTTGTCCGGGCCGCCGCCGTAGAACCGGCGGTAGGGCGGAATCCCGGTGGTACTGCCGAGCGACGCGCCGTAGTCGACGCCCTCGAGGAAGGAAAGCGTGAGCCAGCGCCCGAGCGGCACGTACCTGAGGAACTGATAGTCGGCCACGTAGTAATGCACGTCGCTCGACGGTGCGGTCATCGACAGGCTGATCGTCTGGTGCATTCCGCGGTCGGCAAACAGGGTGCGATTGCGGGTGTCCCAGTCCCAGCCAATCACGCCCTGGACATTGGAGAAGTTCGAGCCGTAGAACACGTACTCATTGTTGCTGGCGTCGTCGTGCGCCAGGCGCTGGTAGGGATGCCCGTTCTGCTGCACCCACTCCTGCGCCTGCTCGGAGCTGCTCAGCGAGTTGGTGAGCAGCTGCGAGTGCTCGAACACGGCGCCGAAGCGCAGGTACATGGTCTCGGTGATCGGATAGGCCCAGGTGGGCCCGGCGGTGAGCGTCTCGGAGGAGAAGTTCGACGACGAGGAGACGAACTGCGTCGAGTTCTGATAGCTGACCGAGATGGTGCGCTGCAGATTGTCGATGTTGGTGTAGGGGTTGGTCCAGGCCACCGTGTACACCTTGCTGAAGGCGCCGCCGTTGAGCTGGATCGCCACGCGCTGACCGGTGCCGAGGAAGTCGGCGTCGGCAAAGCTGCCGTTGAGCTGGAACTTGTACAACTCGGAGTAACCGATGCCGCCCGACAGCTGCGATGCCGGACCCTCCTCGATCTTGTAATTGACGTCCACCAGATCGGGCGAGCCGGCCACGGGCGTGGTCTCGAACTCGACCGACTTCACGTACGGCAGGCGCTGGATGCGCTGCTTGGAGCGCTCGAGTGCCGTGTTCGACAGCCAGCCGCCCTCGAGCTGGCGCAGCTCGCGGCGCAGCACCTCGTCGTTGATGCGCGTGACGCCGGAGAAGCTGATGTTGCGCACATACACGCGATTGCCGGGATCGACGAAGAAGGTGAGCGACACCGTGTGGCTGGCGTTGTCGGCGGTCGGCACCGGCTCAACCTTGGCGAACGCGTAGCCGTCGCGCCCCATGCGGTTCTGCATCAGCTCCTGGGTGGCGGTAATCAGCTTACGGTCGAAGATCTCGCCCCGGTGCACCAGCACCAGCCGCTGCAGGTCCGCCTGCGGCACCACGAAGGTGCCGGCGAGCTTGATGTCCGAGAGCTTGTAGACCTCGCCCGGGTCGATGTTGACCGTGATGAAGATGTCTTCCTTCTCGGGCGTGATCGCCACCTGGGTCGAATCGAGCTGGAAGTTGGCGTAGCCGCGGTCCATGTAGTAGTTGCGCACCTTCTCCAGGTCGCCCTGCAGCGATTCGCGCGAGTAGCGGTCGTCCTGCTTGTACCAGGACAGCCAGTTGGGCGTCTTCAGCTCGAGTGTCTCGAGGATCTGCTTCGGCTTGAAGCGCGTGTTGCCGACGATGTTGATCTGGCGGATCTTGGCACGGCTGCCTTCCTTGATGTCCACCTTGATCTTGACGCGGTTGCCGGTCTCCTCCTCGACCTTGGTATCGATGCGCACGCCGTACTTGCCGCGTGCGAAATACTGATCGGTGAGGTACTGGGTGACGTCCTCGAGCACCGAGCGGTCGAAGGTCTTGCCGGTAGCGAGGCCGACGCCGCGCAGCGACTTCTGCAGGTCCTCGGTCTTGATGTCCTTGTTGCCGGTGATCTCGAAGCTCTCGATCGAGGGCCGCTCGAGCACCGTCACCACGAGCACGTTGCCGTCGCGGCGCAGCTGCACGTCACGGAAAAAGCCGGTCGTGTACAGCGCGCGGATCGCCTCGCGCACCCGCTGCGGGGTGAGGCGGTCGCCGATGTTGACCGGCAGGTAGTTGTAGACCGTACCCTCGGACACGCGCTGCAGGCCCTCGACGCGGATGTCACCGACGGTGAACTCCGCGGCCTCGGGCGGCGCATCGGCCGGCGGCGCAGTGACCGGCGGCGGTGCCGTGGCCGGCGGCGGCGCAGTGACCGGCGCCGGCGCATCGGCCGGCAGCGGCGTCTGGGCCAGGGTGAGCGCGGCGCGCAGTGACAATGCGAACGCAGCCAGTACGACCTGCCGCTTCATGCTTCAACACCCAAGTGACTTCTCGCCTTTCACGCCCCCCTGGGCGCCCTGTCTTGCATTATTCGAGGACTGCCGCGCCGTCGCGGCCTCCAGCTCCACGGTACCCGAACCTGTCAGCCGATCTGGCGCGCAATATCGTTGTACAGCGCCACACCCATCAGGACGATGAGCAACGCGATCCCCACCTGCTGCCCGAAGATCTGCGCCCGCTCCGACAGCGGGCTGCCCTTCAGCCACTCCACCAGCTGGAAGAGTATCTGACCGCCGTCGAGGATCGGAATCGGCAGCAGGTTGAGGAATCCGAGCGTCAGGGAAATGAGGACCAGGAAACTCACGAACGAAGCGACGCCTGCCTCGGCCGAATCGCCGGCGAACTCGGCGATCGACAGCGGGCCGCTCAGGTTCTTGAGCGACACGCGCCCCTCCACCATGCGCCAGAACATGCGCGCCTGCAGCATGGTCATCGACCAGGCCTCGCCCGCGGCGCTGGTGAGCGCCGCGCCCGCGCCGAGATCGATGTGCTGCATCATGCTCGCCGGGAACAAGCCGACGCCGATGCGCCCGACGTGCTTGCCGGGGGATTTGTCGCCCGCGATGTCGATGAGCGTCGTGTGCTCGGCGCCATCCCGGCGGTAGACGACCGTGACGCGCTGCCCGGGCCGGGCGCTCACCTGGCGCACGATGTCGTTGAAGTCCTTCACCGGTGTGCCGCCGATGGACACTATCCGGTCGCCCGCCAGCAGTCCGGCGCGCGCCGCGGCTCCGTCCGCGGTAACCGAGCCGAGCACGCCATCGGGAGGATTCCAGAAGTCGAAGCCGAGACCGACGAGCAGCTGCGCGGGCTCGGTGAGGTGGCGTCGCTGTGCCGCATCGCTCACCGCCAGGTGCACCGTGCGCATCGCGCCGTCGGCACCCTGCACGCCGAGGTCGATCTGACCGCCGCCGCTGATCGCATCGAGCAGTCCGAACACCACATCGCGGCGGCTCCCCACCGCGTGACCATCGAGGGAGCGGATGTCGTCGCCGGGACGCAAATCAGCGCGTGCGGCGACCGATCCGGGCGTGACGTCGCCGATGCGCGGGCGGATCTCGGTGATGCCGTTCGCCCAGAACATGCCCCACAGCACCAGCACCGCGAACAGGATGTTGCAGGCGGGCCCGGCGAGCAGCACGGCGATGCGCTGCCAGTGCGGGCGGTGCGTGAAGGAGTGCGGCAGGTCCGCGGCCGCAACCGGGCCTTCGCGCTCATCGAGCAGCTTCACGTAGCCGCCGAGCGGTACGGCCGCGATCACGTACTCGGTGCCGTCGCGGCGCGCCGTCCACTTGAGGAGCGGCCGACCGAAGCCGACCGAGAAGCGCAGCACGCGAAAGCCGAGCCGGCGCGCGACCCAGAAATGACCGAATTCGTGCACCGTGACCAGCAGGCCCACGGCGATCACGAACCACAGCAGGTACCAGAACAGGCTCATGCGTGAGCGCCCCTCACCGACTCGGTTCTTGTAATGCCGACGATCCGCTCACAGGCCCGCTGTCTGCCCTCGGCGTCGGCGGCCAGTACGTCCTCCAGCCCGCCGATCGCTCCCCCGGAGCCGCGCTCGACTACGGCTTCAATGACCGCGGCGATGCCGGGAAAGTTCAATCGCCGCTCGAGGAAGGCCTGCACTGCCACCTCGTTGGCGGCATTCAGCAGCACCGGATGCAGTCCCCCGGCGCGGGCCGCCGCCTGCGCGAGCGCGAGACAGCGGAAGCGATCGTAGTCGGGGGGCTGAAAATCGAGCCGGCCGGCCTTCAGGAGGTCGAGCTGCGCCACACCCGAGTCGATGCGCTCCGGCCAGGCGAGCGCGTGTGCGATCGGCGTGCGCATGTCGGGCGAGGACAGCTGCGCGAGCACCGAGCCGTCGACGTACTCGACGAGCGAGTGCACGATGCTCTGCGGGTGCACCAGGATCTCGACCTGGGCGGGGGTGAGGCCGAAGAGCAGGCAGGCCTCGATGAGCTCGAGCCCCTTGTTCATGAGCGTCGCCGAATCGACCGAGATCTTGCGGCCCATGACCCAGTTCGGGTGGGCGCAGGCCGCCTCGGGCGTGACCGCGGCCAGTGCCTCGCGTGAAGTCTCGCGGAACGGACCGCCGGAGGCGGTGAGGAGCACGCGCTTCAGGCCCGGCGGCGCGATGCCGGTGCGCGCCGTGGGCGGCAGGCACTGGAAGATCGCGTTGTGCTCGCTGTCGATCGGCAGCAGCGTCGCACCGGCCGAGCGGACGGCCTCGAGCAGCAGCGGTCCCGCCATCACCATCGATTCCTTGTTGGCGAGCAGCAGGCGCTTGCCCGCGCGGGCCGCGGCCAGCGTCGAGCGCAGTCCCGCGGCGCCGACGATCGCGGCCATGACGCACTCGATTTCGCGCAGCTGCACAAGCTCCTCGAGCGCGCCCGCACCGGCGAGCACGCGTGTGCCCGGCGCCTTGTCGGCGAGCAGCCGCATCAGCTCCTGCGCCGCGCTCTCGTCCGAGAGCGCGGCGTATGGCGGCTGCCAGTCGATGATCTGCTGCGCGAGCTTCGCGGCGTTCCTGTGCGCGGCGACGGCCACCAGCCGGAAACGCTGCGGGTGGCGCCGCAGTACGTCGAGCGTGCTCTCGCCGACCGAGCCGGTAGAGCCGAGCACGGCGACGCCGATCATGCGACCACCTTGAGGAGCGTCAGGCCGAGGAGCAGCACGGGGGCGGCGCTCGTCAGGCTGTCCATGCGGTCCATCACCCCGCCGTGACCCGGAAACACCGTGCCGCTGTCCTTCATCCCGGCGAAGCGCTTCAAAAGGCTCTCCGTGAGGTCACCCACCACCGAGAAGGCGACGGTCGCGAGGCACAGCGGCATGAACACCGCAAGGGGCACATGAAACCAGGCGCTGCCGCCCAGGGCGACCAGCGCCGACAGCGCCATGCCGCCGAGCACCCCTTCCCAGGTCTTGCCGGGGGACACCTCGGGCGCCAGACGGATGCGCCCGAAGCGACTGCCGAAGAAAAACGCGCCGATGTCGGCCACCCATACCAGGAGCAGCGCGAACAGCACCCACTGGCCGCTCGGCGGGGCGAGGCGCAGCTCGACCAGCGCCAGCCACGAGGGCACCAGAGCCAGCACGCCCGCGAGCCCCGCCGTCCACGCGGACACGCGCCGCGGTGCCAGCACGACCCAGAGGAACGCGGTCAGCCACCACAGCGTGGCCCCGAGCAGGATCAGATCGCGTCCGCCCGGATCGGCGGACACGCGCCAGGCGAGCGGCAGCAGCAACGCCACCAGCGCGACATAGGGCAGCCGGTGGGCGGGGCTCGCCAGCTTGAGGAACGCCGACCACTCCCAGGCGCCGGCGAGCACCAGCGCCGTGACCACCACGACCGTGGCCCAGCTCGGCAGCGCCAGCAGGATCACCAGCAGCGCCACTGCCAGCACCACCGCGGTCAGCACCCGCTTGCGCAGCGCTTCGTTCATCTTCAAGCGCTCACCGCCGCCGGGCGCTGGCCGAAGCGCCGCTCCCGGGTGGCGAAGAAGCCGAGCGCCGCCTCGAGATCGGCGGCGGTGAAATCCGGCCACAGACGCTCGGTGAACCAGAGCTCGGCGTAGGCGAGATGCCAGAGGAGAAAGTTGCTGATGCGATGCTCACCGCCGGTACGGATGTGCAGGTCCACGTCGTCGAGCCCGGCGAGCGACAGCGCCTGCGCAAAGTGCTCCTCGGTGATCTCTTCCGGCCGCATCGCACCGATCGAGCATTTTCTCGCAAGTGCCTGAGTCGCCTGAACTATATCCCAGCGGCCACCGTAGCCGACGGCGATCTGCAGCGCCAGCGCGCGGTTTTGCGAGGTGCGCGCCTCGGCGGCCGCGATGCGCGCCTGGAGCCGCACCGGAAGGCTGGCGCGGTCGCCGATGAACCGCAGCCGTACACCCTGCTCGTGGAGCTCGGCGACCTCGCGATCGAGCGCCTCCACGAACAGACTCATGAGGCTCCCGACTTCCTCGGCCGGCCGGCCCCAGTTCTCGCTCGAGAAGGCGAACAGGGTGAGCGCGCCGATGCCGCGCCGGGTGCACTCCTCGACGCACATGCGCACGGGCTTCAGCCCCGCGCGGTGGCCGGCGGCGCGCGCCACGCCGCGGCCGGCGGCCCAGCGGCCGTTGCCATCCATGGTGATGGCGATGTGCCGGGGCAATGGATGGGCGGCAGGGGCAGCCATCAGACCTGCATGACCTCCTTCTCCTTGGCGGCGAGCAGCGCGTCGATGTCGGCGACATGCTTGTCGGTGAGCTTCTGCACGTCGGTCTCCGCGCGCCGCTCGTCGTCCTGCGACAGGTGCTTGTCCTTCATCTTGTGCTTGATCTCGTTCATGACGTCGCGGCGCACATTGCGCACCGCGACGCGGGCATTCTCCGCATCGTGGCGCAGCATCTTGCTGATCTCCTTGCGCCGCTCCTCGGTGAGCGGCGGCATGGGGATGCGGATCACGGTGCCGGCCGTCATGGGGGTGAGCCCCAGGTCCGACTTGAAGA
>Ga0335079_10008220_pt1 | contig 11891 bp, 13 predicted proteins | sample Lox_Sample_33_FD_206719 | JGI IMG/M metagenome (GOLD analysis project Ga0335079, IMG submission 206719) | Soil microbial communities from Loxahatchee National Wildlife Refuge, Florida, United States - Lox_Sample_3.3 | ecosystem: Environmental > Terrestrial > Soil > Wetlands | place: USA... | reverse complement strand
AGCCGCTGCCAGTGCGCCGCGAAGGCGACGAAAGTAAGGTTCACCCCGTTGAGCATCAACTCGATCGACATGAAAATCGTGATGATGTTGCGCCTGATCAGGAATCCGCATACCCCGCAGGCAAACAGGATTCCGCCGAGGATGAGGTAGTAGGAAAGAGGTACCATCAACTCTCCTTCCCCGGACCGGTGGAGGTGGCTTCCGGCCGCGCCGCCAGTACTACCGCCCCCATGATGGCAATCAGGATAAGAACCGACGTGACCTCAAAGGGCAACAGGAATTCGTGAAACAGCATCCAGGCAACGTTCTCGGGAGAACCAGGAAGCGCTCCCGCCAACACAGCCTCCGTGCCGGAGTGCCGGACCAGCACCCAGGCCAGCAGCACGCCGCCGATCAGCAGGCTGGGGATGCCGATCACCATGGCCACGCGGCTTCCGCGCGTGCGCTCTTCCTCACCTGCGTTCAACAACATGATGGTGAAGACAAACAACACCATGATCGCGCCCGCGTAAACGATCACTTGCACCGCGGCTACGAACTCCGCGCCGAGAAGCAGATATTCGACCGCCAGCGAGGCCAGCACCGCAATCAACGACAGGGCGCTGTTGATGGGGTGGCGCTGCACCAGCAGGTTGACCGCGCCCGCTACGCAGATCGCGCCAAACACCAGAAATAAGGTCAGATGAATCATGAAAGCAGTTCTTAGCTCCAACTATCAGTTACGACTTCAAGGCCACGATGAATCCGGTTATCACCAGGTTGGCGATGGCGAGGGGCAGAAGAACCTTCCAGCCGAAAGCCATCAGTTGGTCGTAGCGGAAACGCGGCAGCGTGCCGCGAATCCAGATGTAGAGAAAGAGAAACACAAAAATTCTTGCCGCAAACCAAATTACCGGAAGTATGGCCTGCAGCAACGGCGGGCCAAACAGTGGCCCATGCCATCCGCCCAGAAACAGCAGCGACGCCAGGCAGGCGACCGTAATCATGTTGGCGTACTCGGCCATGAAGAACATGGCAAATTTCATCGCGCTGTACTCGGTGTGATACCCCGCCACCAGCTCGGTTTCGGCCTCGGGCAAATCAAACGGAACCCGGTTCGTTTCCGCAAAGGCCGCTATCAAGTAAATAAAAAACGCGAAAATCTGTCCTTGAAAAATGTTCCAGCGGGGAATGAAGCCGAGAAACGTTCCGCCCTGGGCGTCGACAATCTGCCGCAAGCTGAAGCTGCCTGACATGATGAGAACGCCAATGAGAGAAAGGCCGAGCGCGATTTCGTAGCTCACCATCTGCGCGCTGGCCCGCAAGCCGCCGAGCAGGGAATACTTGCTGTTCGACGACCAGCCCGCCAGGGCCACTCCGTACACGCCCATCGAGGTGATGCCCAGGATAATCAGCAGGCCTATGTTGACGTCGGTGATCTCCAGCGGTGTGCGGATGCCGCCGACCGAAACCACATTGCCGACGGGAATCAGCGCAATCGAAGTCAGCGCGAAGATCAGCGAAAGCATCGGCGCGGCGATGTAGAGCGGCTTATATACGTGCGGCGGCGTGAGGTCTTCCTTGAACAGAAACTTGACGCCATCCGCCAATGGCTGCAGCAGCCCGAACGGCCCCACCCGCGTGGGTCCCCAGCGATTCTGGATGTGGCCCACCACCTTGCGCTCCAGCCAAACGGTGTAGGCCACCGCCGTGAGCAGCACAATGAGGGCGATCACGGTCTTGATCACTGAAACGAGTATGAAAGTCTCAACGCTCAGCAATGTGCGTCTCTTTCCAAACTTTCCCGCGGCACTGCCAGGTTATGAAAAATTGTTGCGCCCAAGCATTCCGGTCGCTGCACGTCAGATCCCTCGCTTAGGACGACGCACATGATTCATCGGCTAATCGGCTGCGACTTCCGCAGGCTCTCCTTGCCGGCTCTCCATTACGGAATTCAAAGCGCGCGAATACCGGCCCAGGGTTCCAGAAGTGAACAAGTCATCATTTGCCGGAGCGATCAGTTCTGCCGCCTGTTGTGCGCCATCCCCGGTTCCGATTGCGGTGGTCTGCTGATCGTTGCCGGCCAGCAGCTTCATCCGCGAAACGTCGTATGCCGCCACGAGCCGCTGAATTTCATCGAGCGTCGCCATGGGATCAAACGGACTCATCTTCAGCTCCAGGCCCCGCGCCTGCAGCCAGACGCCGTGCCGATCCACTTCGCCGGATTGCGCGCCGCGCGACTGGCCCATGTCGGCCCGCGAGGCGCCGCCGTACGGAACCAGCTTCTGCACCTCGTATCCCATCGCATCCGCGATGCGGACAATCATCTCGAAATCGCTCCTGGTCTCGCTGACCTCGCCCGCCTTCTTCACCACCTGCAGGTCGCCACAGGTGTTGGTGAAGGTGCCGGATTTCTCGTAAGCATTAGCGGCAGGCAAGACCACGTCGGCCATGACCGCGGTTTCCGTCAGGAACATATCCTGAACTACGACGAAACTGTTGGAGAAGGCGAAGGGATCAATCGCCAGGCGTCCGACCGGATTGGCTCCAACCACGTAGAAGGCCTTCAACCGTCCTGCCTTGGCTGCATCGATCATCTCCGGAAGCGTGAGGCCCGCAGCCGTCGGAAGCCCTGGCCACTCCTCGTGGAATCTGCCGGGAGTGCCAACTGGCGCGTATCCGGGCAGAAGGTCAGGATAGAGACCCATGTCAGCCGCGCCACGGGAGTTCGCGTAATCGGCGAGACAGACAAATTTCGCTCCGGGAATGCCGGCACCGAACTTCACCAACGAGGCGATCGCAGCGCCGCGCAGTTCCGATCCAAAGATGATCACCAGATTCTGTTCGCCGCGAAGCTTGTCGCGCAGCGCCACCCACGTCTCGTCAGAGGTGCCTGCTACCCCACTCAGAGCAACCACCGCGGCATCGTCGCCTGCCAGGAACGCAGCCAGCTTGTCCTCGGTCCCCACCGGAAGCTGTGCCGAGCCCGCCGCCTGCCGGCTCAGCTTAATCGGTTGAGAGTTGATGATGTACAGCCGCGCGCGATGCAGGCGGACGTTGTTTCGGATCTGCCACGCCAGCAGCGGATGCTGGTTGGTCGGATCGTTGCCGATCAGCAGAATGGCCGGCGCATGGAACACGTCGCGCATCGTGGCCAAGCCTTCCGGCTTGCCTTTGAGAGCGGCTGCAAGAGCAGGGAAGTCGGCGGTGCGGTGATGGTCAACGTTATTGGTCCGCAGCACGGTGCGGGCAAATTTCTGCAGCAGGTAGCTCTCTTCGTTGGTGGTGCGGGTGGAACCGATCACCCCGATTGCCGGTCCGCCATCCCGGTCACGAACCTCGGCAAAACGATTGCCGATCAATGCAAATGCTTCTTCCCAGGTGGAAGGAAGCAACTGGCCGTTCTTGCGGATCAGCGGCTGCTTCAGGCGCTCGGTGTGACTGGCGAAATCGAATGCGTAGCGCCCCTTGATGCAGAGAAAGTCACCATTGATGCCGCTCTTATCACGGTTGTCGCCGCGGACGATCTCCATGCCGGTGTCCGAGCGGCGCACGCCCAGCGTGGTCTTACAGCCGTCGGCGCAGTGGGTACAGGTCGTGCCGACGTGCTTCATCTCCCACGGCCGGGTCTTATATCGGTACGCGCCGGAGGTGAGCGCGCCGACGGGGCAGATATCGATGCACATGCCGCATTCTTCGCACTCAAGATGATCTTGTTTGTTAGGCGCAATGACCGACACCACGCCGCGATTCTGCACGCCCAGCGCCCACACATCCATGCCTTCGCCGCACACCCGCACACAGCGGTAGCAAAGTATGCAGCGTGGCCGGTCAAAGTAGACGACCGGCGACCACTGCTGCTCCTCTTTATGATTCTTGGCGTCGATGAAGCGGGATTCGGCGGCGCCGTAGGAGAACGTCATATCCTGCAGCTCACACTCGCCTCCCGCGTCGCAGACCGGGCAATCCAGCGGATGGTTGGCCAGCAGCAGCTCGACCATCGATTTGCGTGCTTGCCGGACCTCGTCGCTCTCGGTGGTGACGATCATGCCCTCGCTGATCACCGTGGTGCACGCAGTCTGCAGCTTGGGCATCTTCTCAATCTTCACCAGGCACATTCGGCAAGCGCCCTGCAGCGAGAGATTCGGGTAATAGCAGAACGAAGGTACCTCGATGCCCACACTCTTGCAGGCCTCGATAAGAAGCGTCCCGGCGGGAGCCGTCACCTTCTTGCCGTCGACAATAAGGTTCACATCAGCCATATATAGCGCCGGTGTCCCACCGGCCGTCGGGAAGCTGTCTCGCCTGCCCGTTCGATATATTGAGATTCATTCCGCCGTCAAAGCTGGCGGGCATCGCCGGCCCATCGGACCAGCGAGCCGCCGGCCCTACACTAATACCGGCAATTCCTGCGTTGTCCCCTTCTCAAACGGACACGGCCGTCCTTCTAGGTGATCCTCAAACTCTTGCCTGAACTTCTTCACAATCGAAATCGTCGGCATGGCTGCCGCGTCGCCCAGCGGACAGAATGTTCGGCCCAGCATGTTTTCCGCCAGATATTGGATGTTGTCGATGTCTTTCCTGACACCGCCGCCTGCGTGAAAACGTTTCAGCGTCTTCTTGAGCCAGTCCGTGCCTTCCCTGCAAGGGATGCACCAGCCGCAGCTCTCATGCTGGTAGAACTTCATAATCTGGAGCGCGAAGCGCACCATACAGGTGGTCTCGTCCAGCACTACCACCCCGCCGGACCCGAGCATAGAGCCTGCCTTGGCCAGACTGTCGAAGTCCATGGCAATATCGACTTCATTCGCGGTTAACACCGGCGTACTCGAACCGCCCGGTACCACCGCCTTCAGTTTGCGGCCCTCCGCAATCCCTCCGGCCACGTCGTAAATCATCTTCTTCAGGTTGTAGCCCATGGGCAGCTCGTAAACCCCGGGCTTGTTCACGTGGCCGCTCAGACAGAACAACCGGGTGCCGCCATTTTTGGGCGGCCCCAGATTCGCGTACCACTCCGCGCCGCCCAGAATAATGTGAGGCACACTGGCCAGGGTTTCGGCATTATTAATGACCGTCGGCCCACCCCACAATCCTACGACTGCAGGGAAAGGAGGCCGGATGCGCGGGATGCCCCGCTTGCCTTCCAGCGACTCCATCAGCGCGGATTCTTCTCCAACTTCGTACGCGCCCGCGCCGCCGTGCCAGTAGACATCAAAGTCGTAACCGCTGCCGAAGATATTCTTGCCCAGGAAGCCGCGAGCATAGGCATCGGCAATGGCCTTCTGCATGATCTCCAGCAGATATCGGTATTCTCCGCGAATATAGATGTAGCCGGTATGCGACCCGACCGCCAGCCCGGCGATGATCACGCCTTCGATCACCGCATGCGGATCGTGCTCAAAGATCAGCCGGTCTTTGCAGGTGCCGGGCTCGCTCTCGTCGCCGTTACACAGCACGTATTTCGGCTTGGGCGATTGCTTGGGCACGAACGACCACTTCATTCCGGTATTGAATCCCGCGCCACCCCGGCCACGCAGCCCCGAGTTCTTGACCTCATTCACGATGGCGTCAGGCTGCATCGCCAGCGCCTTCTGCACCGCCTTGTAGCCGTCGAGCTCCAGATAGCGGTCGAGGCTGGTCGCACCTTTGCCGAAGCGTTTGGAGACGACCTTTACCTCGTCGGGATGGGAAACCAAGCTTGCCATTGAGTCATTAAGCCGATTGAACTATTGAGAGATTGAGTTTCAAATGACTCAATCCCTCAATGAATCAATGATTCAATTATTGCGCTCCCTTTTTCTTGTACTCGTCCAGAGCTTTGTCCAGCTTCTCGCGGTCGAGGTTCTCGTGGAAGTCATAGTTCACTTGCATAGCCGGCGCCCAGCTGCAGGCGCCTATGCATTCGACCTCTTCGAGTGAAAACATCCCGTCCGCCGTGGTTCCTTTGTGAGTGACGCCCAGCTTCTTCTTGCAGTGGTCGAACAGCTCATCCGCTCCGCGCAGCATGCAAGCGATGTTGGTACAAACCTGGACGTTGTACTTGCCGCGCGGCTTGGTGGTCAGCATGGAGTAGTAACTGATCACGTTGCGCACGTCGAGTTCGGTCAGATCGAGACGCGTAGCGATTTCCTGAATGCCTTCGTCCGTCAGATAGCCAAGTTCGTCCTGCGCATACAGAAGCGTGGGAACAAGGACGGAACGCTTCGTCGGATAGTGGGTCAGCATGTCCGCAAAGCGCTGTTCGAATTGATCCGAAAACCTCATAGGCTAAGAAGCTCGTTCCCCAGTCCCCGATGATTCAATCCCCGATCGCCCGATTTTTCACCGGTCAATCTCTCCCAAGACAATGTCGATCGATCCAATCGCCGCCACCACATCCGCGATCAGCCGCCCTTCGCACATCTTCGGCAGCAGTTGCAGGTTGGCGAGGCACGCGGCTCGCATGTGTACGCGATAGGGCTTGGCCGTGCCGTCGCTGACCACGTAATAGCCCATCTCTCCGCGGGGCGATTCCACCGCCTGGTAAACCTCGCCCGCAGGGACCGCAAAGCCCTCCGTGATGATTTTGAAGTGATAGATGAGGGCTTCCATCTGGGTCTTCATTTTCTCGCGGTCGGGAAGCACGACGTGGGGAGCGTTTGCCTTGATCGGGCCGTCCGGCATCCCGTCGAGCGCCTGCCGGACGATGCCAATTGATTCGCGCAACTCCTGCACCCGGCAGATGTATCGGGCGAAGACGTCTCCATCTTGCGACACCGGCACCTTAAATTTGAAGTTCTCGTAGCCGGTGTAGGGCATGTCACGGCGCAGGTCGAAATCGATCCCACTGCCGCGCAGCGTCGGACCGCTCGCGCCCAGAGCCAGGGCGTCTTCCGCCGTGATCCGCGCCACGCCCTTGGTACGCATCCCCCAGATCGGGTTTCCGGTCAGCAGATTCTCGTATTCGTCCACCTTCTCAGGGAATCGTTCGGCGAACTCGCGCACTTTCTCGAAGAATCCCAGCGGTGGTTCCAACGCCAGACCGCCAATCCGGAAGTAAGAAGTCATCATGCGCTGGCCGCTGATCATCTCGAACATGCGCAGGATGTCCTCGCGCTCCCGGAAGCAGTAAAGAAATACGGTCAGCGCGCCAATATCCATGGCATGCGTGCCCAGCCATACCAGGTGCGAATTGATGCGAGTGAGCTCATTCATCAAAACCCGCATCCACTGCGCTTTGGGCGGAATTTCCAGGCCTAGCAGTTTCTCCACGGCCAGCACATAGCAGAGATTGTTCGTGAGCGGGCACAGGTAATCGATGCGGTCGGTGAGCGGCACCACCTGCTGGTAGAACTTGGCTTCGCAGGTCTTTTCGATTCCGGTGTGCAGGTAGCCGATGTCAGGCATGATCCGCACCACGGTCTCGCCGTCGATCTCCAGAATCACCCGCAGCACGCCATGCGTCGACGGATGCTGCGGACCCATATTCAGGATCATGGTCCGATCCTGGGTGGGTTCGGTTACCACCGGGGGAGTGAGGTGGGCCATGACTAGCGGTAGCCCTCCACGGGATAGTCTTTGCGCAGCGGCGATCCTTCCCAGTCTTCTGGCATCAGCAGGCGCCGCAGATAGGGATGCCCATGAAAGCGCACGCCGAACAGGTCGTACACCTCGCGTTCAAAATAGTTGGCCGCAGGCCACACCGAGGTGACCGTATCGACCACTGGACTCGAGCCCTCGAGCCGCACCTTCAACCGGATTCGTTCTTTGTTGGGAATCGACAGCAGGTGATATACCACTTCGAAACGCGGTTCCGACGGATACCAGTCCACGCAGGTGACGTCGGACAAGAAATTAAATGGACAGCTCGCGTCATCGCGCAGCAGAACGCATGCTTCGCGCAGACAGGGCGCGCCGACGTAGACAGTCATCTCGTCACGGTCGAATTTGGCCGCCTGCACCGCAGCCGGGTTCCACCCCGATAATCGAGCAATCGCCGGATGCCCTTTTAGCTGCTCCAGGTCGGTGATCGGCGGAGTAGGAGGCATTACACCTCGCCTCGGCTCACGGATGTCTTATTCCAGTCCAACACGCCCTTCTTCCAAACGTAGAAAAAGCCCACCAGAACGATGCCGATATAGACCAGCATCTCCCAGAATCCAAACATCTTCAGCCGGCGCAGGATCACCGCCCAGGGGTATAGGAAAACCGCCTCCACATCGAACAAAATGAACAGCATGGCCACCAGGTAGAACTTCACCGAGAAGCGTTCCCGGGCGTCGCCCACCGGGGTCATACCGCACTCGTAGGGGGACATTTTGGCCCGGGTGGGCTTGCGGTACCCGAGCAGCCAGGACAGTAGCACGATAGCAGTCGCAATCACGCCCGCAAGCAGGAAGTGAATCAATAACGGCAGGTAGCGGGCGAAGTAATTGTCCGGCATACAAGAGCTATATATAATTCGCGCCAAGTACTGCTTAAACAGTCTAGATTAGGTTTTCGTGCGCGCCAGTGTCAAGCAAGCGCGGCAGTTTGTGAACGGAATGTTTCAAAGCGCGGCCAACAGTTTGCGGAGCCACAGGAAAACTGCATGATTTTCGGATTTAACACCGACGTGAAGCACGGCGATACCGTCTATCACGTGCAGAGCGAGGCGCGCGAAGGCGAGTTGGTGCTGCAGACGCAAGTGTTCGTGCGTGGCCGCTGCATCGGCAAGCGGGCAGTTTCCTATGCCGAGGATCTTGCCAAAGGTGGATTCAGCGATCTGCAGAAGGAACAGCGCCTCCGCGAACAGCACCGCCTGGTGCTGGATTCCATCCGCGAAGGCAAACTCGACACCGCGCTTGACCGGCGCGATACCGCGGAGACCCTCGCCACCATCAAGGAAATGGATGTGCAGTGGCTGAATGCCGACTCCGTCCATGCCGACCGCAATCTGATCATGCGCCTGCGCGTGACCGAGGGAGGCGCCGCCGTTCCCGGAGCGCGCCTTACCTTGCGGTTTACCCGTACCGAGGCCGCGCCCTTCTATACCCAGGCCACCACCGATGCGGCGGGAAATGCCGAGATCAAGATTGGCACCGAGGAATCGTCTCTTCCCGATTCTTCGGTTCTGATACAGGCCAACTGCGAAGGCCGCACCACCACGCGGAAATTCATGCTGCGCAAAATAGAATAGCTGCAATGACGCGGCTTGCCGCGTCTACCGGCCTCCGCCCACGAAGTGTACGATTTCCAACTGGTCGCCATCGGAAAGCGGAGTCTCCGCCCATCGTTCCCGGGCCACGATTTCGCGGTTGCGCTCGACGGCCACCCGATCCTGCTTCATTCCCAGCTTTTCGATAAGCCCAGCCAGGGTAAGCGGGGGCGGGAAACTTTGATCCTCGCCGTTGATCCGGAGTCTCATGGTGTACGATTTTCGCACGGGAACTCCTCTAGTCAACCCCTGTGGCGTCAATTCTTTTATTGACACCTGCCCACCTGCGCCTAAAATGTTCCAAACATTTAACAAGTAAAGTGTTTAAAACATTTTGCCCGATCATTTCACATCTCAGGAAGTAGTGGCCCGCACCGGGATTACGCCCCGCCAGCTGCAGTGGTGGGATGAGCGCGGCCTTGTGGTTCCCGAACGGCAGGGGCACCGGCGGCTTTATTCCATGGAAGACCTGGCCGAGATCGCGGTGATCTGCGAGCTGCGCCAGCGCGGATTTTCTCTGCAGCGCGTACGCAAAGTCGTACGGTTCCTGCAGCGTGAATTTGGCAAGCGCCTGGCCGAAACCGTGACCGGCGCCTCCCAATACCACCTGCTGACCGATGGCACCCATCTCTTTCTGGAAACCTCGCCCCGGCAGATTGTGGACATTCTGAAGAATGCCCGCCAGCCCATGTTGACAGTTTGCCTGAGCGATGCGGTCCGGCAGCTGCGGGCCAATTTTCGCGGCGGTAAAAAGCGGAGCGCATCTCTCTCTACGCCTCCGCGTCGCTCGCGCAAGATAAAGGCTTCATAGACAGCAAAGTCCGGCTCCACTGGAGGCGTTATGATCGGAGAACTCGACGTCCTGAGCGAATGGATTCCGGAACAGATGCTTCCCGGCACCGTCTTCGTGCTGGAGAACGCGGGCAAGGTGGGCGAGAAAGAAGACCCCTACTGGGCGGTGCTTTCGTGTCCCTCCTGCGGCACCCTGGGCCTGATTACCCGCAAGCAGATTGCCGGCCTGCTGCCGGTGATTTGCGGCTCGGATTGCTGCTCCGCGCAGTTTTTCATTCACGACAACGACGTCGTGGTGCGCAAGCCGGTTTAGCGCGCAGTTACATGCTGCTGGGCGGACCGGAACTTCATTTCCTGAAGCTCCCGCCCGGCTGCGGTCTCACGGCCGCAGTTCCCAGGTATCGTCCAGGGTATGCCTCGAGTTCTTCAATCCTCCAAACACTATGACCCGGCCCAGGGCCGCGTCGAAAGCCATGCCCATGGCTTCGCGGGGAGGCGGAGAATGCCGGGGATCCAGTTGCAGCCAGTCCGTACCCAACCACACCCAGGTGTCGCGCAGATCGGGGCCGCCCACGCCTCCGCCGAACGACACCACGCCGTGCAGCTTGGGATCAAACGCCCCCGCACCGCAATAGCGGACGGATAATTGATGCTCGGGATTCTGCTCCGTCCAGTCCCTGCCATCCCAAATCCAGGTATTTTCCGGATTCGAGTCGGCCAGGCCGCCGAACATCACCACCGACTTTGTCTTGGGATCGAGCCCATAGGTGGAGCATGCCCGGCCGCTCGGCGTGTTGGCTGTCTTCAACTGCTTCCAGGTAGTTCCCGTCCAGCGCCATGTCTTCGATTGGTAGTGATGGCCATCCCAGCCGCCCCAGGCGGCGACGTGCCCGGTCGTGGGGTCGGTGAAGATCAGCGCGCCCACCATGGGCGGCGGCGACGACGACGGATTCGCCTGCGTCCAGTTCGACGTGGCTCCGTCCCACAGCCAGGTATCGCCCAGATAATTCGCGCCGCTCCATCCCCCGAACAGCACCAGCTGGTGGGTCACCTTGTCGTATGCCATTTGCGTGTTGCTGCGCGCCGACGGCGACAGCGCGGGATGCAACTGTGTCCACGTGGTGCCGTCAAAGGTCCAGGTGTCGCCGAAGTAGCCGGTGTCCTCTCCGCCGAACAGCACGATCTTCTGGCTGACCGGATCGTAAGCCATCATGGGAAAGAAGCGGCCGGGAGGAGAAGTTGGCGGCGAAAGTCTCACCCAGCTGGCGGCGCCTGCGTTCGCCGTGAAGCCTAGCATCAGAAAAACTGCTACCCCTGCGAGCCCTGCGCGAAGCTGATGGAACATGAAAACCTCCGCTGTGTGAAAACTGCCCACCCTACGCTGCATCATTGGACGGCGCCAGAGCCGGAAAGTACTTGGAGAAAAATGCACCGGAACACAAAACAAGTTGAGGATGTTGCGCAGTGTTATAGAAGAAGAATCAACTAGGTGTAACCACCGCCAGACGAGAGCACAAGCTCCAGCTTCTGCCCGACCCCCGCCCCATTCTCCTACAATACCCGCATGCCCATCATTCGTCCCCGCCTGACCGACTATCACGGCATCCTGCTCGCCCAAGCCCACGCCGACTTCGCCATCCCTTTCCTCGACGAAGACATCCCCCTCTACCTCGACCCCTTCCTCCTCTGGCGTTCGCCCTCCCAGCAGGACAACGCCCTCCACACCGCCCTCATCAACTCCTTCAACCATCTCGGCTATCTGGAGAAGCAAGGTAAACATGCCGACGCCGTTACTATCCTCACCGCGCTCACCGAATGCGACGAAGTCGGATTCGGCCACTCTCACACTCGCGAAGGCCGCCGCATCGGCCCCGCCACCGCCGAAGAAATCCTCGACCTCTTCCGCGCCATCCCCGACTACGACCGCCGCGGCTTCACTCACTTC
>Ga0335079_10008216_pt1 | contig 11894 bp, 10 predicted proteins | sample Lox_Sample_33_FD_206719 | JGI IMG/M metagenome (GOLD analysis project Ga0335079, IMG submission 206719) | Soil microbial communities from Loxahatchee National Wildlife Refuge, Florida, United States - Lox_Sample_3.3 | ecosystem: Environmental > Terrestrial > Soil > Wetlands | place: USA... | reverse complement strand
TGCGTTTGTGCAAGCATCGTAATATTCGAAGTACCTGGGAAAGAACACGATCCCAAACGCGTCGCAGTCTCCCCACTCGATCTGAATCTCTTTTCGGTGAATGAGCATTGTCTCCGCCAGCAACCGTCCAAAGTGGCTCTCGCCGAGTCTATCTCAGAGCGTTTTTTGCTGCACCGATTTTGGTCTTTAGCTGTGCGTTTACGGTAGACTGAGGGCAAGGACCTCATTCCATGACCACCGCTTACATTTGTGACGCTATCCGCACGCCCATCGGCCGTTATGCGGGCGCGCTCTCCAGTGTTCGCACTGATGATCTTGCCGCCATTCCCATCAAGGCGCTTGTCGAACGCAATCCTGCTGTCGACTGGAACGCACTTGATGATGTCATTTACGGCTGCGCGAATCAGGCCGGCGAAGATAACCGCAATGTCGCGCGCATGGCGTTGCTCCTAGCCGGTCTCGCCAAGGAAGTGCCCGGCTCGACGGTGAATCGCCTATGCGGCTCGAGTCTTGATGCTCTGGCGGTCGCTTCGCGCGCCATCAAAAGCGGTGAAGCCGATCTGATCATTGCCGGTGGGGTCGAAAGCATGTCTCGCGCCCCGTTCGTGATGGGCAAAGCCGACTCCGCGTTTTCGCGCTCGGCAAAGATCGAGGACACCACGATTGGCTGGCGTTTTGTGAACCCAGCGATGAAAGCGAAATACGGCACGGACGCGATGCCTGAAACGGCCGAGATCGTGGCTGAAGAGTACAGGGTTGCCCGAGCGGATCAAGATGCTTTTGCGCTTCGCAGCCAGCAGCGCACCGCTGAGGCCATGGAGAGTGGACGCCTAGCCGAAGAAATTATCGTCGTGCCCATCCCTCAAAGGAAGGTTGATCCCGTTATGGTGACTGCGGACGAGCACCCTCGGCCAGACACCTCACTCGAGGGGCTCGCAAAACTCAAGGGAATCGTGAAGCCCGAGGGAACCGTAACCGCCGGCAATGCGTCGGGTGTAAACGATGGCGCATGCGCCCTGCTCATCGCATCCGAAGAGGCGGTCAAGAAATATAGCCTCACGCCAAAAGTGAGAATCGTCGGTGCCGCTGCTGCCGGCGTAGCCCCGCGGGTCATGGGAATGGGGCCTGTGCCTGCCTCGCGAAAGGTGCTTGCGAAAACTGGCTTGACGATCGGACAAATGGATGTGATCGAACTGAACGAGGCCTTCGCGTCCCAAGCTCTCGCCGTTCTCCGCGAGTTTGGTCTGCCCGACAACGCGCCTCATGTGAATCCGAACGGGGGCGCCATCGCCATTGGTCATCCGCTGGGAGCCAGCGGTGCGCGATTGGCCACTACCGCTACTTATCAACTGCTTCGCAGCAAGGGGCGCTACGCGCTCTGCACCATGTGCATCGGCGTGGGCCAGGGCATCTCTATGGTTCTCGAACGCGCTTGAGACCAACCGCCAGCGGCCTTTTGCGGTGTACACTCATGGAACCATAAATCCGACAATGCGGAGCATACTCGGGGCATGACTCTTTTTGACGATCTTTTTTCCTACGACGCGCTCGAACAGTCGCTCTCCGACGATGCTCGCATCCGAGCCATCCTCCGTTTCGAAGCGGCACTCGCCTTGGCAGAAGGCCGCGCCGGTGTCATCCCCGAGGGTGCGGCCCACAAGATCGCTGAACACTGCAACAGCCTCAAACCCGACGTAAGCGAAATCGCCAAACAAGCCGTGCTGGCCGGAAACATCGCCATTCCACTCGTGAAACTGCTGACTGAAACCGTCGCTCGACACGACAGGGACGCGGCACGCTTCGTCCACTGGGGCGCAACTAGCCAGGACGCCATCGATACCGGCTTTCTTCTTCTAACTCGCGACGTTCTTCTCCTTGTTGAGAAAGACCTTGCTCGGCTGACAGGCTCGCTGGCCACACTTGCGGAACAGCATCGGGCTACTCCGATTGTCGCGCGTACCTGGATGCAACACGCTGCACCAACCACCTTTGGCTGCATCGTGGCGGGCTGGCTGGATGCCATACTGCGCCATCGCGTTCGGTTAGCCGAACTCCGGCCACGCGTCCTGACGCTTCAATTCGGCGGCGCGGTGGGGACTCTCGCGGCACTGAGAGAAAAAGGACCCGCGGCAACAAATCATCTCGCCGTCGAACTCCAACTCACACTGCCCACCATTCCATGGCACTCACATCGCGATCGAATGGTCGAATTAGCCACATTTTTCGGCATGCTTACCGGCACGCTCGGAAAAATTGGTCGCGACATTTCGCTTCACGCCCAAACCGAAATTGGCGAACTGGCGGAACTTGCGACCGAGGGCCGTGGCGAGTCTTCTTCCATGCCCCACAAACGCAATCCGGTGACCTGCGCTGTTTTGATCGCTGCCGCCACTCGCGCGCCAGGCCTCGTTTCCACCGTGATCGCTGCCATGCCTCAGGAATTCGAGCGCGGATTGGGAGGCTGGCACGTGGAATGGGAAACACTTCCTGAGCTCCTACGCATTTCCGCAGGTGCGCTTCGCCATTGTGCCGACCTGTTGCCAGGGCTCGAAGTAAATGACCAGCGTATGCGCGACAATATCGACTCCTCCCGCGGGCTTATTTTTGCCGAAGCGGTCGCCGTTGCGCTTGCCGATCGCATGGGCAAAATGCCGGCTCATATGCTTGTGGAAGCAGCGGCGAAGAAAGCCATCGCCACGAATCGTGGACTGAAAGACGTCCTGCTGGAAGAGCCCAATTTGCATGGCCATCTCACTCGGCCCGATCTCGAGAGTCTATTTGAACTTCGGAATTATCTCGGCAGTACCGATGGGTTCGTTCGCAACGTCCTTGAAATGGCCCGCAACTTCTCCGGACCGCAGTGAGCGGAAAGAAGGAGCCTGATGCCTTTAGCGCAATTGGCGGATACAGGAGTTCATTACGACTTGAGTGGGCCGGACAATCTACCCGTTCTGGTCTTTTCCAACTCGCTTGGTACGACTCTTGAGATGTGGGAATCCCAGGTCGGGGGATTTTCGAAGCGCTTTCGCGTTCTGCGCTACGATACGCGTGGTCACGGCCGTTCCGATGCCACACCCGGCGACTACACGATTAGCCAGCTCGCCGGAGACGTTCTGCAACTCCTGGACTTTCTAAGACTCGAGCGCGTTTTCTTTTGCGGCCTGTCGATGGGCGGCGCTATCGGGATCTACCTTGGTTGTTATGCGCCGCAACGCTTTCAGAAACTCGCGTTATGCAATACCGCCGCGAAGTTCGGCACAGCCGAAACATGGAACGCCCGCATACAGGCGGTAAGATCGGGGGGAATGAAGGCGGTCGCCGCGGGTGTACTGGAACGTTGGTTGACGCGCGAATTTCGTGACGCCCATTCCGCGGAGACACAAGCCACTCTAGCCATGCTCGAATCCGCGAATCCTCTGGGATACTTGTCCTGCTGCGCGGCTGTCCGCGACGTCGATGCCCGGCCGTATCTTGGAAGAGTGAGCGTACCGTCTCTGGTTCTCACCGGCACTCATGACCCGGTCACGCCGCCATCAGAAGCGCGGTATCTTGTCAGCAGTATTCCGGGTTCGCGGTATGCCGAGGTGTCCGCCGCCCATCTTTCGAACATCGAGGCGCGTGATGACTTCAACCGGCAGGTCCTTAATTTCTTGCTGTCCTGAAGGAGCGATTCATGGATGAATCCGCGCGTTACCGCAAGGGAATGAAGATGCGCCGAGGCGTCCTTGGCGACGCTCATGTGGATCGCGCCGAATCCGATAAGAACAGCTTCGACGCGCCATTCCAGGATCTCATCACCCGCTACGCCTGGGGAGAAATGTGGACGCGCCCCGGCCTGCCGCGCAAAACTCGTAGCCTTGTGACCATCGGCATGATGGTGGCACTGAACCGACCCGAGGAGCTTCGTCTGCACCTGCGCGCCGCTGCCAATAACGGAGTAACGCGAAAAGAGATCCAGGAAGTGCTTCTGCAGTCTGCGATTTACTGTGGAGTTCCTGCGGCGAATGCCGCCTTTCACACCGCGGAAGAAGTCTTCAGCGGACGAAAAAAGCGGAGGTAGAAGCCCTCACACGAGTATCGGCGCGTCCGCCAACACTTCCGTCACCCAGCGCACCGAGCGCAAATAAAGGTCCGGCAGGAACTGTTCATGCAGTCCAACGTGCCGCGCCGAATGCGACAATTCCTCCCATGTTCCGGACTCATAATCCAGGACGACCTCAAACACCGGCCGATACCGGCTGGGCCGTCCCAAAAGAGCTTTCTTGATGTCGTCATTCACCGGTATGTCCACCAGCACGTCGATCATGCGCATGTTCAGCAGCGCATCCATCACCGAGAGCAGACCCAACAGAAATAGCTCGTTCGTTTCACGGGCCATACCGATCTTTTGACCGATCAACTCGCAAAACATGGCGCGCAACAAGGGCAACCGCAGCAACCCGTCGGCCACTTCGTCGCCCAGACTCGCCACGCTGACCAGAGAAATCCACTTTCTGAGAGCGCGCTCTCCGAGGGCATGCGGTATAGAGCGAATTTCGGCATGAAAGCCGAATATAGCGGAGTTCAAATACCGCAACAGCCGGTAACTGGGGGGCATATCTCGCCGGAACAATTGGGAGATCTTGCACAGGTTGAATTCGGGCTCGTTCGCCGCTTGCAGCAACTGCAGGTACACCATCTTGTTCGCGGGCACGCTTCTTCGAGCCACAACCTGCGGCCGGCAGAAGAAGTAACCCTGAAAATAGTCGTAGCCAAGCGTTGCACAACGCCGAAATTGTTCGTCCGTTTCCGCCTTTTCCGCGATGACCGGGATGCTGCGGGAATGACACTCTTCCACCAACCGCTGCTGCTCGGGAAAAGTGGTGAGCAAAATGTCTATCTTCACGAAATCCGCGACGTCCAGGAATGGCTCGGTTGCAGCAACCGCACAATAATCGTCCAGGGCCAGGCGGTACCCTTCCCGCTTCATCCCGCGTCAGGCAGCGAGCACATCGTCGTCTGACGGCACCGTTTCCAGAATTTCGCCAACGACCACCTCTTTCGGCATCAGCGTCAAATATCATTCAGCAGGAACTCGCGAGTGCAGTTGATGAATGCCGGCAGTCCCTCCGTCATCGTGCGCACACCCATCAGAAACAGTTCATCCATCGCCTTGACTGCTACTTGGCTGCCCGCAGTTGGTCTGCAATAGTTTTCTGGTCCATAGCGCGACAAGATCTCATACGCAAAGAACCGGCGATCGCGAGGGATGGGCTGGCGCGCAAGGAATCGATTGAATGTCTCGGGTTCCGCCATATTCGCCAGGCATGCGAACGCCCGGCTCGTCGAGTGGGGAGAAGGCACGCGAGTGGCCAATCGCCACACCTAATGCCTACGCTTGGAACAGCGGGCTAACTGCACACTTAACCTCTTCGCCACGCAGCGCTTGTCGCAGAGGGCGAACTGATCTGCCTAGACGGGGACGAGGGCAACCAGCGTGCAACTGTGACTCGCATTCAGCGCCCTTCACCGATTTGAAACAGTCGCCCCTTCCATTAACCGCAGATTTCGGCCACTTAGCGTGGTGAACCTTTTGCTCGGAATTCTTGGCCACGCCTGCTGCGCAAGCCATATGGAGCGCCGGATCGGGCAATTTGTCTTTGTTGAATCCCATTTGTTCTTGAGGTCGTCGGTGAATCACGTAACTCACGAAATCCTCACGAAGCGCGCTAAGCAGTTGGTAAATCTGCCGGCAATGCCAAAGGTACTGAGGGCCTTGAACGAAGAACTCAGCGCGCCCGTCAGCCAAATCGATGTGGCCAAGGTGGTCCAGACAATCTCGTATGACAAGTCGCTGGTGGCTCAATGCTTGCGCATGGCCAACTCGGCTCTGTACCGGCAACGAGGAGACGTGAACACTGTCGGCGAGGCTGTTCTGACTCTTGGGATCTTGCGCATCCGCGATTTGGTTTACTCCTGCACCCTGCCGCGGATGTTCACGAGCCTGAACGGCATCGTTCCAAAAGAAGTCTTCTGGCGCCACGCCTTGGGCACCGCGCTGCTCTCGAAGTGCCTGAGCGAGAAATGTGGCGAACACGAGAATCAAAATATTTACGTCTCCGGCCTTCTTCACGATATCGGCATACTGATTAACGCCCTGCTCTTCCCGGAGGACTTTCGGGATGTGCTGCGGGAAGCCGTGTCGGAACGCTCGCCCATCTCGGTGGTGGAACAGCGTGTCCTTGGCTTCACCCACGCTGAAAGTGGCCGAATCCTTGCCGACGCTTGGAAACTTCCTATCGAAGTATCTGAAGCCATCGAGTTTCATCACCAGGCGGATCCGCAAGGGCTCGTGTAACGAAGACATATTCTTCGTGCATCTGGCGGATGAGCTATGTCTAGGTTCGGATCTAGGTTACGGCTATGAGTTGCGGAACGGCGACGTCACGAGCGTTGACGGTGTCTGGCAAGCTCTCATCAATAGGTTTCCCAAAACGCGCCGGCTTACGCTGAAAACGTTCTTGGCCATTACACAGTCAAGTCTGGACGCAGCCTGCCAGGTGGCGGACCGCGTCTTTGGCCACCTGCGTCAAACGAAGAATCTGCATTCAACCGGCGCCGGGTCAGGGTCGGGCTAGTCGTTAAACACGTTGGCGCGTAGCGTGTACGAGCTCAGCACCTTCATGTAATTGCCGCGCTCGAAGGCCGACGGGTCGGGAACGGAGCCGTGGCTCATGCTCCCGCACATTTCGCGAACCGACTCGTAATCGTGCTCGTCGAGCCAGCGGTTCATCTCTGTGAGTACATGCGCGGCGTGTTGCACGCCATTACGCAGCAGCGCCGACGTCATAAACGCCACTTTGGCCCCTGCCAGGATGCACTTGATCACGTCGCGCGAACTATGAACGCCACCCGTTACGCCCAAGTCAGCTCGCACATGTCCGCAGAGAATAGCGGTCCAATGGAGCCGTAGCAGCAATTCTTCTGGCCGGCTCAGCGCCAGGTTTGGTGATACTTCCCGTTCGTCAATGTCGAAGTCCGGCTGGTAGAAACGGTTGAAGAGCACGATGCCGTCGACGCGCGCCTCGTCCAGCCGCACGCCCATGTTCGCCGGGGTGGTGAAGAAAGGAGACAATTTCACCGCGAGAGGAATACGGATGCTCCGCTTGAGATGCCTGACCAAATCGATATAGCCCTGTTCGATTTCGCCGCTGCTCACTGCTGGATCCGTTTCGATCGAATAGATGTTCAGTTCGATGGCGTCTGCTCCGGCCTCTTCCATCAGACGGGCATACTGCAACCATCCGCCGTCAGAGACTCCGTTCAGGCTGGCGATGATGGGAATATCCACGCTTTCTTTGGCGTGTCGAATCAGTTCGAGGTATCCGTCGGGCCCTAGATTGTACGTCTGCAGATCCGGGAAGAAATTCGCAGATTCGGGGAAACTCTCCGAGCCCCGCGTCAGGTCGGCGTCGACACTCAAACTTTCCAGTTCGAGTTGTTCTTCAAACAGTGACGGAAGGACCACGGCCGCCAGATTGTGGTCCTCCAGCCTTTTGATGTTGTCCACCGATTCACATAACGGCGAAGCGGAGGCCACTAACGGCGACTTCAACGTCAATCCGAGATATTTGGTCGTCAGGTCGCTCATTCCTCTTCTCCCTTCTTCACCGTCTCCGGCGTGTCTTCAGGTTCGACCGGCGCAATGTGCGGCGACTCCGCTCTACCTCCCATCGCCGCGCGGTTCGCATACACTCTCCATTGCCGTTCAACGTCGTCCTGAGCGAGTTTAAGCAATTCGCGCGCCGCGTCCGGATCGCTCCGCAGCAACATCGTGTAGCGAGCTTCCTGGTACGCATACTGTTTCAGCGGGATGCTCGGCGCCTTCGAATCCAACAAGAACGGATTCTTGCCTTCCAATCGCAACGCCGGGTTATACCGCATGAGTGGCCAATAGCCGCTCAGCACGGCCTTTTTCTGCTGGTCGAGCCCCATTGACATATCGTACCCGTGCGCAATGCAGTGGCTGTACGCAATGATCAACGATGGCCCGTCGTGCGCTTCCGCTTCCAGGAACGCCTTGATTGTGTGCGTGTCGTTCGCTCCCATTGCCACTCGGGCGACGTACACATATCCGTAGCTGACAGCTTCCATCGCCAGATCTTTCTTTGCTGTGTGCTTGCCGCCAGTGGCGAATTTGGCGACAGCCGCTCGCGGTGTGGCCTTCGACATCTGCCCACCCGTGTTCGAATACACTTCCGTATCCAACACCAGCACATTGACGTTCCTGCCGGATCCCAACACGTGATCCAATCCGCCGAAGCCAATGTCGTATGCCCAGCCATCTCCCCCAACCAGCCACACACTCTTGCGCACCAGGCTGTCCGCCACATGCAGCAAGCCGGTCGCCTCCGCCGTGTTCACTCCCTGCAGCTTCTGTTTCAGTTCGGCTACGCGTTTGCGCTGATCCGCAATGCCCGTCTCTTTGGTCTGGTCGGCTTCGAGCAGGCCCTTGATGAGCACATCACCGAGCTGGCCGTTCATCCGCGCCAGCAGCTCGCGCGCGTAGTGATTCTGTTGGTCTATTGCCAGCCGCATGCCCAGCCCAAACTCGGCGTTGTCTTCGAAGAGCGAGTTCGACCAGGTCGGCCCACGCCCGTCGAGATTCTTCGTGTACGGTGTCGTCGGCAGGTTCCCGCCATAAATTGACGAGCAACCCGTTGCGTTGCCGATCAGCAAGCGATCGCCGAACAACTGTGTCAACAACTTAAGGTACGGAGTTTCGCCGCAACCCGCGCAAGCGCCGGAGAATTCGAACAGTGGCTCGAGCAATTGAGAGTCTTTGACCTGTGTATGCGAAATCCGTTCGCGCCCGATCTCCGGCAGCGAGAGGAAGAATTCCCAGTTTTCACTTTCCGGATTGCGCAGCGGAGCCTGCGGCGCCATGTTCAGCGCCTTGTGCTTCACTTCAGACTTGCTCTTCGCCGGGCAGACCTCCACGCATAGTTTGCAACCCGTGCAGTCTTCCGGCGCAACCTGCAAGGAATATTGTATGGTTTCGAATTCACGCCACTTGGGCTTGGCGGACTTGAACGTCGCCGGCTTGTTCTTTAGCAGCGTTGAGTCGTACACCTTCGCGCGAATTACCGCGTGGGGACAGACCAGCACGCATTTGCCACACTGGATGCACAGTGCCTCATCCCAAACGGGGATCTCCTGCGCGATGTTCCTTTTCTCCCACATGGCAGTGCCCGTGGGGAAAGTTCCATCGATCGGCATCGCACTCACCGGCAGCGAATCGCCGTTGCCGGTAATGATGGTTCCGAGGACATCGCGGACAAATCCCGGCGCCTTGGGCGACACCGCAGGCAGCATATTGAACGTAGCTGTAACCGTGGCGGGCACCTTCACTTCGTGCAGGTGGGCCAATGCCGAATCCACCGCCGCGAAGTTCTTCTGCACAACCGCTTCGCCGCGTTTTCCGTAGGTGTCCGAAATGGCTTTCTTGATCGCCGCAATCGCTTGTTCGCGGGGCAAAACGCCGCTAATCGCAAAGAAGCAGGTCTGCATGATGGTGTTGATGCGTGTGCCCATGCCTGCCGCACGCGCCACGCTATACCCATCAATCACGAAGAACTTCAGCTTCTTTTTGATGATCGTTTCCTGAACCTGCTTGGGAACGTGATTCCAGATTTCTTCGGCGCCAAACGGGGAGTTGAGCAGAAAGGTTGCCCCGTTCTCTGCCGCGGCCAGAACGTCGATGCGGTCCAGGAACTGGAACTGGTGGCAGGCAATGAAATTGGCCTTGCTGATCAAATACGTCGAACGGATCGGGTCTGGCCCGAAGCGCACGTGCGATACCGTGATTGCGCCCGCCTTCTTCGAGTCGTACACGAAGTAGCCTTGCGAGTAGTTGTCTGTTCCCTTTCCGATGATCTTGATGGAGTTCTTGTTCGCACCCACCGTCCCATCTGATCCCAAACCGTAAAACAGAGCGCGAATCGTCCGGGGATCCTCGGTCGAAAACTCTGGATCGTAGTTCAAGCTGGTGTGGGTTACATCGTCGACAATGCCGATGGTGAAATGATTCTTTGGCTCGGGCTTCTTCAGTTCGTCGAACACCGCTTTCACCATGGCGGGCGTGAATTCCTTCGAAGACAATCCGTAGCGTCCACCGATAATCCGCGGAATCGTTGCGCCCGGCTTACCAGCCAACCGTTCCATGTACGTCGTCGGCACGTCTTGATATAGCGGTTCGCCCAGTGCGCCCGGCTCTTTCGTGCGGTCCAGCACCGCGATCGACTTAACGCTCGTCGGGATCGCTTGCAGGAACACTTCTGCCGAAAACGGCCGATACAGTCGCACTTTAAGGATCCCGACCTTTTCACCGGCTCGGCGCAAGCTATCCACAGCTTCTTCCGCTGCGCCCACGCCTGACCCCATCAGAATGATCAAGCGTTCCGCATCCGGCGCTCCGTAGTAATCAAACAGTTTGTAAGCTCGCCCGGTCACCTTTGCGAAGCGGTCCATCACGTTCTGCACAATCGTTGGGCACGCCAGGTAATACGGATTGCACGCCTCGCGGGCCTGGAAAAACACGTCGGGATTCTGAGCCGTTCCCCGCAAAAGCGGCCGGTCCGGGGAAAGGGCGCGTTCGCGGTGTTGAATCACAAGTTTCTGGTCGATCATCGCGCGCAGATCGTCGTCACTGAGTGGGTTGATCATGTTGACTTCGTGTGATGTGCGGAAGCCGTCGAAGAAATGCAGGAAAGGAATGCGCGACTCAAGTGAGCACGCTTGCGCAATACACGCAAAATCGCAGGCCTCCTGCACGGAGTTCGATGCCAGCATTGCCCAGCCGGTCGACCGCGTCGACATCACGTCACTGTGATCTCCAAAAATCGAGAGCGCGTGGGTGGCCAAGGTACGCGCCGCCACGTGAATCACCGCCGCCGTCAATTCGCCGGCGATCTTATACATGTTCGGGATCATCAGCAGGAGACCCTGAGACGCAGTGAAGGTGGTCCCCAGCGCCCCTGCCTGCAGAGCTCCGTGCAAAGCTCCGGCTGCACCCCCCTCGCTTTGCATCTCAATCACATCGGGGATTGCTCCCCAAATGTTCTTCTTCCGCTCCGAATTCCACTGATCAGACCACTCCCCCATGGGCGAGGAGGGCGTAATTGGATAGATTGCAATGACTTCGTTGATTCGGTAGGCGACAGCAGCCGCGGCTTCGTTGCCGTCGACAATCGACATTTTTCGACTCATGGGTTCTCCGAGACTGGCTGAAAAGGTCTCTAGAAAATGGTAGGCCCCAAGAGCCGATGGCCGTGTGATGCGGGTCACATACGTTGGTGACCACATCTCACAGGCCTTCCTCAAGCTCTCCTTCCCCGAGCGGCAGGCGGTCCGTATCTCTTGCTACCCACACATACATCGTCGGCAATAGATAAATGCTGATAAAGAGCGCCGCCATCAATCCCCCAACCACAACAATCGCGAATGGCCGCTGCGAATCCGACCCGATTCCCCGCGACAACGCCGCCGGCAACAGTCCCAATATGGCCACCAGCATGGTCATCATGATCGGACGGAGCCGCAGGATCGCCCCTTCCACCGCCGCGTCCTCGATCGAGTACCCTTGCGCCCGCAAATGATTGATGTACTCGATCATGATCACCCCGACCGCCGCTGCGATCGTTTCTGGCTTTTGTACTCACCGGCCCAGTCCAAGTGATAGCCCGTGGGAAGCTTCACCTGCTGTTCCACCTTGTGCATCGCTTCCTCTACGGCGCTCCCTAGGTCTCGCCCTCGAACGCTGTATTTAATGGCGATGAAGCGAGAATTGGCCTCACGATAAATCTCTGAAGCGCCGTCACTGACTCCAATATCCGTCAGCTGTGACAACGACACCC
>Ga0335079_10008215_pt1 | contig 11895 bp, 12 predicted proteins | sample Lox_Sample_33_FD_206719 | JGI IMG/M metagenome (GOLD analysis project Ga0335079, IMG submission 206719) | Soil microbial communities from Loxahatchee National Wildlife Refuge, Florida, United States - Lox_Sample_3.3 | ecosystem: Environmental > Terrestrial > Soil > Wetlands | place: USA... | reverse complement strand
CGCGCCTTTCGCCGGACGGCCGCTGGCTCGCATACCTGGCCTGGGATCACCCGCGCATGCCGTGGGAAGGCACGATCCTTTGTGCCGTGCCCCTCGATGAAGCTGGCGTGCCTTCGGGCGAAGCACGGATCATGGCCGGCGGCGCGGACGAATCGATCTTCCAGCCCGAGTGGGACCCGGACGGTTCCACGCTCTACTTCGCCTCCGATTGCAGCGGCTGGTGGAATCTTTACCGCCGCGCGCTGGACCAAACCGAGGCCCAGCCACTCGCCCCTATGGCGGCGGAATTCGGCCAAGCGCAGTGGGTGCTCGGGATGTCTGCGTACGCGCTCGCAGGACCGGGCCAGATCGTCTGCTCGTACATTTCGAACGGCATCGGCCGCCTGGCGACGCTGGATATCGCGTCGCGCCAGCTCACACCGATCGAAACGCCCTACACAGACTTTTACTCGGTTCGAGCCGATGGCGACCGCGTCGTGTTTCGCGGCGGCTCCCCGGCCGTTCCGCCGAGTGTCGTCTCGCTGGATCTGGCTTCCGGTGCGGCTGAAGCCCTGAAGACCTCGACCGCCGCCGCTGACGATCCGGCGCTGGCGAGATATTTCACTCGTCCCGAGCCAGTCGAATTTCCCACCGCGGGAAACCGCACCGCCTTCGGTCTCTTTTACCGCGCGTTCAATCCGGACTATGCGGGCGGCGAGGGCGACCGGCCTCCGCTGGTTGTGAAGTGTCACGGAGGCCCGACCTCGGCGGCATCGAGCACGCTCGACCTGCGAATCCAATACTGGACGAGCCGCGGCATTTCGGTGCTCGACGTCAATTATGGCGGCAGCACCGGCTACGGGCGCGAGTATCGCCGGCGTCTGGAAGGCAGCTGGGGCATCGTCGACGTCGAAGATTGCGTGAACGGCGCCCGGTTTCTCGCAGAAAAAGGTCTTGTGGACGGCGCCCGTTCGGTCATCACCGGAGGCAGCGCGGGGGGATACACGGTTCTGGCCGCGCTCGCATTTCAGAACTATTTTCGCGCCGGAGCCAGCCACTATGGCGTCAGCGATCTGGTGGTGCTCGCGAAGGACACGCACAAATTCGAGGCGCATTATTCGGACTCCCTCATTGGGCCTTATCCGGAACGCGAGGATTTGTACCGCGAGCGCTCGCCGCTCCAGCACGCCGGCCGCATCTCCGTCCCGGTTATCTTCTTTCAAGGCGATGAAGACCGCGTGGTTCCGCCGAACCAGACGGAGTTGATTGTGGAGGCGCTCCGCGCCAAGGGAACGCCGGTGGAATATTTGCTGTTTTCGGGCGAGCAGCATGGTTTCCGCAAAGCCGAAAACATCAAGCGTGCCCTCGACGCGGAGCTCTATTTCTACGCAAGCATGGTCTTTCGGACGGCCTTGCGGTTCTGAACGGGGGGCTGCCCGGCGCGGGAAGGTAGTTGCCGGGTGATGGCCACGCTCGGCCGCGCAATCTGCGCGGCCAGAAAATTTCAATGTTATTGATAAGAAAAGGCGAGGTCCGAATTTACGCCGCGCATCATGCGCGGTGGGCGACCCGGGCATCCGTTCGCCCGGCTCTCACGTAATATAGACTGTCATGGCTTCCTCAGCACTCACGCCCATTCGCGTTCTGTGGAAGCGCCGCGCCATCGAACGCAGCCATCAATGGAAACGCACGGCGCTCGAAGCCCACCAACAGCGCTCGCTGCACCGGTTACGCCAATTTGCCGCCGAGCGCTCGCCCTTCTACGGCCGCTTCCATCGCAATCTGGAACGCAGCCACCTGCACAAACTGCCGATCCTCACCAAGGCCACGCTCATGGAGAATTTCGACGACGTGGTGACCGACCGTGCGCTCCGTCTGGCTGACCTCGAAACCTACCTTCGCCAGGGCACGGGCCGGGAACTGTTCCGTGGGCGCTATGTCGTGCTGGCGACCTCCGGAAGCACTGGGCGGCGCGGCGTTTTCCTGTTCAATGAAGCCGAATGGATCCACGCACTCGCGTTTATTGCCCGCCCGATGGCCTGGGCGGGGCTGACCACCGGCCTGCGCAGGCCGCCGCGCTCAGCATTCATTGCTTCGACCACCCCGTGGCATTATTCGGCGCGAGTCAGTCATTCGCTCTCCAGTCGATTATTGCCGGCCTTGCGGCTCGACGCGGCCGAGCCTCTGGAGGAGATGGTGCGGCGGCTCAACGAATGGCAGCCGGAAGTGCTGGCCGCTTATCCTTCGGTTTTGAAGCCGTTGGCCGAGGAACAGATCGCCGGCCGGCTGCGCATCCGCCTGCGCAGCGTGGCCTGCAGCGCCGAAGTGCTCACCGACGAAACCCGCCGCCGGGTTCAGCAGGCGTGGGGCATTCGCGTCTATGACACCTATGGAGCCACGGAGTACGCGCCGATCGCCGCCGAGTGCGCCAGCGGCCGGAAACACCTGTTCGAAGACGGCGCGATCATCAAGATCGTCGATGACAAAGGTCGGCCCGTGCCTGCCGGCGCGCTCGGCGACCGTGTTCTGGTGACCGTTTTCAATCGCTGGACGCAGCCGTTGATCCGTTATGAGATCAGCGATATGATCCGACCCATCGAAGGTCATTGCGAATGCGGCCGGAAGCTGCAACTGATTGAACGCATCGAAGGGCGCATCGAAGAGGTGCTGCAGTTTGCGTCGCGTTCCGGAGCCCAGCCGGTGCCCATTCACCCGAACGTGTTTCACCAGGCGCTCGAGACCGCCCCCGTCGCCGGCTGGCAGGTGATCCACGAGGAAGATGTCCTGTCGGTTTTCGTCACCGGGCTTCGCGACGCATCCTGGCGCGACGAGCTTCCGCGCACGCTCGCGGAGCTTCTCGAACGCCAAGGCGCTTTGGCGCCGGCGATCCGCGTAGTCCCGGTAGAAAGCTTGCAGCGCGGAGCCACCGGCAAGGCTCCGCTGATCGCGCGCCGCCAGGAGGTGCGGCGGTGAAACACCCCTGGCTGATTACCGCCGGAACCGCATTCGTGCTCCTTGCCGGCTGGATCATCCGCGACCTTACATCGCGCGAGCAGCACTCGCTCCGGCATTTCGATCCGCATGAAGTCGCCCGGCTCGAGACCGATATGTGGCGGTCGTACTATGGCCGCAGCCGCCTGCAACTTGCGAAGGAGTTGATCGAGCTGCTGCGCGAGCAATACCATCTGCCGGTCTGGCAATCGGTTGTGGGAGCCGTGCACGCCGCCCGCGCCGCGGCTGTTTTTCAGGATGGGCACAACCGGGCCGAGTACGAACGCGCGCTGCCCGACCTGGTGAGCTACTATTCACTCATCCGCGCGGCCAGCGAGGAAGCTTTTCCCGTAGAGCAGGCCGCGCGACTCGAACTGGAGTGGTGGATCATCCACCGGGAGCGCGCGCAACACCCGAAAGGCGACCTGGAGCTTTCGCTTGCCGATCTGCAGGCCGAAATCTATCACCAGCCGCACGAGCTCTTTGCCGAACACGCCCAAGCCCGCGCCGAAGCCATGCTGATCCGCGACTCCCGCCAGGAAGCCGGCAACATCACCGAGGAAGATTGGACGCGCATTGGCGAGCTGTTGGACACGTCGTGGACGTCGCTGGCGTCGGCTGTCAGCCGTTAGCCCAAATCCAACCGCATATCGTTGGTGGTCTTAAACCCCAACGACTCGTAAAGCGGGCGGCCTTCGTCGCTGGCGTTCAGGGTGGCGATCGCGATGCCTTCCTGCCGGCACCAATTGAGGATGGTCTCCATGAGCCGGCGCGCCAGTCCGCGCCGGCGGTACGCGGCCTCTGTATATACGTTAAGGATGTGGCCGCGGCGCGAGTCGTGGCCCACCCGCCACGGCATCCATTCCGTCAGCCATAACCCCGCTCCGGCGGCGATCGAACCATCCGCGGCCACGGCAAACCAGGCGAGGTATTCGCCGGTTTCCATCTTCCGCCGCAGCCACGGCAGGAAGGCGGCGGACATCTCGTCCAGCCAGGCCACGTCGCCATAGCCCATATCGGAAAACATCGCGCGCCGATGCCTGGTGATCGTCTCCGCGTCGGCGGCGGAGCCGGGGCGAACGGCGAACCGTTCAGATGTTTTCGAGGACATCGACCGTCTGCTCGCTTCGCACATTGCCGGTATTGAGCGTGCCGGCGGGCTCAAACAACAGTATGTGAACTTCCCGCTCTGCCCTGGGCCGGTGCTCCACGCCGTGCGGCACAATCAGAAACTCGCCTTCGCGCAGATCGATGCTGCGCTCCGCGCCAGCCTCGTCGCGGTAATCCATGCGAAACGCTCCGTGCAACACCAGGAACATTTCGTCTTCGCGATCGTGGTGATGCCAGACGAAGTCGCCTTGAAACTTCACCAGCTTTACGTGCTGGCCGTTCAGTTCGCCCACGACCTTCGGGCTGAAATGCTCGTGAAACAAGGCCAGTTTGTCGGCCAGCCGCACCTTCTGCATCCTGCCTCCTACTCCACCTGCAGCACGATCTTGCCGCGCGTGTGCAGCGTCTGATTCATTTCGTGGGCGCGGCGCGCCTCCTTCAGCGGAAGCACGCTCTCGACGACCGGTTTCAGCTTCCCCGAATCGACCAGGACGCCGATCTCTTCCAACTCCTTCTGGTTCGGTTGCACGAACACACCGGCCCCGCGCACGCCGTACCTGGCCGCATCTTCTTGCGACGGTTGACCGAGAATCGAGACCAGGATTCCGCCCTTTTTGAGTACCTTCCAGGAACGGTCGCGCGTTTCGCCGGCCATCGTATCGAGCACCAGGTCGACATCCTGCACGGCATCTTCGAACCGAACCTTGTTGTAGTCGATTAATTCGTCGGCCCCCAATTCCTTCAGGAATTCGTGGTTCCGCTCGGAAGCCGTGCCGATCACTCGCGCGCCTTTCCACCGCGCCAATTGCACCGCAAAAGTCCCGACGCCCCCAGCGGCCGCATGGACCAGCACCCGCTGCCCGGACTGCAGGCCGCCCGCATCGAAGAGCGCCTGCCAAGCCGTAAGCGCGGCCAGCGGAATCGCGGCGGCTTTGGCATGATCGAGCGTTTTTGGTTTGCGCGCCAGCTCCGACGCTTTCACCGCGATGTACTCCGCATAGGTGCCGTCGCGCGAAATATCCGGACGGCTGTAGACTTCGTCGCCCTTTTTCCATCCCGTTGTTCCGGCGCCCAATGCTTCCACCGTTCCCGACAGGTCCCAGCCCGGAATCATCGGCAGCTTGTAATTGAGGAAGCCTTTCGCCATTCCAGCCCGGACTTTCCAATCGACCGGGTTAACTCCGGCTGCATGCACGCGCACCAGGACGTCGCCCGCCCCCGGCTCCGGCCGCGGCGCGTCCTCGTATCGCAGGACTTCCGGACCGCCATATTCATGAACCCGCACCGCTTTCATGGTTTCCACTCGATTTTTCTCCTCGTTTTCGCCTGCGCCCTGGTTTGTAGTAAACTTAGAGTTTACTCCAGTGGTTCCGACGCACTCCGTGTGTTCCGGCTCCCAAACGAGGCTTTTGATATGCACGCGATAATCGAAACAGGCGGAAAGCAGTACCGCGTCGCGCCGGGCGACGTCATCCGGGTGGAAAAAATTTCGGGCGACGTCGGCTCCGATGTCGAGTTGTCCGCCAAAGCGGCGTTCAACGACAACGGCGAACTGGTTTCCGGCGCCACGGTAAAAGGCACCATCGTCGGCAACGGACGCGGCGACAAGGTGATCGTCTTCAAGTTCAAACGCAAGAAGCAGTATAAGAAAACCATCGGGCATCGCCAGTCCTTCACCGAAGTGAAGGTCGGCGATATCTCCGCGTAGGGTGACGTATGGCGCATAAAAAAGGCTTAGGCAGTTCCAAAAACGGCCGCGATTCGAATTCGCAGCGGCTGGGGGTCAAGGTGTTCGGCGGCCAGCTGGTGCCTGGCGGGTCGGTGATCGTGCGGCAGCGCGGCACCAAGATCAAGCCCGGCCTCAACGTGGGCTGGGGCAAAGACGACACCCTGTTCGCGAAAGTCACCGGCGTGGTCGAGTTCAAAGACCGCGGCCGCATGGGTAAGTTCGTCAGCATCAAGGCTTCCGAAGAAGTCGCGTAGTTTCCTCGTGGGCCGGTCTCCGACCGGCCAACTCCATGTTCATCGACGAAGTCCGAATCCTGGTCAAGGCCGGCGACGGCGGCAATGGCTGTCTTGCGTTCCGCCGCGAGAAGTTCGTGCCGCGAGGAGGCCCGAGCGGCGGTGACGGCGGCCGGGGCGGCGACGTCGTCCTGGTCGCCACCGAACACCAGAACACGCTGCTCCAATTCCGTTACAACCCGGAGCACAAGGCCGAGCGCGGCCGCCATGGAGAAGGCAGCAATAGAACCGGAGCTGACGGGCGATCGATCGAAGTGGAGGTGCCGGTCGGCACTATCGTCTATGACGAATCCAACGGCGAGCGGCTCTACGATTTCACGCATGCCGGCGAACGGTTCACGGTCGCGCGCGGCGGACGCGGCGGAAAAGGCAACGCCCGGTTCGCCACTTCGACGCACCAGGCGCCGACCGAGCACGAGCCCGGCCGCTCCGGCGAAGAAAAACACCTCCGCTTCGAGTTAAAGCTGCTGGCCGACGTCGGCCTCGTCGGATTTCCCAATGCCGGCAAGTCGACCCTCATCTCACGAATCTCGGCCGCGCGGCCCAAAATCGCCGATTATCCCTTCACGACGCTCGAGCCGAATCTCGGCGTCGTCGAGCTTCCCGATTACCGCAGCTTCGTGGTGGCCGACATCCCGGGTTTGATCGAAGGCGCACATCTCGGCCATGGCCTCGGCATTCAGTTTCTCCGCCACATCGAGCGCACGCGCCTGCTGGTTCATTTGGTAGATGTTTCGGAGGCATCCGGCCGCGATCCGGTCCACGACTTCGATACCGTCATGGAAGAGCTCGCGAGCTTCAGCGACGAACTCGTCAAAAAGCCGATGGTTGTGGTGGCTTCGAAGATGGACATTGCGCAGGACCCGGCGCGTGTGGATTCGCTGCGCGGCCATGCTGTCAAACGCGGCTTGGCGTTTTACGAGATTTCGAGCGCTACGGGGTTGGGCATCGACGCGCTGAAATTCGCAATGGCGGAACGGATTCTGGCGGTCAAAACCGCCTGAAGGCGCCCGTCTGGGACACGATGTCCCAGACCACCAACCACCCCGGGCCGCCCCGACCTGCGAATTAATGGCTTACGCCCGCCGCAGCGCCGCTAAGGCCTTGCGCTCATCGCCGTGCGGGTCGTCGACCACTTTGCACTCTTTGTCAAAAATCATGGTCGCGCGCTGGGCCGTCGTGAACTTGGTCCACGCCGGCAGGCCTTTGTGATTCGGATCGCCGCTCCGCGCAAACGCCGCCCAAGCTCCGCTCATCTCCGATTGCAGCGGATACCGGTCCTGACCGGCGCCGGTCATCGATTTGCCTTCATCGACGTTTTCCAACACGAACGGGATTTCCAGCGTGTGGAACGATTTCAATTTGCCGTCCCGCACCGGCGATTGCCAGGTGAAGTAATACTTGTACACCGGCGCCGGCTGCTGCGCTTTACGCTCGGCTTCCGTGAGCACCGAGGCGGTGAAGCCGTCGGAGGCGATGATCTGCGAAAGATCAAGATCGCTGGCCTGCGGCCGGCCTTTGCGGTAGACAGCAATGAGATGATCCACGTCGGCATCGCTGGCGCGCGTGGATTGTTTCACGGCGGCGTGCAGGCCCGCATCGTCGAGCGGGTTGAAATTGGTCTGCGGGAAGAACGTCACTTCGAACTCGGTGTTGCCGATCAGCAGCGGAACCTCGGATGAGATTTCTGGAGCGGTCGGATCGAACGGGCCACCGGGCAGCGTTTTGCCGTCGACCACCGGGGCCAGCCGGAATCCAAGACCGGGGCCCGAGAGCGTCGCGGCCACCAGCTTATCCATCGGGACTTTCTGCAATTCCTCGGCCGTCTTGACACCGAGATTTTGCATTAAGGTTTGCGCGGATTTGGTTGCATCGGCAGGGGAAACGCCGCGCAGGTTGGCGCCGCTTTGCACGATGGCGCGATGGAACAAGCCTTTGGCCGCCGGCATAGCCATGAGCGTGCTGACTTTTCCCGCTCCGCCCGACTGGCCGAAGATGGTGACGTTGTGCGGATCGCCGCCGAAGTCGGCGATGTTGTCCCGCACCCATTCGAGCGCGGCCACCAGGTCGAGCACACCGGCGTTGCTCGCCTGCGCGAATCGCTCACCGCCGATCTCAGGCAGGTACAGGAAGCCGAACGAATTGAGCCGGTGGTTGACGGTCACGGTTACCACGTCGTGCTTGCGCGCCATGTTGGCGCCGTCGTAGATCGAGTAACTGCCCGAACCGCTCGAGAATCCGCCCCCGTGGAACCACACCATTACCGGGCGCTTGCCTTTCAAGCTGTTCGTCCAGACGTTCAGATGCAGGCAATCTTCGCTAATTCCTTGTTTGGGAATGGTCGCGGCCACTTCCGGAATTTCCGTATGAGGACCTTGGGGCGCTTCGAGGCCCCATTCGAGGGCGTCCTTGACGCCGGTCCACGGCTCCGGCTTCGCCGGCGGCAGGAAGCGCCGGTATCCCGCAGTCGAAGCTCCGTAAGAAATTCCCTTGAAGGCGAGAACCTTGTTAATCGAAGCACCGCGAATTTTCCCGGCTGTGGTGGTAGCGGTCGGTCCGGCCGACGCGAAGACGTTCTGAACGGCTCCGGCGAGCGTGGCTCCGCCCAGTGTGGCTCCCCGGAAAAACGCACGTCGATCCATATTTCTGCCCATTCCATTCCCTCCGTGTGTCGATATTGTACCCCGGGTGGGCGAGATCGGCGCACGAAACTCCGGCGTGGCCGAGTCGGGCGGATGTAAGCGAACGCACGGTAATTTTCCGCCTACAGAAAAAGATAGTACTGATGTTTCTGCGGCGTGAATTACACTGACTCTTAACTCCGTGCGAAGCGAGTTTCAGTTTTGATGAGTCCGCGGTTGTATGGCCCGTTCCAGTTGACGCAGCAGGCCATCGATGCCCACCTCCAAGCCGACTCCCCTGGTGTTTACGCGCTCGGCTCCATGCGGAACAATCTGTTTATCGTCAGCTACATCGGGCGCGCCGACGCGGATCTGAAAGCGGATCTCAAGGACCACGTTCCGGGGCCTTATCCCCAATTCAAGTTCACCTACGCGGTTTCGTCCCGGGATGCATTCTTGAAGGAATGTGAAATTTATCACGAATACGTCGGGCTTGATAACCGGCGGCACCCGTGCGCACCGCGAGGAACGGATCTGCGTTGTCCCCGATGTAAGCGCAGCCGTGAGGAAGTGAGAGCATAACGGCGGTTTAGTTCACCGGTTTCCCCAATTGAGCGAGCACATCCTGCAACGCCGAGAGATATCCGAAATGCCAGTAAATCTGCTCGATGCTTCCTTCTTTTAAATGTTTCTGTTCGCTCCAGCAGTCACTTCCATGACTTTCAAGCCACCCGCGAAGATCTTTCGCACGCTGTTCCAGCACCGTCTGCAATCGCATAGAAGTTGAACCTCAACATTTGACCAGCGGGTCCCGTTCCTGCACTGTGAGGTGAGCAACACGCCCGCCAATGCCAGAAAAGATACAACTCGGGCGCCGGGAAGCCAGGTGCTCCGTGCATATAGCCATTGACAATATATCCACGTTGGATATAATTGCGGAATGCCGGAACCGCGCGATCCACAGCCCGCCTCGTTTCTCCCGCTGCCGCCGGCGACGTTCCACATTCTCATGGCGGTGGCGGAAGAAGACCGCCACGGGTACGCCATTATCCAGGACGTTGCCGCCCGTACCGGCGGCGAACTGAAGCTGAGTGCCGGGACGTTATACCGGTCGATCCAACGCATGCTCGACCAAGGCCTGATTGAGGAGAGCCGCGAGCGCCCGGATCCTGAACTCGATGACGAGCGGCGCCGGTATTACCGGATCACGCCGCTCGGCATTTCAGTCGCGCGGGCGGAAGCGCGGCGCCTCGCCCAACTCGTGAAACTGGCCCGGGCCTGCGGGTTGGCGCCGGAGAAGGCCTGATGCGGTTCTATCGCGCGTTGCTGCATTTGTACCCCGCATCGTTCCGCTCCGAATACGGCGGCGAAATGTGCACGATCTTCGCGCGCCGGCGGCGCGATGCTTCATCTCCGATAGGCAGGCTGGCGCTTTGGGCTGGAACTGTCTTCGAGATCCTCGGCAATGCGGCGGCTATTCACGCAGACATCCTGCGGCAGGATTTGCGGGTGACCGCGCGCACGCTCGGCCGTGCTCCCGGTTTCGTCCTAACTGTGATCATCGTGCTGGCGCTGGGTATCGGCGCCAACACGGCGGCATTCTCGATCACGGACCATGTGCTGATACGGCCGCTGCCGTTTCGTGATTCCGACGGCCTGGTGAAGCTCTGGGAACAAGTGCCCGGGTACAACCGCCTGGAGTTATCGCCGCCGAATTACCGGGACTGGAAACAGATGAGCACCTCATTCAGCGGAATGGCGGCGGTCGCGGGGTTTTCGGTGGACTTGACGGGCGAGGGCGAACCGGTACGCGTCGAAGGCTCCGTCGTCACGGCCGATCTGTTTCCTGTCCTTGGCGTGCAGCCGGCGCTGGGACGCGGATTTACAGCCGACGACAACCGGGAATCGGCGCCCGGCACGGTGGTATTGAGCGACCGCTTGTGGCGCGCGCGGTTTGCCGCCGATCCCGGCGTGCTCGGGCGCACCGTGCGGCTTGACGACAAGCCGTACACCGTCATCGGCGTCATGCCGCCCGCGTTCTATTTCCCAACCCGGCAAGCCGAACTGTGGGCTGCGGTGCGCTTCGCGCCCGTCGATTTCGAGGATCGCAACAACAACTTTCTGCAAGCAGTGGCGCGGCTCAAGCCGGGTGTCTCAATCGGCGGGGCGCAAGCCGAAATGCGCCTGGTCGCCTCCCGATTGGAACGGGCGTTCCCAAAGGAGAACTCGAATACCAGCGCAAATGTCATTCAGCTCCGCGATGAGCTTCCGCAGCAACCGCGACTGTTGTTGTGGGTGTTGAGCGGCGCTGCGTTCTGCGTGCTGTTGATCGCGTGCGCCAACCTGGCCAACTTGCAACTGGCGCGCGCCATGGCGCGCCAGAAGGAATTGGCGGTGCGCAGTGCGCTCGGCGCCGGGCGCGAGAGGCTCATCCGGCAATTGATGACCGAGAGCCTGGTTCTGACGCTCGCGGGCGGCCTGGCCGGCTCGCTGCTGGGCGTCGCGGCCCTGCCGCTTCTCGCGAAGCTTGTTCCCAATGCGCTACCCATCGCGGAGATACCGGCGCTCGACCTGCGGGTGCTCGCGCTGGCGGCCGTGTTGACTGCGATCACCGCTTTCGGTGTCGGCATAATTCCAGCCTTCCGCGTGTGCCGGCGGGCCGGCCTGAGCGGATTGGCGTTGGGAATCCGCGCCGGAGGGGGGCGACGCGAGCCGGTGCGATCGGCGCTTGTGGCGGCGGAAGTGGGGGCCACCGTGATTTTGCTGGCAGGCTCCGGCCTGTTCCTGCGCGCTTTGTCGAAACTGCAGGCAGTCGACCCGGGCTTCCGCGCGGAAAACGTGTTGACCTTGCGCACCACTCTGCCGATGCCGAAATACGAGAGAACCGCCCCGCGCATTGCCTTTTATCAACGGGTGCTATCGGATGTCCAGGCTCTGCCGCGTGTCTCCAGCGCCGCTTATACCAGTTTCCTGCCGATGCGAATGGGCGGCGGCATTTTGCCGGTTAAGATCGCGGGCCGGGTGGCGATTCGTTCGGCGGCCGACAGCGCGAGCTTGCGATTCATCACGGCGGAGTACTTCGAAACGATGCGTATCCCATTCCGGCAGGGGCGAAACGTCAGCGAGTCAGATAGCGCGGACCGGCCGTTAGTGGCGGTGGTGAGCGAGTCTT
>Ga0335079_10008214_pt1 | contig 11895 bp, 8 predicted proteins | sample Lox_Sample_33_FD_206719 | JGI IMG/M metagenome (GOLD analysis project Ga0335079, IMG submission 206719) | Soil microbial communities from Loxahatchee National Wildlife Refuge, Florida, United States - Lox_Sample_3.3 | ecosystem: Environmental > Terrestrial > Soil > Wetlands | place: USA: Florida... | reverse complement strand
ACCGAGTGGGACTTCTTCTCGAAGACTACCGATGCCTTCATGAAGGATCCGGTCGATGATTCAGTGCGTCCGGTGATCGATCGCGGGCAGGCCAAGCTGGTCGATTCGAATTACAAGATCACCGACGAGGTATGGCTGGAGCCGACCCCGGGCCACACACCGGGGCATCATAGCGTCAGGATTTCCTCCAAGGGTCAGAATGCGGTCATCACCGGCGACCTGATTCATCATCCGGTTCTGTGCGCGTATCCGGAATGGAATGACAACTTCGACAGCGACGCCGCGATGGCGAAGAAGACCCGCCGCTCCTTCTGTGAGAAGTATGCGGACAGCGGGGTCATCGTGTTCGGGACGCATTTCGCGACGCCGTCATGCGGCAGCATCCAGAAGGATGGGTCGGCCTTCCGATTCGTGGCGCACAAGTAGGGGCGTTCGGGCTCGGCCACTATCGACATAATGTCGATAGTGGCCGTCCTTTCAGAAAAAGCCAGCAAATTCCTCGATAAAATGGGTTTGTTTTCGCGGTTTTCGCGAGGCGAACGGCCTCGCGCGGTGGGTTCGTTTGTGTACCTGCGATGATGTGGCCCGCCAAGTGGCTTCGTTTCCCGTTGTCACCATTCGTCTCGCGAAAAGGCCCTGAATTTGCTGCATCTAATGGGTTTGTTTTCAACGGTGGATTTCAACGGCCGTCCCACTTCCCTCTCAGCATCAACCGGTCGGCACTAACATCGCATGGGTCCAGGAACGTAACGCGGCCACTCTCACCAGGTTTTAAAGATGGATAAATGAGGCGGGATGTTTTACACAGTTGTCGACCGTTGGCGTCCAAATCGGAGAAAAATACCTCCCGGGGCAAGGGCTTCTTCCCGTCATACGTGATTCGGCAGGTGAGCCCGGAAATGCGCTCGCATTGGCTTATAGTGAAAATTTCCTTGAGCGCGGGTTCAAGCTCCACGCATGGGATTGCGAGGCCGGCAGGCGTGGAGCACCCCGCTTGAGTGTGCGTGGGAACGGAAAGCACCAACGCCACAAAAATGAGCGCGGTCGCTGCGCTACGAGGGAATTTCACAATTTCGTTCCGAGTTTCATGTAACGGTTCATTAGGCACATGGCGGGCTGATTCGGCCAGTACCCTGTCTATTAGCACTCCTTAATCAGGTCATCCCGCTTCGGGGTCCCGCGGACTTCCTGCATTTAATGGGTTTGTTTTCGCACTTTCGCATTTGCGCGCGATCTCATCCTCCGAAAACGCCGAATGGCGCCCGCCAACGCGGACGCCACGATGCCATACTAGCACAGGTTTCCGTTCAGTTCAGCGGAGCTTGCCGAGCTTTATCTGCGCGCTGCAATGGTCATGACTTCCTACCCGTCACCACCGGACCGTGGATTGAGCTGGTCCGCGGCACCTGGCTGTTCTGGTTTGGATTGGTGGAGCTGAGCGGGGTCGAACCGCCGACCTCTTGAATGCCATTCAAGCGCTCTCCCAATTGAGCTACAGCCCCACCGGCGCGCAGCACATCGCGGGAGAATTTTCAGCTAAGCCCAACAGGTCTGCCGAGTCAATCACGCCTGCGCGCGCGTCAGCAGCTCTTTGGCGGCGCGGCGGAATTTATCGGAAACCTCGGCGCCACCGAGCATCCGCGCGATTTCATCGGCACGCTCCGCAGCCTCCAGCCGCCGCACGATGCTGCGGGTCGCGCCGCGCCGCTCTTCCTTCTCGACATGAAAATGCCGATCCGCGAAGGCCGCGATTTGCGGCAGATGCGTGACGCACAAGATCTGATGATACTTGGCCAGTTCCTTCAGCTTGCGCCCGACGACTTGTGCGATCTCGCCGCCGATGCCCGCATCGACTTCGTCGAAGATCATCGTGGCGACGCCGCGCCGTTGCGCCTCGAGCCGCTTGAGCGCGAGCATTACGCGCGATAGCTCGCCGCCCGATGCGATGCGTGCCAGCGCCATCGGCGGCTGTCCGAGATTGGGCGACAAGTAAAACTCGACCGTGTCGATGCCGCTCGCTCCCATCGCGACGCCGTCGCGAACCAGCTCGCCCTCGTCAGGCGCAATTTGATCGAGGCGCGCCTCGAACACCGGCGCGCGCATTCCTAGCGTCTTCAGTTCTGCTTCCATCTTGCGCTTGAGGTCGTTCGCACCGCGCTTGCGCTCGGCGCTGAGTTTCTTTGCCGATGCGAGCAGGTCGTCGAGCGCGCGATCGAGGTCCTCCTGCGCGCGCTGCTTGGAGACCTCGACGTTTTGCAACTCCGCGATCTCGGCGCGCGATTTTTCCAGGGTCGCGATTGCTTCATCGAGCGAGCCGCCGTACTTGCGCTTGAGGCGGGTCAACTCCTGCAATCGTGCATCGACATCTTCGAGGCGCGCAGGGTCGGCCTCGAAGCGATCGGCATATGCACGCAACGCGTGCGCAGTCTCCTCGAGATTGGCGCGCGCGGCGCGCAGCGTTTCCAGCGGCGGCGCAAGGGTCGCATCGAGTTCGGCCGCATCGGCCAGCCGCGCCTCTGCCTTGGCTATGATGTCGAGCGCGGCGCCCTCCGCGCCGTAGAGCATCTCCTCCGATTCATGTGCGGCGACCGACAGCTTCGCGGCATTGGCCAGCACGACCCGCTCCCTTTGCAGGTCAACGTCTTCGCCGGGGATCAATTCGGCCTTTTCCAATTCGCCGACGCGAAAGCGCGCGAGGTCGAGCAGGTCGGCGCGCTCCTTCTCGCGGCGTGTGAGGTCGTCAAGCCGCGCCTTGCAACCATGCGCATACTGATGGCGCTCGCGATATTGCGCGAGGGTTGCTTCGACACCGGCGAAGCGATCGAGCATCGCCTCGTGACTCTCGGCGCGCAGCAGCGATTGCGCTTCATGCTGGCCATAGACCTGCACCAGCGCGGGCCCGATGCGCGAAAGCGTTTGGACGGTCGCCATCTCATTGTCGATGAGCACGCGCGCGCGGCCGCCTTCGGCGATAACGCGGCGAATCACCAACTCGCGCCGATTCGCATCGCGATCCGCGAGACCCTCGAGCGCGCGTTCGCCTTCCAGTTCGAACAGCGCCTCGACCACCGCTTCCTTCGCATCAGTGCGGATAACCTCGGGCGAGGCGCGGCCTCCGATCAGCAATCCGAGCGCGCTGAGGATGATGGTCTTTCCGGCGCCGGTTTCGCCGGACAGGATGTTGAGGCCGGGGCAGAACTCGAGCGCCGCTTCCTCGATGATCGCGAAGTTGCGGATTCTCAGTTCGGCCAGCATCTCAACCCCAATGGAGTTTGTCGCGCCAGATTTCGAAATACGGATGCGGCGAGCGGATCAGCACCACTGCATAGCGACCGCGCCGGATGCGCACGTACTCGTCATCGCTGAGTTGCGCGGACTCCTGTCCGTCGATACTCAGCATCGTGGCATCGTGATCGGGTGTCTTCACGTGCACTTCGATCTCGAATGAATCGGGCAACACCACCGGCCGATTGCTCAGAGTATGCGGACAAATCGGTGCGAGGACCAGCACCCCCAAACTGGGATAGACGATCGGACCGCCGGCGCTGAGCGCATACGCGGTCGAGCCGGTGGGGGTCGAAACGATCAGCCCGTCGGCGCGATACTCGCAAAAGCGCTCGCCCTCTGCGGTGACCTCGAGCTGCATCATGCGGCCGAGCGGCCCCTTGCTGAATACCGCATCGTTTACGGCGAGAAAATGATGGACGACCTCGGTGCTGCGACCGCTGCCGCGGCATATTTCGGCTTCCAACGTGATGCGCCGATCGGTTTCATAGTCGCCGTCGAGCACGCGCTCGAGCGCCTGGCGCGCCTCGCTGATGCTCGCCTCGGTGAGAAATCCGAGTCCGCCGAGGTTGATCCCGAGGATCGGCGTCTCGCGCCGTCCCACCTTGCGCGCGATGCCCAGCAGCGTGCCGTCGCCGCCCAGCACTACCACGAGATCCGCCCGATGGGCGAGGTCTTCGCGTGAGACCGCCTCCGCGCCCATCACCTCGGCGGTGGACGGTTCGGCGAGGATTCGCTTGCGCCGCTCGCGAAGCCATCGGGTGAGCGTGGTGCCGAGTTCGAGTGCTTCCGGACGATCGCGTTTGACGACGATTCCGACCGCCTTGATTTGACGCTTGGTCACGATGGTCCTAGCGCGTCCGCTGCGCGGCGGTGGGATGGGGTTTTCCATATACGATCGCGATCGCGTTGACATAGTAGCCGGTCATGTTTTCGGTGGTCTGCCCACGACTTTCCTGAATGATCAGCGCATCGGCTCCGCTCTCGCATCCTTTCGCGATCACCCCGGGCAGCACGTCTTTCTCTTCGACGAAGCGGTTGCCGAGTCCCTCGATGATCGCGACCTCGCGATAGTCGGCGAGCGGCGCGCTGCGCAGCACCGGGATGCCGCAATCGGGCCCGCGCGCGGGTTTGCCGGACGGCTCGACCTCCGACATCGTGATCTGGGGCGGCAAGGCGACCGTGGTGCAGGCGGATAGCATCGCAAGCGTTAGCATTGCCGCTATGGTGCAAAATCGGAGCACGCAAAAGGAATAGCCGCGCGCGGAATCATCGGCAAGCCATCCATTTCGCGCCGATGCGGGTGGATAGATCTGATGCGATACGTTCTTGATCCCGATGAGCATCGTATAAAATTGGATTTAACCGATGGCAACCGAATCCAAATTGAGGCGGCCGCTGCTCGGCGCGCACGTATCGATCGCCGGCGGGGTATCGGAGTCGATCGGACGCGGCACCGCGATCGGATGTGATTGTATCCAGATCTTCACCAAATCCTCGCGCACCTGGAAGAATAAACCCTACAGCGAGGAGGAAATCGCCGCTTTCAAGCGCAAGCTGCGCGAGAGCGCGATCGGATGCGTGATCGCGCACGATTCCTACCTGGTCAATCTCGGCGCGCCCGATGCCGCGCTGCGCAAGAAATCCATCGACGGATTTATCGACGAGCTCGAACGATGCGACGCGCTCGGGGTGCCGTGGCTGGTCGCGCATCCGGGCTCGCACGTCGGCTCCGGCGAAGATGTCGGCATCGCCACCATCGCCAAGTCGATCGATGAGGCGCATAAGGCGTGTCCAGGATTCAAAGTGAAGGTCGCGCTGGAAATCACCGCCGGGCAGGGCAGCAACCTCGGATGCTCGTTTCCCCAGATGGCGCGCATCTTCGATGCGGTGCAGGAGCACGACCGCCTGCGGCTATGCTTCGATACCGAGCACGCGTTCGCGTCGGGCTATGACATCTCGAATGCCGAGGGTTACGAGCGCACGTTCGCGGAACTCGACCAGCACATCGGCGTCAAGCGCATCGTCGCGTTTCACCTCAATGATTCGATGAAGGCGCTGGGCTCGCGGGTCGATCGCCACGAGCACATCGGCAAGGGCCACATCGGCAAAGGCGCATTCGAGCGGCTGCTGCACGATCCGCGATTTTTCGGCATCGCGATGTGCCTCGAAACCGAGCCTGGCCCCGAGATGAAGGATATCGCCGCAGACCTCGTGACGCTGCGCGGACTTCTCTAAAATAGCGCCGATGCAGAAGCGAATTCTCACCGGCGATCGTCCGACCGGCCCGCTCCACCTCGGCCACTACGTCGGCTCGCTCGCCAACCGCGTCCGCTTGCAGGACGAATACGACACCTATGTGCTGATCGCCGACGTGCAGGCGCTGACCGACAACTTTGAGCATCCGGAGAAGCTCGAAGCCAACATCTTCGAGGTCGCGTGCGACTACCTCGCGGTCGGCCTCGATCCGGAGAAGGCCAAGTTTGTCGTCCAGTCGATGGTGCCGGAGCTGCCCGAACTGACGATGTATCTGATGAACCTCATCACCGTCGCGACGCTTGAGCGCAACCCAACGGTGAAGGAGGAGATCAAGCAGCGCAACTTCGTGAAGGGCGTGCCGGTGGGTTTTTATACGTATCCGATCTCGCAGGCCGCCGACATCACCATCTTCAAGGCAGAGCTGGTGCCCGTAGGCGAGGATCAACTTCCGATGATCGAGCAGGCGCGCGAAATCGCTCGGCGTTTCAATCGCCTCTATCGCAAGGTGCTCATCGAACCGAAGGCGATGCTCGGTCAGATGGCGCGGCTGCCCGGCACCGACGGCGGCGCCAAGATGTCGAAGTCACTCGGTAACACCATCGCGCTCGGCGATCCCACCGAGGTGGTGCGCAAGCGCGTGATGTCGATGTTCACCGACCCGACCCGGATTCATCCGACCGATCCCGGCCACGTCGAAGGCAATCCGGTCTTCACCTACCACGATGTCTTCAATCGGAATAAGGACGAGATCGAGGATTTGAAGGATCGCTATCGCAAGGGCACGGTCGGCGACGTCGAGGTGAAGCAGAAGCTCTTCGAGGCGCTGGAAAAGTTCCTCGCGCCGATTCGCGAGCGCCGTATGCAGTATGCCTCGCAACCGAAGCGCGTGCACGAAATCATCATGGAAGGCACGCGTCGCGGCCGCGCCGTCGCGCAGCAAACGATGGCTGAAGTGCGCGACGCGATGAAATTGTCATATAAATTTTTTGCCTAAGCCCTCCCTTTGCGAAACGAATCGGGGGCGGGCTTTGCGCTCACCATTGCATACGAGTATTCGTATAAAGGAGTCGAGACGTCCAAGCGTGATGTCGATTTGATTCGTCGACGGCTCGCGATTGCGGAGCAGGAGTATCGAAAGAGGTTGAACTGAAGTGAAGAAGAGTGAGACTCGTGTCATACGCGGCAGCGGAAATGTTTTCGCGGATCTTGGCTTTGCGAATCCGCCCCGCGAGAAACTAAAGGCGCGTTTGATCCTGCAAATCTACCGACTAATAAAAGCGCGTGGCCTTACGCAGGCAGAGGCTGGAAAAATCCTGCATCTTCGCCAGCCGCACGTCTCCGTGCTCATGCGAGGGCAATCGGGATCTTTTTCGGTAGAACGCTTGATGGAGTTTCTGACCGCGCTTGGGCAGGACGTGGAAATCAAAGTGAAGAAAACCCGCAATCGCCATGGCGAGATTTTCGTAAACATCGCCTAAAGTTCGATTCTCCGACTGTGGGTGTGGCCTGATGGCGACGACCGGGGGCTCCCGAATGCTCGGAGCCGCGCTGAATGTGGTTGCGTCCACGTCGTCGCGTTGCCCTTCCCCTAGAGTGCTACTGTGACGAATAGGGCTCTCCTGCGCCCTCGGCGGACCGCAACATCGACTGAGGCTGACCGGGTGGCGCGATCATGCTATCATGCTGATGGTGCGGCGCCTTCGGGCGCCGTTGGCATTTTGAGGCACCCGAGGATGATTCGAAAGTGCAAAAACAAACCCATTAAATGCCCACTTCCATTGATGTTTTTCCGGTCGGGTGAATTTTGAAGGCAGGGGCCGGCCGTGGAAATTACGGGAGGCATCGAACGCAAAAACAAACCCATTCGACCGAGGCCATGGGAGACGGATGCGCGGCGCGCTGCGCCTGCGGCCGACCCGCAAATCTGCGAAAACAAACCCATTAAATGCTTTATCTACGAGGGTTTTTACTGAGCCATCACTATCGACATTACGTCGGCCGTGAGCCTATTTGTGAACCTCGACCGTCGCCGGGCCGTGCTTCTCCAGCACCTCGATCGAGGCGCCTCTGCGGCCGCGTCGCGCCACAAATGATATCGACGACTGCCCCAGCCGCAGATTATCGAAATGGATCCAGTCGAGCCATTCCGGAATGATCGGTGCGCGCATCACTATGCGATGTTCGAAGCCGCGTACCTCCATCCCCAAAATCGCCTGCAGCAACAGGAACACGCTCGCCGCCGACCATGCCTGTGGATGGCATGCGACCGGATACGGCACCGGGCCGAGGCTCGGCTCGCGCGAGAATCCGCAGAACAATTCGGGGAGGCTCTGATTGCCGAAGCCGCTGGCGGCCTCGAACAGCCCGGTCATGATTTTCGCCGCGCCATCGGTGCGACCCACCGTCGCGAGGCCCAACGCGACCAAGGCGTTATCGTGCGGCCACACCGACCCGTTGTGATAGCTCATGGGATTGTAGCGCTGCTCGCGATCGCTGAGCGTGCGCACGCCCCATCCGGAAAACATGTCCTCGGCGAGCAGCCGCTCCGCAAATGTCGCCGCATGCTCACCATCGATGAGGCCGGTGGCGAGGCAATGCCCGCCGTTGGAGGCCATCACGTTGCACGGCCGTTTGTCGCCGTCGAGCGCGAGCGCGATAAGATTTTCCTTCTTGAGCCAGAAATCGCGCTCGAAGTTCGCTTTCAACATCCGCGCTTCCTCGCGCAGATGGTCGCGCATGTCGAGCTTGTTGAGGCGTCCCGCAATTTCCGACAGCGAGCAGTAGGCAGCGTGCGCGTACCCCTGCACCTCGGCGAGCGCGATCGGCGGTTTGGCGAGAGTTCCGTCGGCGTGCGAGATCGCGTCGAGCGAGTCCTTCCAGCCCTGATTGGCGAGCCCGCGCGGCGTCTCGCGCTGATATTCGAGGTAGCCGTCGCCGTCGCGGTCGCCATGATTGCCCATCCAGTCGAGCGCGCGCTCGACGTTGGGCCACAACTGCTCCGCGATGCTCAGGTCGCCGGTCGATGCGACGTAGCGCCCGATGAGCCATAGAAAGAGCGGGGTCGAATCGACGCTGCCATAGTAGCGGCCGAACGGAATCTCGCCGGTGTTTGCCATCTCGCACGCGCGCATCTCATGGATGATCTTGCCAGGCTGCTCATCACGCGGGTCATCTTCCTGGGTGCCTTGCAGCAGTGCGAGGCTGCGCGCGATACCTGCGGCCAGGTCCGGGAAGAACGGCAACACCGAAAGCGCGGTGAGGACACTGTCGCGTCCAAACAGGGTCGCGAACCAGGGAATCCCCGCCATGATGATGTGTCCACGATCATTGGCGGTGGTCAAGGCGGCGAGGTCGCCGAGCGATCGCGTGATGAGCGCGTTGGCGATCTGATGGCTGGTGCTGATGCGCGTGAAGCCGCCGGTCACGCTATCGATCTCGTCGCGCCGGCGCGCCAGCGCATCGTTGAAGTTGCGCGGCACCACGATGCGGCCGTTGCTGGCCGGTTGATGTTGGCGCGCTTCGATGCCGATCTCCATCTGCATCGACGCATCACGTTTGAGCGACAGCATGAATGATGCGCTCGCGGCGTCGAGGCGCGTCGGTTTGCGGCTGAACGTCACCGCGGTCGATCGTTCGATGCGATCGAGGCCGCCATAGCTGAATTCCACCGCGCTTCCCGTGACGCGAGGATGGTGCAGCTCGCCGCGCTTCTTGCGCGTCAAGCCGCGCACCTCGAACATGTCGCGGAAGTCGGCGCCGATTGCGAAATCCAGCTCGATTTTCACCGTCGCGGCCGCGAAGTTGCGGATCGCTATTCGCTGAAACAGCCGCGTGCCGTCGAGCACCCAACTGCGCTGAAGCTGGATCAGATCGCGCGGCAGGATTCGGTGCTCCTCCGTGCCGCCGAGGTCCGGATTGGTCAGGTTCGCGCGCACCTCAGTGTTGTCTTCGCTCACATATGAATTGAGGAAGTGCGGCACTTCGCCCGCGATCCCGATTTCGAAGCGGCTCAGATGGCGCGTGTCGCGATAGAAAAATCCCAGCGCCTCGACCGGCGACTCGATGATGTCGCCGCTGTTCTCGAACACTGCGAACGATTCGCCTTGCGCCAGCACCCGCGTGGTGCGACGCGACGACATCGCCGACGCGAGGATATAGAAGTCCCCGCTAATCCGCCGCAGCGTGGTGCGCACCCGCGCTTCATCCCGTCCGTTAGCGCGCGTATCGCGGACCCGGGTGGGAACGACGATGGTGTCTTCCGATCGCGATCGTCTTGGCGATTCAGATGCGGTAACTGCCACGACGCTAACCCTTCGGTATGCGAGGTTTAAGGTTAGTCTGAAGATCTCAGCGCAGGTCTCTAAAACACCTACCCGCGTCGCGCGCGCGCATCAACCCGCCCGCATCGCTATCGGCTAAACGATTTCGCTTAGTAAGCCTTGGCGAAGTAAGCGCGTTCGGTCGCGCGCTCCCCACATACGATGCACTTTCCCGATGCGCCGTTCTGATGCATCGGGATCGCGCGGCAGGTCGCTTTCAACTCCTCGCGAATCTTTGTTTCGCACGCCGGATTGCCGCACCAGAAGATCACCGCCAGACCACCGCCGCCCTCGCCTTCCATCTGTTCGGCCAGTTTCGTGTAATCGTCGAACTCGCGCGTGTTGGCATCGCGCGCGCCGAGTGCCTGATGAAACAGCGCCTTCTGAATTTCCGCCAGCAGCGCCGATACCGTCGCGGGAACCTCGGCGAACGCGGCCTTCTGCTTCGCCTCGGGGCCGAGCCGATCGCGCCGCGCCACCACGACCTCGCCCGCGGCCACATCGCGCGGACCGATTTCGATTCGAATCGGCACGCCGCGCATCTCCCAGTCGTTGAACTTGAAGCCGGGTGAGACGCCCTCGCGCTCATCGATTTTCACCCGGACGTCCTCGCGCTCGAGGCTATCACGAAGCGCGCGCGCCGCAGCGCGCACCTTTTCCGCTTCGTCGGGTTTGCGCGCGATCGGCACGATGACTACCTGCGTCGGCGCGATTGCGGGCGGCAGCCGCAGACCCTGATCGTCGCCATGCACCATGATGATCGCGCCGAGCAGTCGCGTCGAAACACCCCAACTGGTTTGCCATACGTGCTGTAGCTGATTGCTTTCGTCGAGGAAGCGAATCTCGAATGCCTTCGCAAAATTCTGTCCCAGGAAGTGTGAAGTGCCGCATTGCAGCGCGCGCCCATCGGCCATCAAACCCTCGATGGTGTAGGTCTCATCGGCGCCGGGGAAGCGCTCGGCCGCGCTCTTGCGCCCGACGATCAGCGGAATCGCGAGGAACTCTTCGACGAAGCTGCGATAGACCTCGAGCATGGTGAGCGTCTCGCGCTCCGCTTCCTCACGCGTCGCATGCGCCGTATGCCCCTCCTGCCACAGAAATTCCAGCGTGCGCAGGAACAGCCGCGTGCGCATCTCCCACCTGACTACGTTGCACCATTGATTTACCATCAGCGGCAAATCGCGATGCGAATGGATCCACTGCGAGAACATGTGGTTGATGATGGTCTCGCTGGTCGGGCGCACGATCAGCGGCTCTTCGAGCTGCTTGCCGCCGCCATGCGTGACGACGGCGACCTCGGGCGCGAAGCCCTCGACGTGCTGCGCCTCTTTCTTGAGAAAGCTTTCAGGAATGAACAACGGAAAGTAGGCGCTGCGCGCGCCGGTCTTCTTGATGCGCCGATCGAGCTCGTCGCGCAAAAGCTCCCAGATGCCAAATCCGTCGGGCCGAAACACCATCGAGCCGCGCACCGGCGAGTAATCGGCGAGCTCGGCGCGCAGGATAACGTCGTTGTACCATCCCGCGAAATCCTGGCTTCGCGGCGTGACTTTCTTCTCGTTCTGTTTCTCAGCGGCCATCGGCGTGGACGACGATAGTGTATCGTCGAGGGTCCAGTCTGCGGTTATTATCGTTCGGAATCAACGCGCCGCGCAGAGGAGGTGCGAAACACGTCGATGAACCTGAAAGCGTTTTCCGTTGCCACATTCTCCATCGTACTGCTGCTAACGGCTACGGCGTTCGCGGACAACATCACTCGCGTCATCGAGGTCAGCGGGACTGGCGAGGCGCGCGCGATGCCCGATGTTGCGAATCTATCGCTCCAGGTCGAGACTCATGCGCCGACTGCCGAAGAATGTTCGAGCAAAAATGCCGCGCTCGCACAAAAGGTCGTCCAGCAGCTTAAGGACAAGCTCGCAGGCAGAGGCACCGTGCTGACCGGCGACTATTCGCTAAGTCCCGAATACAACGAGCCCGGTCCGCATCAGAAACCCGCCATCATCGGATACAGCGCGCAGAATACCATCACCGTCGA